>Ga0207686_10000063_pt1 | contig 96427 bp, 77 predicted proteins | sample KBSM24metaG_FD_184396 | JGI IMG/M metagenome (GOLD analysis project Ga0207686, IMG submission 184396) | Miscanthus rhizosphere microbial communities from Kellogg Biological Station, Michigan, USA - KBS M2-4 metaG (SPAdes) (version 2) | ecosystem: Host-associated > Plants > Roots > Rhizosphere >... | reverse complement strand
GGAGAAGGGCCGCAAGACCACCCGCCTGCGGGTGAGTCACGCCTTCCACTCCGAGCTGATGGAGCCGATGCTCGACGAGTTCGCAGAGGTCGCTCAATCGATGTCCTTCAACCCACCCCAGATCCCGGTCCTCTCCAACCTCTCGGGCGAGCCGCTCACCCCAGAGCAGGCAACCGACCCCGCCTACTGGGTCGCCCAGGTCAGGGAACCGGTCCGCTTCGCCGAGGGTGCCGCCCATCTCGCCGCCCAGGGAGTGAGCACCGCGATCGAGCTAGGACCCGACGGCGTCCTTTGCGCGATGGCCCAGGGCTCCTTCGCCGCCGCCGAGAAGGTGGCGGTGGCGGTGCCGCTGCTGCGCAAGGACCGGCCGGAGGGCAGCGCGCTGCTCGGCGCCCTCGCCGCCGCGCAGTCCAACGGCGCGCCGTTGGACTGGTCCCGACTCCTCCCCGGCGCCTTCCGCGTCCCGCTCCCGACCTATGCCTTCCAGCGCAAGCGCTACTGGCTGGAGCCCGCGGCCCCGGGCGGCGATGCGAGTGCCAACGGCCAGGGTGCCGCCGATCACCCGCTGCTCAGTGCCGTGATCTCGCTGCCGGGTGGCAGCGATGGCGACGGTGGCCTGCTGCTCACCGGCCGCCTCTCCATCAAGACCCACCCCTGGCTCGCCGACCACGCCGTCCACGGCACCGCGATCCTCCCCGGCACCGCCTTCGTCGAGATGGCGCTGAAGGCGGCCGAGCAGTGCGGGGCGGAGGCGGTCGAGGAGCTGACCCTGGAGGCTCCGCTGGTCCTGCCTGAGCAGGGCGCGGTCCAGGTCCAGGTCAGCGTTGGCGCCGCCGACGAGGACGGCTCCCGCTCGATCGCGATCCACTCGCGCCCCGAGGACGGCGACGGCGAGTGGACCGCCAACGCGACCGGCGTGCTCGGACGGGGGGAGGGCCAGCAGCCCGCGGGTCTCTCCGAGTGGCCGCCGCGTGAAGCCGAGCCGCTGGCTGTCGACTCTCTATATGAGGACGTCGCCGATCTCGGCCTCGATTACGGACCGGCCTTCCAGGGCGTCAGGGTCGCCTGGCGCCGCGGCGACGATCTCTTCGCCGAGGTCGAGCTCGACGACGAGCAGCGGTCCCAGGCGGGGGATTTCGGGATCCACCCGGCCCTGCTCGATGCCGCCCTGCACGTCGGGATGCTTGCGGCCGACGCCGGCGGCGAGGCCCACGTGCCCTTCGCCTGGAGCGGGGTCCGGCTGCACCGGCCCGGGGCCGCGAAGCTGCGGGTGGCGCTCGAGCACTGCGGCGACGGCGGTCTCGGCCTGCGGATCGCCGACGCCGCCGGGGAGCCGCTCGCCGCGGTGGAGTCCATCTCCACCCGCCCGCTCGCCGCCGCGGCGCTCGCCGGCGCCGACGAGCACCGCGACTCGCTCTTCACGGTCGAGTGGGCCGAGCAGGAGCGGCCGGAGGGCGAGGCGGAAGCGGTCGAGACAGTCGAACTCACCTCCGACCCGGAGCTCGACCCCGCGAGTGCCGCCGGCACCCTCGGCGCGGAGGCTCTGGCGATCTTGCAGCGGGCGATCGCCGCGGACGACGACTCCCGTCTCGCCTTCCTCACCCGTGGCGCCGTCGCCACCGCCGCGGGCGAGTCCCCCGACCCGGCCGCCGCCGCCGTCTGGGGCCTGGTCCGCTCCGCCCAGGCCGAGCACCCGGGCCGCTTCCTGCTGATCGACAGCGATGGCAGCGAGGCCTCGGCGGCCGCTCTCGGTACTGCCCTCGCGACCGAGTCCGAGCCCCAGCTCGCCCTGCGCGACGGCACCATCCTCGCCCCGCGCCTGGCCCGGGTCGATTCCGAGCAGAGCGAGCCGACCCCGCTCGACCCCGAGCGCACCGTGCTCGTCACCGGCGCCACCGGCGCCCTCGGCTCGCTCTGCGCCCGCCACCTGGTCGAGCGGGGTGCCCGGCACCTGCTGCTCATTAGCCGCAGCGGCCCCGAGGCCCCGGGCGCCGCCGAGCTGGCGGCGGAGCTGAGCGAGCTCGGAGCCGAGGTCGATCTCCGCGCCTGCGACGCCGCCGATCGCGAGTGGCTCGCCGAGTTGCTCGCCTCGATCCCCGCCGAGCACCCGCTCGGCGCCGTCTTCCACGCCGCCGGCGTGCTCGACGACGGCGTCGTCGAGTCGCTCACCCCGGAGCGCCTGAACGCCGTGATGGCCCCGAAGGCCCGGGCCGCCTGGAACCTGCACGAGCTGACCGCGGACGCCGAGCTCTCCGAGCTCGTCCTCTTCTCTTCCGCCGGCGCCACCCTCGGCAATCCCGGCCAGGGCAACTACGCCGCCGCCAACGCCTTCCTCGACGCCCTCGCGCAGCGCCGCCGGGCCGCCGGGCTCCCCGCCGCCGCGATCGCCTGGGGCGCCTGGGAGCTGGAGGGTGGCATGGCCGGCGAGGCCGAGCGGGCGCGCCTGGCCCGCGGCGGCGCCCGCGCGATCGCCGCCGGCGAGGGTCTGGAGCTGTTCGAGCGCGCCCGCGGGCTCGGCTTCGCGGTCGCGGCGCCGTTCGACCTCGCGGCGTTGCGCGCCCGCGCTCGCTCCGGCGAGCTGGCGCCGCTCTACCGCGGCCTGGTCCGAGCCCCCGCCCGCCGCCCGCACTCCGCCGGCTCCCTCGCCCAGCTCCTCGCCGCCGCGCCCGAGGCCGAGCACCAGGGCCTGGTCGTGGCCCTGGTCGCCGAGCACGTCGCCGCCGTGCTCGGGCATGACTCGGCCGCGGCGATCGACCCCACCGCGGCCTTCAAGGATCTCGGCTTCGACTCCCTGGCCGCGGTCGAGCTGCGCAACCGCCTCGGCGCCGCCACCGGCCTGCGCCTGCCCTCGACCCTGGTCTTCGACCACCCGACCGCGAACGCGGTGGGGGAGTTCCTGCGCGAGCTGGCGGCAGGGCAGAGGAGCGCCGCGGTCGCGGTCCGCGCCGCCACCGCCAGCGAGGAGCCGATCGCGATCGTCGGCATGAGCTGCCGCTACCCCGGCGGGGTGGCCTCCCCCGAGCAGCTCTGGCAGCTGATCGCCACCGGCGGCGACGGGATCTCCTCCTTCCCGGAGGACCGCGGCTGGGACCTCGAGCACCTCTTCGACCCAGATCCGGACAGGAGAGGCACCAGCTACGTCAGCGAAGGTGGCTTCCTCGGCGACGCGGCGGAGTTCGACGCCGGGTTCTTCGGGGTCGGTCCGCGCGAGGCCCGGGCAACCGATCCGCAGCAGCGGCTGTTGCTGGAAGCGGCCTGGGAGGCGCTGGAGGACGCGGGCCTCGACCCGACTTCGCTGGCCGGCAGCGACACCGGCGTCTTCGCCGGGGTGATGCTGCACGGCTACGGACGGCCCGACGAGGTCGAAGGCACGATCTCCGGCGGCAGCATCGTCTCCGGCCGCGTCGCCTACTCGCTCGGTCTCGAGGGCCCGGCGGTCACGATCGACACCGCCTGTTCCTCCTCGCTGGTGGCGATGCACCTGGCGGCGCAGGCGCTGCGCGGCGGCGAGTGCGATCTCGCCCTGGCCGGCGGGGTGACGGTGATGGCGGAGCCGGGATTGTTCGTCGAGTTCAGCCGCCAGCGCGGGCTGGCGGCGGACGGTCGCTGTAAGCCCTTCGCCGCCGCCGCCGACGGCACCGGCTGGGCCGAGGGCGTCGGCCTGGTCGTGCTCGAGCGCCTCTCGGAGGCCGAACGCAACGGGCACGAGGTGCTTGCCCTGGTGCGGGGCTCGGCGACCAACCAGGACGGCGCTTCCAACGGGCCCACCGCCCCCAACGGCCCCTCGCAGGAAAAGGTGATCCGCCAGGCGCTGGCCAACGCGGGCCTGCGGCCGGAGGAGGTCGACGCGGTCGAGGCCCACGGCACCGGGACCACCCTGGGAGACCCGATCGAGGCCCAGGCGCTGCTCGCCACCTATGGCCAGGGCCGGGGCGAGAGCGGCCCGCTGCGGGTCGGCGCGATCAAGTCGAACCTGGGTCACACCCAGGCGGCGGCGGGCGTGGCCGGCGTGATCAAGATGGCGCTGGCGATGCGCCACGGGGTGCTGCCGGGAACGATCAACCTCGACGAGCCGAGCCCGCACGTGGACTGGGAGGCGGGCGAGCTGGAGCTGCTGACCGAGGCGCGGCCGTGGGAGCCGGGTGGGCACCCGCGCCGGGCGGGGGTCTCCTCCTTCGGCCTCTCCGGCACCAACGCCCACCTGATCCTGGAGGAGGCGCCGGAGTCGGCGGCAGCCGAGCAGCCCGGCGGGGAAGTCGCCGTTCTCCCCGCGACCCCGCTGCCGCTCTCGGCCAAAGGGGAGGAGGCGCTGCGCGATCAGGCCGCGCGCCTGGTCAGTCACCTGCGCGAGCACCCCGACCTCGACCTCGCCGACGTCGCCTTCTCGCTCGCCACCACCCGCGCCAAGCTCGAGCACCGCGCCACCGCGATCGGCTCCGATCGCGAGGAGCTGCTGGAGGCCCTTGGCGCCCTGGCAGTCGGCAAGCCCCACCCGAACCTGACCCAGGGCCGCGCCACCAGCGGCAAGCTCGCCTTCCTCTTCAGTGGCCAGGGCGCCCAGCGCCCGGGCATGGGACGCGAGCTCTATGAGTCCTTCCCCGTCTTCGCGGAAGCGCTGGATCAGATCTGCGCCGAGCTCGACCCGCTGCTGGACCGCTCCTTGAAGGAGCTGCTCTTCGCCGAGGAGGGCTCTGAGGAGGCCTCCCTGCTCGACGCCACCCAGTTCACCCAGCCCGCCCTCTTCGCTCTGGAGGTAGCGCTCTTCCGCCAACTCCAGGCCTGGGACCTCGCTCCCGACTACCTGCTCGGCCACTCGATCGGCGAGCTCAGCGCCGCCCATGTCGCCGGAGTCTTCGATCTCCCCGACGCCTGCAAGCTGATCGCCGCAAGAGGAGCCCTGATGGGCGCCCTGCCCGAGGGCGGGGCGATGGTGGCGATCGAGGCGAGCGAGGGGGAGATCGCAGGCGATCTCCCCGAAGGACTCTCGATCGCCGGGATCAACGCTCCCGACTCCGTAGTTGTCTCCGGCGCCGAAGGCGCCGCCCTGGAACTCGCCGAATTCTGGAAGCAGAAGGGCCGCAAGACCACCCGCCTGCGGGTCTCCCACGCCTTCCACTCCGCGCTGATGGAGCCGATGCTGGAGGAGTTCGCCGCGGTCGCTCAATCGATCTCCTTCAACCCGCCCCAGATCCCGGTCCTCTCCAACCTCTCGGGCGAGCCGCTCACCCCAGAGCAGGCAACCGACCCCACCTACTGGGTCGCCCAGGTCAGGGAACCGGTGCGCTTCGCCGACGGCGCCGCCCACCTCGCCGCCCAGGGAGTCTCCACCGCTCTGGAGCTAGGACCCGACGGCGTCCTCTGCGCGATGGCCCAGGGCTCCTTCGCCGCCGCCGAGAAGGAGGCGGTGGCGGTGCCGCTGCTGCGCAAGGACCGGGACGAGAGCACCGCATTGCTCGGCGCCCTCGCCAGCGCCCAGGCCAACGGCGCTCCCCTGGATTGGTCCCGCCTACTTCCACGCGCCTCGCGCGTCCCACTTCCCACCTACGCCTTCCAGCGCACGCATTACTGGCTGGAACCGCGGGTAGGGGAGGCCGACGTCGTCGGCGCCGGGCTGGGCAGCGCTGATCATCCCCTGCTAGGCGCTGCCATCTCCCTGCCCGGCGCCGCCGATGGCGCCGACGGCGGCTGGCTCCTCACCGGCCGTCTCTCCATCAAGACCCACCCCTGGCTGGCCGACCACGCCGTCCACGGAACCCCGATCCTGCCCGGCACCGCCTTCGTCGAGATGGCGCTGAAGGCGGCCGAGCAGGTCGGCGCCGCCGGAGTCGAGGAGCTGACCCTGGAGGCGCCGCTGGTCCTGCCCGACCGCGGCGCGGTCCAGGTTCAGGTCAGCGTCGGCGCCGCCGACGAGGACGGCTCCCGCTCGATCGCGATCCACTCCCGCACCGAGGACACGGACGAGCCCGAGAGCGGGTGGGCCGCCAACGCGACCGGCGTGCTCGGGGTGGCCGCTGACGAGCTGCCCGAGCCGATCGGGGAGTGGCCGCCCGCCGGGGCCGAGCCGCTGGAGGTCGAGGACCTCTACGAGCGCATCGCCGACCTCGGGATCGATTACGGCTCCGCCTTCCAGGGCGTGAAAGCGGCCTGGCGCAGGAGCGAGGAGCTCTTCGCCGAGCTCGAGCTGGGCGAGGACCAGGCGGCGCAGGCCGAGCGTTTCGGAATCCACCCGGCCCTGCTCGACGCCGCCTTCCACCTCCTGGCCGCGACGGCTGGAGAGGGAGGGGAGGGGCCCAGGGTCCCGTTCGTCTGGAACGGCGTCCGCCTGGGCCGCCGCGGTGCCGCGGTGCTGCGGGTGGCCCTCGCCCCGGCGGGCACGGACGCGCTCAGCCTGACGATCGCCGGCGGCGGCGGCGAGCCGCTCGCCGCGGCGCAGTCCATCGTCGTGCGGCCGCTTCCCCTCGACGAGCTCGCCGCCGCCGGCAGGCATCGCGACTCGCTCTTCACCGTCGACTGGGCCGAGCAGTCCCTGCCCGGGACGGGCACAGGGGAAGCCGAGCCGGCCGAGCCGCTCGAGCTCGCCCCCGACCCCGAGCTCGACCCCGCCGCCGCCGCCCAGGCCCTCTGCGCCGAGGTCCTGGCGAGGCTGCAGGAGGCGATCGCCGCCGAGGAGGAGACCCGCATCGCCTTCCTCACCCGCGGCGCCGTCGTCACCGCCGCGGGCGAATCTCCCGACCCGGCCGCGGCCGCCGTCTGGGGCCTGGTCCGCTCCGCCCAGGCCGAGCATCCGGGTCGCTTCCTGCTGATCGACAGCGACGGCAGCGAGGCTTCCACCGCCGCTCTCACCGCTGCCCTGGCAACGGAGTCCGAGCCCCAGCTCGCCCTGCGGGAGGGCGCCGCGCTCGCACCGCGCCTGGCCCGGGCCGATTCCGAGCAGAGCGAGCCCGCCCCGCTCGACCCCGAGCGCACCGTGCTCGTCACCGGCGCCACCGGCGCCCTCGGCTCGCTCTTCGCCCGCCATCTGATCGTCGAGCAGGGCGTCCGTCACCTGCTGCTGACCAGCCGCCGCGGAGCGGACGCCCCCGGCGCCCTGGAGCTGGCAGCGGAGCTGAGCGAGCTCGGCGCCGAGGTCCGGATCGCCGCCTGCGACGTCGCCGACCGCTCCGCCCTCTCGGACCTGCTCGACTCGATCCCGGCCGAGCACCCGCTCGGCACCGTCGTCCACGCCGCCGGCGTCGTCGACGACGGCGTCGTCGAGTCGCTCACCCCCGAGCGCCTGGAGACCGTGATGGACCCCAAGGCCCGCGCCGCCCAGAACCTGCACGAGCTCGCCCCCGAGGCCGAGCTCCTCCTCTTCTCCTCAATGGCGGCCACCTTCGCCAGCCCCGGCCAGGGCAACTACGCCGCCGCCAACGCCTTCCTCGACGCGCTCGCCCAGCGCCGCCGGGCTTCCGGCCTGCCCGGCCACTCGATCGCCTGGGGCGCCTGGGAGCTGGAGGGCGGCATGGCCGGCCAGGTCGCCGCCGCCGACCGGGCGCGGATCGCCCGCGGTGGCGTCCGCGCCATCGCCGACGCCGAGGGCCTGGATCTGTTCGAGCGCGCCCGCGGGCTCGCCGCCCCCGTCCCCCTCGCCGTCCCCCTCGACCTCGCCGCGCTCCGCACTCGCTCGCGGGCGGGCGAGTCGGTGCCGCTCCTCTCCGGCCTGGTCGGGGCCCCCGCCCGCCGCGGCGCCGAGACCGGTTCCCTCGCCCGCCGTCTCGCCGCGGTGCCGGCCGCCGAGCGCGAGGGCCTGGCCGTGGCCCTGGTCGCCGAGCACGTCGCCGCCGTGCTCGGCCATGCCTCGGCCGCGGCGATCGACCCCACCGCGGCCTTCAGGGACCTCGGCTTCGACTCGCTGGGGGCGGTCGAACTGCGCAACCGGCTCACCGCCGCCACCGGCCTGCGCCTGCCCTCGACCCTGGTCTTCGACCACCCGTCGACGGCCGCGGTCGGGGCCCACCTCTGCGGCCTGGTCTCCGCCCGCGACGAGGGGCCGGCCTCCGACCGCGATCTGGAGCGGATCATGGAGATCGTCGACTCGATCGCCGCCGAGGAGCGGGCCCGCGTCGTCTCCCAGCTGCAGGCGCGCCTGGCGACGGTCGCGAGCGAGCGCCGCGGCGGCGCCGAGGAAGCGCGGGAGGTCGACCTCGAGACCGCCTCCGACGAGGAGATCTTCAAGCTGATCGACGACGGCGAGCTGGGGGCCTGAGCCGGTGTTCGCCAAGCTCAAGAACCGGCAGCGGGACCGCGGCCTGGCGGCCGGCCTGGTCGATCGCCACTTCGTCATGCAGGACGAGCGCCCCGTCGATGTCCGCGCGGTCGAGATCGAGGCCCTCGACCCCTTCCTCCGCGGCCTGCTCTTCACCGACGGCACGGTCACCCGCACCCTGGCGGTGCAGATGCTGGCGCCGGTCGCGGTCGAGCCGATCGGCCAGCTGCCGGTCGCGACGCCGGCTCACGTCGCCGGCTGCCTGGAAGCCACGCTGGGCGAGGAGTCGATCCGGCGCCAGGTCAGCATCGGCGTCGGGGCGCCGCCGACCCCGGTCCTCTGGGCCGAGTCGTACATGATCCCCGAGCGCCTGCCGCCGGGCTTCGTCGGCCTGCTCGACAGCGCCCCCGACGGCATCGGCCAGTCGCTGCAGCGCTTCAGCCTCGAGAGCAGCCGCGAGCTCTGCTGGTTCGGCCTCGGCCCGCTGCCCGCCTGGGCGCCGGACCGGACCGCGGCCGCCGAGGCCGTCCTCAGCCGGCTCTACCGGATCGTCAGCGACGGCCGCCCGGCGATCCTGATCACCGAGCACTTCGCCGTCGCCCGGCGCGACGGCGCCTACCACCTCGCGGGCCTGCTCGCCCACCAGGCCGCCCGCGCCGAAGAGAGGAGGGGCGCTTGACCGACGAGGCCACGCTCAGCAAGTACCTGCGCAAGGTGACCGGCGAGCTGCGCGACGCCAACCTGCGGATCGGCGAGCTCGAGGAGCAGGCCTTCGAGCCGATCGCGATCGTCGGCATCGGCTGCCGCTATCCCGGCGGCGTGCGCGACGCGGAGGGCCTGTGGGACCTGCTCGCGGCCGGCGGCGACACGATCTCGGGCTTCCCCCGCGACCGCGGCTGGCCGCTGGACACGCTCTTCGACCCCGATCCCGACCACCTCGGGACCAGCTACCTCGACGAAGGCGGCTTCCTCGAGGGCGCCACCGAGTTCGACCCCGAGTTCTTCGGGATCAGCCCGCGCGAGGCGCTGACGATGGACCCGCAGCAGCGGCAGCTGCTGGAAGTCGCCTGGGAGGCGTTCGAGGATGCCGGCCTCGACCCGACCTCGCTGGCCGGCAGCGAGACCGGCGTCTTCGCCGGGGTCATGCACCACGGCGGCTACGGGGCGAACACCGACGGGCCGGAGCTGGAGGGCCAGCGTGCCCTCGGCTCCACCACCAGCGTCCTCTCCGGACGCGTCGCCTACGCGCTCGGCCTCGAGGGCCCGGCGGTCACCGTCGACACCGCCTGCTCCTCCTCGCTGGTGGCGATGCACATCGCCGCCCAGGCGCTGCGCGGCGGCGAGTGCGACCTCGCCCTGGCCGGCGGCGTGACGGTGATGGTCGACCCGCTGCAGTTCGTCGAATTCAGCCGCCAGCGCAGTTTGGCGCCCGACGGTCGCTGCAAGCCCTTCGCCGCCGCCGCCGACGGCAACGGCTGGGCCGAGGGCGTCGGCCTGGTCGTGCTCGAGCGCCTCTCCGTCGCCCGCCGCAACGGCCACCGGGTCCTGGCCGTCGTCCGCGGCTCGGCCGCCAACCAGGACGGCGCCTCCAACGGCATCACCGCCCCCAACGGCCCCTCGCAGGAAAAGGTGATCCGCCGGGCGCTGGCCAACGCCGGTCTGCGCCCGCAGGAGGTCGACGCGGTCGAGGCCCACGGCACCGGCACCCCGCTCGGCGACCCGATCGAGGCGCAGGCGCTGATGGCCACCTACGGCCAGGGGCGCGAGGGGATCTCGCCGCTGCGAATCGGCTCGGTCAAGTCGAACCTCAGCCACACCCAGGCCGCGGCCGGGGTCGCCGGCGTGATCAAGATGGCGATGGCGATGCGCCACGGGGTGCTGCCGCGGACGATCCACCTCGACGAGCCGACCCCGCACGTCGACTGGACCGCGGGCGCGGTCGAGCTGCTCGACGAGGCGCGGCCGTGGGAGCCCGAGGGCCGGCCCCGCCGCGCCGGCGTCTCCTCCTTCGGCGTCAGCGGCACCAACGTCCACCTGATCCTCGAGGAGCCGCAGGCGGCCGCCGCGGAGGAGGGGGAGGAGGAGCCCGAGGCGCCGCCGCTGCCGGCGGTGCCGCTGCCGCTCTCGGCCCGGACCCCGGCCGCCCTGCGCGAGCAGGGCGCGCGCCTGCTCGCCCACCTGCGGGCGCACCCGGAGCTGGACCCGACCGACGTCGGCTTCTCGCTCGCCACCTCGCGCACCGATTTCGAGCACCGCGCCGTCGCCCTCGGCGCCGACCGCGAGGAGCTGCTGGGCGCGCTCGCGGCGCTGGCCGCCGGCGAGCCCCACGCCGGCCTCGTGCGGGCGCGGGCGAGCCGCGGCGGGCTGGCGCTGCTCTTCCCCGGCCAGGGCCTGCAGTGGCAGGGGATGGCGCTGGGCCTGCTCGGCGAGTCCCCCTTCTTCGCCGCGCGGGTCGCCGCCTGCACGGAGGCGCTGCGGCCCTTCCTCGGCTTCTCGATCGAGGACGTCCTGCGCGGGGTCGAGGGCGCCCCCTCGATCGAGCGCATCGACGTCGTCCAGCCGGCGCTGTTCGCGGTGATGGTCTCCCTGGCCCGGCTCTGGGAGCACCACGGGCTGCGGCCGGCGGCGCTGGTCGGGCACTCGCAGGGCGAGATCGCCGCCGCCCACCTGGCCGGCGCGCTCTCGCTCGAGGACGCCGCCCGGATCGTCTCCCTGCGCGCCCGCGCGATCGTCTCGCTGGCGGGCAAGGGCGGGATGACCGCGATCGGGCTGCCGGCCGAGCGGGTGCGCGAGCGGATCGAGCCCTGGGGCGAGCGCATCTCCCTGGCCGTGATCAACAGCCGCTCCGCCTGCACCGTCGCCGGCGAGGCCGAGGCCCTGGCCGAGCTGGTCGCGGCCTGCGAGGCGGAGGGGATCCGCTGCCGCCAGATCTCGGCCGAGTACGCCACCCACTGGGACCGGGTCGAGGCCGTCCGCGACTCGCTGCTGAGCGACCTCGAGGGGATCGAGCCGGGCCCGACCACTACCCCCTTCTACTCCTCGATGTGCGCGCGCCGGCTCGAGGGCGAGGAGCTGACCCCGGAGTACTGGTACCGCTCCTTCCGCGAACCGGTGCGCTTCGAGGAGACCGTCCAGGCCCTGCTCGCCGACGGCTTCGAGAGCTTCGTCGAGGTCAGCTCACACCCGGTGCTGACGCTGCCGGTGCAGGAGACGGCCGAGGCGGCCGGCGAGGAGCGCGAGCCGGTGGCGGCGATCGGCTCGCTGCGCCGCGGCGAAGGCGGCCTCGCCCGCTTCGCGAGGGCCCTCGCCGAGGCGCACGCGCAGGGCGCCGCGGTCGATTGGGAGCGGCTCTTCGCCGGCCGGGGCGCCGAGCGCGTCCCCCTGCCCACCTACGCCTTCCAGCGCAAGCGCTACTGGCTCGACGCGCGGGCGGCGGCGGCGGACGTCGCCGGGGCCGGCTTGGCGGCCGCCGACCACCCCCTGCTGGGGGCGGCGATCTCGCTCGCCGGCGAGGACGGCGAGGAGGGGGGCTGGCTCCTCACCGGCCGCCTCGCGCTCGAGACCCACCCCTGGCTGGCCGACCACAGCGCCTACGAGACTGTCCTCCTGCCGGGCACCGGCTTCGTCGAGATGGCGCTGCGGGCGGCCGAGCAGTGCGGGGCGGAGGGGATCGAGGAGCTGACGATCGAGGCGCCGCTGGTGCTGAGCGAGACGGGGGCGGTCCAGGTCCAGGTCAGCGTCGGCGCCGCCGACGAGCGCGGCGCCCGCTCGCTCTCGGTCCACTCCCGGCCCGAGGACCGCGAGGACCCGGCCCGCGAGTGGACCGCCAACGCCACCGGCGTCCTCGGCCCGGTCGGCGGCGAGGAGCCGCCGCGGCTGCGGGAGTGGCCCCCCGCCGGGGCCGAGCCGCTCGAGGTCGACGACCTCTACGCCCGCGCCGCCGAGCTGGGCATCGACTACGGCCCCGCCTTCCAGGGGGCGAGGGCGGCCTGGAGCCGGGGAGAGGAGCTCTTCGCCGAGGTCGAGCTGGGCGCGGAGCAGGCCGAGGAAGCGGGTCGCTTCGGGCTCCACCCGGCCCTGCTCGACGCCGCCCTGCACCCGACCCTGAAGGCGACCGGCCGCGAGGAGGAAAAGGAGGGACCGAGCGCCCCCTTCGCCTGGAGCGGGGTGCGGCTCCATCGCGCCGGCGCCGCCGCGCTGCGGGTCGCGATCGCCCCCACCGCGCCGCGCACGATCGCCGTCGCGATCGCCGACGCCGACGGCGAGCCGGTGGCGTCGGTGCGCTCCCTCGTCGCCCGCCCGCTGCTCAGCGAGGCGCTCGGCGGCGCCCCGGCCGACCAGCATCGCAACTCGCTCTTCACCGTCGCCTGGACGGAGCTGTCGCTGCCGGCGGCCGGCGCCGCCGAGTTCGAGCTGGTCGAGCTCGCCGCCGATCCGGAGCTGGATCCCGCCGCCGCCGCCTCCGCCCTCTGCGCGCAGGTCCTGGCGATCCTGCGCGAGGCGATCGCCGGGCCGGAGGAGGCCCGCTTCGCCTTCCTCACCCACGGCGCGGTCGCCCTCAGCGAGGACGAGTCGCCCGACCCGGCGGCGGCGGCGGCGAGGGGCCTGGTCCGCTCCGCCCAGGCCGAGAACCCCGGCCGCTTCCTGCTGGTCGACACGGACGGCAGCGAGGCCTCGCGGCGAGCGCTGGCGGCGGCGCTCGCGGTCGACGACGAACCGCAGCTCGCCCTGCGCGAGGGAGCCGCCTTCGTCCCCCGCCTGGCGCGCCATGCCGGCGACGCCGAGGAGCCGCGGCCGCTCGACCCCGAGCGCACCGTGCTCGTCACCGGCGGCACCGGCGCCCTCGGCTCCCTCTTCGCCCGCCACCTGGTCACCGCGCACGGCGCCCGCCGGCTGCTGCTGACCAGCCGCCGCGGCCCGGAGGCGCCGCGGGCGGCCGAGTTGGCGGCGGAGCTGGAGGAGCTGGGAGCCGAGGTGCGGATCGCCGCCTGCGACGTCGGCGATCGCGACCAGCTGGCGGCGCTGCTGGGCTCGATCCCCACCGAGCACCCGCTGGGCGCCGTGATCCACACCGCGGCGATCTTCGACAACGCCCTGGTCGCCGCGATGAGCGACGAGCAGCTGCAGCGGGTGCTCGCCGCCAAGGCCGGCGCCGCCTGGAACCTGCACGAGCTGACCGCGGGGATGGACCTCTCGGAGTTCGTCCTCTTCTCCTCCGGCGCCGGCACCTTCGACAATCCCGGCCAGGGCAACTACGCCGCCGCCAACGCCTTCCTCGACGCGCTCGCCCAGCGCCGACAGCGGCAGGGGCTGGCGGCCAGCTCGATCGCCTGGGGGCTCTGGGCGAGCGGAGTCGGTGGCCCGAACGAGTTCCTGATCGAGGCGAACCAGGCGCGCCTGGACCGGTCCGGCTTCATCTCGATGTCGGCCGCGAGCGGCCTCGAGCTCTTCGAGCGCACCCGCGGCGCCGGGGCCTTCGTCGTCGCCGTTCCGCTCGACCTCGCCGCCCTGCGGGCGCTGGCCCGCAAGGGCGAGCTGGCGCCGATCTACGCGGGCCTGGTCCGGATCCCGGCCCGCCGCGCCGCCGCCGCGGGGGGCTCGCTGGCCCGCCGCCTCGCCGCCGCGCCCGAGGCCGAGCGCGAGGCGATCGTCGTCGCCCTGGTCGCCGAGCAGGCCGCCGCGGCGCTGGGCCACGACTCGGCGGCGGCGATCGACCCCGAGGCCGCCTTCAAGGACCTCGGCTTCGATTCCCTGGGAGCGGTCGAACTGCGCAACCGCCTCAACGCCGTCACCGGCCTGCGCCTGCCCTCGACCCTGGCCTTCGACCACCCCAGCGTCAAGGCCGCGGCCGCCTTCCTGCGCGGTCTGGTCGAGGGGGACGGCGGCGAGGCTCCGGCGCCGGTCCGGCTCCCCGCCCGCAGCGAGGAGCCGGTCGCGATCGTCGGCATGAGCTGCCGCTACCCCGGTGGGGTCGACTCGCCCGCGGGACTGTGGCGGCTGCTGGCCGCCGGCGGCGACGCGATCTCCTCCTTCCCCGAGGACCGCGGCTGGGACCTCGAGCGCCTCTACGACCCCGATCCCGGCCATCCCGGCACCAGTTACGTGCGCGAGGGCGGCTTCCTCGCCGACGCCGCCGACTTCGACGCCGCCTTCTTCGGGATCGGCCCGCGCGAGGCGACCGGGATGGACCCGCAGCAGCGGCTGCTGCTGGAAGCGGCCTGGGAGGCGCTGGAGGACGCGGGCATCGCCCCGGACTCGCTGCAGGGCGCTGCCGCCGGCGTCTTCGCCGGGGTGATGAGCCACGACTACGGGTTCGCCCTCGGCGGCGCGGCCGCCCGCACCGGCTATGAAGGCTCCACCTCCGGCGGCAGCGTCGTCACCGGTCGCGTCGCCTACTCGCTCGGCCTCGAGGGCCCGGCGGTGACCGTCGACACCGCCTGCTCCTCCTCGCTGGTGGCGATGCACCTGGCGGCGCAGGCGCTGCGCGGCGGCGAGTGCGACCTGGCGCTGGCCGGCGGGGTCACGATCGCCTCGACGCCGGGCATGTACGTGATGTTCAGCCGCCAGCGCGGGCTGGCGCCGGATGCCCGCTGCAAGCCGTTCGCCGCTGCCGCCGACGGCACCGGGGTCTCCGAGGGCGTCGGCCTGTTGGTCCTCGAGCGGCTCTCCGACGCCGAACGCAACGGCCACGAGGTGCTGGCGCTCGTGCGTGGCTCGGCGACGAACCAGGACGGCGCCTCGAACGGGCTGACCGCCCCCAACGGTCCCTCGCAGGAGCGGGTGATCCGCCAGGCACTGGCCAACGCGGGCCTCGAGCCCGGCGAGGTCGACGCGGTCGAGGCGCACGGGACCGGGACGACGCTGGGAGACCCGATCGAGGCCCAGGCGCTGCTGGCGACCTACGGCCAGGACCGCGGCGAGAGCGGCCCGCTGCGGGTCGGCGCGATCAAGTCGAACCTGGGTCACACCCAGGCGGCGGCGGGCGTGGCCGGCGTGATCAAGATGGCGATGGCGATGCGCGAAGGCGTGCTGCCGAAGATGCTGCACCTCGACGAGCCGACTCCGCACGTCGACTGGACGGCGGGCGCGATCGAGCTGCTGGACGAGGCACAGGCCTGGGAGGCGAACGGCCGCCCCCGCCGCGCCGGCGTCTCCTCCTTCGGCCTCTCCGGCACCAACGCCCACGTGATCCTGGAGGAGGCGCCGGCGGTGGAAGAGCGCCCCGGGGGAGAGGCCACCGATCTCCCCGCGATCCCGCTGCCGCTCTCGGCCAAGGGCGAGGAGGCACTGCGCGATCAGGGCGCGCGCCTGGTCAGTCACCTGCGCGACCACCCCGACCTCGACCCCGCCGACGTCGCCTTCTCCCTCGCCACCACCCGGGCCAAGCTCGAGCACCGCGCCACCGCGATCGGGGAGAACCGCGAGGAACTGCTGAAGGCCCTGGGCGCCCTGGCAGTCGGCAAGCCCCACCCAGGCCTGACCCAGGGCCGCGCCACCAGCGGCAAGCTCGCCTTCCTCTTCAGCGGCCAGGGCGCCCAGCGCCCGGGCATGGGACGCGAGCTCTATGAGTCCTTCCCGACCTTCGCCTCCGCCCTGGATCAGATCTGCGCCGAGCTCGACCCGCTGCTCGACCGCTCGCTCAAAGGCCTCCTCTTCGCCGAGGACGGCTCCGAGGAGGCCTCCCTGCTCGACGCCACCCAGTTCACCCAGCCCGCCCTCTTCGCTCTGGAGGTCGCCCTCTTCCGCCAGCTGCAGGCCTGGGACCTCGCCCCCGACTATCTCCTGGGCCACTCGATCGGCGAGTTGGCGGCGGCGCACGTCGCCGGAGTCTTCGACCTGCTGGATGCCTGCAAGCTGATTGCCGCTCGCGGCGCCCTGATGGGAGCGCTGCCCGAGGGCGGGGCGATGGTCGCGATCGAGGCGAGTGAGGACGAGATCGCGGAAGAGCTCCCCGCCGGCCTCTCGATCGCCGGGATCAACGCCCCCGACTCCGTCGTCGTCTCCGGGGAGGAAGCAGCGGCACTGGAGCTGGCCGAGACCTGGAAGGACAAGGGCCGCAAGACCACCCGCCTGCGGGTCTCCCACGCCTTCCACTCCGAGTTGATGGAGCCGATGCTCGACGAGTTCGCAGAGGTCGCTCAATCGATCTCCCTCAACCCGCCCCAGATCCCGGTCCTCTCCAACCTCTCGGGCGAGCCGCTCACCCCCGAGCAGGCAACCGACCCCGCCTACTGGGTCGCCCAGGTCAGAGAACCGGTCCGCTTCGCCGACGGTGCCTCACATCTCGCGACCCAAGGCGTCTCCACCTGCCTGGAGCTCGGACCCGACGGCGTCCTCTGCGCGATGGCCCAGGGCTCCTTCGCCGCCGCCGAGAAAGAGGCGGTGGTGGTGCCGCTGCTGCGCCGGGACCGGCCGGAGGGCAGCGCCTTGCTCGGAGCCCTCGCCGCAGCCCAGACAAGCGGTGCTCCTTTGGACTGGTCCCACCTCCTCCCCGGTGCCTCCCGCGTCCCGCTCCCGACCTACGCCTTCCAGCGCAAGCGCTACTGGCTGGAGCCCCAGGCGGGAGACGCCGACGTCGGCAGCGCCGGACTGGGCAGCGCCGACCACCCGCTGCTGGGCGCCGCGACCTCGCTTCCCGGGATGGGCGAAGAGGACGGCGGTTGGCTGCTCAGCGGCCGCCTCTCCATCAAGACCCACCCCTGGCTCGCCGACCACGCCGTCCACGGCACCGCGATCCTCCCCGGCACCGCCTTCGTCGAGATGGCGCTGAAGGCGGCCGAGCAGGTCGGCGCCGCCGGGATCGATGAGCTGACTCTGGAGGCGCCGCTCGTCCTCCCGGAGCGCGGTGCGGTCCAGGTCCAGGTCAGCGTCGGTGCCGCCGACGAGGACGGCAGCCGCTCGATCGCGATCCACTCGCGAGCGGAGGAGGCGGACGAGCCGGAGCGTGGCTGGACCTCGAACGCGACCGGTGTGCTCGGCGCGGCCGGGGGCGAGCAGCCCGAGCCGATCGGGGAGTGGCCCCCCGCTGGAGCCGAGCCGCTCGGGGTCGAGGACCTCTACGAGCGCATCGCCGACCTCGGCGTCGACTACGGCCCCGCCTTCCAGAGCGCCCGCGCCGCCTGGCGCCGCGGCGAGGAGCTCTTCGCGGAGCTCGAGCTCGGCGAGGACCAGGCCTCCCAGGCCGAGCGCTTCGCGATCCACCCGGCGCTGCTCGACGCCGCCTTCCACCCGCTGGCCGCCGCGACCGAAGAAGGAGGGGAGGGGTCGGACGGCCCCAAGGTCCCCTTCGCCTGGAACGGCGTCCGCCTCCACCGCGGCGGCGCCGCCAAGCTGCGGGTGGCGCTGCTGCCGGCGGGCGAGGACACGATCGAGCTGCGGATCGCCGACCACGCCGGCGAGCCGCGGGCCACGGTCGCGGGTCTGGCCGCGCGGGCGCTGCCGGCCGACCGCCTGGTCCGCCAGGACCAGGACCAGGCGCTCTTCGCGGTCGAGTGGGTCGATCCCGAGCCCGGCGACGGTCTTGGCGCGGAGGCCCGGACGGTCGAGTGCTCCCCGTCCGCCGAGCTCGACCCCGACATCGCCGCCCAGGCCCTCTGCGCCGAGGTCCTCGCGAAGCTGCAGGAGGCGATCGCCGCCGACGACGACTCCCGCCTCGCCTTCCTCACCCGCGGCGCCGTCGCCGCCGGCGAGAGCGACTCCCCGGACCCCGCCGCCGCCGCGGTCTGGGGCCTGGTCCGCTCCGCCCAGGCCGAGCACCCGGACCGCTTCCTGCTGATCGACACGGACGGCAGCGAGGCCTCGACGGCCGCGCTGGGCGCCGCCCTGGCGAGCGAGTCCGAGCCCCAGCTGGCGTTGCGCGAGGGCACCGCCCTGGCCCCGCGCCTGGTCCGCGCCGACGCCGGCGAAGCCGATCCCACCGACTCGCCTCCGCTCGACCCCGAGAGCACGGTCCTCATCACCGGCGCCACCGGCGCCCTCGGCGCGCTCTTCGCCCGCCACCTGGTCGAGCAGGGCGCCCGCCACCTCTTGCTCACCAGCCGCCGGGGCCCCGAGGCAGCGGGGGTCGAGGAGCTGATCGGAGAGCTGGCCGAGCTGGGGGCGGAGGTGGACGTCGTCGCCTGCGACGTCGCCGACCGCTCCCAGCTGGGCCAGCTGCTCGACTCGATCCCGGCCGAGCACCCGCTCGGCACCGTCGTCCACGCCGCCGGAATCGTCGACGACGGCGTCGTCGAGTCGCTCACCCCCGAGCGCCTGCAGGCGACGATGGCGCCGAAGGCCCGCGCCGCCTGGAACCTGCAGGAGCTCGCCCCCGAGGCCGAGCTCCTGCTCTTCTCCTCGATGGCCGCGACCCTCAGCAGCCCCGGCCAGGGCAACTACGCCGCCGCCAACGCCTTCCTCGACGCGCTCGCCCAGCGCCGCCGCGCTTCCGGCCTGCCCGGGCGCTCGATCGCCTGGGGGGCCTGGGGAACCGCGAGCGAGATGACCAGCCACCTCGGCGAGGCCGACCGGGCCCGCTTCAGCCGCGGGGGAGTGCGGCCGCTCGCCGCCGCCGCGGGCCTCGAGCTCTTCGACCGCGCCCGCGCCCTGCCCGCTCCCTTCCTGCTCGCCGCCGACCTCGACACCCGCGCCCTGCGCGCCGCGGCTCGCACCGGGACGCTGCCGCCGCTGCTCTCGCGCCTGGTCCGCGTCCCCGCCCGCCGTGCCGCCGGCGACGCCGGCGCCTTCGCCCGCCGTCTCGCCGCCGCCCCCGAGGCCGAGCGCGAGGGAATCGTCGTCGCCCTCGTCGCCGAGCACGTCGCCGCCGTCCTCGGCCACCCCTCCGGCGCCGCGATCGACCCCACCGCCGCCTTCAAGGAGCTCGGCTTCGACTCGCTCGGCGCGGTCGAACTGCGCAACCGCCTCACCGCCGCCACCGGCCTGCGACTGCCCTCGACCCTCGTCTTCGACTACCCGAGCACGGCCGCGGTCGGCGCCTACGTCTGCGGCCTGGTCGACCCGCGGGCGGCGGCCGGGGCCGAGGTCGACGAGGCGATCGAGCGGCTGCGGGCGATGCTCGACCGGCTCGCCGCGGACGAGCGCGAGCAGGCCGCCGGGCGGATCCGCTCGCTGCTCTCGCAGGGCTACGCGACCGACGCCGACGCCGGCGCGGTGGAGCGGATCCGCTCCGCCAGCGCCGCCGAGATCCTCGAGATCGTCAACGACGAGATTGGAGCGAAATGAGCACCGACGAGCAGCTTCTCGATTCGCTCAAGCAGGTCACGATCGAGCTGCGCGGCACCCGCGAGCGGCTGCGCGAGCTGGAAGCGCGCGAGCAGGAGCCGATCGCGATCGTCAGCATGAGCTGCCGCTACCCCGGCGGCGTGCGCTCGCCGGAGGACCTCTGGGAGATGGTCGCCGCCGGGCGCGACGGGATCGGCGGCTTCCCGACCGATCGCGGCTGGCCGCTGGAGACGCTGTTCGACCCCGATCCCGACCACGCCGGCACCACCTACGTCCGCGAAGGCGGCTTCCTCGACGCAACCGAATTCGACGCCTCCTTCTTCGGCATCCGCCCCGGCGAGGCGCTGGGCATGGACCCGCAGCAGCGGCTGCTGCTGGAAGCGACCTGGGAGGCCTTCGAACGCGCCGGCCTCGACCCGGCCGACCTGCGCGGCAGTCGCACCGGCATGTTCGCCGGCGTCATGTACCAGGACTACGGGGCGGGGGAGGGCGCGGTCGAGGGCGACATCGCCCCCTCCGCCGGGATCGGCGGCTGCATCGTCTCCGGCGGCGTCTCCTACGCGCTCGACCTCGCGGGGCCGGCGATCACCGTCGACACCGCCTGCTCCTCCTCGCTGGTCGCGATCCACCTCGCCTGCCAGGCGCTGCGCGCGGGCGACTGCTCGCTCGCCCTCGCCGGCGGCGTCAGCGTGCTCTCCAGCCCGCTCGTGTTCGTGATGATGAGCCGCCCCCGCGGCCTCGCCCCTGACGGGCGCTGCAAGCCCTTCGCCGCCGGGGCCGACGGCACCGCCTGGTCGGAGGGCGTCGGCCTGGTCCTGCTCGAGCGCCTCTCCGACGCCCGCCGCAACGGCCACGAGGTCCTGGCCCTGGTCCGCGGCTCGGCCGCCAACCAGGACGGCGCCTCCAACGGCATCACCGCCCCCAACGGCCCCTCGCAGGAGAAGGTGATCCGCCAGGCCCTGGCCAACGCCGGCCTCGGCCCGGCCGAGGTCGACGCGGTCGAGGCCCACGGCACCGGCACCACGCTCGGCGACCCGATCGAGGCCCAGGCCCTGCTCGCGACCTACGGGCAGGGACGCGAGAGCGGCCGCCCCCTGCACCTCGGCGCCGTCAAGTCCAACCTCGGCCACACCGGCGCCGCCGCCGGGGTCGCCGGCGTGATCAAGATGGCGATGGCGATGCGCGAAGGCGTGCTGCCGCGGACCCTGCACCTCGACCAGCCGACCCCGCACGTCAACTGGGACTCGGGCGCGGTCGAGCTGCTGCGGGAGGCGCGGCCCTGGGAGCCCAACGGCCACCCCCGCCGCGCCGGCGTCTCCGCCTTCGGCGTCAGCGGCACCAACGCCCACCTGATCCTCGAGCAGCCGCCCGCGCCCGAGCCCGCCGCGCCGGCACCGCCCGCCCCCGCGCCCGAGCCCGGCGCCGCGATCGCGCCGCTGCTGCTCTCGGCCCGGGGCGAGGAGCCGCTGCGCGCCGCCGCCGGGCGCCTGCGCGCCCACCTGCTGGAGCGGCCCGAGCTCGCCCGCGCCGACGTCGCCCGCGCCCTCGCCACCGAACGCCCCCGCTTCGAGAGCCGCGCCGTCGCGACCGGGGCCGACCGCGAGCGGCTGCTCGCCGGCCTCGCCGCGATCGCCCGCGGCGAGGAGGCCGAGAACGTCGCCACCGCCATGGCGTCGGCCGCCGCCGTCGACGGCCCCGTCTTCCTCTTCCCCGGTCAGGGCTCGCAGTGGCGCAGCATGGCCCTGGAGCTGCTCGCCACCGCCCCCGTCTTCGCCGCCAAAGTCGACGAGTGCGAGCAGGCGCTCGAGCCCCACGTCGAGTGGTCGCTGGGCAGCATCCTGCGTCGCGAGGAGGGGTCGGCGGACCTGGAACGGGTCGACGTCGTGCAGCCGGTCCTGTTCGCGGTGATGGTCGCGCTGGCCGCGCTCTGGCGCGCCTCCGGGGTCGAGCCGGCCGCGGTGCTCGGCCACTCCCAGGGCGAAATCGCCGCCGCCCACGTCGCCGGCGGGCTCAGCCTCGAGGACGCGGCGCAGCTGGTCGCCCTGCGCAGCCAGGTGTTGGAGTGGGGATCCGGGCGCGGGGCGATGGCGCTGGTCGCGACCGGGGCCGAGGAGCTCAGCGCCCGGGTGCCCGGTTGGGAGAAGCGGGTCGCGCTCGCCGGCGTCAACGGCCCCTCCTCGATCGTCGTCTCCGGCGGCGTCCAGGGCATCGAAGAGGTGCTGGCCCGCTGCGAGGAGCAGGGGATCTGGACCTACAAGATCCGCGCCGCGGTCGGGGCCGGCCACTCGCCCGCGGTCGAGGAGGCGCGGCCGCTGCTGCTCGAAACCGCGGCCGGGATCGCCCCCCGCTCCGGCGAGATCCCCTTCTACTCCTGCTGCACCGCGGGCCAGGTCGACACCGCCGAGCTCGACGCCGAGTACTGGTACCGCAACGCCCGCCAACCGGTGCTGTTCGGCCCGACCGTGAACCTGCTGCTGGGCCAGGGCCGCCGGCACTTCGTCGAGGTCAGCCCCAACCCGATCCTGATGGTGCCGCTGAGCGAAGCCTTCGCGCACGAGCTCGGCGACCGGGCCGACGAGGCGAGCTTCACGCCGACGCTGCGCCGCCACAGCGGCTCGCTCGAGGACTTCGCGCTCGCGGTCGGCACCGTCTGGGCGCACGGGATCGAGGTCGAGTGGGACGCGGCGCTGCCGCCGGCGCAGGGCCGGGTCCCGCTCCCGACCTACCCCTTCCAGCGCGAGCGCTATTGGCTCCAGTCTTCCCAGGCCACCGCCGGCGACGTCTCGATGGCCGGCCAGGCCGCCGCCGAGCACCCGCTGCTGGGGGCCGTCGTGCGCCCGGCCGAGGGCGACGGCTGGATCCTCACCGGCCGGCTCTCGCTGGAGAGCCATCCCTGGCTCGCCGACAGCGGCGCGATGGGCGTCGCCCTGCTGCCCGAGGCCGCCTTCGTCGAGCTGGCGCTGCGGGCCGGCGCCGAGGCCGGTTGCGAGCTGCTGCGCGAGCTGACCCTGGAGGCGCCGCTGCCGCTGCCCGAGCGCGGCGCGATCCAGCTGCAGCTGACCGTCTCCGGGCCTGGGGAGGAGGGGCGGCGCGCGCTCGGCTTCCACGCCCGCCCGGAGGGCGAGGAGGACTCCGGCGAGCGCGAGTGGACCAGGTACGCGACGGCGGTCCTGGCTCCGTCCGCGGCGCCCGCCGCCGCCGCGGACGAGGACGGGGAGTGGCCGCCGGCCGGGGCCGAGCCGGTCGAGCTCGCCGGCCTCTACGACGACCTCGCGGCCGTCGGCCTCGACTACGGACCGGCCTTCCAGGGCCTCGTCGCGGCCTGGCGCCGCGGCGACGACGTCCACGCCGAAGTCGCCCTGGGCGAGGACGAGGCCGCCGCCGCTGCCTCCTTCGGGCTGCACCCGGCGCTCCTCGGCGCGGCGCTGCAGGCGGCGGCCTGCCTGCCCGGCGCCGCTCCCGAGCCGCTCAGCTCGGCGCCGCCACTGCCGTTCTCCTTCGCCGATGTGCGCCTGCTCGCGGGCGGGAAGTCGCGCCTGCGGGTGACGGTCTCTCCGAACGAGGGGGGCGACGTCGCGCTCCGGGTCAGCGACGACGCCGGTCAGGCTGTCGCCACGATCGGCTCGCTCGCCCTGCGCCCGCTGCCGGCCGAGCGGCTCGCCGCCACCGGCGCCGCGGACGCCCTGCTGGCGCTCGAGTGGTCGCGGCTGGAGCCGGGGGAGACGCCGCCGCCGGCCGGGTTGACGCTGGTCGGGGCGAGCGCCCCGGCGCGGGCGGCCTCCCTCGCCGGGGCCACGGTCCACCCCGATCTGGCGGCGCTCGCCGCGACTCTGCCCGAGGGGGCGGCGGCCGGCGACGTCGTCTTCGTCCTCGACCCCGCGGCTCCCGGCCCCGAGGCCGCCCACGCGGCCGCGCTCGCCGCGCTCGCCGCCGCGCAGGCCTGGCTGGCGGAGGAGCGCTTCGCCGACTCCCGCCTCGTCTTCCTCACCGCCGGCGCGATCGCCACCGGCGCCGGGGACGAGGCTCCGGGCCTGGGCCAGGCGCCGGTCTGGGGCTTGATCCGCTGTGCCCAGAACGAGCACCCGGGCCGGTTCGGGCTGCTCGACCTCGACGGCGCCGAGGCCTCGACCCTGGCGCTGGGACGGGCCCTCGCCCTGGTCGAGCCGCAGCTGGCCCTGCGCGAGGGCGCCCTGCTGGTGCCGCGCCTGCGCCGGGCCGCGCCGCCGCCGGCGACGGAGCCGCCGCGGATCGACCCCGACGGGACCCTGCTGCTGAGCGGCGCCGCCTCCGGCCTGGCGAGCCTCGCCGGCCGCCACCTGGTCGCCGCCCACGGCGTCCGCCGCGTCCTCCTCGCGAGCGCCGACGCGGAGGCGCCCGCGACGGCGGAGCTGCGAGCCGCCCTGGAGCAGGCGGGCGCCACGGTCGAGACCGCGGCCTGCGACCCCGCCGACCGCGCCCGGCTCGCCGCCCTGCTCGGGTCCGTCGACCCCGCCCACCCGCTCACCGCCGTCGTCCACGCGACCGCGCCGGGCGAGGAGGGCCTGTTCGCGGCGCTGACGCCGGAGCGGCTCGACGGCGCCCTCGCGGCCGCGATCGACCCCGCCTGGCACCTGCACGAGCTGACCGTCGGCCTCGACCTCGGCGCCTTCGCGCTGCTCTCCTCGGTCGCCGGCAGCTTCGGCCGTCCCGGGCAGGCCGGCCGCGCCGCCGCTGACGTCTTCCTCGAAGGCCTCGCCGCCCAGCGCGCCGGCGACGGCCTCGCCGCCGCCGCCCTGGCCTGGGGCCTGCGGGAGGAGACCCTGAGGTCCTCGGGCGCGAACCCGGACGCGGCCGGGCTCGAGCTCGTCCGCCGCTCCGGCTTCGCCCCGATCTCCGATCGCGAGTGCGCGCAGCTCCTCGACGCCGCCCTCGCCGACCCGCGGCCGGCGTTGACGGCGGCACGGCTGCACCTGCCGGCCTGGCGGCAGCAGGCGCGGGCCGGCCTGCTGCCGCCGGTGCTGGCGGAGCTGGTCCGGCTGCCTGCCCGGCGGACGGGCGCCGGCGCCGAGAAGACCCTGCCCGACCTGCTCGCGGGCGTCCCCGCCGATGAGCGCGCCGCGACCGTGCTGGATTACCTGCGCGGGCAGATCGCCGAGGCGCTCGGCGTCGACTCGGGAGCCGAGGTCGACCCGGAGACGCCGCTGCTGGAGCTCGGCTTCGACTCCCTGACCGCGCTGCAGCTGCGCAACCGGCTCAGCACCGTCACCGGCCTGCGGCTGACCCCGAGCGTGATCCTCGACTACCCGACCACCGCCGCCCTGGCCGAGCACCTGGTCAGCCGCTTCGACGAGGTCGACCGCGGGGGCTCCGCGGAAGCGGGGGGAGGCAACCTGCTGACGACGCTGATGGGCGGCGCCCACCGCGGCGGCCGCATGCCCGAGTTCCTCGCCTCGCTGAACGCGATGGCGAGCTTCCGGCCCAGCTTCGCCGGCCTCGACGAGAGCGGCGCCGAGCCCTACTCGGTCCGCCTCGCCGCGGGCCCGGCGCGGCCGCGGGTGATCTGCGTCCCCTCGGTGACGCCGTTCTCGGGCCCGCACGAGTACGCGAAACTGGCCCGCCACTTCCGCGAGGCCCGCGAGCTGTCGGCGCTGCGCTGGCCCGGCTTCGGCGCGATCGGGGAGCCGCTGCCGGCGGACGCTGCGGTCGCCCTCGAGCTGCAGGCGGCGGCGATCGAGGCCGTCGCCGGGGACGAGCCGGTGATCCTCGCCGGCCACTCCAGCGGCGGCGCCTTCGCCTACGGCCTCGCCGAGCTGCTCGAGCGCCGCGGTAGCGCGGTCGCCGCCGTGGTCCTGATCGACAGCTTCCACCCGTCCCAGCTCAGCCTCGACGGCGGCGACGGGCTCGCCGCGGTCGGCCTCGGGATCCTCGACGGGATGGTCGCGGCCGCCGGCCCGAGCCTGCCGATCGACGACGCCCGCCTGACCGCGATGGCCGCCTACATGGGCCTGCTCGGCGAGCTCGAGGTCGGGCCGATCGAGGCGCCGGTGCTGCTGCTCAGGGCCGCCGAGGCGATCGCCCCCGACCTCGGGGACCTCGAGTGGCAGCCGCGTTGGGAGGTCCCGCACGACGCCGTCGAGACCCCCGGCAACCACCTTTCGATGATGGACGCGCAGTCCGCGGCAACCGCCGCGGCGATCTCCGACTGGCTGGCAGAGACGGTCGGCGAGGCGCCGGAAATGCAAGCAAACAAGGGGAAAGAGGTACTGAGATGAGTGCAACGGAGACGACGGTGGGCTACAGCTCGGTCGAGGACGTCCTCGCGGCCGAGATCCCGACCACCTACAAGGCGGCATACGTGGAGAAAGCGGACGCGATCCGGCTCTGGGAACAGCCGGAGGAGAGCCGCCAGCGGGCCGACGTGCGGGAGACGCTGAAGGTCGGCGAGATCCCGATGCCGGAGCTCGCCCCGGACGAGGTGCTGATCGCGATCATGGCCAGCGCCCTCAACTACAACACGGTCTGGTCGGCCCGCTTCGAGCCGATCCCGGGCTTCGTCTTCCTCGACTTCCTCGGGAAAACGGGGGGCTGGAACGAGCGCCACAACCAGGATTACCAGGTACTCGGCTCCGACGCCTCCGGCGTCGTCGTCAAGACCGGCTCCAGCGTCAGCCGCTGGAAGGTAGGCGACCGCGCCGTCGTCTGGACCGGCTGGGGCGACCTCGAAGAGGGCGTCAACCACCACGACATCGTCAAGTCGCCGGAGACCCGGGCCTGGGGCTTCGAGACCAACTACGGCGGCCTCGCCCACTACGCGGTCGTCAAGGGCGGTCAGCTGATGCCGAAGCCGACCCACCTCACCTGGGAGGAGGCGGCCTGCAACACGCTCTGCGCGATGACCGCCTACCGGATGCTGGTCAGCGAGCACGGCGCTCCCTTCAAACAGGGCGACCTCGTCTTCGTCTGGGGGGCCGCCGGCGGGCTCGGCAGCTACGCGATCCAGCTGATCAAGAACGGCGGCGGGATCGCGATCGGCGTCGTCAACTCGCAGGCCAAGCAGGAACTGCTGGAAGAGCTCGACTGCGACCTGATCATCCGCCGCGACCAGATGGACCTGGAGGGGCTGGAGCCGCGCAAGTTCGGCAAAGCCTTCCGCGAAATCATCCGCGCCGAGTTCGGCGAAGACCCGCACGTGATCTTCGAGCACGTCGGCGAGAAAACGTTTTGGGCCTCTGTCTACCTCGCCCGCAACGGCGGCAAGATCGTCACCTGCGGCTCCAGCACCGGCGCCGACCACCACTACGACAACCGCTACCTGTGGATGAAAACGAAAAGCATCATCGGCAGCCACGGCGCCACCCTGCAGGAGGCGAAGGAGTGCAACCGCCTGATCGCGCTGGGCAAGATCCAGCCGGCGCTCTCAAAGGTGATCGCGCTCGACGACGTCGCCCAGGGCGCCCACGAGCTCGACGCCAACACCCACGTCGGCAAGGTCGGCGTGCTCTGCCTGGCCGAGGAAGAGGGGCTGGGGATCGAAGACCCGGAGCTGCGGGCGAAGGTCGGCGCCGACAAGATCGAAACGTTCCGCAAGTACGCGTAGCGGCGGGCCGATGCGACTGCACACCAGATCATGGGGCGCCGGCTCGGCGCCGCCGGTCGTCTGCATCCACGGGATCGGGCAGCACGGCGGCATCTTCGAGGAGCTCGGCCGGCGCCTCGCCGAGGCCGGCCGGCGCACCCTCGCCGTCGACCTGCGCGGCCACGGCGGCTCCGGCCACGAGCCGCCGTGGAGCCTGGGCACGCACGTCGCCGACCTGCTGGAGACGATGGACGCCGAGGGGATCGAGTCGGCACCGGTCGTCGGCCACAGCTTCGGCGCCGCGGTCGCGGCGGCGCTGGCGGCCGAGGAGGTCGAGCGGGTCGACGCCCTCGGCCTGCTCGACCCCGGCTTCGGGATCCCCGTCGAGCACGCCCTGAAGTCAGCCGAAATGGACCGGCTCGACTGGAGCTTCGCCTCGGTCGACGGCGCCGTCAACGCCCTGCTCGCCTCCGACACCGTCGTCGCCGCCCCGCGCGAGACGGTGGCGGCCTTCGCCGCCGCCGACCTGCGCCGCGGCGCCGACGGCCGCCTGCGCTTCAGCTTCTGCCCGTCCACGGTGGTGGTCGCCTGGAGCGAGATGACCCTGCCGCCGCCGCCGATCGCGCCGCTGCCGACCCTGCTCCTGCGCCCGGTCGGCTCGCAGTTCCCGGGCGGGGTCGAAGACCGGCGCTACCGCGAGGCGCTGGGCTCGCTGCTGACCCTGAAGGCGGTCCCCAACGGCCACAACCTGCTCTGGGAGTCCCCGCGCGAGTCGATCGCCGCCATCCTCGAGTTCCTCGCCGCCGGCCCCACCTAGCGGCGCATCCGACATTTACCCCAGCGGGGTGGGGCAAATCTCCGCTGCGGGATTTCCAGCGGCTGTGTGCGTATCCGGTCAGCTCAGGCCGCTCGCCTGAGCATCCGCCGGCGGCCAGCCGCATCCCGACGAGACCCCCCAGGCGAGCCCGCCGCAAACGCAAGCGCCCCCTCGCAGTTCCGTGGTTCCTTTTCCACCAGATAGGTGGGTACGGAACCGCGGAAGTCCGCTCAACCCTTGAGCCCCCGTTCCGCGGTTCCCTTTCCACGGAATGCGTGGATAGCGAACCGCGGACGAGCCATCGGTGCGTCGCAGAACCCATACCTGATGGGACCGGAGACGCCTCAGCGATCGACCGCGATCGCCGCCAGCACCAGGCCGTCGCGGACCAGCCAGCGACCCTCGAAGCCGCGCAGCTCGGCGCCGTCGAGCTCTGGCCCCGGCACCAGCAGCCGCGCCGTGAAGGCGAGCCGGTTCGGCTGGATCTCCAGCTCCGCGTCCTCGAAGCCGAGCCAGCGCTGCGCCAGCGGGAACCAGGCCTTGTAGACGGACTCCTTGGCGCTGAACAGGAGCCGATCCCAGTGGATCGCCGGCGTCTTTGCCGCCAGCTCGTCCAGCCGCCGCCGCTCGGCCGGCCGAGCGACGTCGCCGACCAGCCCCTCCGGCAGCGGCTCGTGCGGCTCGGCGTCGACCCCGATCGTCGCCAGCTCCGCCTGGCGGGCGACGACCGCGGCTCGGTAGCCGCGGCAGTGGGTGATGCTGCCGGCGACCCCCGCCGGCCAGAGCGGCTCGCCGCGCTCGCCGGAGGGGACCGGCCCCGGCGCCTCGCCGAGCCGCTCCAGGGCCCGGTGGGCGCAGCCGCGGGCGGTCGCGAACTCGCGCCGGCGCTTGTCGACGGCGCGGCCGACGGCGCTCTCCTCGGCCGGGAAGAGGGTGACGCTGGCGGAGTCGTCGAAGGCCTCGACCGCGACCGCCGCGGCGGGCAGGATCTCCTCGATCACGCCGCCGCTCCCGCCGCCGGCAGGATCGCCCGCATTCCCGGCTGGATCCAGCTGCGCCGCGCCCACTCGCGCGGATAGCCGAGCGAGACCTCCTCGAAGCGGACCCCGTCGTACCAGCTGGTGACGGGGATGTGGAGGTGGCCGTAGACGACCGCCGCCGCCCCGAATCGAGTGTGCCAGTCGGCTGTGCGCCGGGTCCCGCACCACTGCGCGAACTCGGGGTGGCGCAGCAGCCGCGTCGGCCCCTCCAGCAGCGGGAAGTGGTTGACCAGCACCGTCGGCATCCCCGCCGGTCGCCCCAGCAGCCGCGCCTCGGTCTCGCGCAGCCGCGCCCAGCACCACTCCTCGCGGCTCGGGTAGGGGTCGGGGTGGAGCAGGAACTCGTCGACGCAGACGACCCCGGCCGCGTGCGCCAGCCGCATCGCCTCGGCCCTGGTCGGGGCGATGTTGGTGCCGAAGGAGTAGTCGTAGAGGAGGAAGAGCGGCGCCACCAGCGCCGGCCCGCCCGCTCCCTCCCAGACCGGGTAGGGGTCCTCCGGGCTGCTCACCCCGAGCCGCGCGCAGAGCTCGACCAGCTCCAGGTAGCGGGCCTCGCCGCGGGTCGCGCCGGGCTCGTCGCGCTGGGTCAGCAGCTCGTGGTTGCCCGGCGCCCAGAGCACCCGGGCGAAGCGCGCCGCCAGCAGCTCCAGCGCCCACTCGACGTCGGCGAGCGAGTCGGCGACGTCGCCGCAGACGATCAGCCAGTCGTCCTCGGAGGTTGGCTCCAGCGCCGCCACGAACTCGCGGTTCTCGGCGTGGTTGACGTGCAGGTCGCTGATCGCGAAGAGCGTGCCGGTTCCCGTCGCCATCGGCCGGGGCGAGCTAGGCGAGGCTGCAGCGGGCTTGGTAGATCGAGGTGAAGCCGCTCTCGAAGCCGTTGCGGGCGGCGCGCAGGTAGAGCCGCCAGACTCGGACCCGTTCCGGGCCGGCGAGCCGGATCGCCTCGTCGAGGTTCTCGTCGAGCCGGTTCGCCCAGTGGCGCAGCGTCTCCGCGTAGTCGCGGGCGAAGTCCTCGACGTGGTGGGCGACGAAGCCGGCCCGTTCCAGCGCCAGCAGGTTGCGCGAGAGGTGCAGCGGCGCCGCATCGGGGAAGACGTAGCGCTCGGAGAAGGCCCCGGCCTCGCCGTCGGTGTGGCGCAGGCGGGTGATGCCGTGGTTGAGCAGGCGCCCGTCAGGTTTGAGCATGCGGGCCAGGGTCTGGGCGTAGACCTCGATCTGGGAGGCGCCGACGTGCTCGACCATGCCGATGCTGGCGATCGCGTCGAACTTCTCGCCGCTCGCCGGCAGGTCGCGGTAGTCCATCACCCGGATCTCGACCCGGTCGCCGACCCCCGCCTCCTCGGCCCGCTGCCGCGCCTTCTCGGCCTGCGGCGGCGAGAGGGTGATGCCGACGACGCTGGCGCCGTGCCTGGTCGCCGCCCAGAGCGGGAAGCCACCCCAGCCGCAGCCGACGTCGAGGACCCGGTCGCCCTCCTTCAGCTCGAGCTTGCGGGCGACCGTCTCCAGCTTCTCCTCCTGGGCCTCCTCCAGGGTCTTCTTCTCGCCGTCGCGCCAGATCGCGCAGCTGTAGACCATCGTCGGGCCGAGGAAGAGCTCGAAGAACTCGTTGGAGACGTCGTAGTGGTGGCGCACGGCGCGGGCGTCGCGCTCCTTGCTGTGACGGCGGCCGCTGGGCCGCAGCTCGGACTGGGGGCGGGGGGGAGGCTTGGTGACTCCGGCCGCGCGCACGGCGCCGAGCAGCAGCGCCCGTTTGTCGGCCCCCTCCAGCGCCGGCGGCTGCCAGCCGTCGAGCAGCGCGATCACGGCATCCATGTCGTCGACCTCGATCTCGCCGCTGACGTAGGCGCGCCCGAGCCCGAGCTGCCCCGGCGCCCGCAGCACGTGGGCGGCGGCGGCCGGCGAGCGGACGCTGAAGGTCGGTCCCTCGCCGGTGGTCGAGGGAAGCCTGGTCCCGTCCCAGAACTCGACCGCGAACGGCCGCTGCGGGATCCGCGCCTCGATCTCGCGTCGCAGCGTCGCAGTGTTCGCGAAAGCCATCGCGCAGCACCCTAACAACGGCGAGGACGCGACATGGATCGGTGATCTATTCGCTCCAGGCTCGCTCAGGCGCCGTATGATCGGCACAGTGTCAACCACCGCCGGCCCACTCCCCTCCGACATCCAGCCGGTCGCCAACGAGACCCGCGACCGGATCATCACCGGCCTGGTCACGTTGATCCCCTTCCTCGCGATCGGCCTCGCCGCCTGGCAGGTCTGGGGCAGCGCTCTGCACTGGAGCGACGTCTTCCTCTTCCTCGGCATGTACTTCTTCAGCGGCCTCGGGATCACGGTCGGCTTCCACCGCCACCTCACCCACCGCGCCTTCAAGGCGAAGCCGTGGCTGCACGGGCTGCTGGCGGCCGCCGGCTCGGTCGCGATCGAGGGCCCGGTCATCTCCTGGGTCGCCGACCACCGCAAGCACCACGCCTTCGCCGACGTCGAGGGCGATCCGCACAGCCCCCACGTCGACCACGGCCACGGCTGGAGCGGCGCCCTGCGCGGGCTCTACCACGCCCACATGGGCTGGCTCTTCATCCACACCCAGCGCGGCAACAAGGAACGCTTCGCGCCGGACCTGCTCAAGGACCCGATCGTCAGCCGCATCGACGCCACCTTCATCTGGTGGGCGATCGGCGGCCTGCTGCTGCCCTTCTTCCTCGGCTGGATCATCGGCGGCACCCTCTTCGCCGCCGTCACCGGCCTGCTCTGGGGCGGCCTCGTCCGCGTCTTCGTCCTCCACCACTTCACCTACAGCATCAATTCGCTCTGTCACGTCTTCGGCAATCGCGACTTCGAGACCGGCGACGAGTCGCGCAATCTGGCACTGATCGCGATCCCGACCTTCGGCGAGGCCTGGCACAACAACCACCACGCCTTCCCGACCTCCGCCACCCACGGCCTCGGCCGCTTCCAGATCGACATCTCGGCCCTGGTCATCGACGGCCTCGAGAAGCTCGGCCTGGTCTGGGACGTGGTGCGCGTGTCCCCCGAGCGCATGGCCGCCAAGGCCGCCGGCCCCAGCTAGGAAGTCACTTGGCTCCGGTGGGAAACAGGCCTCAGGAGGGCCCCGCTTCGCCGAAGGCGGGACAGCGCCGGCGCCTGCTCGCGGGCATGACCCAGGCGGCGGCGCGCCACGGCTACCGCGAAGCGAGCGTGGCCCGCGTGGTCGAGCAGGCCGGGGTCTCGCGGGCGACCTTCTACGAGCACTTCGCCGACAAGGAAGCCTGCTTCCTGGCGGCGTTCGAACAGGCGGCTGAGCGGATCGAGCTGGCGCTCGAGCGGATCGACGACTCCAAGCCCGCCGAGCGGGCCCCCCACCTGCTCGACGAGCTGGTCGAGAACCTCGGCCAGGACCCCGCCGCGGCTCGCATCCTGCTGATGGAGGCCCGCGCCGGCGGCCCGCAGGTGCGGAGCGCGCACGAACGGCTGACCGCGAAAGTGGCGGCGATCCTCGAAGCCTGGCTGCGCCAGCCGGAAGCCGACGGCTACCGGATGGCGATCACCGGGCAGGCGATCATGGAGGGCACGGTCGGCGTGCTCGTGATCCGCGCCTTCCGTCGCGAAACCGCCCATCTCGCCGCCCTGCGCGGCGACCTCGTCGCCTGGATGAACTCCTACGCGGCCCGTGACGACCGCGCCCAGCTGACACTGGAGCAGTGGCGCGAGCTCGGCGCCGTCTTCGACGTCCCCGACAGCGGCCGGCCCGGTGGCCGGGTCTCGCGGCGGCTGCCCCGCGGCAGGACTGCGGCCGCCCGCGAGGCGGTCACCGGCAGGCACCGCGAGCGGATCCTCACGGCGATTCCCCAGCTGGCGCGGACGAAGGGGTACACGGCGATGACCGTTGCCGACATCGTCAAGACAGCGGGCGTCACCCGCGAGTCCTTCTACGAGCTGTTCCACAGCAAGGAAGACGCCTTCCTCGCCTCCCAGACCGCCGGCCTGGAGGCGAGCATCTCGACCACCGCGGCCAAATTCTTCGCCGGCGACACCTGGCCGGCACGCGCCTGGGACGGGCTCGAGGCGCTGCTCGGGTACGTCGCCCAGCGGCCGGACCTGGTCTACCTCGACGTGCTCGAGAGCTACGCGGTCGGCGCCGCGGCGATCCGGCGCTCGATCGACAACCTGATGGCCTACACCCTCTTCTTCGAGGACGGCTACCGCCAGGGACCGCAGGCCGAACGGCTGCCGCGCCTCTGCTCCGAGGCGGCCGCCGCCTCGATCCTCGGTCTGATGCGGCACTCCGTCGACCGGGGGCGGACCGAGCGAATGCTGGAGATCCTGCCCCAGGCCGGCTACGTCGCCCTGGCGCCGTTCATCGGGCCGACCGCGGCCATGGACTTCATCGAGGCCAAGGTCGCCGCCGCCGGGGCCGCGACCGCCTGAGCCAGCGACCCGGGCCCGGCGCCGCCGCCGGGCTCGCGACCCGGGGCCAGGACCGCGCGCACGCTCTCGCGCATTTCCGCCGGCAGGCTGAAACGCGCCGGTGGGCGGCCCGGGGTCTCGCCGTCGCTGCGAGCCGGGTGTTCGCGGATCACGCCGAGCGACACCAGCGCTTCCAGGTGCCGGCGCAGCGTCTGACTGCTGGCCTGGCTCCAGGTCGCCAGATCGGAGGCGGTTGCCTCCTCCACCTGGCTCAGCGAGCGCAGGATCGTGAGCCGAATCGGGTCGGCGATCACTTCCAGCCAACGCGCGGTCCTGGGCCCGTCGTTCCCATCCGAAGGTACCTTCACTTATATCCCCCTGCTTCTTATGAACAACAATGGTTGACGAAGCTGCTCCCACAGCTACAGGAAATCGCCGGCCAAGACGAACCACAAAACATCGTGTTTATCTCCTGCAGTAGGGATGTATACCGGTCCTTTGGGGGATTCGCAAGCCAAGGGGGGCACGTTCCCGAGGCTACTTTTGAACAACAGCGGTTTTTTTGACTGAGAGCCCGGTTCGGGCTCAGGGCGCCGCGGAGGACTCGTACCAGTCGATCCAGCCATCGCAGGCGGACGCCAGTGGCAGCAGCCGGTGGGGCCGGGCGGGGACGGCGACGAGCTCGCCGAGATAGGCCTTGCCGGTGTACCCGCTGAGGCTCTGCAGGGTGCTGGCCGCGGCGGTGGCGAGGGTGAACTCGACCTTGCCCCCCTTGCTCTCGAAGCGGCCGGCGGGCCAGAACTGGCCGTTGCTGGCGAGGCTGATCGTGTTCGGCCGCTGGCCGTCGAGGGCCGCCTTCAGCGGCGCTCGGAAGCCGGGCGCGGTCAGGGTCAGTTCGAAGGGTGAGAAGTACTGGAGCGAGAGGTTCCAGGCCCCCGCCGGCAGCGTCAGCGTCTGCGCGGTCGTGGAGCCGGTGCCGAGGATGCTGCCCCCGTCCCAGGCGCCTTTGGGGCCGATGACGGCGCCGGGGAAGAGCGAGGCGCGGCCGCGGTTGGCGAGCAGGACGCGGATCTCCGGCGCCGCGCAGCCGGCGCGGGCGCCGGCCTCGGTTCCCTCGAGCAGGACGTGGCGGTCCGCCGGGGTCGGCCCGGTCCGCTTCCAGAGCACGTAGGAGGGGGTGGCGGCGACGCGCTTGAAGTTGGCCGGCGCCTGGCTGTTCCAGGCGGCGCGGCCGGTGATCACGTATTCGAACCGTTCCAGGGTGCCGTGCGAGAAGGAGTCGAAGTCGATCGGGCTGTAGGCGTCGCCGGTGTCGAACGGCTTCTCCGGGTTGGGGGAGACGGCCGGGTCGGGGAACTCGACCAGCGGCACGTGCGTGTCCGCTCCCAGCAGCTCGTAGGCCGCGTAGCGGTCCTGGCCGGCGTAGAGCACCGGCTTGCCGCGGAGGATCGGCAGGAACGCCTTCAGCTCGCCGCCGTGCCCGGCTGGGGCCACCGGCGCGTCCCGCAGCACCAGCAGGCTCGAGTAGATCGCTCCTCCTACGAAGAGGATGGTGAGCGCGGTCCAGCCCAGGCGCACCAGTGCGGAGGGCCTTGGTGGGCGGGAGCCGGGGAGGGACTCGTCGGAGCAACTGCGGGGAGGCTCCGCCGAGTCCCTCCCCACCTCCCGCCGCCCGGGGAACTCCGTCAGCAGCGGGCGAATCGCTACGAGCATTGCGAGGGGCGCCGCGATCATCAGGGCCTTGGCCTGGGAGTAGTCGCCAGAGAAAGGGAGCGAGACGAGGTAGAGGACGGCGCAGGCGCCCAGGGCGACTGGGACGGTGGGTTCGCGGCGGCGGACCCACCAGGCGACGCCGGCGAGGAGGGCGAGGGCGGCGATCGCTCCGGCGAGGCCGGCGAGCGGGGCGCCGCCGGCGGCGTCGAGGCGGTAGTTGGTGGTCGGCCAGATCCCCAGTGCCTCGATCGGCGAGACCGGGCCGTAGGTGTTGCTGCCGGCGACCTTGTTGAAGCTGCTGGCGAACCCGAAGGGACCGACGATGGTGGCGACGACCGCCAGCCCGGCGAGGACCAGGATCGAGACCAGCACCGCCGGCCGCAGCAGGAAGCGCAGCAGCGCCCGTGGCCGCAGCGCTTGCCGCACCGCCGGCTGAGTCAAGCTCCAGAGCGCCGCAATTGCCAGCGGCCAGGCGAGGCCGGCAAAGCTGTACGAGAAGAAGACCCCTCCGGCCAGGGCCAGCAGCGGCAGGGCGTAGCGCAGGCGCGCCCAGGCGCCGGAATCGGCCCGTCCCGGTGCGCACAGGAAGATCGCGAAGGTGAGGACGATGAGGGCCTCGGCGGTCTCCTTGAAGGCGGCCTGGGCGAAGTAGGAGGCGGCCAGGTAGGGGAGGGCGACCAGCGCCGCGGCCAACGTCCGCCGACCCGCTCCCAGCTCGCGCAGCGCTCCCAGCGCGGTCAGCCCGGTCAGCACCCCGATCGCGACGATCTCGCCGACGAAGGCCTGGCCCAGTCCGATCCCCGGGAAGGCGGCGGTCGCCACCGCCAGCCCGTGCGGGCCCAGCGGGTAGCCGGTGTCGGGCGCCGGCCCGAAGCCGCTGCGCAGCCACTCGGCCCAGGCCAGGTGCAGGCCGAGGTCGTTGTTGAAGCCGACCCCCAGCAGCCCCCAGCGGCCACTGACCGCGAACGGGATCGCCAGTGCCAGCAGGATGACGAGCGCCACCGGCAACCCCGCCCGCAGCGCGCCCGGCGCCTCGTAGGGAAGCCGCCAGACCACCAGCGCCGCAACGACCACCAGCGCCACGACGCCGAGAGTGACGCTGGTCCCGTGCCCCGGCGCCCGCGCCAGCAGGCCGCTTACGGCCAGGATCGCGGCGAGGCCGACCCCCGGCTCCAGCCAGGACCAGGAGCGCCGCCCCGCCAGCGAGAGGACGGCGCGCCCGACCAGCAGCGAAGCGGCGCAGATCAGCGCCACCGAGGCGTAGGTCCCGATCATCAGGACGGCAACTTATGGCAGCCGGGCGCGGGATGCCCGTCGCCGCCGCCTCAGAGCTTCTCGGCCGCCCGTTCCAGGGTCGCGCGCAGGCTCTCGCCGCGCAGCGGGTGCTCGTGCCCGGGGGCAACCACCCGCGGGTCGAGCGCCGCCAGCTTGCGCACCGAGGCCTTCGCCTGCTCGTGGTCCCAGGCCCAGGCCGGGTGGGGGACGCTGGCCTCGCCCGCGGGCAGCGGTTTCAGCCGCGCCGAGTCGACCAGGTAGACGACGTCGCTGACCAGCGCCACGCGGTCGCTCTCGCGCCAGAGCCCGATCAGCCCCGGCGCGTGGCCGGGGAAGTGGACGACGCGGAAGCCGGCGACCTCGTCGCCCTCGCTGACGGTGCCGGCGATCTTCACGGCGCCGCCGTCCCAGCGCCGCAGCAGGGTCGGGTAGAGCCAGCGCACCGGCGCCACCGGCAGCTGCGAGAGGTCCATGTAGGGGGCGATCGCGGCGTCGCTTTCGGCGTCGGCGACTTCGTCGGGGTGGCAGAAGACCGGCGCTCCCATGTAAGGAGCGGTGCCGCGGTGGTCGGCGTGGGCGTGCCCGAGCACGACCCGCTTGATCCCGCCCAGCTGCTCGCCCGCCGCCCGCGCCTTCTTGCGCATTCCCTTGGTGCCGGCGTCGAACTGCACGACGCCGTCGCCGTCCTCGAGGAAGTAGACGTTCATCGCCCCGCGGAAATCGCCGCGCAGCAGCCAGACCCCGTCGGCGACCTTCTCCAGACCCATGCCACAAGCCTACGCCCGGCTAGGGTTCGGCGCGTGCCCTGGATCTGGAAAGCGGGGATGGTCGTCCTGATCGTCTGCCTGGCCGCCTCGATGGCGATCGCCATCTACCGCCTGGCGACGACGCCGACGGAGACGATCGGCGCCGGCTTCCACGGCCTGCCCGAGCGGCAGGCCGAACGCTTCGTGGTTCCTTAGTTACGCCCACGGTCCCGAGAGGGGCGCTCTCGGGTGGCGCGTTAGTATCGAGCGCGTTCAGCGACCGAGCAGAGGAGAGGCCGTGTTCACTCGCATCGTGGTTGGCACCGACGGGTCCGAGACGGCCGCGGAGGCGGTCCGGCAGGCGGTCGATCTCGCCAGATTGGCGGGGGCGACGCTCAGCATCGTCAGCGCCTTCTCGCCGGTCCCCGCCCGCCAGGTCAAGAGCCAGCAGGCCGACGCCCCCGCCGACGTCCAGTACGAGATCGGCCCGCGCGAGGACGTCAACCTGGTCCTCGACGCCGCCGCCGCCGAGGCGCGCAAGGAGGGGATCGAGGTCCAGACCCACCCGGTCGAGGGCGATCCCGCCGAAGCGATCCTCAACGTCGCCGAGGAGACCAAGGCCGACCTGATCGTGGTCGGCAACAAGGGGATGACCGGCGCCCGCCGCTTCGTCCTCGGCAGCGTCCCCAACAACATCTCCCATCACGCTCCCTGCAGCGTGATCATCGTCCGCACGACCTAGGCCCGCGGTCGTGCCCGGTCCCTTCGACCCTGGCCCGCCTCGGTGGGACCCGACGCAGGAAATATTCCCCGGTGGGCCGCACCCCGCCATGGCCCACCGCATGCACGAAGAACAGCGCCTCGCGGAAGAAGAGGGGGACCGCATCCGGCGCGCGGTAGCGGCGCGCAGGCGGAGGGTGCGCCGCCACCTCCTCTTACAGAGATGACCGAACTCTGGGAATACATGTCGTTCAGGTGGACCTACGCGATCGCCCCACAGGCCGGGACCGTCGAGTCCGAACGAAAATGGGCCTACAAGGAAGACATCTACATCTGGCACCCGGGCGCTGAGAAGGCCGAGCACCGTCCCGTCCGCGATTCCGCGGACAGCCGGATCTCCGGTCCCAGGCCTCTCGACGTCCTCAACGAGCTGGGCGCCGAAGGTTGGGAGCTGGTCGAGACGAGCGTGACCGGCAGTGCGGTGGGGCCGAAGTACGGCTGGGACGAAGCTTCGTTCCCGGTCGAGCGGGGCTGGACGCTGAAGCGCCCGGTCGCGAGAGACGACTGACGTCTCGCGACGCCGGTCTAGCCGGTCGGCGTGAGGCCGAAGCTTTCGGTCGCCCGGCCGACGTCGATCAGACCGGCGCCCTGCTGATAGCTGGGGAGGTCGAGGCTGCGGGCGGTGCGGCGGAGCTGCTTGGCGACGCCGTTGACGCGGGGTTTCGCGCCCTGGCCCGTTTCCGGCACGAAGCGCGGGCCGGCGTAGGTGTCGGCGGCGATCACCATCGCCGCGGCGCCGCTGACGTGGGCGGCGGCCATCGAGGTGCCGACGTAGTTGGAGGGGATCGCGAAGGCCTCGGTCGAGGGCGATTTCAGCGTCACCTGGTAGATCGGCCGGGCCGAGACCGAGGGGCAGCCGGCGATCGGCGTGCCCCCGCCCGGGGCCAGCAGGTCGACCCCCGGCCCGGACAGCGAGTAGTTACCGAGGCAGCCGCCCTCGGTGGTGCCGCCGACGCCGATCACCCGCGGCCCGGTCGCGGGCTCCGAGACGCAGGTCTCCGAGCCGACGTTGCCGACCGAGGCGACGGTGACGACGCCGCGGGCGTAGGCCTCGCGCAGCGCTTCGTCGACCTCCGGCACCCTCTTCCCGCAGCCGAAGTTGAAGCTCATGTTGATCACCTGGGCGTGGTGGGCGACGGCGAAGCGGATCCCCTTGGCGATGTCGCTGGCCTGGCCGCGACCGTGTTTGTCGAGCACCCGCACCGGCATCAGCTTCGCCCGGTAGGCGAGGCCGGTGAGCGCGACCGCGTTGTCGGTCTTCTCGCCGATCGTGCCGGCCACGTGGGTGCCGTGCCCGTTTTCGTCCAGCGGCAGGCGGTCGCTGTCGATGAAGTCGTAGCCCTTGACGAACTGCCCGGGCGCGAAGTCGGGGCTGCGGACGAACTTGCTGCCCTGGTCGCGGTAGGCGATGCCGGTGTCGAGCACCGCCACCGTCACTCCGTCGGCGCCCGCCCGTCCCAGTTCGTCGAGGTTGCGCCAGGCGTCGACCGCGTCGATGCCCCCCGGGGAGACCGGCAGTCGCGTCGTCGCGTCGCCGCTCCAGCCGAGGAAGTTCCACTGCTTGAAGGTCCAGTCGCCGGCGCCGGCCGCGGCTTCGGAGGCACCGTCGAGGGTGCCGGGGTCGTTGGGGAGGACGAAGCCGGTGGGCACTTCGGTGGCCGAGGCGGTGGCGAGGTAGTCGGGCTCGGCGTAGGCGACCCGCGGGTTGCGCCGCAGCGCCGCCGCCGTCGCCGTCACGCTGGTGCCGGCTCTCAGCCCCACGGTCCGCGCCCCGCGTTCGCCCTCGAACTTGACCACCACCCGCCCCGGGGCGAACCCGTGGGCGGGAGCGATCGCCGTCGCCGCCCCGGCGGACTCGGCGACGACCCCCGCGAGCAGGGCCGTGGCGGCGAGTATCGGCAGCAGTCGTCTCATTGACTCGGTCGGCCCCCGAACCGCATCGAGTTCGTAATCCTGAAGGATGCGACTTTGATGCGGTTCGACGAGCCCTAGCCCTAACACCGGCACGCCGGTGAAGTTGTTGGCGACATACTCCCGGATCGATGAGCCCGGACCCCCGATCTGCCGGCCCCGGCAACGCCGCTGTCGCCCACGAGCAGGCGATGGGCCTGGCGCTGGAGCAGGCGCGACTGGCCGAGGCCCACGGCGATGTCCCGATCGGCGCCGCGATCCTCCGCGAGGGCGAGCCCCTCGCCCTCGCCGGCAACGAGCGCGAGCTGCGCCGCGACCCCACCGCCCACGCTGAGGTCCTGGCGATCCGCGCCGCCGCCGTGGCCCTCGGCGGCTGGCGCCTCCCCGGCACGACCCTCTACGTCACCCTCGAGCCCTGCGCGATGTGCGCCGGCGCGATCGTCCTCGCCCGCATCCCCACCGTCGTCATCGGCACCCCGGACCCGAAGGCCGGCGCCGCCGGCAGCGTCCTCGACGTCCTCCGCGAGCCGGCGCTGAACCACCGCCCCGAGGTGATCGCGGGGATCCGCGAAGAGGAGTGCGCGAACCTCCTGCGCGAGTTCTTCAACGCCCGCCGAGGCTGAGAGCCAATACTCTTGGGAGGCACCTGGAGAGGTGTCCGAGCGGCTTAAGGAGCGCGATTGGAAATCGCGTGGGCGGGGTTAACCCGCCTCGAGGGTTCGAATCCCTCCCTCTCCGCTTCCGGCGTTATGCCGGCGCCTGATGGCGTCCTCGGTCGCTTGTGTGCGGAGCACACGGCGCTCCCTGCGTCCTGGTCAGGCTTGGCCTAACGCCGGGAGGACGTGGGGGGCCGGCTCGCGATAGTCGTCGAGCTGGACCACGATCGCTTCCGACTCGAGCAGCGGCGCTGCCGCCGGGCGGTGGCCGCGCAGGCGCTCGTGGCTGCAGACGACGTAGCACCACTCCATCAGCCGCAGGCGCGAGTCGGGGTCGATCTCGGCGATCGTGGCGCCGACCAGGAAGCGGCCCTCGGCCTCGCGGCAGCTGCGCACCTCGACCTGGGCGCTGACCTCGTGCACGGCGCCGGTCGCGTCGGCCAGCTGCAGCAGCAGCGCCGGGCGGTCGCCGATCGCCAGTGGACCCTCGGCCACCAGCCCGACCCCGGAGGCGCTGGCGTCGACCAGCCGCGCCGGCACGTGGCCGTCCTCGGAGAAGCAGTGGGCCTCGGCGTCGCCCTCGAAGCGGTAGACGAGCCGGCGCTGGCGCCGGCGCCCGACCGCGAACAGGGTCTTCAGCAGCCGCCGCAGCTCGAACAGGCCCAGCAGCGGCACGATCACCATCGCGATCCCCGGCATGTCCGGCAGCGGCCCGACCCCGGCCAGGTCGAGCAGCCGCATGATCGTCCCGGTCGCCAGCAGCACGGTGCAGAGGATCACGAGGTGGAGCTTGCGCATGGCGTCGAGGCCGCCGCCGTCGGCGCCCTGCTTCGGCGTCACCTTGAACGCGGTCCTGCCCGGCCGCACGATGCAGCGCAGCGCCCGCGTGTAGATCTCCATCGTCAGCAGCTCGTAGTGGGCGGTCTCGGGGATCCGCATGTAGCCGCGGGCCAGGGCCGAGCCGGCACTGAGGTTGAGCAGCAGCGAGGGCAGCCACAGCGCCGCCAGCGCCGCGACGCTGATCTTCAGCGGCAGCGCCCCGGTCCAGAGGACCAGGCCCAGGGTCACCAGCAGCAGCAGCCGCATCGGCGGCGCCAGGTAGGCGAGCAGGCTGGCCAGGTAGGAGAGCCGCTGCGCCGGCTTCAGCTCCCGCGCCCGCAGCGGCGACTCGGGCAGGGTGAAGACGGCGAGGTTGCCGCGGGCCCAGCGGTCGCGCTGCAGCAGGTAGCCATCGAGGTCGTGCGGCGCCAGTCCCTGGACCAGGACCTCGTCGTGGTAGCGCGTGACCCAGCCGCCGCGCAGCAGCCGGATCGTCGTGTGGAAGTCCTCGGCGATCGTCTCGGTCGCGACGCCGCCGATCTCGAGCAGCGCGTGGCGGTTGATCAGCGCCGCCGAGCCGCACCAGTAGGCCGCCCCGTGGCGGTCCTTGCCGGGGCAGACGACGCGGTAGAAGAGCGACTGCTCGTGGCGCCCGACCGCGTAGTGCTGGGCCGAGTCGTGGTTGAAGAAGTCGTGCGGGGTCTGGACCAGGGCCATGCGCTCGTCGTCGAAGTAGCCGACCAGGGCGTCGAGCGCGTCCGGCATCGGCACGTGGTCGGCGTCGAGCATCAGCACCAGGTCGCCCGCGGTCCGCGGCAGCGCCGCGTTGAGGTTGCCGGCCTTGGCGTGGGAGTTGTCGTCGCGGACCATGTACTCGGCCCCGGCCAGCTTCGCCATCGCCTCCATCTCCGGCCGCCGCCCGTCGTCGAGCAGGTAGGTGGTGTGGGGATAGGTGAGCGCCCGGCACCCGGCCAGCGTCGCCATCACCACCTCGGCCGGCTCGTCGTAGGTGCAGACGTAGACGTCGACGCTCCGTCCCGGCGTCGCCGCCGGCCGCACCGCCGCCGGTCGCGACCAGGAGAACCAGGTGAGGATCGCCAGCGCGTAGATCCCGTAGAGCTCGGTCGCCAGCAGCATCGCGAAGAGGAAGGGATTCGCCCCTTCGCCGCTCCAGCCGATCCGCCAGGTCAGGTAGCCGGCACCCCAGATCAGCGCCGTCAGCGCCAGCGCCCGCAACAGGCGCGGATGGCAATCGAAGAATTTCCCGGCCCGGGTCTGCTCGCCGTTGTCCACACAGGATGATCGGCCGTTTGAGCGAATCCCTTAGGGCCTGAACGGTTCTAGACAGGTCGTCCACTGGGCTTGACCCGGACCGGACGGCCTGGGAGACCCATCCAGTCAGTCTCAACCAAACAAGGAGATTCCCTTGAAGCAGATTCGCAAACGACTCACGTACGCGAACGTGATGTCGTCGATTGCCGTCTTCCTCGTGCTCGGAGGAGCTACGGCTCTCGCCGCTTCGCAGCTTGGCAAGAACAGCGTCGGCACCAAGCAGCTGAAGAAGAACGCGGTAACCGCCGCAAAACTGAAGAACAGCGCGGTCAGCACCGCCAAGCTCGCCAATAAATCGGTGAACGGGGCAAAGATCGCCGATGGCAGCGTCACCGGCGCCGACATCAACCCGAGCACGCTCGGCACGGTGCCGAAAGCGACCGACGCGACTAACGCCACCCACGCGACCAGCGCCGATTCTGCATCCGGCCTCACTACGCTGCCGTCCGGGAAGTCGGAGTCGGGCTTCTACGCCAGTGGCGGCGGCGAATCGGCCGGTGGCTATATCGCCGACGGGATCACCTTCCCGCAGCCGCTCGCCTCGCGGATCCCGGAAGGCAATGTCGAGTGGCTCCGTGCGGAAGAAACCTCGCCCAGCTGCCCGGGCGTCGGTCAGGCTGCGCCCAATCACGTCTGTCTCTACGACAACGAGGAGTCCGAAGTCGACCTCTGCTGCATCTACGACTTCGAATTCAACGATCCGGCCGCCGACAAAAACGGGTTCATCATCTACTGGAGCCCCACCGAAGAAGGCTCTTACGTGAGCGGCCAGTGGACGGTGACCGCTCCGTAGTCACCGTACGCACGGGCTTGAGTTGACGCCGCCCCGCCTCCGTGCGGGGCGGCACCGCCCGCCCGAGCTAGGATTTCGTCTTGTCCCGGAGGGGTGCCGGAGCGGTTGAACGGGGCAGTCTCGAAAACTGTTGGCGTCGCAAGGCGCTCGTGGGTTCGAATCCCACCCCCTCCGCTCTTGTCCTACTAGTCCCCGCCGGTCGCCCAGAGGGCGACCGGCGGCGGGACCAGCAGCAGCGCCAGGGTGAACAGCTCGGCGATTGCGTCGGCGGTGCTGAAGCCGGACAGGTGCTCGGCGTGGAAGGCGAGGTGGAGCGTCGCCGCCAGCAGCCAGGCGGCGCAGACCGCCCGCACCAGGGTGCGCTCCAGCGTCCACGCCGCCCAGGCGAACATCACGGCGAAGCCGAGGTAGAGCCCGCCGACGTCGGTGACCAAGTGCTCGTTGTAGGGCGGCAGCAAGTCGACCCAGTGGGCGAGGAAGGGGAAGTCCTCGTAAAAGGTTCGCGGCAGCACCGCCGCGGTGAACCCGATTACCAGCGCCGAAAGGAAGAGGTAGCCCAGCGCGGCTCGCGCGCTCCGCGGCGATCTCATCGGCGCAGCATAGGCCCCGCGTGAGCGCCGCGACTCGGGCGCGGCGAGCGGTTCAGCCCGCCGCCACCGCCAGCTCCTCGCTGGCGGCCGCGTGGCCCTCGAACGGCAGGACCAGGAAGTACATCATCGAGGGGAGCAAGGAGTCGAAGTCCTCGAGCTCGCCCTTGTTCAGTCGCGAGTAGAGGAGGGCTTCGATGCCGCCGACGATGCCGGCCGCGGTGACCGGCGAGTAGGACGGCGCATCCGGGAGCAGCTTGCGGACCTGGGCGTCGACGCAGTCGGCGAAGTGGTCGAGCAGGTCGTCGCGGCGCATCACCGCCTCGGCGCTGGCCGCACGCGCCTCGACGATCAGCGTGCGGGCGGCGTCGCGTTCGGTGGCGGCGAAGTGGAGGATCGTTTCGAGGCCGAAGCGCAGACGGTCGCGCAGGTTGCTTCCGCCCTTGTCGGCGGCGGTCGCCACTCGGTCGCGCAGACGCGTGGCGGTGGCGTCGAAGGCGGTGAGGAAGCAGGCTTCTTTGTTGGCGAAGTGCTCGTAGAAGGTGGGGCGGGAGACGCCGGCGCGTTCGATCACGTCCTGGACGTTGGTTTCGCGGTACCCGAGCTCGGAGGCGGCGCGCAGCATCGCCGCGATCAGGCGCTCGCGCTGGACCGCGCTGACCAGGTCGGAGGGCAGTTTGCGAACCCCTGAGGGAAACTTTCCGTCGCTGCTGCTGAGAAGCTGCATGGCAGCGTCGACCTGCCCCTGCGGCCAGTGATCGCCGATAGCCGCGACCAGTTTCTCCTCGCTCAGTTGAATTCGATCGTTTGGCACTGGAAAACCCCTACGTTTCCAAAAAGAACGCCTGAAGTTCCCTCACGGTACCAAAAGAGTCGCTGTCGTGCGCGGGTTTTTTCCGGTCACGGCTATTGTTCTCGCCATGCTCCCACCCCCAAGCAGGGGAGCCCAGGTGAAGCCGACTCGGCCCGTGCTTCCACGAGAGTTCGTTGCAGTGCGCAAGCGACGCCGCATCATGGATGCGATGGCAGAGCTGACCGCGGAACAGGGCTATGAGGCAACCAAGATCGCCGACATCGTTCGGCGTGCCGGGGTAGCCCGCAAAACGCTCTACGACAATTTCGACGGCAAGGAAGAGGTCTTCCTCGGCGCCTTCGACAGCGCGGTCGAGGAGGTGGCGGGCCAGATCGACGAGGCCTGCGCGGACGCCGGCGAGGACTGGGTCGATCGCGTCAGCGCCGGTCTCGGCGCTTTTCTCGGCTACGTGGCGGAGAAACCGGCGATCGCCCGCATGTGCCTGGTCGAGGCGATGTCCGCGACCCCCGCCTCGGCCGAGCGCTATGACGCCGCCGTCGGGCGGCTGGTCGAGCTGCTCCGCCGCGATGCCCCGCCCGGCTCGGGACTGCCGGAGACCACAGAGGAGACGCTGGTGGGCGGCGTCGCTTGGATCCTGCACCAGCAGATTCGCCGCGGCCAGGCCGAGCAGGCACTCGACCTGATGCCCCAGCTGCTGGACTTCGTGCTTTCTCCGTACCTGGGTGTAGGCAAACAAAAGCCCTGACCGCGAGGCGAAAGTGACAGTACGGTGACAGACTCCAATAGTTAATGGAGCGACTTCCCCGCGGACGACACGGCCTTTCCCCTGAGTTTGTGGCGCAGAACCAGCGTCAGAGATTGATCGCGGGACTGACCGAAGCGCTCTACCAGGTGGGGTATCAGAAAACCACTGTTTCACTGATCGGCGAACGCGCCTCGGTCTCCAAGAGCGACTTCTACAAACACTTCCAGAGCAAGGACGAGTGCTTCTTCGCCGCCTACGAAGAGGCGATCGAGCAGATCCGCAAGGAGGTCGTCGACTCCTGCGCCCGCAACGAGAAGGCCGAGTGGTCGCTGCGGGCGCGCGACGCGATCGCCGCGCTGCTTGCCTTCCTTGCCCGTGACCCCGCCCTCGCCAGCCTCTCCCTGGTCGAGGGGCTGCGTGCCGGCCGCGGTGTCTACGACCGCTACCAGGCGGCGGTCGAGAGCTTCGTCCCCTACCTGCGGCGCGGTGCCCCCGACGCGCCGGACGGCGCGTCGGTGCCGGCGGCGACCGACGAGGCGGTGGTCGGCGGCATCGCCTCGCTGCTGGGCCGGCGGGTGCTGGCAGGCGAGGCGGAGCAGATCGACCAGCTGCTCCCCGACGTGCTCGAGTTCGCGCTGACGCCTTACCTGGGCGTCGTCGAGGCGAGGCGAATAATCTCTGCTGGATGAGTGAGCCGACGCCTGGCGTCTTCCCCTCGCAGGAGCTGAACCGGGCGATCGAGGCGGGCTGGGTCAGCTCCGGCGACTACCGGATCCGCCCCGAGGCGATCCAGCCGGCCAGCATCGACCTCCGCCTCGGCGACTTCGCCTGGGCCCTGCGCTGCTCCTTCCTCCCCGACGTCGACTCCACGGTCGAGGAGAAGACCGAGGGGCTCGCCTTCCAGAAGGTCGACCTGCGCGACGGCGCCGTGCTCGAGCGCGACCGCCCCTACCTGGTGCCGCTGATCGAGGAGCTGGACCTGCCCGAGGACGTCCGCGCCAAGGCCAACCCGAAGAGCTCGACCGGCCGCCTCGACGTCTTCACCCGGGTCATCACCGACCGCCACCACCGCTTCGACGACATCCGCGCCGGTTACCGCGGCAGGCTCTACCTGGAGATCGTCCCCCGCTCCTTCGCGATCCAGGTCAAGACCGGGCTCTCGCTCAACCAGCTGCGGATTGCCCGCGGCGACGTCCGCCTCGGCGACGCCGAGATCGTCGGCCTGCAGGACGAGTCGCCGCTGCTCTACATGGACTCCGAGGCGGTGCCGCGCTCCGACCTCGCGGTCTCCGACGGCCTCTTCCTCAGCCTCGACCTCTCCGGCCCGGCCGACCGCACCGTCGGTTACCGGGCGAAGAAGAACAGCCTCCCGGTCGACCTCTCGAAGATCCGCGCCTACCGCTGGAACGACTACTGGGATCCGGTCTTCCCCGAGGCCGGCGGCCGCGTCGTGCTTGAGCCGGAGATCTTCTACCTGCTGCTCTCGGCCGAGGGCGTCTGCATCCCGCCCCAGATCGCGGCCGAGATGATGGCCTACGACCCGACCGCCGGCGAGCTGCGCACCCACTACGCCGGCTTCTTCGACCCGGGCTTCGGCTACGACCCGGCGGGAGGGAGGCATGGCAGCCGCGCCGCCCTCGAGGTGCGCGCCCGCGACGTCTCCTTCATGGTCGAGCACCGCCAGCCCGTCTGCAAGCTCGGCCTGGAGCGCATGGCGGCCCCGGCGGAGCGCCTCTACGGCGCCGACCTCGGCTCCAATTACCAGGGCCAGGTGACCATGCTCAGCAAGCATTTCGCCGAGCAGACGGCGGGCACCTAGCCGACGGCGGTCAGCTCCCGCAGCAGACCCTTTACGCGCTTGCGGCGGGCGATCAGCTCGGCCTCCAGCTTGGCGATCTCGTCGCGGCGGCGGCGGACCAGCTCCAGCTGCAGGGCGGTGTAGGTCTGGGACTGTTCGAGGATCTGGCGTCGGCGGACCGGGTCCTCGACGCCGCCGTGCCACTCGCGGCGCAGGGCGGCGCGGGCGTCCTCGGCCTCGACCAGCTCCTTCAGCTCCTCCAGCGAGACGCCGAGCAGGTCCTTCAGCCGCAGCAGGTCGGTGAGCCGCTCGACGTCGGCCTCGGCATAGGTGCGGTGGGCGCCGGGCTCGCGCCCGCCGGCCGCCGGCAGCAGCCCGATCTCCTCGTAGTAGCGGATCGTCCGCGGCGTCGTCCCGGCCAGCTTCGCGACTTCGCCGATCCGCAGCTCGCCACTCATTGCGCGGTTCCTTTTCCACGAAATACGTGAGTTTCGAACCGCGGAAGCTCGGCGGGCGTCATGGAGTCGCCTCGACCTCCTCGCGGATCGCCTCTCCGATCGCGCGGCCGGGGGAGCCGGCGGGCGCGGGCGCGCTCTCGTCGCGCGGGCGCAGCAGCGAGACGCCGGCGCCGAGGACCGAGGTCGCGGCCAGGACCCAGAGCGCCGTGTGCATGTTGGCGATGAAGGGGTCGAGCTGGGCGCTGCCGAGGCCCGAGGCGAGGCCGGAGAAGATCTTGAAGAGGACCGGCTTCGGCACCGCCGCGGTGACGATCGCCAGCACGAAGGCGATCGAGATCACGGCGCCGGTGTTCTGCAGCATCGTCCGCGCCCCGGCGGCGATCCCGCGCCGCTCGGTCGGCACCGTGCCCATCATCGCGGCCGTGTTGGGCGAGTTGAACATGCCCGAGCCGATCCCGACCAGGGCCAGCCAGAGGCCGCCCTGCCAGTAGGCGGAGTCGGCCTGCAGCGTCGTCATCAGGGCCAGGCCGAGGGCGGTGACCAGCATCCCCAGGGCGGCGAGCACGCGCGAGCCGTGGCGGTCGGCCCAGATCCCGGCCAGGGGGGAAGCGATGAGCATCCCGATCGCCATCGGCGCCAGCTTGATCCCGGCCGTGATCGGGTCGTCCCCCTGCGCTCCCTGGTAGTAGAAGACGAAGATGAACATCAGGGCGAAGCGCGAGAGCCCGTTGATGAAGGTGGCGCCGGAGGCGGCCGCGAAGAGCCGGTTCTGGAAGATCGAGAGGTCCAGCATCGGCGCCTTGCCGCGGTGCTCGATCAGCACGAACAGCGGCAGCAGCACCGCCGCCACCGCGAGGCTGGCGATCACCAGCGAGTCGTCCCAGCCGGAGATGCCGCCGCGCGAGATGCCGTAGACGAGCACGGTCAGGCCGACGACGAAGGTCACGGTGCCGCCGAGGTCGAGACCGCGCACCTTGTCGCGCTGGGAGAGCTCGCGCAGGATCAGCGCGGCCCAGAGGGCGCCGGCCAGGGCCAGCGGCACGTTGAACCAGAAGACCCAGTGCCAGGAGATCGCGACCAGGGCGCCGCCCAGCACCGGTCCCAGCACCAGCCCGATCGCGGCGACCATCGTGTTCGTCCCCATCGCCAGACCCAGCTCCTCGCGCGGGAATGCATCGGTGACCAGAGCGGGGCCGTTGGCGAAGATGAAGGCGCCGCCGACCCCCTGCAGGATGCGCCAGAGGATCAGCTGGGTGCCGTCGGCGGCGAAGCCGGCGCCGAGCGAGGCGGCGGCGAAGACGAGGAAGGCGCCGACGAAGGCGTTCTTGCGGCCGAACAGGTCGGAGAGCCGGCCGGCGGTGAGGACCAGCACGGTCGAGGAGATCATGTAGGCGAGGATCACCCAGACCAGTTCCAGCAGGCTGGTCCCGAGCGCCCGCTCGAGGTCCGGCAGGGCGATGATCAGCGTCCCCGAGTTGGTCGCCACCAGGAGCATCCCGAGGCTGGTGCAGGAGAGCGCCCACCACTTGTAGTGCTCGTGGTCGGCCGCCACCCCCGCGCCCCCGCTGAATCTCTTTCTTACGTTCACGTCAAATACGTTAGCAACCGGCACGCGTCTGCATTTACTCATCCATGAGATGAGTAGGAGCAGACGCATGGGCTGATCTAGGATCGTGGAATGGCCGAGCGCACCTGGAACGTCTATCTGTCCGGGGAGATCCACTCCGACTGGCGCGAGCGGATCGAAGCCGGGGCGCGCGAGGCCGGCCTGCCGGTCGCCTTCTCGGCGCCGGTCACCGACCATCCCGCCTCCGACGACGCGGGCACCGGCACCCTCGGCGAGGAGCGGGACTCCTTCTGGCGCGACCACAAGGGCGCCGGCGTCAACGCGATCCGCACCCAGACCCACATCCGCGAGGCCGACCTCGTCGTCGTCCGCTTCGGCGAGAAGTACCGGCAGTGGAACGCGGCCTTCGACGCCGGCTTCGCCGCCGCCCTCGGCAAGCCGATCGTCACCGTCCACGACCCCGAGCTCGACCACGCGCTGAAGGAGGTCGACCGCGCCGCCCAGGCAACCGCGCGCGAGGCCGAGCAGGTCGTCGACGTGCTCCGCTACGTGATCCGCGGCGAGCTGCCCTCCTAACGCATAGGGTGGGGCCATCTCCGCCGAGGCCAACAACGCGACGATCGAGCGCTTCTACGCGGCGTTCGGCGAGTGCAACGGCTCGGCGATGACCGCCTGCTACGCGCCGGGCGCCCACTTCCAGGACCCGGCCTTCGGCGACCTCGAGGGCGACGACGTCGGCGCCATGTGGCGGATGCTGACCGGCCGCGCCACCGACCTGAAGATCGAGCTGCATGAGCACGAGGCCGGCGAGGACAGCGGCAGCGCCCACTGGATCGCCCGCTACACCTTCTCCACCGGCCGCCCCGTCGTCAACGACATCCAGGCCCGCTTCCGCTTCGACGAGGCGGGCCGGATCGCCGACCACGTCGACGACTTCGACTTCCGCCGCTGGGCCAAGCAGGCCCTCGGCGCCAAAGGCACCCTCGTCGCCTTCCTGCCGCCGCTGCGGGCGAAGGCGCGCGCCCAGGCCCTCGGTCAGCTCGAGGACTTCAAGCGCGACGAGACCGGCTCCAGCATCTAGACCCACCTTCTTGTCGAGTTGACCCCACTCTGGGTGGGTCAACTCGACAACCTTCCGACCGGCACAAATGCGAACGTATGTTCGTGCGCTGGGACGAACAGCGAGTCGAGAACGATCTGCGGTTGCCCGGAGTCGGCGACGGCACCGTCACCCGCACCTTCGACGCGCCCGAGGCGATGGGGATCAACTTCCACGAGGTCCGCGCCCGCTCGGCGCTGAACCACGTGCCCGGCGGCCGCTACGGCTTCAGCCACACGATCAACCAGTACCGGGGCTGCACCCATGCCTGCGTTTTCTGCTTCGCCCGGCGCACGCATACGTATCTGGATATGAACGCCGGCCGTGACTTCGAGCGCGAGATCGTGGTCAAGGTCAACGTGCCGGAGCTGCTGCGGGCGGAGCTGGCGCGGCCGGGCTGGAAGCGGGAGCTGGTCGCGCTGGGGACGAACACCGATCCCTACCAGTGGGTCGAGAGCCGCTACCGGATGATGCCGGAGATCCTGGCGGCGCTGGAGGCGGCGCGGACGCCGGTCTCGATCCTGACCAAGTCGCCGCTGGCGATGCGCGACGTCGAGATCTACGCGCGGATGGCGAAGACGCTGCCGGTCTCGGTCAACCTCTCGGTCCCGACCCTCGACGAGGACGCCTGGCGGGCGACCGAGCCGCACACGCCCAGCCCCGCCGCCCGCCTCGACGCCGTCGCCGAGCTGCGCCGCCGCGGCATCGACTCCGGCGTCCTCATCGCCCCGCTGATGCCCGGCATCAACGACCACCCCGACCAGGTCCGCCCGATCGTCGAACGCGCCAAAAAGGCCGGCGCCACCTTCCTCGGCGGCGTCGCCCTCCACCTCCGCGACGAGGTCAAAGACGTCTTCTTCGCCTGGCTCGAGTCCAAACGCCCGGACTTACTCCCCCGCTACGAGGCCCTCTACAAGGGCCGCTCCTACATGCGTCCCGCGCAGCGCCAGCAGACGACCCGCGCTCTCAAGGGTTGGGGCCGCAACCGCCTCCGAAGTTCGCTGGCCGACCGTTCCGAGGCGTCTGGAGCAGCCGGTGAGCCGAGGGGTGACTCGGGGGGAGGTGCCGAGAACGGAGGCGAAGCCCCCGCCCGCAGGCACCTCCCCCCGAGGCAGGACCCGCCGGCCCAGAGCTCTCTGTTCTAGCCGCCTTCGTCCAGTTGCTCGAATTTGCACTCGCCGGGTGCTTTGTCATCCCGAAAGCTGTGAAACCTGGCCCCGTGCCTGATCCGCCCGCCCGCCGCATGGTCGTACCCAACCTCGATCACCAGCTCCGGCCGCAGCTCCACCCACTCGAGGTCGCGCCCACCGGTCCACCGGCTCGGCTCGGCGCTGCCGCTCTCGCCAGTCTCCAGCGGCGCCAGCATCGCCCGCATGCTCCGTTTCGCGGCGGCGCTGAAGCCGGAGATGTGGCCGACCGAGCGCAGCTCGCCGCCGTCGTAGAGGCCGAGGATCAGCGAGCCGACCGTGCCCTCCTCTTTGCCCGGCCGCCAGCCCATCACCACGCAGTCGATCGTGCGCTCGCGCTTGACCTTCGCGAACCCTTTGCGTTTGCCGGGGATGTAGGTCGCGTCGAGATTCTTCGCCATCACCCCCTCGATGCTGCCCAGCCACCTCTCCGCCTGGGCGGTGTCGGGCGTCAGCGGCGTCAGCTCCAGGCCGGCCGTCGCGGCGATCGCCTCCAACCGCGCCCGCCGCTCGCGCAGCGGCGTCTCCAGCAGCGGCTCGTCGCCCTCGGCCAGCAGGTCGAAGGCGATGAACTCGGCCGGGATCTCCTTCGCCAGCCGCTCGATCCGCGACTGCGCCGGGTGGATCCGTTCCTGCAGGGCGTCGAATTCGAGGTTGCCGTCGGCGTCGCGGATCACCAGCTCCCCGTCCAGCACCCAGCGCCCCGGCGCGAACGCCAGCTCCGGGAAGTAGCGGGCCAGCTCTTTGCCGCCGCGGGACTGGATGTAGGACTCGCCGCCGTCGACGAAGACGATCGCCCGGAAGCCGTCGAGCTTCGGCTCGTACGCCCAGTCCTCGCCGACGGGAAGCTCTTTGCGGGTCAGCGCCAGTTGCGGCTTGATCGGCGGCGAGAGCGGCAGAGTCATACGTTGCCGGCGGCGGCGCGTCGCTCGCGGCTCTCGCGCGGGTCGGGCACCGGCACCGCCGCCAGCAGCTTCTTCGTGTAGTCGTCGCTCGGCCGCTCGCAGACCTGGTCGGCGCTGCCCTGCTCGACGATCTTGCCGTGGTGCATGACCGCGATCCGGTCGGAGATGTGGCGGACGACGCCGATGTCGTGGGCGACGAAGACGTAGGTGAGGCCGAGCTCGTCCTGGAGGTCGTCGAGCAGGTTGACGATCTGCGCCTGGATCGAGACGTCGAGGGCGGAGACCGGCTCGTCGGCGACGACCAGCTTCGGTTTCAGGGCGATCGCGCGGGCGATCCCGATCCGCTGGCGCTGGCCGCCGGAGAACTCGTGCGGGTAGCGGTCGTAGTGCTCGGCGGCGAGGCCGACCCGGTCGAGCAGCTCCCGCACCTGCTTGCGCAGCTCCGCGCCGGAGGCGACGCCCTGCAGCCTCAGCGGGTCGCCGACGATCTGGCCAACCCGCTTGCGCGGGTTCAGCGAGGCGTAGGGGTCCTGGAAGATCATCTGCATCTCGCGCCGCAGCGGCCGCAGCTGCCGCCGCGAGAGCCCGGCGATCTCCTGTCCCTCGAAGCGGACCGAGCCCGAGGTCGGCGCCAACAGCTGCAGCATCGCCCGGCAGACGGTCGACTTGCCGCTGCCGGACTCGCCGACCAGGCCCAGGGTCTGGCCGCGGGGAACGCTGAAGCTGACCCCGTCGACGGCCCGCACCTGATCGACCTCGCGGTCGATCAGCAGCCCCTTCTTGATCGGGAAGTGCTTGACCAGGTCGGTGACCTCGACCAGGGGCTCGCCGCCGCCGGTCATCGCGCCGGGGCCCCCAGCCCGATCTGCCCTTCGACCTGGCGCAGCTCGCGCTTGCGCTCCGGGCTGAGCCAGCAGCGGTCGCAGTGTGAGGGTGCGTCGGGCAGCCGCGCCTCGAGCGGCGGCATCTCCGCGCACTTGGCGAACTCGTGCGGGCAGCGTGCCCGGAACGAGCAGCCCGGCGGCAGCGAGAGCAGCGAAGGCGGCGCCCCGCTGATCTGCGGCAGCCGCTTCGGCCGCGGCCGGTCGAGCCTGGTCAGCGAGCCCAGCAGTCCCCAGGTGTAGGGGTGCTGGGGGTCGTAGAAGATCTCGTCCAGCGTCCCTTCCTCGACCACCCGGCCCGCGTACATCACCATCACCCGGTCGGCGACCTCGGCGACGACCCCGAGGTCGTGGGTGATCAGGATCGTCGCCACCCCGCGCTCGCGGTTGAGCCGCTCCAGCAGGCGCAGGACCTGCGCCTGGATCGTCACGTCGAGCGCCGTCGTCGGCTCGTCGGCGATCAGCACTTCCGGCTCCAGTGCCAGCGCCATCGCGATCATCGCCCGCTGCCGCATGCCGCCGGAGAATTCGTGCGGGTAGTCGTCGACCCGGCGCTCGGCGTCGGGGATCCCGACCGAGTCGAGCAGCTCCACCGCCCGCGCCCGCCCCTCGGCCTTGGAGACGTCGCCGCGGTGGGCGCGGATCGCCTCGACGATCTGGCTGCCGAGCCGGTAGACCGGGTTGAACGAGGTCATCGGGTCCTGGAAGACCATCCCGATCCGCTCGCCCCGCACCTGGCGCAGCGCGGAGTCGCTCGCGTCCAGCAGCTCGACCCCGCCCAGCTGCACCGAGCCCTCGATGCGGGCGTTGGGCGAGCGGGTGAGGCCGAGGATCGTCTGCGCGGTGACGCTCTTGCCCGAGCCCGACTCGCCGACGATCGCCAGCACTTCGCCGGCGGCGAGGTCGAAGCTGACCCCGTCCACCGCCTGCAGCTGGCCGCCTTCGGTCGCGAAGCCGACCCGCAGGTCCCTCGCCGAGAGCAGCGCGCCCGGGCTCACTGGGCGGAGCTCCCGAGCCGGATCCGCGGGTCGAGGTAGGCGTAGACGACATCGGTCAGCGCGTTGAAGAGGACGACGAAGAAGGCGCCGAAGATCGTGATCGCCATCAGCGGCGGCAGGTCGAGGTTGGTGATCGATTCGGCCGCGTACTGGCCGACCCCGCCGAGGCTGAAGATCACTTCGGTGATGATCGCGCCGCCGAACAGGGTGGCGCCGAAGTCGAGCCCGAACAGGGTGATGATCGGGATCAGCGAGTTGCGCAGGACGTGCCGGACCATGATCCGGCGCTCGTCGAGGCCCTTGGCACGGGCGGTGCGGACGTAGTCCTCGCGCATCACGTCGAGCATGTTCGAGCGCAGCACCCGGCTGTAGAAGCCGATGTTGAGGATCGCCAGCGTGAACCAGGGCAGCACCAGGTGGTAGGCCCACTGGATCGGGTCTTCCAGCAGCGGCACGTAGCCGCTGGCCGGGAACAGTTCGATCTTGTAGGTGAGGAAGTAGAGGAAGAGGGTGGCAATCAGGAAGACCGGGATCGAGATTCCGCCGACCGAGCCGATCGTCAGCGCCCGGTCGAGCCAGCCGCCGACCCGGGTCGCCGAGAGGAAGCCGAAGAGGATGCCGAAGGAGAGCCAGATCACGGCGGCGCCGATGCAGAGCGAGAAGCTGGTCGGGATCCCTTCGACGATCCGTTCCTCGACGTTGAGCTCGTCGCCGTAGGAGATCAGTTCGCCGGTGAAGATCTTCTTCATCGTCTCGAAGTACTGGACCGGCAGCGGTTCGTCGAAGCCCCAGTCCTTTTCGATGCTCTTGACCAGGGTCGGGGTCGCGTTCTTGCCGGCCAGGCGCTGGGCCGGGGGGGAGTTGGGGATCAGGTTGAAGATCGCGAAGGTCAGGACCGAGACGGCGAACAGCACCAGCACCATCCCGGCCAGGCGCCTGACGATGAAGCGGGCCATCAGATCGCTCCTCCGGCCGCCGACTCGGCCGCCTCGGCCCGGGTCAGCCGCACTTTCGAGCGCGGGTCGAGGGCATCGCGCAGGCCGTCGCCGAAGACGTTGAGCGAGAGCACCGTGAGCAGGATCAGCACGCCGGGGGCGAAGGCGAGCAGCGGCGAGGTGTAGATCGATTCGGTCCCGAGCGAGACCATTTTTCCCCAGGAGGAGTTGGGCGCCTGCACGCCGGCGCCGAGGAAGGAGAGCGAGGCCTCGAGCAGCATGTTGTTGGCGATGTTGAGGGTGAAGAAGACGATCACCGTCGACCAGAGGTTGGGCAGCAGCTCGCCGAACATGATCCGCAGCGACCCCGCCCCCTGCGCGACCGCCGACTCGACGAACTCTTTCTCCCGCATCGCCAGCACCTCACCGCGGATCGGCCGCGCCATGTAGGGGGTGTAGACGACGGCGATGATCAGGATCGGGATCCAGATCGAGTTCCCCGACAGTTCCAGCGGCCCGATCTTCAGCCCCCCGACCGCGAGCGCGGTTCCGAGGGCGATCCCGAGGAGGACGACCGGGAACGACCAGATCACGTCGAGGGTGCGGGTGATGATGCCGTCGGTCCACCCCTTGTAGTAGCCGGCCAGCAATCCCAGGATCGTCGCCAGGATCGTCGTGATCAGGGCTGAGGTGAGGCCGATGAAGAGCGAGGTCCGCCCGCCGTACATCAGCCGCACCATCTCGTCGCGGCCGAGGCCGCCGTCGGCGCCGAGGAAGAACTTGCCGCCGGCGCCGAACCAGACCGGCCCGATCGGCTTCCCTTCGACGTCGACGACTTCGCGCTTTTCGCCGTCGACGGTGATCTTCTCCGTCGTGTGGGTCGTGTTCGGCCCGGTGTGCGCGACGTGCTCAGCCCACAGCGGTGCCGCCAGGGCGAAGACGACGATCAGCCCGAAGAGTCCGAGCGAGGCGAGCGCCAGGCGGTTGCGCCGCAGCCGGCGGTAGGCGAGGTACCAGGGGTTGTGCCCCTCGGCGTCGACTCCGGCCGGGGCGGCGGGGAAACCTTCATCCGGCTCCCCCGCTGGGAGAGCCGGATCCGGCTGGGGTTCGAGCGCCACGCTCCTATTCTGACCCGGCGCTCGGCCGGCCTACTTGAATTCGAAGCTGGTCAGGTACTGGCCGAAAGTCGCGTTGAAGATGACGTTGTCGAGGTTGATCGCGCTGGAGACGAAGGTCGAGAGCGTCCGCGTCCCGTACGGGGCCCAGGGCGCTTCTTCCATGTATTCGCGATCGAGTGCCGCGTACGCCTTTTCCTGCTCGGGTCCGAGCTGTTCTTCGCCGAGCCTGGAGATCTCCTTGTTGAGCTTCGGGTTGTCGATTTCGGCGAAGTTGCCGTTGTTGGTCGGCAGGATGCTTTCGCCGGATAGCAGCGGCTGGAAGAAGTCGTTCGGGTGCGGGTAGTCCTGGAACCAGTCCGACCAGCCGGTGTCGAGATCGGGCGTGGTCTGGTTGCCGATCACCGTGAAGTAGTTGTCGGGGTTGACGATCTTCAGCGTCGCGTTGAAGCCGAGCTGGGTCAGCACGTCCTGGTAGTAGGTGACGGCTGCTTCGTTTTCCGCTTCGCTGTCGCCCCAGACCGTGATGTTCATGTCCGCCGGGTCGGCTTCCTTGATCATCGCTTTCGCTTTGGCGAGATTGTGCGGGTAGAGATCGAGTTTCTCGTAGCCGGGCATTCCCGGGGGCAGGATCTGCTGGTTGCCTTTGAGCGAGCCGGTGTAGATCCGTTCCAGCGCTGCCGGGTCGACCGCGTAGTTGACCGCCTGGCGCACCTTGACATCGTCGAACGGCGGCCGGTTCGTGTTCATCCAGAAGTAGTAGGTGCTGATCGTCGGCTGCGGCCGGAACTGGGTGCCTTCGTATTTGCTGCGGATTTCGGCATAGCGATCCGGCGGCGGCTGCGTCTGCATCCAGTCGAACTTGCCCTGCTGGATTCCGTTCACCTGGGTCGAGGGGTTGCGGATGATCGAGACGTTGATCTTGTCCACGTGCCCGCTCGGGTATTCCGGCATCGCCTTCGCGTTGGCTTTGGCCCAGTAGGGGTTGCGTTCGTAGTCCCAGCCCTTGCTCTGGTCGACTTTGGTGATGATGTACGGGCCGGTCCCGGGAGGCGGGTTGGTCGACTGATTGGTGTCCGGCGTGTCCGGCGGGATCGGCGCCACGAACATCAGGCCCAGCTCGTTCGTGAAGGTCCCGCGCGGTTTGACCAGGTGGATGACGATCTCGCCGGTCTTGTCGTCCGCTTCGATCCCGGGGATCCCGCCGCTCTTGGTTTCCGCGAACTTTTCGGCGCCGACGATGTCGGTGTAGAAGGGCGAGCCGCCGGAGTCGACCTTGAAGAGGCGTTCGACCGCGAAGGTGAAGTCGGAGGCCTTGACCGCGGTGCCGTCGGAGTACTTGAGGCCGGGGCGGAGTTGCATCGTGTAGGTCTTGCCGCCGTCGCTGATCTTCGGCATTTCCTTGGCCAGGCCGGGGACGACTTCGCTGCCCTCGACGCCTTCTGCGTGCTTGTAGGTCAGCAGCGGGATGTAGACCTCGCCCATCGCGTTCCAACCTTCGGCCGTGTAGGAGAGGCCGGGATCCAGGTAGTCGGGAAGGCCGGCGAAGGTCGCGTTGAGCGTGCCGCCCTCCTTGCCGCTGGAGCTGCCGCTGCCGCAGGCAGCCAGTCCGATTGCCATGACCGCTGCAAGTCCGACCACCAGAATAGAAACGCAAAGCTTTCTCAAGGTAAAACCTCCGAGTCGGACTGGACAGGTCTGCGGCCGGACTGAACGATCCTGCTCCCTGGGATCAACTCCAGCACAACGGCGTCACCGCCGTCAAGCTCATTTGAATCATATGTTGCAAGGCGTTCAGGCCAATTACCTCCAAGAATGGGAGAAACGATCGCGACGATCGCCAAGACTCCGACCCCGGCGATCAGGAACGCGGTGCGGGGGCTCGCGGTGGCGGCGATGACGCCGCCGAGGATGAAGCCGACCCCCGGCATCGCCGCGCCGATCGACTCCAGCACGCTCATCACCCGCGCCTGCATCCCGGCCACGGTCATCTCCTGCACGGCGCTGATCGTCGAGACCCACTGGACGCCATTGCCGGTGCCCCCGAGCACCGAGGCCGCGCAGGCGGCCGCCAGGGTGGGGGCGGCGGCGAGGCCGAGGTAGCCGGCGCCGACGGCGAGGGTGCTGAAGAAGAGCAGCAGGGCCAGCGAGGCCCGGCGGACGGCGGCGAAGACGAGGCTGCCAAGGACCATCCCGATCCCCCAGCTGGCCAGCATCAGCCCGTAGCCGGAGTCGCTCGCCCCCAGGGTTTCCTTGGCGTAGACGACCTCGACCGGGATCACCGCGGCGAAGAAGACGAAGGCGGCGCCCTGGGCGAGCAGCAGCCGGCGCAGCATGGCCTTCTCCCGTATATAGGCGACGCCGGCCCTGACCCGATCGCGCATCCGGCCCTCTTCGGGCTCCGCCCGCGGCATCGGCCCGGCGGTCAGCAGGATCCAGGCGATCGCGTAGAAGGAGGCCGCATCCAGCAGTAGCGCGGTCTGCACGCCGAAGCCGGCGACGATCAGGCCGGCGAGGCCGGGGCCGAGGGCGGCGCCGCCGGTGAAGGCGACGTTGAGCAGGGCGTTGCCCGCCCGCAGCTCCCCCGTCGGCTCGAGCTCCGCCGCGACCACCGCCCGGGTCAGCGAGCGGCCGGTCAGCGCCAGCGCCCCGTCGATGGTGGCGAGGGCGATCACGCCCGCCAGCGAGAAATGGGAGGCGAGCAGGGCGAGGCCGGCGAAGGCCGCCGCCTCGCCGCAGTAGATGACCGGCAGCGCGAAGCGCGGCGGCGGCCGCTCGGCGCGGGCGACCAGGATCGGGGCCAGGAGCGCGGGGAGGAAGCGGGTGCCGAGGAAGAGTCCGGCCGTCGCCAGGGCGCTGTCGGTGCGGTCGAAGACCAGCACCGAGAGGGCGATGATGCCCATCCAATCGCCCAGCTCGTTGACCGTGTACGTCGTCGCGAGCCGCCGGAAGAGGGGCCGGCGGAGGGGGTCGGTTAGGCGTGGTCTACGCATTGGTGGCCGGGTGAACTACTGCATTTATGCACAAGTTTTGCTGCAGATGCACAAGTTTCGGCGAACTTGTGCTACAAAGTTGCCAGGCAATTTGGAAGTTCGACAGAGCAGCGCACAGCGTTGCGGGCTTCAACCACCACGGAAGGGGATAGAACATGGGCTACCGTCACTAGATCTTTCTAACGCGAGCAGACTTCATTGCTCGCACCAGTCTTCAACGAAGGGCGTCCCAGCGGGGCGCCCTTCGTCGTATTTCGGGGGCGCCTGTCCCGGACCTCTGCGAGGAGTCGCGCAAACTGGGCTGTATTCGAGCACGGGGCGCCTCTGCAAGAGACCGGCCATCCGGCCATGGTGGCTTGAAGCACTATGTATATGGCGGTAGCTTCGAATGCCGCACGTAGCGTTCGTTTCAAGTTGAGCAGGCTTGGCGAAGGGAACGGCGGGCGGCCGCGGAATCTCCATCCACAGCTGCGGCCGAACCCCAGCCCCCGTCGAAGATGAGCGGTAACCGCCCAACCAAAGCAGCGATAGGCGCCCAGGTCGTCGGCCTCGCCGTGGTCGTCGGCGTCGCCATCTGGCAGGCGCCGCAGGCCGATTGGAACCTGCCGCTGTTCGCGATCCTGCTCGGCTTCTCGGTCTTCAGCGACTTGACCGCGATCTCGACCACCTCGAAGGTGAAGATCTCCGGCAGCTTCCTGGCGCTGGTCCTGGCGATGGTCTTCCTCGGCGGTACTCCGGCGGCGCTGATCGGGGTGATGACGATCTTCACCGGCTGGCTGCGCTGGCGCGACGCCGGCCACTTCCTGCTCAACAACCTGCTCACCTACGCGACCTTCCCGCTGGTCACCGGGATCGCCTTCCACGCCGCGGTGGCGGGCCGGGTCGCCGACACCGAACCGATCTTCTACGCCCTGATCTTCGCCGTCTTCCTGCTGGCGCTGGCGATCAACTTCTCGATGATCGCCTCTTACTCCTGTTACCTGGATCGCAGCTCCTTCTTCCTCAAGGTCCGCACGGCGCTGATCCCGCTGCTGCCCTCCGAGCTCGCGGCGGCGCTGATGGCCTGCGGGATCGCCTACCTCTACGTCGAGGTGGGCCTCGCCGGGGTCGCCCTGTTCGGCGTCGTCCTCGTCACCTTCCAGTACCTGCTCGGCGCCCTGCTCGTCTCCCAGCAGCGGGCCGAGGAGCTGGAGCTGCGCAGCAAGCAGCTGGCCAGCTTCCAGGTCGGGATGTTGAGCGCGATGCTGCGCACCCTCGACCTGCGGGACCAGATGACCGCCCGCCACTCGGCCGCGGTGGCGCGCTACTCGCGGGCGATCGCCCAGCGCGCCGGCTTCTCGCGCCGCGAGGAGGAGCTGGTCCACATCGCCGCGCTGCTGCACGACATCGGCAAGTTCATCCTCCCCGACCGCATCCTCAAGGCCAACGTGCCGCTCACCGACGAGGACTGGATGCTGATCCGCCGCCACCCGCAGCAGGGTGCCCGCGTGGTCTCCTCGCTCGACGGCTACGGCCCGGTGGCGGAGATCATCCTCGCCCACCACGAGCGGATCGACGGCAAAGGCTATCCCCGCGGCCTGGCCGGGGACGACATCCCGGAACTGTCCCGGATCATCTCCGTCGCCGACACCTACGACGTGATGACCGCACGCGACTCCTACCGCACGCCGATGTCCAGCCACGACGCGATCGTCGAGCTGCGCCGCGTCGCCGGCAAGCAGCTCGACGCCCGCTTCGTCGAGGTCTTCATCGAGCTGCTCGAGGGCAAAGACGTCTCCTTCGCGCATGGGGAGGCGGCGGACTTCGAGAAGGAGCTGGCGCTCGAATCCCGCATCGCGGAGACGGCGAGTCCGGACGGCGAGACCAGCCGCTTCCAGGTCGCCGGCGTCAGCGCTTAAGCAGCCAAGGGGGGCGAGGTCGGGTGGGACTCGCCTGCGCGAACAGCGGGAGGCTTGGCGAGTCCCACCCGACCTCGCTCTCGCAGGCAGGTATACGGTGAGGCCATGCGTGCGGTGACGTTTCAGGGCCCCGAGGAGGTGCGGATCGAGGAGAAGCCTGATCCGGAGATTCTCGCTGGGGATGATGCGGTTGTTCGGGTTGAGGCGAGTGGGATCTGTGGGTCGGATCTGCACATCTACCACGGGCGGGTGCCGGTCGAGCCGGGGTTCACGATCGGGCACGAGTTCGTCGGCACGGTGCTGGCGATCGGGGACGACGTCGACCGGGTCGGGGTCGGCGATCGCGTGCTCGGGACCTTTCACACCGCCTGCGCGACCTGCTCCTCCTGCCTGCGCGGGGACTACCACCGCTGCCGCAAGGGGCAGACCTTCGGGCACGGCGCCAACCTCGGCGATCTGCAGGGGGCACAGGCGGAGCAGCTGCTGGTGCCGCGGGCCAACCTCACCCTGCGCAAGGTTCCAGAGGGGATGTCCAGCGACGTCGCCCTCTTCGCCGGTGACGTGATGGGCACCGGCTACCACGCCGTCGCCCACGCGGGGATGCGCGCCGGCGACACGGTCGCGGTGCTCGGTCTCGGCCCGGTCGGGCTCTGTGCCGTCCAGGCCGCGCTCGCCGGGGGTGCTGTCGCCGTTTACGCGATCGACACGGTCGAGGAACGGCTGAAGATGGCCGAGTCGTTCGGGGCGACGCCGCTGCACCTGACCGAGCAGGAGCCGAAGAAGGCGATCCGGGCGGCCACCGGCGGCCTCGGCGTCGACGTCGTCGTCGACGCGGTCGGCGACCCCGGCCCACTGGCGCTGGCGATCAGCCTCGCCCGCGACGCCGGCACCGTCTCCGGGATCGGCGCCTACGCCGGCAAGGGCGAGGTGCCGCTGGGGCTGGCCTGGCTCAAGGGCCTGGACCTGCGCCTCGGCCTCGCCAACGTGATCGCCCACGTCGACCGGGTGCTGGCCCTGCTCGAGACCGGCAAGCTCGACCCGGCGCCGCTGGTCACTCACCACATGAAGCTGGACGACGCCGACGAGGCCTACGCGATCTACGACCGCCGCGAAGCGCTGAAGATCGTCCTCACGCCCTGAGCGGGCCGCGTGTTTGTAAATACGCGGGTTCCTCTCTAGGCTGAGCCGGTGCGCGGGGGGCGCGTCGTCATCGCGGCTGTCTCTGTCGTGCTGCTGGGCCTGGTCTGTGCCGGCGGCGCGCTTGCCTGCTCCTGCGCCCCGACGGCGCCCGTCGAATCGCTGGCCCGGTCCGACGCGGCGATCTCCGCTCGCCTGATCTCGATCCAGCCCCGCGGTGTCACCCGCGCGGCTTACCGATACGAAGTACTGCACGTCTACCGGGGCAGGGACGCGATCGAGCCCGGTTCGACCCTGACGGTGATGAGTCCGCGTGGGTCGGCCGCCTGCGCGCTGCCCGAACGGGTCGATCGCAACTACGGGCTGTTCCTCCTCGGCGACGGCGGTCGTTGGGTGGGAGGGCTCTGCGGCGTCGTCTCGCCGCGCCGCCTCTGGGCCGCCGCCCGCAAGCCGGAAGACGGGCACGCGGCCGGTTCCGTGGCTAGCTGTACTAGTTGACTGGACCAGTAATCGCGGCTACTGTGTCGCTGAATGACACAGCAAGACCTCGCTGCCCAGGTTGGGCGCAACCCCTTCGCGACCGATCCCGGCGACGAGCTGCCGGTCGGCCTGCAGCTGACCTGGCGCCTGCGGGCCCTGATCTCCACCGGCCAGCTCGCCCGGGGCGAGCGCCTGCCCAGCTTCCGCCGCCTCGCCGAGTGGGCGGGGGTCAACCTCAACACCGTGCGGGCGGTCTACGAGGGGCTCGAGGCCGACGGCCTGGTCGTCAGCCGTCAAGGACAGGGGACCTTCGTCGCCGACGGAGTCGAGGCGGCGCCCGAGCTCGAGGAGATCGCCGCCGAGGCGCTGCGCCGGGCCAGCGCCGCCGGTCTCGACCCGCGTGACTTCGCGGTGGTGGCGATGGCCTGCGCGAGCATCCCCGGCGATGGGGGAGAGGGGGCGCCGCCCTCCTCCCCCGATCTTCCCGACCTCGAGGAGGAGAGCGAGGCGATCGAGGTGCGCCGGGAGCTGCGCCGCCAGATCGGCCGGCTCGAGGCCGAGCTCGCCAGCTACACGCGCGACCTCAGGGCCGAGCTGCCGACCGCGCCCCGGCGCGCCGTCGCCCACGTCGCCGGGGTGCAGGAGCTGGAGCAGACCCGCGACACCCTGATCGCCCAGCTCTCCGAGGCGCAGAAGGCGGCGGAGCAGCGGGCGCGGGAGGAAGCGCAGAGCCGCGCCCGGCGGCAGCGCGCCCGCAGGGACGACGAGAGCGAAGCCGTCGAGGCCGGTGGGCCGCTCGGCAAGGCGATGAGCTGGTGGCGTTCGAAGCCGTAATCGGTCGCCTCGGGTCGGTCTCGGCCTTCTTCGTCGAGGTGGGGACGATGGTGATCCTCACCACGAAGACGCTGGTCTCCGCCGTGCGACCGCCTTACCCCTACGGCGAGGAGCTGGTCGAGCAGTGCCTGTTCACCCTGAAGCTCTGCTGGTTCCCGCTGCTGATCTCGACCTTCGCGCTCAACCTCGGCGCTCCCGGGTTGCAGGCCGCCGGCCCCCTGCAGGTCTTCGGCGCCCTCGACCGGCTCGGCGGCTTCTTCGTCCTCACCGCGATCCGCTGGATCGGCCCGCTGGTCACCGCCGTCGTCGTCGCCGGGGTCGCCGGCACCGCGATCACCGCCGATCTGGGAGCCCGGAAGATCCGCGAGGAGCTCGATGCCCTGCAGGTGCTCGGCGTCGACCCGATCAAGAACCTGGTCGTGCCCCGCTTCATGGCGCTGATGCTGGTCACCGCCCTGCTCGACGTCTTCGCGATCATGTTCGGTCTCAGCGCCGGGATCGTCGCCGAGCTGATCTACCACCAGTCGCTGGGCGGCTTCTTCGCGACCCTGTTCTCGAACGCGACGGTGACCGACATCTGGTCCTCGGTCCTGATGTGCACGATGTTCGGCGCGATCATCTCGGTGGTCTGCTGCTACAAGGGGATGTCGGCGTCGGGCGGGGCCGCCGGCGTCGGGCGCGCCGTCAACCAGGCCGTGGTGATCGCCCTGGTCACCGTCTTCTTCTTCCAGTTCGTCGTCACCTCGCTGCTGCTCGCCACCCACCCCGAGCTGCAGGCGATCCGGTGATCGGCTGGCTCGACGCTCCGCGCGGCTGGCTGGACTCGTTCGGGGAGATCGCCCGCTTCGGCGTCAAAGTCGCCGGCCAGGTCTACTCCGGTCGCGCCTTCATCTATCTGGGCGAGGCGATCCGCCAGGCCGGGATCCTGATCTTCGGCTCGGCCCTGATCGTCTGGGCCTTCGTCTTCATCCTCGGGCTCCAGTGCGGGATCCAGGGCGCCTACTTCTTCCGCGCCCAGGGCGCGCCCTCCTACGCGGGGCTGTTCTCGGCCTTCTGCGACCTGCGCGAGGCGCTGCCCTACGCCTTCGGCTACATCCTCTCGGCCAAGGTCGGGACCGGGATCGTCGCCGAGATCGGGGCGATGCGGATCTCCGACGAGATCGACGCGCTGGAAGTGATGGGGGTGCCGCCGATCACCTTCCTCTGCGCCACCCGCCTGCTCGCCGCTTGGATCGCGCTGCCGTTCATGTACCTGGTCGCGATCGGGGTGATGTACGCGGCCAGCTACTTCTCGGTCGTCGACCAGGTCGGCGACGTCTCCTCCGGCGGTTACTCGCTGATCTTCTGGATGTTCCAGAGCCCGACCGACCTCATCTTCAGCCTGATCAAGGGGATGACGATGGCGACCGTGATCGTGCTGGTCGGCTGCTACTACGGCTACACGGCCTCCGGCGGCCCGGTCGGGGTGGGGACCGCGACGGCGAAGTCGATGGTCTTCAACATCGTCGCCGTTCACATCATCGGCATGCTCGGCACGATCGTCTTCTGGGGCGCCAATCCCCGATTACCGATCGGGGGGTAGCGGGTCTCGAGCTCAGCCGCCCTTGACGAGGATCGCGGCAATCACCCCGACGAGACTGGCGATTATCCCGACGCTGCCGCGGCTGAGACCGGTGTGTAGCGCCATCATGCCCTGTCTGAGTTCAGCGATCTGCTCGTCGACGCCGTCCAGTCGCCGGTTGACTTCGCCGAACTGATGATCCACGCGTCGCTCGGCCTCGTCGAAGCGCCTGTCGACCTCGTCGAAGCGACGGTCGATCCCGTTGAATCGCTCCTCCAGACGCTCGTCGGTCCAAGCCATCGTCTCCATGCTCGCAGCATAGAGAGTGCGGCGCAACCTATTGTCTGCAAACTCTAACTTCTTTGCAACTTCTAGCTGGAGGCTGCGGCCGCCGTCGCCGATGCCGGATGGCGGTGGCGGCGGAAGGTCTCCTCGACCCAGAGGTAGCCGGGGCGCTGTTCGATCTCCGCGCGGAAGGCTTCGAGCCGGGGTGGGGTCGGCGAGTCCGCCGGCAGCGGCCCCTCGTCGGGACCGACCACCGGGTAGAAGAGCGAGGCCGCGGTGAGGTCAGCGACGCTGAAGCGCTCGCCGACGAGGAACTCGCCGCCGCCGTTCGCCTCCAACTCGGCCTCGAGCCGGTCCAGAGCGGCGACGATCTTCTCCCGCGCCACGACCGCCGCCGCCTCGTCGCGGACGCCGAAGCGCAGCCCCGTGTAGGCGCGGGCGTAGAGGCCGATCGGGCCCTTCGCCTTGCCGAGCGGGCCCGGCACCGCGGCCGCGGCGACCTCGGCGAACATCTCCGGCTCGTTGCTGAGCTCGTGGAAGGGGAGCAGGCGCGCGTGCGGGCCCAGCTCCTCGTCGAAGAAGTCCTCCAGCTCGAGCGCGCGGCGGCGCTGCTCGGGTTCGGCGGGGTAGAGCGGCGGCTCGGGGTAGCGCTGCTCCAGTGCGGCGAGGATCGCGGTCGAGTCGGCGATCGTGCGGCCGTCCATCCGCAGCAGCGGCAGGGTGATGCTCTCGCCGCGGGTGAGCGCGAAGGCGATCGGCATGTGGCTGCCCGGCAGCGGCGAGCGGCGGACGTGGGGGACCTGCTTGTGGTCGAGCGCCCAGCGGATCTTCTCGCTGTAGTGCGAGATGTCGAGCTGGATCAGGGTCGGTCTGCCGTCGTTCATTGCTCCTCCTCGGTCTCTGTCAGCATAGGCTCGATGGCGCTCCTCAGCGATTCCGAGATCGAGGCGAAGGTGGCGGCGCTGCCCGGTTGGGAGCGCGCCGGAGAGGCGATCGCGAAGGAGTTCGACCGGGGTGATTTCGTCGGCTCCGCCAAGTTCGTCGCCGCCCTGGTCGAGCCGGCCGAGGCGATGGGCCACCACCCGGACCTGGAGATCTCCTGGGCGACGGTGAAGGTGACGATCTCGACCCACTCCGAGGGCGGCCTGACCGCGGCCGACTTCGAGCTCGCGGCGAAGATCGACGCGCTGGCCTAGCGGGTCCCAGATGGCCAAGCGCAAGAAGCAGAAGCGCAACCGGCAGAAAGCGCCGACCTTCGACTACGTCGACCCCGAAGGCAACATGCTGACCCTGCGGCAGTCGCTGAGTGCCGCCACGATCGCCAAGATCGGCGAGCCGCCGGCCAGTCACGCCGCCTCCCTCGAGGACGCCTGGGCGCGGCGCTCGGAGGCGCTGTTCGAGCGCCTGGCGGTGCGCTGGGAGATCGCCGGCCTGCCGCTGACCGAGCAGAAGATGCTGCTCGGCCGCTACCGCATGGCCGACGCCGAGACCCAGCGCTGGGTGCGCCAGACGCTGACCGAGCACGTTGAGCGCCACATCCCCGAGCTGGCCGGGTAGCCGTGCCCGACGAGCTGCGGATCGACGAGCGCCTGGCGATCCCGCTGGCGGAGATCGAGCTGCGCGCCAGCCGCTCCTCCGGGCCCGGCGGCCAGCACGCCAACGTCACCGCCTCGCGGGTGGAAGCGGTCTTCGACGTCGAGGCCTCGCGGTCGCTCGACGCCGGCCAGCGGGAGCGCCTGCTCGCCCGCGCCGGTGCCACGGTCACCGCCGTCGCCCAGGACGCCCGCGGCCAGTCCCGTAATCGCGAACTGGCCCTGCAGCGCCTGGCGGGGAAGATCGCGGCCGGCCTGGCGACGCCGCGCCGGCGCCGGCCGACCAGGCCGACCAGGGCCTCGCGCTACCGGCGCCTCGAACAGAAGCGCCGCACCGGCGAACGCAAGCGTGGGCGCCGGCGGCCGGGCGGGGACGGGGAGTAGCGGCGCCGATGAGTTCCTGGTGATGGCCCGGTCTTACGGGTAGACGACTGATTCGACCCCGACCGGAAGGAAGGCATCATGCTCGCGAACTCCAAGGCATTCAGCGGCTTCGCGGTTGACGACCTCAGCAGCGCACGAGAGTTCTACGGGGAGACCCTGGGCCTCGACATCGAGGTGCTCGACGAGGAGAACGGGCTGCTCAGCATCCGGCATCCCGACGACCGCGCCACCCTCGCCTACCTCAGCCCGGGGATGACCCCGCCCAGTTACACGATCCTCAACTTCCCGGTCGACGACATCGACCAGGCGGTCGACGAGCTCGCCGCGCGCGGCGTCAGCTTCGAGCGCTACGAGGAGATGCCCCAGGACGAGAAGGGCGTGATGCGCGAGGGCGGCCCGCTGATCGCCTGGTTCAAGGACCCGGCCGGGAACACCCTCTCGGTGCTGCAGGAACCTCAGGCGTAAGCGGGAAGATGCCGGCCTATGGTCGGCGAGCGCAACGAGGACGGCTTCTCGGCGCTGACCCTGGAAAGCGAGGCGCTGGGAGGTGTCGAGGCGATCTTCGTCCCCGAGGCGGGGATGGTCTGCTGCTCCCTGCGCCATCGTGGCGAGGAGCTGCTCGGCCAGCGCGGGGGGCTCAACAAGTACGTCGAGTCGGGGTCGACGATGGGGATCCCCTTTCTCCATCCCTGGGCCAACCGGCTCGGGCGAAGCAGGTTCGAGGTCTGCGGGCGGGAGGTGAACCTGGATCTGCCCGACCTGCGGGTCAAGCGCGACGCCACTGGCCTGCCGATGCACGGCCTGCTCACCGCCGCCGGGGGCTGGAGGGTCGAGCGGCACGGGGAGGTCGACGGGGGCGGGGTGCTGACCGCAAGCTTCGATTTCGGCGCCTACCCGCGGCTGACCGCGGCCTTCCCGTTCCCGCACCGGGTCGAGCTGGAGGCGACGCTGCGCGGGCCGGCGCTGACGATCGTCACGACCCTGCGCAACGACGGCGACGCGAGCCTTCCCGTCTCCTTCGGCTTCCACCCCTATCTCCGCCTGCCCGGGGTTGAGCGCGGCGAGTGGGCGCTCGAGGCGCCGGTCCGCGAGCGCCTCGAGCTCGGTCCCGACCAGCTGCCGACCGGGCGCCGCGAGCCGGTCCGGATCGAGCCGGGTCCACTTGGCTCGCGCCGCTTCGACGACGCCTTCCTGGCGCCGGCCGGAGATGAGCCGTTCGTGCTCTCGGGCGGGGGTCGGCGCCTCGAGCTGCGGATGGGCGCGGGTTACCGCTTCGCGCAGGTCTTCACCCCCGACGATTGCGACGCCGTCGCCTTCGAGCCGATGACCGCTCCCACCAATGCCCTGGTCACGGGAGGGCCGGATCTGCCCCTGGTCGCCCCCGGCGAGAGCTTCGCCGCGACCTTCTCGATAACGGTCGGTTGATGGGCACGGCTGGTTTCGAACCAGCGACCTCTCGCGTGTGAAGCGAGCGCTCTCCCACTGAGCTACGCGCCCGGGAGAGAGCTGATCTTACGGGGAACGCGACTCCCTCGGCGTAGGCGTGGATGGGGACCATCGATGGTCCGCGCCATCGAACGTTGGTCCATAAAACTAGGTATGAGGGTTGAGAATTTTAAGTAAAGGGTTTCTATGGATGGAGAATCCTGCATGGGCAGGGGGATCTACGAAAGGAACCTCGTGAACCGATTCATCGACACTCGTATTCGAGGGGTGAGCGCCGTCGGCGGCCTGGTGTTGATCGCCCTCGCTCTGACGCTCAGCGCCGGCGCGAGCCAGGCGCGCGCCGCGACCAGCGTCTACCCGGCCGGGGGCAGCACCTTCACCGGCGGAGCTCAAGGTTGGGAAGCCACCGAAGCCAGCTGCAACGTGCCGGCTCTCTGCACCGCCTCGGGCGGGTATGACGGCGCCAACGGCAACCCGCCTGGCTCGATCGCGGCCAACACGAACATCGGGCTCAACCTGCTGACGCTGTTCAAATCGACCGTGACCCTGCAGTCGCCGGATTTCACGGTCGGGGCCGCCGCTGACGCCACGCTCCACCTGGACCGCCAGTTCGTCTCCGGCTCCCTGGTCGACCTGGCGCCGCAGGCCACCTACGACGTCACACTGATCGACCGCACGGCCGGGACCAAATCGGAAGTCCTCACGGAGGCGATCCCGGCGGCGTCCGAATTCATCGGCAAGGACCACGCGGCGTCGGTCAAGGCCGGGCACACCTACGCGCTCTCGATCAAGACGGAAACGAGCTCGACCGTCGCCGGGACGGCGCTGCTCGGGGGGACGACCAGCCTCCGTTTCGACAACGTCTCCCTGACCGTCGACACCTCCGGGGGCGGCAGCGGCGGGGGCTCCGGCGGCGGTTCGGGCTCCGGCGGCGCCTCCGGTCAGCAACTGCAGTCGCTGCTCAGCGGCAGCCTGATCGGGCCGGCGGTGCTGAAAGGCAACAAGGTCATCGTCAAGGCGAAGTGCCCCGTCAAGGTTGGTGTCGCCTGCCGGATCACCCTCCGGGGGATGCTCAGCAAGAAGAAGCCCGCAACCTCGAGTCGCAAGGCCAAGGTGGCGAAGGGCAAGACCCGGAAGTTCGTCCTCCGGGTCAAGCCCAAGGGCCTGAAGAAGGTGTCCCAGAGCAAGCGGCTTCTCTTCAAGGAGACCGTCCGTGCCGGGAAGGCGAAGGCGACCGTCTACAAGCGCCTGAAGCTGGTCAAGCGCTAACCACTCGCGCGACGGCTCAGGCCAGGGCGACGGGTCCCTCTCCAACCGGGGAGGGGCCCTCGTCCGGCGGATCGGGCTCGGTCGCCGCTTCGTCGGAGCCCTTGCGCAGGGCGAGGCCGACGAAGGGGAAGACCAGGGTCGAGAGCATCGCGGCGCCGACCAGGCCGGCCGCGGTCGAGGTCTTCATGTGACCGGTCTCGACCGCGATCGTGGTGATCGCGACGACGAGGGGGAGCTCGGTCGCCGAGTAGAAGGCGAGCGCGGCGCGGTCGCGGATGCCGAGCACACCGCGGTAGAGCAGCAGCGCCGGGGTGCCGCGCACGACCAGGAAGAGACCGAAGAACATCGCCAGCTTCGCGATCGCTTCGGCCGAGCCGAGCGCGGCGAGGTCGAACTCGATGCCGCTGGTGACGAAGAAGAAGGGGACGAAGAAGCCGAACCCGACCGCGGTCAGCTTCGACTCGAACACCTGCAGCTCGTGGCCCTGTAATGCCACGCGGGTGATCATGCCGGCGACGAAGCCGCCGAGCAGGAGGTCGAGGCCGAGGCTGTTGGCGAGCAGGACGAGGCCGAAGACGAGGACGACGGTGACCCGCACCGCCAGTTGGCTGCTCGCCTCGAAGGTCCGTTCCAGCGCCGGCCAGCCGCGCCAGGCGTAGCGGACCGAGAGCAGGGCGAGGAACAGCGCCAGGGCGATGAAGGCGAGCAGGATCACCGACTCGTGTAGGGGGCTGGCGGTCGAGAGGACCAGGGTGACGAGCAGGATCGGCCCGAACTCGCCGGCGCCACCGGCCGCCAGCAGGTAGGTGCCGAACTTGGTCTTCAGCTCGCCGTTGTCGCGCAGGATCGGGATCAGGGTGCCGATCGCCGTCGTCGCCATCGCCGAGCCGGTGTAGAGGAAGGAGAGCACGATTCCCGCCGCCGCGAGGGCGCCGCCGATCCCGTAGGCGAGCGCGACCGAGAGCAGCCAGCCCCAGGCGCCGAGCTTCATCGGGCGGCCTTTGATCCGGTTGAAGTCGATCTCGTAGCCGGCGAAGAAGAACAGCATCCCGAGCCCGAGGTTGGAGAAGAATTCGATGAACTCGTCGGAGTGGGCGAGGCCGAGGATTTCCGGCCCGACGACGATGCCGAGCATCAGCTCCAGCACCACCACCGGCGGCGCGAAGCGTTTCGGCACGACGGCGACGGTGACCGCCGCGACCGCGGCGACGACCACGATCGTGAAGAAGGAACCGGTGTCGACCTCGATGGCGCCTAGCGGTAGAGCGATCAAGTGGGTGATCCTACGGCCGGCAGGGTAGGATCGTCACTGGACCGTGCTAGGCGGGGAATTAGCGGTGCCTTGTAACCCGCAATCCGCTCTAGCGGGGCCGAATTCCGTTCTGAGGGACTGGCCGTCGGGGTCAGTGCGTCGCGGCGGCGTTGACGGTCGGGTCCTGCGCGACGTGGGCACGCGAATCAGGTCAGGTCCGGAAGGAAGCAGCCTTAAGCGGATGCCGCGGGTGCCGCAGGTGAGCCCGGCAAGAGCCAAAAACGACGGACACGCCCGGTAACCAGCTTTCGAAGGCGGTGCACGGTCCGTTTTCTTCTAGTCGATCAGCCGCTTGGACATGCGGCTGATCGCTATGCGCCAGGTCACGAGGGCGACGGCGACGAGGAAGGCGAAGCGGGCGAGGTCGACGAGCTCGTAGCCGAAGGCGCCGCCGCGGACCAGTTCGACCAGCTGGTGCAGCGGGTTGACCTGGGCGACCAGCTGCACTCCCTCGGGCAGGCCGCTGATCGGGAAGAAGGTGCCGGCGACGAGGAAGAGCGGCGTGATGCAGAGCGCGGTCACGTAGTTGAACTGGTCGATCTTGGCGACGGTTGCCGCCATCGCCACCCCGAAGCCGGCGAAGCCGAGCGCGGTGACAAAGCAGAAGAAGGGGACCAGGAGCATGCCCCAGGCGGGGTCGAGGCCGAAGGCGAAGGTGACCAGCAGCGGGAAGCAGCCGTAGATGCCGGAGCGCAGGGCGATCCAGAGCATCTCTGCGGTGACCAGCTCCTCGACGTCGACCGGCGCCGCCAGGATCGCTTCGTAAGTGTTCTGGAAGCGGTGCTTGACGAAGGTGCCGAACATCGCCGGCAGGGCGCTGGAGAAGATCACCGCGGTCGCGACCATGCCGGTGCCGACGAACTGGATGTAGGGGACGCCTTCGACTTCGTCGACCAGGGTGGCGCCGAGGCCGAGCCCGAAGGCCAGCAGGTAGACGAGCGGTTCGAGCAGGCTGGAGAAGGTCGTGCCCTTCCAGTAGGTGCGGAAGTTGGCGACCTCGCGGCTCATCACCCCGGCGATCGCGGCCGGTTCCAAGCGGCGCATCTCGCGCGGGGTTGCCTGCGTCTCGGCGCTCACTCGGCCTCCTCTCCGGTCAGCAGGACGAAGACGTCCTCGAGCGTGGCGGCGCGGATGACGGCGTCGTCGGGGACGATCCCGTCCTCGGCGCGCTCGGAGCCGACGATCGCGATCGCCGGGCCGGCCGGGCGCACCCGCAGGCCGCTCGCCTCGGCGCGCTCTCGCAGCTCGGCCAGTCGCTGCGGCGGCGCGTAGACCTCGGCGGTCTCGCGGCCGGCGTGCTCGGCGATCAGGTCGGCCGGCCGGCCGCGGCTGATCACCTTGCCCTTCGCCACCACCGCGATGTCGTCGGCCAGGCGCTCGGCCTCCTCGATGTAGTGGGTCGACATCAGGATCGTGGTGCCGCGCGATTTGAGCTCGCCGATCAGGGTCCAGAGCTCGGTGCGGATCTGCGGGTCGAGGCCGACGGTCGGCTCGTCGAGCAGGACCAGCTTCGGTTCGTGGACGAGGCCGCGGGCCAGCAGCAGGCGTCGGCGCATCCCGCCCGAGAGCTCGTCGACGGCGTCCTTGCGGCGGTCGCGCAGCCGGGCCAGGTCGAGGCAGCGGTCGACGGCGGCGCCGACGTCCTTGACCCGGTAGAGGCGCGCGTAGACCGCGAGGTTGTCCTCGACGGTGACGTCGACGTCGAGGTTGTCGAGCTGGGGGACGACGCCCATTTCGGCCCGGGCCGACTTCGACTCGCCCGGCAGCTCGTGCCCCAGCACCCGCAGCTCGCCGCTGTTGGCGATCGCCTGCCCGGTCAGCAGCCGCATCGTCGTCGACTTGCCGGCGCCGTTGGGCCCGAGCAGCCCGAGGCAGATGCCCTCGGGCACGTCGAGGTCGAGCCCGTCGACCGCCGTGATCGGGCCGAAGCGCTTGACCACGCCGTTGAGTTCGATTGCCGCCATCGCCGCTGATGCTTTCATGGCGGGCGGCCCGGCTCCCCCTGGCCCGTGGAAGACTGGGCTCGTGCTGGACGAGCGCTGGATCAGATCGCTGCACGTGGAGTCGATGCGGAGGGCGGACCTGCACGCCGAGCGCGATCCGCACACCCTCTTCCAGGCCTCGACGATCGGCGCCCTGCTCGACGGTGCCTTCGACGGCGACCTCAGCTTCGCCGAGCTGGCCGAGCACGGCGATCTCGGGCTGGGGACGCTGAACCGGCTCGACGGCGAGATGATTGCCCTCGACGGCGAGTTCTTCCGGGCCGACGTCGACGGTGCGATCAACCGGATCGCGGCCGGGGAGAGGACGCCGTTCGCCGTGGTGACGAGGTTCGAGCCGGTGGTCGACGCGCGGATCGAGGATGAGCTCTCGCATGAGGAGCTGCTGGCGCGGCTCGATGCCCTGGCTCCGGCCGGTGCATCGTCCTGCGCGATCCGCCTCGACGGCCGCTTCGAGCTGGTCCGCGCCCGCTCGGTCCCGCCCCAGAGCCCGCCCTACCGGCCGTTGGCCGAGGTCGTCGCCGACCAGCACGTCTTCGAGCTCGAGCACGTCGCCGGGACGATGCTCGGCTTCCGCTTCCCGGCCTACGTCGAGGGCATCGAGGTCGCCGGCTACCACCTCCACTTCATCAGTGAGGACCGCACGCGGGGCGGCCACGTGCTCGGCTCGCGCTCGCGGGGGCTGCGGGCTCGCCTCGATCCCTCCGACGACCTCCACGTCGAGCTGCCGCCACAGATCCAGCTTGCCGACCCCGACCTGGCCGCCGCGACCCACGCGGCGATCACCCGGGCCGAGGGCGGCTAGCTTCTTGCGGTGCTCAAGGCCAGGGCGTGAGTCGCCGATAGCCCCCGTAATGCGTCGCCTCCTCTCGCTAACCGCCTTGCTTGCAGCGCTGGTGGCCGCTGTCGCCCTGACGCCGACCGCCGGCGCCCGTCCGGCCACCACCGCTGTCGTTCCCAACGGCACCTACGGGGTCCAGGGGCCGCGCGGCGAGTACGTGGTCTTCGTCGTCCGCAATCGCAAGGTCAACGACCTCAACTTCAACATCCAGATCACCTGCCAGGCCTCCGACTCGCCGACCAGCGAACAGCGTTTCTTCAGCGCCGGCGCCGAAGCGCCGCAGGGCCGCCGCATCCCGGCCAGCGGCAGACTGATCCTCAACTGGCGCGAGCGCGGCAACGGCCGTCTCGGCCAGGTCCACGTCGAACTCAAGTTCGGCGTCCGCGACGTCGCCAACTTCGGCGTCATCGTCCCGGAAGAGCCCTCGCCGGAACCGGTTCCCGACGAAGCGCTCGAGAGCTGCGACGGCGCCAGCGCCCTGCGCTTCCACCGCGGCTTCGAACTGACGCCGCTGCCCTACTGACTCAGCAGCGGCGGTAGACCCGCCAGGAATCGTTCGACGCCACTTCGCGGAAGCGGGGCGGAGCGTTGAGATGGAAGTCGGTCGGGTCGTTCGGGTCGAGGATGAAGTTGTGGATCACGAAGGGGCTGGCCGCTTCGACGAAGTAGCCGCGGTGGGGGACGCCTTCCTCACTGGCGCTGACGATCCGGGTCGGCTTGACGTCGAGGCCGAAGGCGAGGCGGGGAATCGCGCGGTGGTTGGGCACGGCGACCTTGCCGCAGAGCGGCTCGAAGGCGCCGGCGTCGACCAGGTCGGTGAGGTCCGACTCGATCCGGGCCTGGTTGGTGAGGTCGGTGTCGACGCGGGAGTCGAGGTCCCACTGGTTCGGCAGCCAGACCACGAACATCAGCGCGACCAGGCCGGCGAAGAGCTGCCAGGCCCGCCGCCAGCGATGGCCGGGCTCAAGCAGGCGCCAGCCGAGCAGGGCGAGGGCGACGAAGATCGAGAGGATCGCCGCCGCCAGCATCGTGTAGCGGGCGATGATCGCGAGGCCGGCGGCGCCGAGCAGGGCGAAGGCGCCGAGTGCGAGCACGGCGGCCGCGATGCCCAGCGCCGAGCGCCGGCGCAGGAAGGCGAAGCCGAGGACGACGCCGCCGAGCGCGCCGACCATCCCCGGCCACTGCAGCACTTCGCCGAGCGCGCGCGGGCCGTAGAGGAGGACGTCGACCGGGCCGGTGTGGCGTTTCAGGGCTTCCACCGTTTCCTGGGTGCCGGTCAGCGAGTAGAGGAAATTGCCGGTGGTGATCCCGTCGAACAACAACCAGAGGATCGGTCCGGCCGCGGCGAGCGCGGCGAGCCAGGCCAGCTCCCGGGTCGAGCGCTCCCCCCGCCAGCGCGGCGGGCGGACGTCGACCGTCAGCCAGAGCCAGTAGACCCCGGCGAAGAGCCAGGCCTCGGGGCGGAGGAGGCCAGCCGGGACGAGGAGGGCGAGGACGGGCCAGCCGGCGCGGGGGCGCTTGGCCTCGACGGTCAGGGCGGCGAGGCAGAGGGCGATGTAGGGGAGGTCGATGTAGGCGCGCAGTCCGTTGGAGAGGAAGGGCGCGCGGGTGAGGACGATCGCGGCGGCGACGGCGCCGATCCAGCGGTCGAACCAGAGGCTGCCGAGGCGGTAGACGAAGTAGCCGATCAGCCCCAGCGAGGCGTAGGCGACGACCATCGTCACCGTGATCGCGCCGTCGCCGAGCGGGGTCGTCACCAGCCCGATCAGGTCGGTCAGCGGGTGCGGCGTGGGGGGCAGGGCGGAGCCGTAGTCGGGGCTGACCCCGTGCGCCAGTTCGCGGCCCCAGACGAGGGCGTAGATCGTGTCGTAGTTGGGGAAGCCGACCGGGAAGACGAGCAGCAGCACCGCCGTCACCGCGGCGACCCAGGCGGCCGGCGTCAGCCAGCTGGAGACCCTCGATGGCACCGGCGCAAGGTATCGGTGCGGCCCCCGGGGACGCCGCCGGGGCGTGGATACACTGGCCCGACCCCCGATGACCGAGTCGACCTCCCTATATAGACGCCACCGCCCGGGCTCCTTCGACGAGGTGGTGGGGCAGCAGCACGTGGTCCGCACCCTGCGCAACGCGGTCGAGCAGGACAAGGTCCACCACGCCTACCTCTTCGTCGGCTCGCGCGGGACCGGCAAGACCTCGATGGCGAAGATCCTCGCCCGCTCGCTCAACTGCGAGCGCGGCGGCCCGACGGTGACGCCCTGCGGCGAATGCGAGTCCTGTGTGACGATCGCCGCCGGCACCTCGGTCGACGTGATCGAGATGGACGCCGCCTCCAACCGCTCCGTCGACGATGTCCGCGACCTGCGCGAGCGCGTCGCCTACGCGCCCTCCGGCGGCCGCTGGAAGGTCTACATCCTCGACGAGGCGCACATGCTGACCAAAGAGGCCTGGAACGCCTTCCTGAAGACGCTCGAGGAGCCGCCGCCGAAAACCGTCTTCGTGCTCGCCACCACCGAGTCGCACAAGGTGATGGCGACGATCGCCGACCGCTGCCAGCGCTTCGACTTCCAGCGCCCCTCGCTGGAGCAGATCTCCGAGGTGCTGGACCGGGTCGCCGCCGAGGAGCGGATCGAGGTCGACGCCGGCGCCGTGGCGATGATCGCCCGCTCCGCCTCCGGCAGCTTCCGCGACGCGCTCGGCACGCTCGACCAGCTGGTCGCCTACGGCGGCGACAAGGTCGGCCTCGACGAGGTGCTGGAGATGCTCGGCGCGGCCGATGCCGAGCTGCTCTTCGACGCGGTCGACGCGGTCGTCGCCGAGGACCCGAAGGCGGTGCTGCTCGGGGTCGAGAAGATGGCCCGTTCCGGCCGCGACCCCTCGCAGTTCGCCCGCGACCTGCTCGCCCATCTGCGCTTCCTCCTGGTCACCCAGACGACCGGCGAGGTGCCTACCTCCTTCGTGGTCACGGCCACCGACTCCGCCCGCCTGCGCTCGCAGGCCGCCGCGGTCGGCCCGGCCGCCCTGATCCGCACGATCGACGAGCTGGCGGCGGCGCTGAGCGCGGTCCGCGAGGGGGACGACGCGCGGATGGCGGTGGAGATCGCGCTGCTCAAAGCGGCGCGCCCGGATCTGGACCCATCGACGGAGGGACTGCTGAGAAGGATCGAGCGACTCGAGGGGCGGCTGACGGGGGGAGCTCCGGCCGCGGGGCCCGCCGTGGGGTCGGGGGGTCCTGCGGGCGGGGACGGGGTCTCCGTTCTCGGACCCCCCGACCCCACGCCACCCGCGGTGGAGGCGCCTCCGGCAGACGCTCCGGAGCAGGCCGAACCACCAGCACGCCCGGAGGCGGGGCCGGATCCAACTCCGGCACCTGAGCCTGCAGCTCCTGAGGAAGACGCCACTCCCGTGGGTGGCGCGGGGGCGGGGGATGCCGCCGCGACAGAACCCGCCGGCGAGAGCACCATCGACCTGGACCGACTGAAACACCTCTGGCCCGCCATCCTGGATCAGCTGTCCAAGGCGGCCCCGGCGCTCGCCGCCTTCTTCGAGGAGGCGCGGCCGGTCGGGTTCGAGGCCGCCGACGGCGTGGTCGAGATCGCCTTCCCGGCCGGCGCCACCTTCAACAAGCGCAAGGCCGAGACGCCGGAGAACCGGGAGCGGGTCGCCGAATCGCTGTCCACCGTCACCGGCCAGGGCCTGAAACCGACTTACGTCCTGCTCGACGGGGAGAGTGAGGCGCCGATGGAAGCAGAGGCGCCCGCGCCCGAGTCCAAGGGCGAGGAGCTTGACGAGCAAGAGCTGCTGGAGCGGCTGAAGAGCGAGTTCGACGCGGAGGAGGTCAGTTAGGTGGCACGCGGAGGCGGTCCCGGTGGGTTCGATGTGAACGCGCTGATGAAACAGGCGCAGCAGATGCAGGACCAGATGCTGGAGGCGCAGGAGAAGCTCAAGGACGAGACGGTCGAGGCCAGCGCCGGCGGCGGCATGGTCAAGGTGACGATGGGCGGCGACCTGACCCTGCGGGCGATCGCGATCGACCCGGAAGCGATCGATCCCGAGGAGGCCGAGATGCTGGCCGAGATGGTCCAGGCCGCGGTCAACGAGGGCCTGCGCGCTGCCCAGGAGCTGGCCAGCTCGAAAATGGGCGGCATCACCGGCGGGCTCGGCGGCGGCCTGCCGGGAATGTGAGCACCGAGGGCCCGGCGCCGCTGGCGCGCCTCGTCGCCGAGCTCTCGCGCCTGCCCGGGATCGGGCAGCGGACCGCGCAGCGGCTCGCCTTCCACCTGCTGCGGGCACCCGACGAAGAGGCCTTCGCGCTCGGCGACGCGATCCGCGAAGTGAAGGAGAAGGTCGGCCTCTGCGAGGAGTGCTTCAACCTCGCCGAGGGCCCGCTCTGCCGCATCTGCGCCGACCAGAACCGTGACCGCTCGCTGATCTGCGTGGTCGAGGAGCCGGCCGACGTGATCCCGATCGAGCGCACCCACGAATACCGCGGCCTCTACCACGTGCTCGGCGGGGCGCTGTCGCCGATCGACGGCGTCGATGCCGACGATCTGAAGATCTCCGAGCTGCTGGCCCGGGTCGGGCGCGGCGGCATCGGCGAGGTGGTTCTCGCCACCAACCCGACCACGACGGGTGAAGCGACGGCCCTGCACATCGCCGCCGAGCTGCGCGGCCAGGTCGCCGTAACCCGCCTGGCGAGCGGGCTGCCGGTCGGGGCCGACCTCGAGCACGCCGACGAGGTCACGCTCGGCAAGGCGCTCGCCGGCCGCCGCAGCCTCGATTAGGCCCTAAGTCCGCAGATTGGATATCCGTCCTGGACGACCGTCGACCCGCAAATAGCGGATTTTCCCGATGCCTACGTCCGCCGCTTTCGCCAAGGTCACCGCGTGGCGGGAGACTCGACCCCAGGTAATGGCGCAGGGCGCGGCTCGCCGGGGGGGCGAATCGCTCGCGAGGTCGCCGCGCAGCAGGCCGAGTTGCTGGCGCGGCTGCGCGCGGAGCTCGGCGAGGCCGAGCCGGCCCGCTTCGCCGCCGCCGCCGAGCGCCTGGCCACCGACTTCGGCGCGGTTACGGCGACCGCCGTCGACGCCACCCTCGGTGCCACGGCCGCCGCACCAGAGCCCGCGCCGCCCACGGAGCCGGAGCAGGCGGATCGTGAGCCCGCCCCCGTTCAGGAGCCCGAGCCGGGCGCTGGGCCCGAGCCCGAGCCGCTTCCCGCCGAGCACCGCCAGCTGGTCAGCCTCTACCAGCCTGGTCACATGCGCCGCCGCCTCGACCAGATGGCCGAGACCAACCGCCGCTACGGCCACCCGTTCGCGCTCGCGGTCTTCGATGCCACCGGGCCGGACACCCGCAACGACGACGCCGGGGCGGGGCAGGAGACAGTGCTGGCGATTCTCGGCGCGGCCCTGCGCGACAGCATCCGCATCGTCGACGAAGCCTTCCGGCTCGAAGAGGACGCGATCTGCGTCCTCGCTCCCAACCTGCAGACGGTGGAAGCGGTGCAGATGGCCGAGCGCCTGCTGGCCCAGCTCGAAGAGCTGGAGCGGGCAGGGGGATTGCGGATCGCGGTCTCGGCCGGCGTCGTCGCCTGTCCCGAGCACGGCGCCGACGTCGAACAGCTGCTGCACAAAGCCGACGCGGCGATGTGGCGGGCGCGGGCGGTGGGACAGCCGCTGGGCGTCGGCGCTCTGCAAGATCGCTGACAGATTCCGGAAATCTGTCCATAACTGGTGTAAACCCGCACATCCGGTGCGAAGATGGCGCGCAGATGCCAGGAATCCGGACCAACGCAGCGGCCGAAGTGCTCGGCGTCAGCCCCAACACGCTCCGCAGCTGGGAGCGCCGCTACGGCTACCCGGTGCCCAAGCGCACCGTCGGTAACCACCGCAACTACGAGTTGATGGAGCTGCAGACGCTGCGCGACGCCCTCGCCCAGACCGGCAACATCTCCTCGGCGATCGCCCTGGCCCGCCAGCGCCAGGCGGCGCCGGCCAGCGGCGGCGAGATCCTCGCCGCCCTGAAGAGCTTCGACGAGGGCGCCGCCGATCGCGCGATCGAGGAGAGCCTGGCGCTGCGGCCGCTCGAGCGCACGGTGGAGGAGCTGCTGCTGCCGGCTATCGACGAGCTCGCCGCCGACCCCGAGGGCGAGGCCGAGCTGGAGTTCGCCTCGCGCTGGGCGACCGGTTGGCTGCACGGCGCCCGCCGCCTCGCCGCCGCAGCCTCGCGCCCGGCCGGGATCCTGCTGCTCGACTCCAGTCACGGCCGCCAGGCCGAGGAGGTCCACACCCAGGCCCTCGACCTCGCCCTGCGCCGCGCCGGCTTCCGCGTCCTCGTTCTCTCCAACGACCTCGGCGACGAGCGCCTCGAGCGCGCGCTCGGCGCTCTCGACCCGACCGCGATCGTCCTCTGCGGGCCCGATGCCGACACCCAGGGGGCGGTCAGGCTGGTTCGCAAGATCCGCGAGGTCGGCTTCGACGCCCCGCTCTTCGGCTTCCGGGCCAGCGGCCTGATCGGCGACGCGGTCCCCTCCGCCGGCGACAGTCCCAGCGAGGTCACCGGCATGCTCAATGCCGACCTGCGCCGCCGTGCCGCCCAGGCTTTCGCCTAGGCGGCACCTCGACACCTGCTTCTAGAGCGAGCCGATCGAGCTCTTGGCTGCGCTGAGGACGACCTTCGGCAGCGGCGCGAAATCGAGCGCGGCACCGTAGACCTGACCCTTGGTGATGGCGTAGTTGAGGAACTGCTGCAGGAAGCCCTTCTGCGGGGCGTCATGCGGAACGATGGCGTAGGTGAAGGTGGAGATCGGGTACGCCGTCGTCGCCTTCTTCGGGGGGTTGGTGATGCTGATTTCATTGCTCGGCGGCACGCTCTTCACCGTCGAGGCGGCGCTTTCGATGTTCTTCAGGTTCGGCAGCTCGTAGTTGCCGGCGTTGTTCTGGACCGCGACCGCACCGAGGCCCGCGGCGATCAGGTAGGAGGCGGAGATGTAGCCGATCGCACCCGGGGTTTTCACCACCGTGGCGGTGATCCCGGAGTTGCCTTTGGCGCCGACGCCGGTCTTCCAGCCGACCGTCGTGGCATAGCCGACTTCGCTGCGCCAGGCGGGGCTGATTTTCGAGAGGTAGTTGGTGAACGTGTAGGTGTCACCCGAGCCGTCGCTGCGGAAGACCGGGGTGATCGCCAGGTTCGGCAGCTTCGCCGAGGGATTGATCTTCTTGATCTTCGGGTCGCTCCAGTTGGTGATCTTGCCGAAGTAGATGCCGGCGAGGACCTTTCCGGAGAGGTTCAGTTTCTTCACTCCCGGGATGTTGAACCCCAGGCCCGTGGCCGAGAGGGCCCACGGCACCTGCACGCAGCCGTTGCAGGCGGCTGCCTGCTGCGGCGTCAGCGGCGCGTCGGAGGCGCCGAAGTCGACGGTGCGGGCGGTGATCTGGGCGATTCCCGCCCCAGAGCCGACGGCGCCGTATTTGACCGCGATGCCTTCCTTGATTTCGAAGCCGTTGATCCAGTTGGCCATCAGCGGCGCAACCAGCGTCGACCCGGCTCCGGTCAGTCCTGCGGCGGAGGCATTGGCGACTCCAGTCGCCATGACCAAGACGGCCGTGATGGCCACCCCAAGCAACCTGATGCGATTCAAGAGAATTCCTTTCGACTCGTTCGATGTCTGGCGGGCGCAAGGGTGCAGCCCGGGCGCGGCATAGCATCGGGGTCGAAAATCACACATATGTGTCAATCCCGTGAAAGACGGTGTGTTACAAAAATGTGACAGTAAGTGTGAAAGTTCGTAACAAATCACGGCACTGCCTGCACTACGCTGCCGCCCGTGAGCACCGCTGCCAGCCCCGCCGCCCTCGGCGCCCCCGCCTCCTCCCGCGCCCGCTCTGCCCGCCGCCGGAAGCAGGCCGACCGAATCGGCGATCGCGTCCTCTATGGCGTCTGCCTGCTTGCCGCAGTGCTCTGCGTGGCGACGATCCTCCTGATCGGCTACCAGGTGGTGCACGGGGCCAGTCCGGCGATCTCGAAGTACGGGCTGGGCTTCCTCACGGAGACGACCTGGCAGCCGAACTTCAACCAGTTCGGCGCCGGTTCGCTGATCTTCGGAACCGCCGTCAGCTCCTTCGTCGCGCTCGCCCTGGGCGCGCCGATCGCGATCGCGATCGGCCTCTACCTGAGCTTGCTGGCGCCGTCGGGAGTGCGGGGCATCGTGGCGCCGCTGGTCGAGATGCTGGCGGCGATCCCCAGCGTCATCCTCGGCTTCTGGGGCGTCCTGGTCCTGGCCCCGTTCGTGCAGGGGACCCTCGAGCCCTGGCTGCACGACAAGCTCGGCTTCATCCCGATCTTCGGCGCCCCGGAAACGACCGGCTCGAGCGTCTTCACGGCGAGCCTGATCCTGACGATCATGGTCGTGCCGATCATCGCCTCGGTCTCCCGCGACCTCTTCCTGGCGGTGCCGCGCGACGTTCAGGACGGGGCCAGCGCCCTCGGCGCCACTCGCTGGGAGGTGGTGCGCGGCATCGTCCTGCCGTCGACCGCCTCGGGCGTGGTGGCGGCGTCTCTGCTGGGTCTCGGCCGGGCCCTGGGCGAGGCGATCGCCGTCGCCCAGGTGATCGGCGCCGGCTCGGAAATCCAGGCCTCGCTGTTCAAGACCGGCGACACCCTGGCGGCCCGGATCGCCAACCAGTTCCCGGGGGCGCTGACCGAAATGCACAAAGCGTCGCTCTTCTACCTCGGCGTGATCCTGCTCGTGATCGGCCTCGCCTCGAACCTGATCGCGCAGTGGATCGGGCGGCGCTTCAGCTTCCGTGGGGCGGCGGCGCGATGAGCGCCGGCGCCGACTTCGACCCGACCGCGCCGCTGACGCCGAGCGGGAACCTGCGCCGGCGCCGGGTTTTCAGCCGCGTCGCCGAGTACGGGGCGACGGCCGCGGCCGTGCTCGCCGTTGCGGTGCTGGCGATCGTCGTCTACACCGTGGTCAGCCGCGGCGCCAGCGCCCTCGATCTCGACTTCCTGATCAAGGGCGCCCCCGACGGGATCGGCCCGGAGTTGGTCGGGACCGCCGTCATCGTCGGCATCGCGACCGCGATCGCGATGCCGGTCGGCGTCCTCGTCGCCCTCTTCCTGACCGAGTTCGCCGGCAACCGCGGCGCCCATGCGATCCGCCTCACCCTCGACCTGATGAACGGGCTGCCCTCGATCATCATCGGCCTCTTCGTCTTCGGGCTGCTGGTCAACCACAAGCAGCAGTCCGGCCTGGCTGCCTCGGTGGCGCTGGCGATCATCATGGTGCCGCTGATCGCCCGCGGCACCCAGGAGGTGCTGCTGCTGGTCCCGGGCAACCTGCGCGAAGCGGCCGATGCCCTGGGGGTGAGCCGCTGGCGCGCGGTGATCGGGATCGTCCTGCCCAGCGCCTTCGGCGGGATCCTCACCTCGACGGTCCTCTCGGTCGCCCGCGCCGCGGGGGAGACGGCCCCGCTGATCTTCGCCACCTCCGTCTTCGACCCCTCCCGCTACTCGCTGAATCCGCTCGAAGCCCTGCCGAACGTCCCCGTGCGGGTCTTCCAGCTCTCCGAAGAAGCGAACCCGGAAGGCTTCGCCGAAGCCTGGGGCCTCTCCTTCGTGCTCGTCTCGCTGATCCTCTTCGCCAGCGTCGGCGCCCGCACCCTGCTCGCGCGCAACCGCCGGAAGCTGGGGGCATGACCGAGTTCGAGCAGATCGAGGGCCTCGACTTCGACCCGGCGCCGTCCGCGGTGCCGCCCCGGGTCCGCCTCCGTGGCCAGGCCCAGGCGGCTGGCGATCTGGCGACGACGAGCGGCGGCGGCGAGCTTCGGATCGCGCCGGAGGTGGTGTTCGAGGCCCAGGGAGTAGCTGTCTTCTACGGCGCCAAACAGGCGCTGAGCGATGTCTCGATGCGCATCCGCCGCGGCCAGATAACCGCCCTGATCGGTCCCTCGGGCTGCGGCAAGACGACCTTCCTGCGCAGCCTCAACCGCATGAACGACTCGGTCCCCAGCTTCCGGATCGAGGGCGAGATCCTCTATCACGGCCACGACATGTATGCCGGCAACGTCGACCAGGTCGAGGTGCGGCGGCGGATCGGCATGGTCTTCCAGAAACCGAACCCGTTCCCGAAGTCGATCTACGACAACGTCGCCTGGGCGCCCCGCAACCTCGGGCTCAAGGCCGGGCTCGCCGAGCGGGTCGAGAAAGCGCTGCGCGGCGCCGCCCTCTGGGACGAGGTCAAGGACCGGCTCAAGGACAGCGCCCTCGGGCTCTCCGGCGGTCAGCAGCAGCGGCTCTGCATCGCCCGCGCGATCGCGATCGAGCCCGACGTGCTGCTGCTCGATGAGCCGGCCTCCGCCCTCGACCCGATCGCCACCGGCGCGATCGAGGACCTGATGCACAGCCTCAAAGGCCGCTTCACGATCGTCATCGTCACCCACAACATGCAGCAGGCGGCGCGGGTGGCAGACCGCACCGCCTTCTTCAGCCTCGACTCCAGCCACGCGAAGCCGGTCGGGTCGCTGATCGAGTACGACGACACCGAGAAGATCTTCGGGCAGCCGCGCGACCCACGCACGCGCGACTACGTCACCGGCCGCTTCGGCTGAGCGACGGCGTAGGGCCGGTCGCCGCTTGCGGGGATCAGCCGCGCAGGATCGCGTCGCCGGAGACCTGCGGCAGCAGCGAGTTGCCGCACTGCCAGCAGAAGGTGGCGCCGCTGCTGTGCGGCGCTCCGCACGACCCGCAGGAGCCCGAGGCGCCGGTCTCCTCCATCCGCACGATGCGTTCGACCTCGCTCAGCTCGGCGTCGGCGTCCTGCAGCTCGGCCGCGCGCTTGACCAGGACCTCGGCCCTGATCTGGTTGCGGGTGGCCATCTCGTAGACGAGGCCGCCGAGATCCCACTGCAGCTCGGCGACGCGGGCGACCAGCTGGTCGCGGCGGCGCTGCAGGTCGACGACGAACTCCTGTCCGTAGGCGGCGCTCAGCCCTCCCTGCGGAGGCGGTGCGGCGGCGCCCGCCGGGGCCGGGGCGGCCGGGGCCGCCTTGCGCTTGGGAAGCCCGAGTTTCATTCGCCGAAGAATTCCCCGGTGAATTCGCCGCCCTTGCAGCCGGAGGCGCCGCTTTCGCATTCGCCGCCGGGCTGGACAGTGGGCGGCGGCAGCTTCACGTCGCCGGCCGGCTTCAGGACTTCGGCCGCCGCTTCGGAGGTGCCGCTGCTGTCGACCGCCTTCTCGGGCGCCTTCTTTTTCGCCTTGCCGCCCTTGGCGGCCTTGCCTTCGCCGCCCACGCCCGCGGTCGAGGCGGTCGCCGCTTCTTCGCCACCGCCGCCGACCTTGATGATCTGCGGTGCCGGGGCCGCCGCGACGGAGCTGCCGCTGCCGCCCTCGCGCCCGATCATCACGCCTACCCCGATCGCCAGCACCAGGGTCGCGACGCCGGCGATCAGGGAGGCGTTGGCGGTCATCCGGGAGCGCCGTTCGGCGGGCGGGGGAGGGGAGGTGGACTGGTCCCCGTCGCGCGGGCGCTTGACCGCGTCCATGAAGACGACCGCGTCCATGAACGGCAGCCGCGGGTCGCCGCGCCGCTGCCCGCACTCGAGGCAGTAGCGCTGGTCGACGGCCATGCCGGCGCCGCAGGACGGACACTGATCGCTCACCGGCGCATCTTCGGCCGCGGCGCCAACGCCAATGTTTAAGAGTTGTGAAGGGCCGGGCCAAGATCGGCCGGGGACCCAGGATCTTCACAACTGGAGGGCTGTGCCGGGCGAGGATGGCGGCGAAGAGTGACCGCCCCCACCGACGACGAGAGCCGCGCGAAGAGCGGTAGCGGCAAGAAGAGCGCCGCCAGGGCCTGCGTGGGTTGCGGCGCCCCGATCTCGGGCAAGCGCGACCAGTGCCTCGAGTGTCGCTTCATGCCCTCCCCCTGGGCCGCGGCGGTGGCGGTGATGGGGATGCTCACGCTCGGCGTCCTGCTCGGCTCGGCCACCAGCCAGGTTGCCCAGAGCGCCGGCCTCAGCTCGATCCTGCTGGAAGCGTCCCCCGCCGCCGCCCCGGCCGCCACGCCGGAACCGGAAGCGGCGCCGGAAGCCGAAGCGGCACCGGAACCGCCCCCGGTCCTGCCGGCGACGACCTCGAGCCTGCCGGCGCTCCCGCCGCCGGCCGCCGAACCGGTGCCGGAAGCCGCTCCCGAACCGACGCCACCGCCGGAATTCTTCGAAGAAGAAGAAGCGACCCTGCCCCCGGTGAAGCACGTGTTCGTGATCGTGCTCGGCGAAAACAGCTTCGAGGAAACGTTCGGGGCGACCTCCCCGGCGCCATATCTGGCGCACACGCTCGCCGCCAAGGGCGAGCTGCTCTCCAACTACTACGCCGTCACCAAAGGCGAGCTCGCGAACCAGATCGCCCTGCTCAGCGGCCAGGGTCCGACCCTGGAAACGGCGGCCGGCTGTCCCACCCCCACCGACATCCTGCCGGGGACGATCGCCGCCACCGGCCAGGTCGAAGGGGCGGGCTGCCTCTATCCGGCGGCAACCGCGACCCTGCCGGGCCAGTTGGCCGAGAAGAAACTGAGCTGGAAGGCCTACGTCGAGGGCCGGGTGGCCCCCTGCGCTCGTGAGGAAGGATCCCGCGACCCCGTCGTCTACTTCCACTCCCTCACCGACGGGCCGGAATGCGCCCGGGCCGACGTCAGCCTCGAACGGCTGGCGGCGGATCTGAAGGTGGCGGCGAAGACGCCGGCTCTCTCCTACATCGTTCCCAGCGGTTGCCACGACGGCGGCGAACTGCCCTGCGCCGAAGGGGCGCCGGTGGGCGCGCTCGAGGCCGAACCGTTCCTGCAGCAGGTGATCCCGGAGATCGAAGCCTCGCCTGCCTACAAGGAAGGTGGGCTGATCGCGATCACTTCCGCCCAGGCGCGCCAGACCGGGCCGACCCCCGACGCCAGCTCCTGCTGCGTCTATCCCGTCTACCCGAACCTGCCCCCGGAAGCGGTCGCCGAAGCGCCGCCCGGCCCGGTCAAGCCGAGCGGTGGCGGCGGCCGCGTCGGCCTGCTCCTGCTCTCGCCCTTCGTCGCTCCCGGTACGGTCGACGAAAGCGCCTACTTCAACCACTTCTCGCTGCTGCGCAGCATCGAGGAACTGTTCGAACTGGAACCGCTCGGCTACGCGGGCGAAGAAGCGCTGACCGGCTTCGACAGCACGGTCTACAACTACGAAACGTCGAGCAGCAGCGCCAGCTGCCGTGACTGTGCGAGCAGGGTGCCGTCGGCCGACCAGAGCTCGCCGTCTTCCTCGAAGAACCCGTGGCGGGCGATACTCGACCTGAAGGCGACCAGGTAGGGATCCTCGGCCGTGGCGCCCGCCGGCGGCAGCGGCGAGCGGAAGTGGACGGTGTAGTCGATCGTCGGCGCCCCGGCCGGGCGCTCGAGGCGGACGAACGGGGCCGGGAACCAGGTGTCGAGGAAGGCGGCCGCCAGCGGCGCGTCGAGCAGGCGCGGCTCGCGGGTGCGGATCCAGGCGCCGGTGTACGGGGCGCCGCCGGAGAAGGCGGGCTCGCCGAGGGCGGGGCGGACGCGGTAGTTCTGCAGCATGTTCGGTCGGCCGTCCCCGGCGGGGTCGATCGGGTGCAGCTCGCCCGGCGCGCCGGCGTCCGGCATCGCCGCCTCGGCGAACGCCTCGCCCTCGCTCCAGTTCTCCGAGAGCACCGCCTGCGCGGTCGCCTGCACCTTGCCCTCCTGGGTCAGCCGCGCCGAGAGGAAGGTGACGCGGCCGCCCTCGCGCTCGACCGTGACCGCGATCTCGACCGGGCCCACCAGCGGCGCTCGCAGGTAGTGCACGGTCAGCGAGCGGGGCGCCCGCTCGGCGCTCGCGCTCGCCTGGATCGCCCGCAGGATCACCGCCGCGACGTAGCCGCCGTTGGGTCCCTTGCCGACCCACCAGCGCTCGCTCATCGTCGCCCCGAAGCGGCCGCCGCCGAGGTTCTCGACCGCGGTATCCGCCTCGAACCCCGGCAGGGCGACGGTGTCGGCCCGCTCGCTCATGCGCCCTCCGGCTCCGGCCCGGCGGTCGTCGTAGCGTGCTCGCTGATCCCGAAGCGCTCGTGCAGGCGACGCAGCGGCGCCGGCGCCCACCAGTTCCACTTGCCGAGCAGCTCCATCAACGAGGGGACCAAGAGGGCGCGGACGATACTGGCGTCGATCAGGACGGCGAGCGCCGTGCCGACTCCGTTCTCCTTGATGAAGATGATCTGCGAGGTGGCGAAGGCGCCCATCGCGACCGCGAACAGCAGCGCCGCTGCGGTGACGATGCGGCCGGTCCGCTCCAGCCCGATCGCCACGCACTCCGAGTCCGAGGCGCCGTTGTCGCGCGCCTCCTTTATTCGAGAGAGGAGGAAGACCGCGTAGTCGGTGGAGAGCCCGAAGGCGACCGCGAAGAGCAGGATCGGCATCGTCTGCTCGATCGCGCCGGGGCTGGAGTAGTCGAGGAACCCCTCCAGCCTGCCGTCCTGGAAGATCAGCACCAGCAGGCCGAATACGGCGCTGAGGTTGAGGAAGTTCATGATCAGCGACTTGATCGGCAGGATCACCGAGCCGGTCATCAGGAAGAGGATGACCAGGGTGGCGACGATCACGATCGCCAGCGCGATCGGCAGGTGCGAGGCGAGGCTCGACTGCAGGTCGACGAAGTCGGCGGTGGCGCCGCCGACCAGCACCGTCGTCCCGGCCGGCGCCGCCAGGTCGCGGAGCCGCCGCACGGTGTCCTGGCTGGGGCTGGAGACGAAGGGGTTGGCGGAGATCACCTGGAGCGCGGTGACGCCGCCGCCGAGGCGCTGCGGGGGTGCCACTTCGGCGACGCCCGGGACCTGGCGCGCGCGCGCGGCGACCAGCGCCGCCGCCCGCGGGCCGCCGCCTTCGACGTCGACCCAGATCGGGGTGTCGTGGTAGGGCGGGAACTCGTCGCTGACCACCTCGTAGGCCTGCTTGGCGCTGGCCGAGTCCGGCAGCACGGTCGGGTCGACGGTGTTGAACTTGATCCCGAAGAAGGGCAGGCCGAGGACGATCAGCAGCAGCGCGCTCAGCGTCGCCACCGGCACCGGGCGCCGCATCACGAAGCGAGAGAGCCGGTACCAGAAGCCGCTCTCGTCGGGCCGGGCGTCGGCTTCGGCGCGGCGCTGCAGGAAGCGCGGCGCCCCGGCGTTGACGCGGTTGCCGAGCAGGGTCAGGACCGCGGGCAGGACGGTCAGCGAGATCAGCGCCGTGAACAGCGCCACCAGGGCGCCGCCGAGGCCCATCGAGTAGAGGAACGTCTGGGGGAAGACCAGCAGCGAGGCCAAGGCCGCGGAGACGGTCAGCGAGGAGAAGAAGACGGTGCGCCCGGAGGTGGCGAGAACCCGGCGCATCGCCGCCGGCCCGGGCCCGTCCTTGGCGATCTCCTCGCGGTAGCGGGAGACGATGAAGAGGCTGTAGTCGATCGACAGCCCCAGCCCCAGGGCCGTGGTCAGGTTGAGGGCGAAGATCGAGATCGAGCCGAATTCGCTGGCGATCCGCAGGATCAGGAAGGTGCCGACGATCGCCAGGCCGCCGATCATCAGCGGCAGCACCGAGGCGACGAGGCTGCGGAAGAACAGCAGCGAGAGCAGGAAGAGCAGCGGGAAGGCGAGCAGCTCGGCCATCCTCAGATCGCTCTCGACCTGCTTGTTGACCTGCTCCTGGGCGACCGCGAAGCCGCCCGCGAGGACACCCGGATGGGCGGACAGTTCGGCGGCGATGTCCTTGCCGGTTTCCTGCACCTGCTTGTTCTCGGTCGCCTTCAGCGCGATCGCGAAGTAGGTCGAGTCGCCGTCGTGGGAGACGAAGGCGGGGGAGCGGGTGTCGTAGTAGCCGGTCACCGAAGCGACGTCGGCGCGTTCGCGCACCTGGTTCTCCAGCGCCTCGACCCGGGCCCGGGTCGAGGGCTTGGCGACGGGGGCGTTCTCGACCACGCCGATCACCGCCGGCACCCTGAGGCCGGCGTCCTGCAGCCGTTCCCGCGCCTTGACCGTCTCGGTGGACGGATCGTCGGCGCCGTAGGGGTCGAGGCGGCTGGCGACCGAGCCCCCGACCGCGGCGGCGAGGAGGAAGAAGGCGAGCGCGATCAGGGCGACACGGCGGGCGTGCCCGTCGGCGAGGCGGGCCAGGAAATCGAACATCAGCTGCTCCTTTTCTCGGGAGCGGAGTCGAGGATCTGAGCCTCCATCCGCTCGCACCAGTCGGCAAACCAGGCGGTGAACTCGAGGCCACCCCGCAGCACCATCAGCGGGAACGGGTCGGGTTTGGCCGCCGCGCCCGGCTCCATGGCGACCAGCTGCTCGTGCGTCGAACGGCGGTAGTCGCGCATCGCGCGGAGGATCTCGACCGCCTCCTCGCGGGGCAGGGCGCCGGCGAAGAACAGCTTCAGCAGGCCCTCCTCGCGCATCTCGAAGGTCTCCGGAGGCTGTCGCAGCCATCCCTTCAGCTCTTCCTCGCCGTCGGCGGTGATCTCGTAGACGGTCCGTTTGCGCCCGCCCGTGGGGGTGTCGACCCCCTCGACCAGCCCCGCCTCGGAGAGCCGTTTCAGCTCGGGATAGATCTGCCCGTAGCTGGCGGCCCAGAAGAAGCGGGTCGACTCGTCGACCGCGGCTTTGATCTCATAGCCGGACTTCGGCGCGCCGCGGATCATTCCGAGGATCACGTAGGCGGTGGGGCTCAGCTGCTCCATCTGCTGAGAATATATATCGCTCAGATATATCTTTAAGTGTGATCTCAGTCACGTATGGTCGTCGCTCGGCGGTGTTTCGCAATCCCAGGAAAGGAGCTCAGAGATGGCGCTTGACCAGAGCAAGATCGGCCGGGTCGTGGCCGAGCAGATGGAGGCGATCGAAGGGGACTACGGCGACGACTGCGAAATCGGCGACGTCTGCACGATCGTCGAGGTGGTCGGCCCGCACGGCTCCCACGTCCGCGTCCGCAGCAGCGACATGCGCCCGCACAGCGGCCTCGGCCTGGTCCGCATGGCCGAACAGGCGATGCTCGGCAACCTCGGCGGCGGTTCCTAGGCCGGGGGAGGCGGCGCTCAGGAGAGCTCGGCGACCAGCGCCGCCACGACCAGCGGGTCGAACTGGGTGCCGGCGTTGGCTTCCAGCTCCGCGATCGCCTCCTCGTGGCCGATCGATCGCCGGTAGGTGCGGTCGGAGGTCATCGCGTGGAAGGCGTCGCAGGTGGCGATGATCATCGCCCCGCGGGGGATCTCCTCGCCGGCGAGGCCGTCGGGGTAGCCGCCACCGTCGTAGCGCTCGTGGGCGGAGCGCACCAGCGGCGCCACCGGAGCGAGGAAGGGGATGCGCTCGAGCATGCGGGCGCCGATCGCGGTGTGCTCGTCCATGCGACCGCGCTCCTCCGCGGTCAGCGGGCCCGGCTTGCGCAGGATCTCGCCGGGGATGCCGATCTTGCCGACGTCGTGGAGCAGGGCGCCGTAGCGCAGCCGCTCCAGCTCGGCCCCGGTGACCCCCATCCGTTCGCCGACGGCCGCCGCCAGGTCGGCGACCTCGTTGGCGTGGTCGGCGGTGTAGGCGTCCTGCAGCTCGACCGCGTCGGCGAGGACGCCGACGGTGGTGAGGAAGGCACCCTCCAGTTCTGTGACCAGCTGGCAGCGGTGGATCGCCGCGCCGACCTGGCTGGCGACGACGTGGGCCAGCAGCAGGTCCTCCTCGGCGAAGGCGTCGGGCTGCTCCTGCTCGAGGTTCATCACGCCCCAGATCGAGCCCGCGACCGAGATCGGCAGCGAGAGCTCCGAGCCGGGGTCGGTGCGCGGGTTACGGGTCAGGTAGTCGGAGTCGAGGCGGGTGTCGTTGACCATCGCGGCGCGGCCGCTGCGGGCGACGCGGCCGTTGACGCCGACCTCGACCGGCTGCTCGAGCGCGAGGAAGTTGCCGTACTCCTCGGCCAGCGGCCCGGCGCCGGCGACGACTCGCAACGCGCCATCGCCGTCGAGCCGCTGGACGACCGCGAGGTAGTAGTCGAAGGACTCGTGCAGCAGGCGCACCGCGACGCCGGCCACGTCGGCGACGTCGTGGGCCCTGGCGAGATCGGTGGCGAGGCGGCTGGCCACAAGCAGGCGCTCGGTCTGGACCGAGGTGTCCTGGACCGCGCTCGTCACCGGCAGGTTGCTCGTGTTCGGCTCCATGCGCGTGGTTATCGGCGGGCCAGACCGTTGCTTTAGGCGCGCTCGACGGCTTCCCCACCGGGCAGGGCAAGCGCCAGGTCGCCGTAGCTGCCGGCGACGAGGGCGTCGCCGTCGACCTCGAGCGCCTGGCGCAGGCTCTCGACCCGGGCGGTGGCGGCGGTGGCGTTGGCCCCGTCGTCGCCGGCAGGTGCCTCGAACTCGACGAAATGGCCGAGTCGATCGACCCGGTCCAGATGGATGCGCACCCCCTCCCAGAGGAACAGGCGTCTCTCTTTCGCGACCACGGCTTCGACGCCGAGGGCGATCGCGAGGGCGGCCTTGATCTCGTCGGGATTCTCGACCGTGACGATCCGGTAACGGCTCTCGCGCTGTCCGCTTCTGTCCGGGCGCTCGTAGGCGATCAGATGCGCCCGCGCGCCCTCTTCCTCCCGCAGCTTCAGCCGTCCTTGCCGGGCGCGGAAGTAGGTGTCGCGCTGGACGAGCAGGCCGCGCGGTTCGGCGCCGATCGCCAGGCAAGCGGCGAGCGACCGCCCGGGGTCGCCGTCCCTGGCCTTCAACTCGATGTTGCGACACTCGGCGCCGATCGCAGCAGCCTAGTGCCCGCTCGGACTATCCTCGGACACTCATGAGTGGGGCGGATTCCGACATCGTCGTAATGAAGTTCGGCGGCACCTCCGTGGCCGGCGCCGAGCAGATCAAGCGCGCCGCCGGCCGCATCGTCGCCGCCCGCGAGGCGGGCCACCGGGTCGTCGCCGTGCTCTCGGCGCGGGGCAAGACGACCGACGAACTGGTCGCCCAGGCGCAGGAGATCTCCGCGCGCCCGGTCGCCCGCGAGATGGACATGCTGCTCTCCACTGGCGAGCGGATCTCCTGCGCGCTCTGCGCGATGGCGATCCACGACATGGGCCACGAGGCGATCTCGCTGACGGGGTCCCAGGCGGGGATCGTCACCGACTCCTTCCACACCAAAGCGCGGATCGTCGATGTCCGCGCCGACCGCATCAAAGAGGCGCTGGGCGAGGACCGGATCGTCCTCGTCGCCGGCTTCCAGGGCGTCTCCACCGACAGCCGCGACGTCACCACGCTCGGTCGCGGCGGCTCCGACACCACCGCCGTCGCCCTCGCCGCCGCCCTCGACGCCAGCGTCTGCGAGATCTATACCGACGTCGCCGGCGTCTTCAGCGCCGACCCCCGGGTCGTCCCCGACGCCCGCAAGCTCGCCCGCGTCTCCTTCGAGGAGATGCTCGAGATGTCGGCCTCCGGCGCCGGGGTCCTGCAGCTGCGCTCGGTCGAGTACGCCCGCAACCACGGCGTCCGCATCCACTGCCGCAGCAGCTTCGAGGACGGCCCCGGTACCCTCGTGGTCTCAGAGGATCAGATCGTGGAGCAACCCTTCGTAACCGCCGTGACCCACTCCAACGCGGAGGCCCGCGTGACGCTGACCGGCGTCCGCGACGAGCCCGGGGTCGCCGGCCGCATCTTCCAGGCATTGGCCGACGCCAACGTCAACGTCGACGTGATCATCCAGAACGAGCCGGTCGGCGGCGACCAGCTGGCCGACCTCTCCTTCACCGTCGACCGCGCCGACCTGCCGGTCGCCAAAGACACGATCGCCGCCCTCGGTGACGTCTCGCTCAAGGTCCGCACCGACGAGCAGATCGGCAAGGTCTCGATCGTCGGCGCCGGCATGCGCTCGCATCCGGGCGTCGCCGCCAAAGTCTTCGAGGTGCTCGGGGCCGAACGGATCAACATCGAGATGATCTCGACCTCGCCGATCAAGATCTCGTGCGTCATCGCCGCCGAACGGGTCCCCGACGCGGTCAAGGCGCTGCACAAGACCTTTGAGCTGGGCGACGACGCGATCCGCCCCGAGGACCCGACCGGGCCCGAGCACCGGCCCACGGTCGCCGGCTGAGCCGCCGTCATAATCGGGCGATGGCGGGCGACGGATACAGAGTCGGAGTCGTGGGCGCGACCGGGCTGGTCGGGACGACGATCCTCGAGCTGCTCGCCGAACGCGACTTCCCCGCCTCCGAGGTCGTGCCCTTCGCCTCGGCGCGCTCCGCCGGCCGCGAGCTGGAGTGGAACGGCTCGACCCTGGTCTGCCGCGAGCTGAGCGAGGACTCGATCCAGGGCCTCGACGTCGTCCTCTCCTCGGCCGGCGGCGCGATCAGCGCCGAGTGGACGCCGCGCCTGGTCGCGGCGGGGGCGGTCGTCGTCGACAACACCAGCCACTGGCGCATGCACGACGAGGTGCCGCTGGTCGTCGCCGAGGTCAACCCCGAGGCCCTGGACGGCCATAACGGCATCGTCGCCAATCCCAACTGCTCGACCATGCAGATGGTGGTGGCACTGAAGCCCCTCTACGACGAGGCCGGGATCGAGCGCTTGGTCATCTCTACCTACCAGGCCGTCTCCGGCACCGGCAAGGCGGCGATCGACGAGCTGATGGAGCAGTCGCACGCGATCCTCCACGGCCAGCCGGCGGAGGCCTCGGTCTACCCGCGACAGATCGCCTTCAACGTGCTCGCCCAGGCCGGCAGCTTCCCCGACGGGGACGACCACACCGACGAGGAGCGCAAGCTGATCAACGAGACCCGCAAGATCCTCGGCGACCAGGAGATCCGGGTCAGCGCCACCTGCGTGCGGGTGCCGGTCGTCAGCGGCCACTCCGAGGCCGTCAACGTCGAGACCAGGCGCCCGCTCAGCCCCGAGCGCGCCCGCGAGCTGCTCGCCGCCGCTCCCGGCGTGACCGTCGTCGACGACCCCGCCGCCGGTCGCTACCCGATGGCGATCGAGGCCGCCGGCAAGGACGACGTCTTCGTCGGCCGCATCCGCCGCGACCCCGGCAACGAGAGCGCCCTCGACCTCTGGGTCGTCAGCGACAACCTGCGCAAGGGCGCGGCGACCAACACCGTGCAGCTGGCGGAGCTGCTGGTCGAGCGCGATCTGCTCGTGTCGAGTTAGTGACCCCCCGGGGTCATCAACTCGACATCTGACCGAGTCGCCGCAGCACGAAAGGGGCGGCGAGCGTGGTCACGATCGACATCCCGACCACGACCGCGAACAGCTCGGCGTCGACGACGCCCTCGGCCGCGCCGATCGAGGCGACGACGATGCCCACCTCGCCGCGCGGGACCATGCCGACGCCGACGATTGAGGCTTCGCCGCGGCCGAGCCCGCGCGCCCCGAGGTAGCCGGGGATCAGCTTGGTGACGACCGCCAGCGCGGTGATCGCGACGAGCAGCTCGAGGGCATGGACGCTGAACAGCGAGTCGAGGCTGAGCTCGATCCCGATGAAGGCGAAGAAGAAGGGCGGGAAGAAGGCGTAGAGCGGCCGCACTTCTTCCTCGATCGAGCTCTGGTCCTTGGTCTCGGCGACGATCATTCCGGCGAGGAAGGCCCCGATCAGCGCCGCCAGGCCGATCTGGGCGGCGAAGGCGGCGAGGCCGAGGCAGAGGATCACCGCCGGCAGCAGCGGCGAGTCGGCGAAGCGCGGGGCGTCGAGCAGCCGCGGCCGGCTCTGCAGCAGCCGCGTGCCGCCCAGCGCCACGAAGGCGACGAAGGCGACCGCGACCGCCAGCGCCAGGGCGATCTTGCCGGCGTCGACGCCGCCGTCGGCGGCCATCCCGACCGCGACCGAGAGCAGGATCAGGGCGAGGATGTCGTCGACCACGGCGGCTCCGAGGACGGTGCGGGCGGCGGGGCGGCGGGCGATGCCGAGGTCGAGGAAGGTGGCGGAGGTGATGCCGGCGCTGGTAGCGGCCAGGGCGGCGCCGAGGAAGACGCTGGTTTCGGTGCTTTCG
>Ga0207686_10000061_pt1 | contig 97978 bp, 94 predicted proteins | sample KBSM24metaG_FD_184396 | JGI IMG/M metagenome (GOLD analysis project Ga0207686, IMG submission 184396) | Miscanthus rhizosphere microbial communities from Kellogg Biological Station, Michigan, USA - KBS M2-4 metaG (SPAdes) (version 2) | ecosystem: Host-associated > Plants > Roots > Rhizosphere >... | reverse complement strand
ATCGCCCTGCCCTTCGGGCCGAGGGGCGCGTTAGCGTGGAGCTTCATCCGGTTCCTCCTTGTTGCTGGGGCTTCGACACCGCCAGCCTCCAAGGAGGTCCGGATGAACAACGTGCTTAGGAACTACAACTAGCCGGCTCCGGCGCGGCCGCCGGACTCGCCCAGGCCGGGCGGCGCACGCGGAGAACCGAGCGGCGGCGCCACTCGGTCGGCAGTCGCTGATCCTGGGCGTCGCTAGATCCAGCCACGGTCGCGGGCGGTGAGGACCGCCTGGGCGCGGTCGACGGCGCCGATCTTGCCGTAGACGTTGTGCAGGTGGGTGCGGATGGTCGAGACCGAAAGCTGCATTTCGCCGGCGATCTGCTTGTAGACCATGCCCTCGGAGAGCAGGCGCAGGACATCGAGCTCGCGGGCCGACAGCGGGCACGGCTCGCTGACCCGGTTGGAACCCTGGCGCGGCAGCGGCATTTCGTAGAGCAGGTCGCGCAGGCCGTCGGGCCCCAGCCCGCAGCGCTCGGCGCTGGCGCGCAGCCGTTCCGGCGAGATCGCCTCGCCCTGGGAGTAGTGGGCGACCATGTCGGCGGTGGCGACCATCGCCGCCAGGCCGTCGGCGTCCTCGGCGTGGTGGCGCTCGATCGCGACGGCGATCCGCTGCGGCAGGTTCCAGCGCCGAGCCAACACGCCGCCGACCAGGGTGTGGTCGATGCCGAGCTGCTCGCGTTCGTCGCGCAGGCGCTGCTCGGGGGTGCGCGAACCCGCGTCGAAGTAGACCTTGTAGCCCGGGTGCAGGCGGGAGATGACGAGACGGCCGACGTCGTGCAGCAAGGCCGCCACCGCGAGCTCGTCGCGTTCGACCCAGCCGACCACGCGGCCGATCTGGTCGGCGGCCCGCTGGGTGGCCAGGGCGTGGACGCGGAAGCGCTCGGGCTTCAGCTCCCAGCCGCCGTTGGACTCGAAGAAGTCGAAACTGGGCGCGGTCCCAGCGATCGCCAGCACGCCGGAAGGTTTGAGCACCTCGATCGCCTCGGGGATGCTGCCGACGCCGCCGGCGACGACACCGCTGCGATTGGCGAAGCGGAGAACCGAGATCGAGAGGGCGACGTCAGACTCGACGGCCTCGACGAGGTCGCCGAGCCGGGTCGTCTCCGCCGTCGCCGCGCGGATGACCCGCTCGCGGGACTCGATCAGGACGGGAAAGCGCTCGACCGCCTCGAAGGCTTCCGCCAGGCGGCTGCCAGGGGCCGCGGCACCGCGTGCGCCCCCGGATCCGTTGGAGACGTTGCCCGGAGCCGGAACTTCGCGCGCAGGGACCTTGCCATTGGTCTGGGTCTTGGGAGTGGTGACCGCCATTGGCCTCCACATCGGCAGATGGAGGAGTTTGGTTTAGCCGAAAGTACCCTTGTAATCGGCTCTCAGCCTCGATCATCCGTCCAATCAGGCAACCGGCAGGCGCTGTACGGCCGTTTCCAGCCTCTCAACGGTCCGCTCCCGGCCCAGCGCCGCCAGCGACTCGAAGATGCCGGGAGAGACCGAACTGCCGGTGATCGCGACCCGGATCGGCTGGTAGAGCTTGCCCGGCTTGACCTCGAAGCGCTCCAGCAGCGGCGCCAGGGCAGCCTCGATCGGCTCCGGCTCGAAGGGCTCGAGATCCCCCAGTGCCTGAACGGCGGCCTCCAGCATCTCCCTAGACCCCTCTTTCATCACCTTCGCCCAGGCCTTCGGATCGTCGACGGGGGGCTCGAAGAGGAAGCGGATCAGCGGCCAGACCTCCTCCAGCGTCTGCGCTTTCTCCTGGACGATCGCGCAGGCGGCGCGCAGGGACTCGTCGGGATCGCGCCCGAGATGGCCAGCGACCGTGGCGACGTACTCGTCCAGGGGCATCTCGCGCATGAAGCGCCCGTTCAGCCAGCGCAGCTTCTTCTCGTCGAAGATCGCGGCCGCCTTGCCGACGTCGGCGACGCGGAAGCGCCGCACCAGCTCCTCGGTGGACATCAGGGTGGTGTCGTCGTCGGTCCCCCAGCCGAGCAGGGCCAGGTAGTTGCGGACGGCGGCGGGCAGGTAGCCGGCGTCGCGCAGCTCCTGCACCGAGGCGGCGCCGTGGCGCTTGGAGAGCTTCTTGCCGTCGGGGCCGTGCAGCAGCGGCAGGTGCGCGTAGCGCGGCGGGTCGTGTCCGAGCGCGGCCAGGACCAGCAGCTGCTTCGGCGTGTTCGAGAGGTGGTCGTCGCCGCGGACCACGTCGGTGATCCCCATCTCGGCGTCGTCGACGGCGACCGCGAAGTTGTAGAGCACGCTGCCATCGCCGCGGGCGATCACGAAGTCGTCGTAGCTGGCATTGGGGAAGGCGACCGGGCCGCGCAGCAGGTCCTCGACCACGGTCTCCCCCGCGTCCGGCACCCGCAGCCGGATCGCCGCCCCGGGCTCCTCGCTGGGCGTGCCGCGGTAGCCGCTGCCGGCGCCGTGCTCGGCCTTCCAGGCCTCGACGTCCTTGGCCGTGGCCGGGTCGCGGTAGGCGGCCCCGGAATCGAGCAGCCGCGCCAGCGCGGCTTCGTGGCTGGGAGCGCGCTCGGCCTGGGAGAGCGGCCCCTCGTCCCAGTCCAGCTGCAGCCAACGCATCGCGTCGAGGATCTGCTCGACGTTCTCCGGGGTCGAGCGCTCGCGGTCGGTGTCCTCGATCCGCAGCACCAGGGCGCCGCCCTCGTGGCGCGCCGCAAGCCAGTTGTAGAGTGCCGTCCTCGCTCCGCCGATGTGCAGCGCGCCGGTCGGCGAGGGGGCAAATCTCAAACGGGGGTTATCGCTGGTCATGTTCGTAGGAGCGCACGTTTCCACCGCGGGGGGACTCGAGAAAGCGATCGAGCGCGGCGAGGAGCGCGGTTGCGAATCTATCCAGATCTTCAACCAGAGCCCGCGCATGTGGCGGCCGACGAAGTACGGCGAGGAGGATTTCGCCGCCTTCCGCGAGGCGATGGAGGCCTCCAAGGTAGAAACCGTGATCATCCACGCCGTCTACCTGATCAACTGCGCCAGCACCGACAAAGAGCTGCGCAAGAAGTCGCAGGAATCGCTTACCCACGCCTTGCGGATCGGCGACGCGATCGGCGCGGCGGGGGTCGTCCTGCACCCCGGCTCGCAGAAAGACGAGCCGCTCGCGCCCTCGATCAAACGCGCCGCGAAAACGATCGCCAACGCCCTCAAGGCCACCGACTCCTGCCGGCTCCTGCTCGAGCAGACCGCCGGCCACAAAGGCCTGCTGGCCCGCGACTTCGACCAGATCGCCGACCTGATCGACGGCGCCGGCGGCGACAAGCGCCTCGGCCTCTGCCTCGACTCCTGCCACATGTTCGTGCAGGGCTACGACATCACCGACGAATCCCACCTGGCGCAGGTACTCGACGAAGCCGACGCCAAGGTCGGCATCGACCGCCTCGGCGCCGTCCACGTCAACGACGCCGCCGCCCCCCTCGGCTCCTGCCGCGACCGCCACGCCAACATCGGCAAAGGCGAGATGGGCAAAAAGGGCCTCGCCGCCTTCCTCTCCGAGCCCCGCTTCGAGGGCCTCCCCGCAACCCTGGAGACCCCGGGACCGGACAAGAAAGGCTCCGACAAAAAAGAAGTCACCCTCGCCAAGAAACTGCGCCGCGAAGGGCTGAAGCGGCGGGAGAAGTAGCTGGGTGAGAGGGATCTGGGGAAGCCTCTGCCGAGCAACAGCCGGGAGGCTCGTCAGAGGCTTCCCCAGATCCCTCCAACGAACCCCCTCTCAGCTTCAGGAGACGAGTTTTCTCAGCATCAGAGAGGTGAGAGCCGACCCCCGCCACCACTCCGTTGGGGCGGTCCCCGGGTAGGGGTGAAGCGTCTTGTACTTTTTCGCCGCCTCCACTTGCGGTCAGCGGGAGCGCGACCTCGAAAAAGTTAAGCGAAACCCCTACCCGGGGACCGCCCACTTCAGAGCAGGCGACGGGGGCCGGCTCTCACCGACCCCACGCTCTCCCGCCGTAAGTTTCGTTATTTGACGTGGACGCCCGAGATCGCGCGCGAAATAACCAGGCGCTGTATCTCGGAGGTGCCCTCGAAGATCGTGTAGATCTTCGAGTCGCGGTGCATCCGCTCGACCGGGTACTCGCGGGTGTAGCCGTTGCCGCCGAGGATCTGGATCGCTCGCTCGGTTGCCCAGACGGCGACCTCGCCGGCCTTGAGCTTCGACATCGAGCCCTCGGCGTTCTCGAACCTCTGGCCGGTGCGGCCCATCCAGGCGGCGCGCCAGACGAGCAGGCGGGCGGCGTCGATCTCGAGCTTCATGTTGGCCAGATCGAAGGCGATCGACTGGTTCTCGATGATCGCCTTGCCGAACTGGCGGCGCTCTTTGGCGTAATCGAGCGCGTACTCGTAGGCGGCGCGGGCAATGCCCAGCGCCTGGGCGCCGACCGTGGGCCGGCTCGCCTCGAAGGTCTGCATCGCCGCCTGCGATTTGGCTTTCTTGCCCTCGCGGACCCGCGCCAGGCGTTCGTCCAGCTTCTCTTTACCGCCCAGCAGGCAAGCGCCTGGAATGCGGCAGTCGTCGAGATGGACATCGGAGGTGTGGGAGGCGCGGAGGCCGTGCTTCTTGACCTTGGCGCCCTGCTCGCAGCCCTTGGTCCCGGGCGGGATCACGAAGGCGGCGTGGCCGCGCGAGCCGAGCTCGCGGTCGACCGAGGCGATGACCACGTGGACGTTGGCGATGCCGCCGTTGGTCGCCCAGGCCTTCTGGCCGTTGATCACCCACTCGTCGCTCGCTTCGTCGTACTTGGCGGTGGTGCGAATGGCCGAGACGTCAGAGCCCGCATCCGGCTCGGAGGCGCAGAAGGCGCCCAGCTTGACGTCGTCCGGCGTGCCGAAGCACTGGGGGATCCACTCCCCCATCTGCTCCGGCGTCCCTTGCCCGAAGATCGCGGCGACCGCGAGCGACGTGCCCATGATCGCCATGCCGATGCCGGCGTCCCCCCAGAAGAGCTCCTCGTTGGCGATCGGCAGGGTCAGCCCGGTCTCGTCGGCCCAGAACTGGCCGAGCGCTTCAAAGCTGTAGAGGCCGATGTTGGCCGCCTCCTGGATCACCGGCCAGGGCGTTTCCTCACGCTCGTCCCACTCCTCGGCCGCGGGGCGGACGACGCCCTCCGCGAAGCCGTGGACCCACTCTTTGATGTCCTTCTGGTCCTGGTTGAGCTCGAGCGTGAACTTGGGGCCGCTCTGCTCGGCGTCGCCGTTGCCACCGGTGGCCGCCGCCAGGGCCTCGTTCGCATCGATCTCCGCCACCGCGGCCGTCTCGGACATGGCGACGGATTCTACATGAAACCGTGTCGCCGATTACACGGAATCGTGTTCCGTCAGACGTCGCGCAGGTCGAAGGCGCGCAGGCCCTCGGGACCGCCGTCGGCGCAGTCGAAGAAGCGTTTGTTGACGCAGCCGTAGGACTCGCCGGAGCCCTCGTAAGCCCGCTCGACCTCGAACTGGCAGTGCGGCAATGGCTCGCCGGTCATCTTCACCCCGCCGAAGCCACCGGGCTCGAGCAGGGCCGAGAGCTCTACGTCGGCGGCGAAGACTTCCTGCATGCAGCCGACGTACTGCTCGCCGTTGAAGCGGTCGACGTAGCTGTAGAGATAGCGGCAGCCGAGTTCGATGCAGCCGCGCGGCTCGACCATCTTGTCGCAGAAGGAACGGCACTGGCGGCACTCGCCGACCTGGGTGCGCGTAACGGTCATACGTGAAGTCTAGGCAGGCGAGACCGCGGAACGAAGCGGTTTGGCCGTTCAAGCGGCGAGAGCTGCCTGCCCGAGGACGTGGTCTATCTCCGCCAGCAGGCCGCTGGAAGGGCGCACGCGATAGCCCTCGCCGAGCCGCAGGCTCTTCGAGCCTTCGCTGGTCTCCAGGACCAGGTGCACCTCGGCGTCGCCCTTGTGGTGTTCGAGCACGGCCTTCAGTTCGTCGACCAGGCCGGCGTCGAGCCGGCTCGGATCGACCGGGACCTTGAACGGCCCCGAGGGCACGGTCGCGGTCGACTTGTTGCCACGGGCGATCTCGTCGCCGTCGGGCTCGAAGCGCTGCGCCTCCTGCACGACCAGCTTGGTCTCGCCGCGATCCTTGTGATCGAGGCGGCCGCGGACGAGGACGATCGCGTCGGGCTCGATCACCCGCGCGTTCTCGGAGTCGTCGGCCTTGAAGACGATCATCTCGACCTGACCCTCGACGTCGTCGAGGGTGGCGAACATCATCTGGCTGCCGCTCTTGGTGCGGATCTTCTTGCACTCGACGACGATGCCGCCGACCGTGACCCAGGAGCCGTCGGCCTTGCCGCCGAGCTCGGCGAGGCTGCAGTCGACGCGGGCGCACAGGGCGCCGCGCACCTCGGCCAGGGGGTGCGAGGAGAGGTAGGTCCCGAGCGTCTCCTTCTCCAGCGCCAGCAGCTCGGCGCGGTCGAACTCGACGGCCGAGATCGGCGGCCGGTGGTGGGCCTGCGCCGCCCCGGAGCCGGTGGCGCCGGCGTCTTCGCCGAAGTCGAAGATCGAGCCCTGCCCCATCTGCGCATCGGCCTGCGCCTTCTGGCCGGCCGACTGCGCCGCCGGCAGCGTCTCCAGCATCCCTTTGCGGGTGTCCCCGGTCGAGTCGAGAGCGCCGCACTTGATCAGGCATTCGATCGCCCGTTTGTTCACCGCGCGCGAGTCGACCCGCTCGCAGAAGTCCCAGATCGAGGCGATCTCGGCGTCCTCCCGGGCGCGCAGAATCGCCTCGACGGCGGAGTGGCCGACGTTCTTGACCGCGTCGAGCCCGAAGCGGATCGCCTTCTCGTTGACGACGAAGCTGTGATCGGAGGAGTTGACGTCGGGCGGCAGCACCTCGATCCCCATCTCCTCGCAGCGGTTGACGAAGAACGGGACCTTGTCTTTGGTGCTCATCACCGAAGAGATCACCGCCGCCATGTACTCGGCCGGGTAGTTGGCCTTGAGGTAGGCGGTGCGGTAGGAGATCAGCCCGTAACAGGCGGCGTGGGACTTGTTGAAGGAGTAGTCGGCGGCGGCTTCGTTCAGCTTCCAGAGGTCCTTGGCGACGTTGGGGGCGGTGTTCGATTCCGCCAGCCCCTGCATGAATTTGTCCTGCATCGTCGCCATCAGCTCGCGCTTCTTCTTGCCGATCGCCTTGCGCAGATCGTCCGCCTCGGCACCGGTGAAGCCCGCCATCGAGCGCGAGATCTCCATCAACTGCTCCTGGTAGATGACGCAGCCGTGGGTCTCCTCGGTGATCGCGCGCAGGCGCGGGTCCGGGTAGCGGACCGTGGTCGGGTCCTTCTTGCCCTTGGCGTAGGCGGGGATGTAGGCCATCGCGCCGGGCCGGTACAGGGCGCCGAGCGCGACCAGGTCGGCGAACTCGGTCGGCTTGACCTTGCGCAGGGCGTCGCGCATGCCGTCGGACTCGAACTGGAAGACGCCGGTCGAGTCGCCGCCGGCCAGCATCGCGTAGGTCTTGGCGTCGTCGATCGGGATCTGCTCCATGTCGATCTCCTCGCCACGCGAGCGACGGATGATGTCGATCGCGTCCTCGATCACGTCGAGGTTGCGGAGGCCGAGGAAGTCCATCTTCAGCAACCCGATCTCCTCGATCGGTCCCATCGAGTACTGGGTCACGATCTTGTACTGGCGCTCGGCTTTGCCGGAGCCGCTGGCTCCGGCCGGGGCGCTGCGGTCCTCGGCCAGCTGTAGCGGCACCACCTCGTGCAGCGGCCGGTCGGCGATCACCACGGCGGCGGCGTGGATCGAGTTGTTGCGGACGATCCCCTCCAGGCCCTGGGCGACGTCGATGATCTTCTTCGCGTCCGGCTCGGAGTCGTAGGTCTGCTTCAGCTCCTGACCGGGCTTCAGGCATTCGGCGAAGGAGGGACTGCGGCCCATGATCGGCTCCGGAATCTGCTTCGCGAGCCGGTCGCCGGCGCCGTAGTCGTAGCCGAGCACGCGGGCGGCGTCGCGGGTGGCTGCGCGCGGCGCCATCTTGCCGAAGGTGATGATCTGGGCGACCGATTCGCGGCCGTATTTCTCGCCGACGTAGCGGATCATCCGCTCGCGGCCGCGGACCGAGAAATCGATGTCGATGTCCGGCATCGATTTGCGCCCGGGATTGAGGAAGCGCTCGAAGATCAGACCCTCCGAGAGCGGGTCGAGGTCGGTGATGCGGAGGATGTAGGAGACGATCGAGCCGGCCGCGGAACCGCGGCCGGGACCGACCGCGACGCCGTTCTCCTTGGCGTAGCGGACGAAGTCCCAGACGATCAGGAAGTAGGAGGAGAAGCCCATCTCCTCGATCACCCCGAGCTCGAACTCCATCCGCTCGACCGCCTCGGCCGGCGGCGGCTCGCCATAGCGGGCGCGCAGCCCCTCGCCGGCGATCCGGCGCAGCATCTCCTCCGGCTCGGAGCCGTCCTCGGTCGGGTACTTCGGCAGCAGCAGGCTGCCGAGCTCGATGTTGAGCGAGCAGCGCTCGGCGATCTCCAGCGAGGTCGGCACCGCCTCCGGCCACTCGGCGAAGGCATCGATCATTTCCTCCGAGCTTTTTATGTAGAACTCGTTGGTGTCGAAGCTCATCTTCGGCAGCGCCAGGGTCGACTTGGTCTGCACGCAGAGCAGCGCCGCGTGGTGTTCGAAGTCCTCGCGCCGCAGGTAGTGGACGTCGGCGGTGGCGACCAGCGGCCGCCTCAGCTCGCGGGCGTAGCGGACGATCCCCTCGTTCGCCTTGTCCTGCTCCTCGATCCCGTTCTTCTGCACCTCGAAGTAGACGTTGTCGGCGCCGAAGGCCTGGATCAGGTCGTCGAGGTGGGAGCGGGCGTCGTCGGCGCGCTCTTCGACCAGACGCCGGCAGAAGCGCGACTGCAGGCAGCCGGTGAGGACGATCACGCCCTCGGAGTGGCGCGCCAGCAGCTCCATGTCGACGTTGGCCTTGCCGCGCGAGAAGCCCTCGAGGAAGCCGGCCGAGGTGAGCTGAACCAGGTTGGCGTAGCCCTTGTCGCTTTCAGCCAGCAGGGTGATGTGGTTGCGCTCGTAACGCGTCTGCTCCTTGATCGTCTTGCGGTCCTCGACGAAGTAAGCCTCGAGCCCGACGATCGGCTTGATCCCGTGCTTGCTGCAGGCCTTGTAGAGCTCGACGGCGCCGTTCATGACGCCGTGGTCGGTGAGGCCCAGCGCGGGCTGACCGAGCTCGGCGGCGCGGGCCGCCATAGCGTCGATCTTGCAGGCGCCGTCAAGCAGCGAGTACTCGCTGTGGGCATGCAGATGGACGGCTGAAGCGGTGCTCATCAGGGGCGACCGATCATGCCAAGTGGGGCAGATGCCACCGGGGTGATTCTTGAGTCTTCCCCGCTAGTTCCGTGGGTATTTGTTGACGGGGTGAGGCGGAGGTCTCGGGTGGGGGTTTCGCTTAACTTTTTTGCGACTCGTGCCCCGCCCGTCCGAGATTCGCAGCAGCAAAAAAGTACAAGACGCTTCACCCCCACCCGAGACCTCCGCCCCGCACGCGCCCTAAGACCGCGGAAGTGCTCCGAGGGCACGCCCCGGACTCGCGTCGTGAGCTGACCCACCTTGGACGAGCCCTTGACTTCGGAGGGCAGCCGGGGGTCTGGGTAGGGGTGAAGCGTCTTGTACTTTTTCGGCGGCGCTCGACCTCGGAGGGGAGGGAGCGCGATCCTCGAAAGAAGTTAAGCGAAACCCCTACCCAGACCCCCGGCTACGCACAGACCCAAGCGGACCCGCCTGAATCGGCATAAATTTCGGCGGCGATCCGGTCTTGTTCGGCCTTGGGGGCATTTTGGGGCTCCCCTTGGCCGCCGTAAAGTTCCCAGGTCGAAGGAAGGATCTGGTACGCCCCGCCGGCTCCGGACGACGGATTGACGGCGCCGTAGTCGCCGCCGGACTCGCACATGACGATGTAGGTCGGGATCGAGTAGGGACCGCCGAGCCAGCGGCCGACCTCTTCTTCGGCTTCGGCTTCGCTGGCCGCGCGCGCTTCGGCGGCGCGGGCCTGCTGGACCTGCTTGACCCACTTGGCGATGCTGGATTTGAGGCCGGACAACGCCGCTGCGCGTTCGGCGGCGATCGACTGCTGGCGGGCCGCCGCGGACTCGGCGGCGGCACGGACCGAAGCGATCTGGTCGCGGGCGGCGGCGAGGCGTTCGTTGTAGGCGACGGCGCGCGCCTCGAGCCCGGCCACCAGCTCGGCCTCGTGGTGGACTTCGTCGCGGACCTGCTCGACTCGGTCGGCGAGGGCGCTGTCGGATTCCTCGATCCGCCGCAGGAAGTCGGTCCGGGTCGCCAGTTCGCCGTAGTCGGCGGAGCTGAAGACGACACTCGCGGTGCTGGGCATCCCGCTCTCGTAGATCGCCACCAGGCGCGCCGCCAAGGCGGCGCGCGAGCGGCGCAGGCGGGCCTTCTCGGCCGCCAGCTGTTCGCGGGTGGCTTCCAGCTTGCGACTCAGCTCGGCGGCCCGTTCCTCGCCTTCGGCCAGCAGGCCGGAGAGCCGGTCCTCCTTCGCCTGTGCCTTCGCCGCTTCGGCTTCGGCGACGGCGAGCCGTTCGTGGCTGGCGCGGAGGCCGGCGGCGATCGAGCCGGCTTCGTCGCGGGCGCCGACCAGCTTCGCTTCCAGCGCCCCGGCGTCGGCCGCCCCGGCTCTGGGTGCGGTCGTCAAAACGACGGCGAGCAGGGCGCAGAGCAGCGCCACGGCGGCGCCGAGGGCGACAAGGTCCATTCTGGCGCGAGCCGGCACCACGAACGGCCGAGGCTAGCGAGGGTGTTAGCGAATCCTCACAAGTTGCCGATAACCGGCAACGAATGTTGCGCAGCCCGGCTCAGCCCTCGGGAACGTTGCGGCTGGCGAGATAGGCGCCGACGAAGACGGCGGTGACGCCGAGGCCGATCCGGATCTCGCGCTTGTAGCGGCGCCGGGCGTAGCGGAAGGCGAAGCGGATCGCGGCTTTCCCGAGCTTGTCGTACATCAGCCCTCCCCCTCCCCGCGTTCGCGGATCCGGTGCGCCATCCGCGACTGCAGCGACCAGAGCTCGATGAAGCCGGGCGAGGCGGCCTGCGAGAAGAGGCCGCCGGACTGGTCGAAGCTGGCCAGCTCGGAGTCGTAGACGGCGTTGGGCGAGGAGCGGGTGACGACGCGGACGCTGCCTTTGTAGAGGCGCAGCCCGATCTCGCCGGTGACCTGGGCGTTGACCGCGTCCATGTAGGCGTCGAGGTCGGAGCGCAGCGGCTCCCACCAGAGGCCGGCGTAGACGAGGTAGCCCCACTTCTGGTCGAGGCCGGGCTTGAACTGGTTCTGGTGGATCGTCCCGACCAGACGCTCCAGCTCCTCGTGGGCGGTGAGGACGATCGCGGCGGCGGGAACCTCGTAGATGTCGCGCACCTTGAGGCCGACGATCCGGTCCTCGATGTGGTCGACGATGCCGACCCCGTGGCGACAGCCGATCTCGGCCGCCCTCTCGAGCAGGTCGACGAGGCCGAGGCGCTCGCCGTTGAGCGAGACCGGCAGCCCGGCCTCGAAGCCGACCGTAACCGTCTCCGCCTCGTCCGGCGCCTCCTCTGGGCGGGTGACGAGTTGGAAGACGTCGTCCTCGGGCGCGTGGTCGAGGTTCTCGATCCAGCGGCCCTCCGAGGAGCGGCCCCAGAGGTTGTCGTCGATCGAGTAGGGCGCCACCTCGGTGCCGCCCTTGACCGGGATCCCGTGCTCGCGGGCGTAGGCGATCTCCTCCTCGCGTCCCATCTGCCAGGAGCGCACCGGGGCGATCGTCCGCAGCTCTGGCGCCAGGGTCGCGACCGTTGCCTCGATCCGAACCTGGTCGTTGCCCTTGCCGGTGCAGCCGTGGGCGATCGTGTCGCAGTTGCTCTTGCGCGCGTACTCGACCGCGAGCGCCGCGATCAGCGGCCGCCCCAGCGCGGTGAAGAGCGGATAGCCGTTGCCGTAGACGGCGTTGGCCTTGATCGCCGGCGCCAGGTACTCGGCAGCGAAGCGCTCGCGGGCGTCGACTACGTGGCACTCGACGGCGCCGAGCCGGCGCGCCTTCTCCTCGATCACCCCATAGTCCTCGCCGGGCTGACCGAGGTTGACGGTGAGGCAGACGACCTCGGCCTCGTAGGAGTCCTGGATCCACTTCAGCATCACGCTGGTGTCGAGCCCGCCCGAGTAGAGCAGGAGGACGCGATCGACCTGCGCGGGGTCCGCCTCGTAGCTGGCGGTGGGGCTCGACTGTGGGGGCACGGCGCTCACGCGAGGCGCAAGTCTCGCAGGATGGGACTCAGGGTGCCGGGATGCCGCCGCTGCCGTTTTCTTCTTCTAGCGGCGGCGTCGTTTCGGTCGTCGTGGTCGTCGGTTCCGTGGTCGTCGTCGGTTCCGTCGTTTCGGTGGTCGTCGATCCGGTCGTGGTCGGTGCCGTCGTCGTGGTGGTGGTCGAGCCGGTGCTTTCGGTGCTCGGCAGAGTGGTGACGGATTCGGAGCTGGAGGCGGTCGAGCTGCCGCTGTCGTCGTTGCCGGCGATCACGATCACGGCGATCACCAGGCCGACGATCACGGCGACCAGGCAGGCGACCACCAGGCGCATGTTTCCGTGCGGTTTGTGGCCGTCCGGGCCCCGGTCGTCGGGCTGCCCCATCAGGCGCGTCGGGTCCTCGTGCATCCCTACTCCTCCGGTCCGAGTATCGCGTCGACGATCGCGGCGGTGTCCTCGATCTCGAAACCGTTTCGGAGCCTGGCCTCGATCTCCTCCCGGCTGCTGCCCGAGACCGCCATCTGGGTGGCCAGCAGGCGCGCTCCGGCCGCTGTCGTCTCGCCCGTGGCGGGCCGCAGGACTGTCGGCGCGGGGGCCGGCGGCTCGGTGACCGGATCGACCGCGGTCAGGTGCGCGGGACGCGAGTCGGACTGGCGCCGCTCGGACTGGCCGGGTCCGCGCTCGGAGCCGAGCTGCCGGCGCGCCTGTTCGAGCGAGGCGATCAGCTGCTCGGACTGGGCGCGGACCGTCGCCGCCTGGGAGATCAGCGAGTCGGTCAGCTCGTCGAGCTCGGCGAGACGGCCGGCGACGAGCTGGTCGGCTTCGGCCTCGGCCCGCTCGAGCCGGTCACGAGCCTCCTCTTCGGCGTCGTCGATCACCTTCACCGCCGCGCGCTCGGCGGCCTCGACGATCGCGGCGAGCCGCTCCGCCGTGCTCGTGGCCAGCGGCTTCGGTGGCTCTGGTCGGTCCTTGCCCCTCAAGTCGCCAAGACTAGAAGCGATTCGCCGACAAGGCCAACAGCCTTCTCGACATGGGAGGAGTCGACCACCAGCGGCGGCAGCAGGCGCAGGGTCGAGGGCGCGGGGACGTTGACGACGAGGCCGCGCTGGAGCAGGTCGGCGCCGACCGCCGCCGCGTCGATGCCTTGGTCGAGGCCGACGCCGATCATCAGGCCGCGGCCGCGCACCTCGGCGACGCCCTCGAGCGCGGCGAGGCCGTCCCGCAGCTCCGCGCCCAGCTCCCGCACCCGCCGCAGCAGCGCCGGGTCGTCGACGATCTCCAGCACCGCCAGCGCCGCCGAGGTGGCGACGGGGCCGGCGGCGAAGGTGGAGCCGTGGTCGCCGGGCTCGAGCACGTCGGCGGCCTGGGGCCCGGTGATGCAGGCGCCGATCGGGAAGCCGCCGCCGAGCGCCTTGGCGCTGGTCAGGACGTCGGGCCGGACCGGCATCTGCTCATAGGCCCAGAGCGATCCCGTCCTCCCGATCCCGGTCTGGATCTCGTCGAAGATCAGCAGCGCGCCGGCCTCGTCGCAGGCCTGACGGGCGGCGAGCAGAGCCTCGTCGGAGATCGGCCGGATCCCGGCCTCGCCCTGGATCGGCTCGATCAGGACCGCGGCGGTGTTGGCGCCGACCGCGGCGCGCAGGGCCTCGGCGTCGTTACGCGGCACCGAGCGGAAGCCGGGCAGCATCGGCCCCAACGCCTCGTTGCGAGCGAGCGCCGGCGTCGCCGAGAGGGCGCCGTAGCTGCGGCCGTGGAAGTCGCTCTCGAAGCTGACGATCTCCGGCGCCGCGATGCCACGGCCGTGGGCGTGCTTGCGAGCGACCTTGATCGCGCACTCGTTGGCCTCGGTGCCGGAGTTGGCGAAGAAGACGCGGCCGCCCAGGCTCGACTCCGAGAGTCGCTGCGCCAGGCGCGCCATCGGCTCGGTGTAGAAGAGGTTGGAGACGTGCATCAACCGCGCCGATTGCGCAGTGACCGCCGCGACCACGGCCGGGTGGCAGTGGCCGAGCGAGCAGACCGAGATCCCGCTGAGGAAGTCGAGGTACTCCTTGCCGTCGGCGTCCCACAGCAGCGCCCCCTCCCCGCGGACGAAGTCGACGGCGCCACGCTTGTAGGTCCGCATCAGGTAGCGCTCCTCCAGCGTGCGGACCTCGTCGAGGCCCATCTCCGTCCCCGCGCTCACGGAGTCACCATGGTTCCGATGCCGGCGTCAGTGAAGAGCTCGAGCAGCAGGCTGTGCGGCTTGCGGCCGTCGATGATGTGGGCCGACTGGGCGCCGCCGCGGATCGCGTCGACGCAGGCCTGCAACTTCGGCCGCATCCCCCCCGCCACGTCGCCAAGCATCGCTTCGACCTCGCCGACGGCGGCGCGCGAGATCAGCGAGGACTCGTCGCCGGCGTCGGCCAGCCAGCCCTCGACGTCGGTGAGGAAGATCGCCTTGTGGGCGCCGAGCGCGGCGGCGACCTTGCCGGCGGCCTCGTCGGCGTTGACGTTGTAGGACTGGCCCTCGCGGTCGGAGGCCGAGGAGGCGATCACCGGGATGTAGTCGGCGGCGATGTGGTTGAGGACGTCGACGTCGACCCGCTCGACCGAGCCGACGAAGCCGACCTGGTCGGCGTTGGCGGCCGGGGCGACCTCGAACAGGGTGCCGTCCTCGCCGGCGAGCCCGACCGCGGGCTGGCCGGCGCGGTTGAGCCGCTGCACGATTTCCGAGTTGAGCTTGCCGACCAGGACCATCTTCGCCACCTCGACCGTCTCCGCGTCGGAGACGCGCAGGCCCTCGTGGAACTTGACCTCGAGCCCGAGCCGGTCCATGTAGCGGGTGATCTCGGGGCCGCCGCCGTGGACGATCACGGGGTTGAGGCCGACGTACTTGAGCAGGACGACGTCGGCGGCGAAGGCGGCCCGCAGGTCCTCCTCCAGCATCGCCGCGCCGCCGTACTTGATCACCACGGTGCGGCCGTGGAACTCGCGGATGTAGGGCAGCGCCTCGAGCAGCGTCTCGACGCTGACCCCGGCCGCCCGCGACTGCGGTGCCTGCTCGGTCATGCCGCGCTCCTCTCGCTCGCTGGGATGTCGGTGCTGACGATCAAGTCGTGTACTCCGCGTTGATCCGGATGTACTCGTAGCCGAGGTCGGAGAACCAGACGTGGGCGCTGTGCTCCCCCCGCTCCAGACGCAGGCCGATCTCCGCCTCCGTGGTCTCAGCGCCGAGCTCGGCGGCGTCGATCGCGTCCTCCCCGAGCTCCTCCAGGTCCTCGCCGACCAAGGCGGCGCCGGCGGCCTGGGCGATCCGGCCCCAGTTCGGGTCGCGGCCGAAGAGGGCGGTCTTGACCAGGGGCGAGTTGGCGATCGCGCGGGCGACGCGCTCGGCCTCGGCGGCGCTGGCGGCCCCGCCGACCTCGATCCGGCCGACCCGGACCGCGCCCTCGCCGTCGCGGACGATCTCGATCGCCAGCTGCTTGAGGACGGCCTCCAGAAGACCCTCGGGGAGCGGCTTGCCGCTGGCCCCGGTCGCCTGCAGCAGGACCATGTCGTTGGTGCTCATCTGGCCGTCGACGGTGATCCGGTTGAAGGAAGCGTCGGTGGCGGCGCGCAGCGCCGCGCCGGGATCGGCGACGACGGCGTCGGTCTGGACGAAGCAGAGCATCGTCGCCATGTTCGGCTCGATCATCCCCGCTCCCTTCGCCTGGGCCGAGAGGGTGACGCCGTCGACCGTCAAGGTGCAGCGCTTGGGCCAGCGATCGGTGGTGGTGATCGCGTCGGAGAAGGTGCCGCCGCCAGCAGCGGAAAGGTTCTCCGCGGCCTCGTCGATCCCCGGCAGCACCGCCTCGATCGGCAGCGGCACGCCGATCGTCCCGGTCTCAGCGACGGCGACGCTGGCCGTGTCCAGGCCTAGCGCTGTCGCCGCCCGCTCGCACATCCCGAGCGCGTCGGCGTAGCCCTGGGCGCCGGTCTCGGCGTTGGCGTTGCCGGAGTTGACGACGGCGGCGCGGACCTTCCCGGCCACGGTCACCTCGCGGCAGACCCGGATCGGGGCCGCGGCGGAGGCGTTGCGGGTCAGCACCATGGCCGAGCTGACGCTCTCCTCGTCGCAGACGATCAGGCCGACGTCGGTCCTGCCGCCGCCCTTGAGGCCGCAGTGGGCGCCGCCGGCGCGGAAACCGGGCGCGAGCTGGGCGGGGTCGAGCTCCTCCACCCCGGCCGGAGCGTCGACCCAGCGCGACCTGAAGAAGGGCTCGCGGCTCACGTCAGCCCCTCGGTCTCGTCGAGCCCGAGCATCAGGTTGAGGTTCTGGATCCCCTGGCCGGAGGCGCCCTTCCAGAGGTTGTCGATCGCCGAGAAGGCCAGCACCCGGCCGCGCTCCTCGACGGTCACGTAGACGTGGCACTCGTTCGTGTCGCGCAGGTCGCGCAGCCCCGGCGGCGCGTCGACGACGCGGACGAAGGGCTCGTCGGCGTAGCGCTCGCGGTAGAGCGCCTGCACCTGGTCCTTGCTCACGGGCTCGGTCGTCTGCGCGTAGCAACTGGCCAGCTCGCCCTGGTCGAGCGGCAGCAGGTGCGGCACGAAGACGACGGGCGCCGGGCTGCCGAGCGCCGCCAGCTCCTGCTCGATCTCCGGCCGATGACGGTGCCCCTCGGTCTTGTAGGCGTAGGCGTTCTCGTCCATCGAGGCGTAGTGCATCGCGTCGCCACCGCCGCGGCCGGCGCCGGAGACGCCCTGCATCGCGTTGACGACGACGTCGGCGAGCAACCCCTGTTCGGCCAGCGGCGCCAGTCCGAGCACGCTCGCGGTCGGGTAGCAGCCGGGCGTCGCCACCAGCTTCGCCTCGCGCAGCTCCTCCCGGTACATCTCGGTCAGCCCGTAGACCCCCTGGCCGAAGAGGTCGGGCGCGCCGTGCTCGCCGTACCAGCGCTCGTAGGTCTCCATCTCCCGCAACCGGAAGTCGGCCGAGAGGTCGACCACGAGGATGCCCTGGGCGCGCAGCGCGGCCACGGTCGGGGCGGCGGCGCCGTGCGGGTAGGCGACGATCGCGGCGTCGATCCCCTCGACCCGGTCGAGGTCGAGCTCGGTCAGCTCCAACGGCACCCGGTAGCGCGGGTAGAGGCTGTCGAGCCGCTTGCCGGCGTCGCTGCGCGAGGTCACCGCGACGAGTTGCAGTCGCGGGTGGCGCCAGACGATCTGCGCCGCCAGGGCGCCGGTGAAACCGGAGGCGCCGGCGACCAGCACCCGCGCCGCGGGATCTCCGTTCAGGGGCTGGGCGCCGAGGTCACTCACGCAGACTCCCCCCGATCCGCTCCAGCTCCGCCTTGATCTGCTCCCGCAGCGCCGTTACCTCCTCGTCGGTGAGAGTGCGGTCGGCGCCGCGGAACTCGAGCGCCAGCGCCAAGCTCTTGCGGCCGGCCCCGAGCTGCTCGCCTTCGAAGAGGTCGAAGACCCGGGCCGAGCGCAGCAGCTCGCCGCCGCCGGCGAGGATCGCCGCGCGCACGGCGACAGCGCTCACCTCGACCGGGACGACCACGGCGAGGTCCTGGTGGGCGGCGGGGAAGGTGGTGACGTCCTCGTAGATCTCCTCGCCGGTGCGGGCGGCGCCGATCAGCGCCGCGGTGGAGATTTCGAAGCCGACGGCGACGTCGAGGTCCCACTCGCGGGCGACGAGCGGGTGGATCTCGCCGATCCAACCAATGGCTGTGCCATCGATCTCGACCGCGGCGGCCCGCCCCGGGTGCAGGAAAGACTCGGCCGCCTCGACGAATCCGAGCTCGACCCCGAGCTGCCCGGCAAGCGCCTCCAGCACCCCCTTGAGCACGAAGAAGTCGGCGGGCTCACCGCCGCCGCGCCAGGACTTCTCAACCATCGGCCCGACCGCGAGCGCCCCGAGCCGGTGCGGCTCCGTGAACGGCGCGGCCTGCTCGCCTACGAAAGCTCCGGCCAGCGGATCGACGGCCGCCCCGCTCTTGACCTCCGCGGAATCCGGGCCCGCCGGCGGAGCACTCAGGTAGACCTGGCCGGACTCGAAGAGGGCGACCGCGTCGGCATCGCGGGCGAGGTTGCGGGAGGCGACGTCGAGCAGCGAGCCGAGCAGGGTCGTCCGCATCGCCGACTGGTCCTCGGAAAGCGGGTTGGCGAGAGTCACCGCACTGGCGCGCGGGTCGTCCGCGGGGATCCGCAGCCGTCCGGCCTCGCCGGGGTCGGCGCGCGGGTCGCCGGCGGGAATCCGCAGCCGTCCGGTCTCGCCGGGGTCGGTAAAGCTCCAGCCGACGACCTGGTCGAAGCCGAGGTCGCGCAGGGTGTCCTCGGCCCGGCGCCGCAGCTGCTGGGCGCGGCTGAGGCCGCCGACCTTCTCCGCCACCGCCGGCAGCGTCGTCGGCAGGTGCTCGTCGAAGCCGTGGACCCGCCCGACCTCCTCGATCAGATCGACCTCGCGGGTGACGTCGTAGTGACGCTCGGGCGGGACAGTCACCTGGAGGTCGTCCCCGTCGATCTCGACGCCGAAGCCGAGCCGCTCCAGGTAGGCGGCCTGGTCGGCCTGCTCGATCCGCATCCCCAGCAGGCCCTCGACCCGCGCCGCCCGCAGCGTTATCCGCGGCGCCGCCGGAATCTCGGCGACGACGTCGATCGTGCCCGGGACCAGCTTCGCCCCGCAGAGCTCGACCATCAGACGGGAGGCGATCCGCTGCGCCCGCATGCAGAGCTCCGGGTGCAGCTGCTTCTCGAAGCGGGAGGAGGCCTCCGAGCGCAGCCCCAACTGGCGCGAGGTGCGGAGGATGTTGGTTCCGTTCCAGTTGGCGACCTCGAGCAGAACCCGGGTCGTCGCATTGGAGACCTCGGAGACCTGGCCGCCCATGATCCCGGCGATCCCGGTCGGGCCGTTCTCGTCGCAGACCAGGACCGTCTCCGCGTCGAGAGTGCGCTCGACGTCGTCGAGGGTGGTCATCTTCTCGCCCTCGGAAGCGGCCCGGACCGTCAGCGCCCCGCCCGGAACCTCGTCGAGGTCGAAAGCATGCAGCGGCTGCGCGGTCAACAGCATCGCGTAGTTGGTGGTGTCGACGACGTTGTTGATCGGCCGCTGCCCGGCCGCCACCAGGCGCGCCTGCAGCCAGAGCGGCGAGGGCGCGATCGTGACCTCGGTGAAGACGCGGGCAGTGAAGCGCGGGCAGAGCTCGGGAACCTCGACCGTGACCGCGGCGAGATCGTTGACGTCTCCCTCGCCCGTGGCCTCCGCGTCCTCGCTCCAGAGTGCGTCCGCCAGCGGCGCCGCCGAGATCGCGTGGACCTCGCGGGCGACGCCCCAGATCCCGAAGCAGTCCGAGCGGTTCGGCGTCACCTCCAGCTCCAGCACCGGCTCGGCCAGCGGCAGCACCTCGGCCAGCGGCGTTCCCGGCGCCGGCTCGTCCTCGAGCACGAGGATGCCGTCGGCGTCGCCGCCGACCTCGAGCTCGGAGACCGAGAGGATCATCCCTTCCGAGGCGACCCCCCGCAGCTTCGCCTTGCGCAGCTTCTCGCCGCCCGGCATCCGTGCCCCCGGCTGGGCCACGGCGACGGTCTGGCCGGCGGCGACGTTGGGAGCGCCGCAGACGATCGTCTTCTCGCCGTCGCCGGTGTCGACCCGGCAGACCCGCAGCCGGTCGGCGTTGGGATGCTGCTCCGCGCTCAGGACCCTGCCGACGACGAAGCCCTCGGGCGAGGGCGGGCCGACGGTGCCGATCCGCTCGACCTCGGTCCCGGTCATCACCAGCCGCTCGGCTATCGCCGCGACCCCGACCCCGGGGTCGCAGTACTCGCGCAGCCATGAGTAGGGCACTCTCATCCGAACTGCTCCAGCATCCGCACGTCGTTGTCGAAGAAGCGCCGCAGGTCCGGCACCGCGTGGCGCAGCATCGCCACCCGCTCGACCCCGAGGCCGAAGGCGAAGCCCTGGACCCGCTCGGAGTCGTAGCCGTTGCCCTCGACGAAGCCAAGCACGTTGGGGTCGACCATGCCGGCGCCAAGGATCTCGATCCAGCCCTGCCCCTTGCAGAGGTTGCAGCGCTCGCCCGAGGGCAGCGAGCCGCTGCCGCCGCACTGGAAGCAGGAGACGTCGACCTCGACGCTGGGCTCGGTGAAGGGGAAGAAGTGGGGCCGCAGCCGCACCTCGCGCTCGTCGCCGAAGATCGCCCGGCAGAGCGCCAGCAGCGTCCCCTTGAGGTCGGCCAGGGTCAGCCCCTCGGCGATCGCCAGGCCCTCGATCTGGTGGAACATCGGGCTGTGGGTGGCGTCGGAGTCGCGCCGGTAGACCTTGCCGGGGACGATGATGAAGATCGGTGGCGACTGCGACTCCATCGACCGCACCTGCACCGGCGAGGTGTGGGTGCGCAGCAGCACGTCGGGGTGCGACCGCACGTAGAAGGTGTCCTGGAGCATCCGCGCCGGGTGCCCGGGCGGGTGGTTGAGCGCGGTGAAGTTGTAGTAGTCGTGCTCGATCTCCGGCCCCTCCATCACCCGGTAGCCGAGCCCGACCATCGTGTCCTCGATCAGGCGCGTGGTGCGGGCGATCAGGTGGGCGTGGCCGACCGGCCGTGGCGGCGCCCCGGGCAGGGTGACGTCGATCCGATCGCCGGCCAGCCGCGACTCGAGCTCACTGGCGTCCAGTCGCTCCGCGCTCGCCTCCAGCAGCGCCTCCAGCTCCTTGCGGGCCTTGTTGGCGGTGCCCCCGACTTTGCCCCGTTCCTCCGGGGGCAGCTCGGCGATCCCGCGCAGGATCGTGGTCAGCTCGGCTTTGCGACCGAGGTAGCGGACCCGCAGCTCCTCCAGGGCCCCGCTCGAGTCGGCGGCGCCGATCGCGCTCGCGGCCTCGCCCCTGATCTCCTCGATCCGCTCAAGCATCGGGCTGGGCCTCCATCGCGGCCGACGATATCCGCTGGGCGCCGATCGCCGCCGCGGCGGCGACGTTGAGGGACTCGGCGCCGGTGGAGCGCAACGGGATCGTCGCCGTCACCTCGCACTGGGCGAGTACCTCGGCTGGCAGTCCCTCGCGCTCGGCCCCCAGACAGAGCGTCGCCGCGCCCACCAGCGTCTCCAGCCCGGTGCCGCCGTGGGCGACCAGCGCCGCCCGCGGCGCCGGAGTCTCCCCCAGCTCGACCCGCGACGGGGGCTGGGCGAAGACCGAGCCCATGCTGGCCCGCACCGCCTTCGGCGAGAACGGGTCGGCACAGCCGGGGCCGAGCGCGACCGGGCCGTCGAGCAGCGCGTGGGCGGTGCGGACGATGGTGCCGACGTTGCCGGGGTCGCCCACCCCGTGCAGGTAGACGCAGGTCGCGGCGGGCGCCTGCGACCAGCGCAGCGGCCAGACGGCGATCGCCCGCGTGCCCGAGCCGAGCGCGGACGTCGCCGCCAGCAGCTCCGGCTCGACCTCCTCGCCGCCCCACTCGGGCGGCAGCTCGGAACCAGCCGCGGTCAGCAGGAAGCGCGGCTCGGCGCCGGCGGTCAGCCCGGCCTCGACCAGGTCCTCGCCCTCGGTCGCGAACAGGCCCTCGCGCTCGCGATGCTTGCGCTCGCGCAGCTTGCGGACCAGTTTCAGCTTCTCGTTCTGGGGGCTGGCGATCATCGGTTCGGTCTCGATCTGACTCTTCGGGTCGGCGGTTTCTTCTCCTGGAACAAAAAAAGCGGGCCGTTTTCACGGCCCGCCCGGGAGAGTGGAGTGTCTGGTGAGACCGCTAGGCGGCCGCACCCTCCCGGGCTAGCTCCACAAATCGGCGGAAGGCCTCGCGATCGCTGACGGCGATCTCGGCGAGCATCTTGCGGTTGACCTCGACCTCGGCTTTGCCGAGCCCATGGATCAGTTCGGAGTAGCTCATGCCCTCCAGGCGCGCGGCGGCGTTGATGCGGGTGATCCAGAGGCGGCGAAAGGTCCGCTTCTTGTTGCGCCGGTCGCGGTAGGCATACATGCCCGAGCGCTGCACCTGCTCTTTGGCGAAACGGTAAGAAGAGTGCTTGCGGCCGAAGTAGCCCTTCGCTTCCTTGAGGACCTTGCGGCGCTTCTTGCGCGCGTGGACGGAGCGCTTGACGCGGGCCATCTACTTCTTGCCCCCGCTGAGCAGCGCCCGCACCGTCGGCGCATCGTTCTTGGAGATCTCGACCGGACGCGCCATCCTGCGCTTGCGCTTGGGCGACTTCTTCTCGAGAATGTGGCTCGAGTAGGCGCGACGGCCCCGGAGCTTGCCGGTACCGGTCTTGCGGAAGCGCTTGGAGGCGCCGGAATGGCTTTTCATCTTCGGCATCGGGCTCGGTATTGAAGCAGAACGCGACGCCTGAGCGGAGTCGCGGCCTCCGCCGTGGGTACGCTGGCGCCGCGATGCGCATCGTCTACGTGGTCGGAACCCGGCCCAACTTCGTCAAGACCGCCCCGGTGATCGGGGCGCTGCGGGCCCGGCTGCCCGACAGCAGGCATGCGATCGTCCACACCGGGCAGCACTACGACCGGCTGATGTCCGAGGTCTTCCTCGATCAGCTCGGCGTGCCGGCGCCCGACCACATGCTCGAGGTCGGCTCCGGCAGCCACGCGGCGATGACGGCGCGGACGATGGAGCGCCTGGAGCCGGTCCTGGTCGAGGAGAAACCCGACCTGGTGGTCGTCCCGGGCGACGTCAACTCCACCCTCGCGGCCGTCCTGACCGCGGTGAAGATGGGGATCCCGGTCGCCCACATCGAGTCCGGCCTGCGCAGCTTCGACCTGACGATGCCGGAGGAGGTCAACCGGATCGTCGCCGACCGCTTCTCCGAGCTGCTCTTCATGCACAGCGAGGAGGCGGTCGCGAACCTGCGCGCCGAAGGCATCCCCGACCAGCGCATGCACATGGTCGGCAACACGATGATCGACACCCTGGTCGCACTGGAAGAGCGCTTCCGGGCCGCAGGCGCGGCGACGCGACTCGGAGTCGAGCCCGGCTCCTACGCGCTCGTCACCCTGCACCGCCCCGCCCTCGTCGACGGCCCGCTGCTGCCGGAGACGGTGGCGCAGCTCGCCACCCTCGCCCGCGAGATGCCGGTCGTCTTCCCGGTCCACCCGCGCACCCGCAAGATGATGGAGAGCGTCGACTCCGATCACCCCGGGCTGCTGCTGACCGACCCGCTCGGCTACCTCGACTTCCTCTCCCTGCTCGCCGACGCCGGTGCCGTCCTCACCGACTCCGGCGGCATCCAGGAGGAGACGACCTACCTCGGCATCCCCTGCTTCACCCTGCGCGACAACACCGAGCGCCCAATAACCGTCACTGCCGGCACCAACACCCTGCTCGGCCTCGACCCGGCGGCGATTGCCGGCATCCCGGCGGCCTTGGCCGCTCGCGGCGAGGCCCCCTCCGAGCCTCCCCCCCTCTGGGATGGCAAGGCGGCGGAGCGGATCGCCGACGTGGTCGTCGCCCGCGCTTAAGCGTCAGCGGCGGCGTCGGCCGGAGCGTCAGCCGGTGCTTCGGTCTGGACCTCGGCGGGAGCGTCGCCCTCAGGCGCCGCCTCGCCGTCCAGCTTGTCGACCTCTTTGCTCGGGGCCAGCAGCATGCTCATGTTGCGGCCTTCCTGCAAGGGCGCCGACTCGACCACGGCGATGCCGCCGAGGTCCTCGAAGAGTTTCTGCAGCAGCGCCCGGCCGCGCTCGGGATGGGCCTGCTCGCGCCCACGGAACATGATCGTCACCTTGACCTTGTCGTGGTGCTTGAGGAAGCGCTCGACGTGACCCTTCTTGGTCTCGTAGTCGTGGGTGGCGATCTTCGGCCGCAGCTTGATTTCGCGGATGTTGACCTGCTGCTGGTGCTTGCGCGCCTGCTTCTGCTTCTGCTCCTGCTCGTATTTGTACTTCGAGTAGTCGAGCAGGCGGGTGACCGGCGGCTTCGAACCGGGAGCGACCTCGACCAGGTCGAGGTCGGCGTCCTGCGCGCGTTTGAGCGCATCGTTGATCTCGACGATGCCGAGCTGCTCGCCGTCGGCGCCGATCAGGCGCACCTGGGGCACGCGGATGCGCTCGTTGATCCGAGTGGTGTCGCGCTCTGGTGGGCGCCGATCGAACCTACGCGGGACCGGCACTATCGAGTAGAGCGGTGGAGCTTCAAGAGGACGAGAGGTCGGGACGCGGGCACGGGGCGCTCAGCGGCGGCGGTGATTTGAGGTGCCTGCAGTCAAGTCGGCCGGAGTATAGAGGGAGAACGGCGGTTGGCAACCCGGCGCCGCTCAGCCTGTGCCGGTCTCGGCCTTGACGCGCTCGGCGAACTCGGCCGGGGACATCGCCCCGAGCTCGCCGTCGGCGTGGGAGCGGACGGCGACGGCGCCGGTCTCCTGCTCGCGATCGCCGACCACCAGCATGTACGGGTAGCGACCGATCGCGGCGTCGCGGATCTTCTTCCCGATCGACTCCGAGCGGTCGTCGACGGCGACGCGGACGCCGAGTTCGCGCAGCTCCTCCATCGCCTTCTCCGCGTACTCGTTGTGACGGTCGGAGATCGAGAGCACGATCGCCTGCACCGGCGCCAGCCAGACCGGGAAGCGGCCGGCGTAGTGCTCGATCAGGATCCCGGCGAAGCGCTCCATCGAGCCGAGCAGGGCGCGGTGGATCATCACCGGCCGGTAGGGCGCGTCGTCGGCCCCCGTGTAATAGAGATCGAAGCGCTCGGGCATCTGGAAGTCGAGCTGGCAGGTGCCGCACTGCCAGGAGCGGCCGAGCGCATCGGTCACGTGGAAGTCGATCTTCGGCCCGTAGAAGGCGCCGTCGCCGGGGTTGAGCTCGTACTCGCGGCCCTGGCGCTCGAGTGCCTCGGTCAGCGCCGCCTCCGCTTTCGCCCACTGCTCCTCCGACCCCATCGACTTCTCCGGCCGGGTCGAGAGCTCGACTTTGACGTCGTCGAAGCCGAAGCGCGCGTAGAGCTCGTCGATCGCCTCGCAGATGCTCGCCACCTCGTCGGTGATCTGATCCTCGGTGCAGTAGACGTGGGCGTCGTCCTGGGTGAAGGCGCGTACCCGCAGCAGGCCGTGCAGGACGCCCTCGCGCTCGTTGCGGGAGACGCGGCCGAACTCGGCCAGGCGCAGCGGCAGCTCGCGGTAGGAGTGGCGGTCGGAGGAGTAGACGAGGCAGGCGCCGGGGCAGTTCATCGGCCGCAGTGCGAAGCGCCGCTCGCCGTCCTCCATGAAGTACATCTCGTCGCGGTAGTTGTCCCAGTGGCCGGAGCGGTGCCAGAGCTGCTCGTCGAGCACCTGCGGCGTCGCGATCTCCTGATAGCCGCGCTTGCGCAGCTGCTCCTGCACCTCGTGCTCGATCAGGTGCAGCAGCGTGGTCCCGTTGGGGAGCCAGAAGGGCATCCCGGGCGCCTCGTCGCGGAGCATGAAGATCCCGAGCTGGGGGCCGAGCCGGCGGTGGTCGCGCGCTTTTGCTTCCTCGATCCGCTCCAAATGCTGCTCCAGGTCCTTCTTCGAGAAGAAGGCGGTGCCGTAGATCCTGGTCAGGCGCTCGCGGTTCTCGTCGCCGCGCCAGTAGGCGCCGGCCACCGAGCTCAGCTTGATCGCCTTGATCCGCCCGGTCGAGGGACCGTGGGGGCCACGGCACAGGTCCTCGAAGAGGCCGTTCTTGTAGAGGGAGACGGTCTCGACGCCTTCGTCGGCGACGAGGTCTTCGATCAGCTCGACCTTGAAGCTCTGGTCCTGGCCCTTGAAGATCTCGATCGCCTCGGCCACCGGCACGTCGCGGCGGCCGAACTGCTCGTCGGCGCCGATGTGCTCCAGCATCGCCTTCTCGATCTTCGGCAGATCCTCTTCGGTGATCTTTGTGTCGGCTGGGAACTCGAAGTCGTAGTAGAAGCCGGACTCGATCGGCGGCCCGATCGTCACCTTCGTCCCGGGATACAGATCCATCACCGCCTCCGCCATCACGTGGGCGGCGTCGTGGCGGATCAGCTCCAGCGCCTCGGGGTCGCGGTCGGTGAGGATCGCGATCTCGGCGCCCGCCGCCGGCAGCGGCGCGGTGAGGTCGCGCAGATCGCCGTCCACCCGGATCGCCAGCGCCGCCTTGGCCAGGCCCGGCCCGATAGCCGCGGCCGCGTCGGCGCCGGTCGCGCCCGCGGCCAGCTCCAGCGCCTTGCCGTCGGGCAGGGTGACAGTCAGTTTCTCCGTCGCGGCCTCCACGCGAGCCATGGTAGTTAGCGGGCGGGTCCTTGGCGTGCCTGGCGTTCGGCGATCAGCGGGCAGGGGCTGTGGGCGGCGACGGGCCGGGTCGATTCCCAGAGGACGTATGGCGGCGCGACGCGCTTCACGCGCAGGTCGGGATAGGGCGGCCGGCCGGCACCGCCACGTGTGACCACAAATCGCACCCCGTGCGGCGGGCGGTTCCCCACTTCGCTCTCGGCCTTGATGCAGACTCGACCCCCCCGCAGTTCCCAGGAGACGAAGGGAGCGCCATGCTGGTCGGCGAGCAGATCGTCGGGAGCGAGGACGAGAGTCGAGTCGGCGGCGATCAGCGGGCGCAGGGCGGTCAGGGAGGCCGAGTAGGTCGTGGGACCGATCGGCGCATTGGCGAGGGCGAGCAGCGAGCAGACGCCAGCGGCAAGGATGAAGGCTGCGGCGAGCCAGGTGCTGGCGGGTCCCGTCACCGCAGGGGGCCCCCCATGCCCTGCGGTAGCTAAAGCTTCCTCGGGCATTGGCCCCCCTACGGTGCCACCCGCCGGCACCTGGCTCGAGGGGCGCCCATGAAGCAACGGCAGCAGGATCGTCAGGACGACAAGAGGCGAGCCGACCTCGATCGCCTTGGCGGCGGTGTAGGGCGTGCCGCCAACGCGGGCCGCGGCGTAAGCCAGGAGCGCAGCGGCGAGGCCGGCGAGAACAGCCGACTCGCGGCGCCGCCAGCAACGGATGACGCCGTAGATCAACAAGACAAACGCGAAGGCGGCTCCAAGGTAATAACCGATCGCGGGCACGGCGCCGTCGCCGGGGGCGAGGCGGAAATCGCCAGAGGGCCAGATCCCCAGGGCCTCGAAGGGCGAGACCTGGCCGAAGAGGTTGCCGAGGCCGGGACCGTTGGGGTCGAAGGTCTCGAAGCTGTGGAAGTCCAGCATGCGGCCGAGCTCGGGGGCGACAAGGACGGCAAAGGCGAGGAACGCCAGAAGGACGGAGCTGACAACCGACGGGGATGCCGTGGGCCGGGGGTCCTGCGGGCGGGGCAAACTGGCTCCGTTCTCGGACCCCCGGCCCGCGTCAGCCCCGTCGGAGGGGCCGGTTCGGCTGACGGCGAACTCGATGGCGGCCCAGATCACTGCCGTGCCGATCAGCCAGGTCAGGCCGGGGAAGCTGTAGACGTAGACCGCGCCCACGGCTAGGAGGGCTGATGGGACGAAGCGGAGGGGGAGGTCGTGCCAGGTGCGGGTCGACTCGCGGAGGGAGAGGGCGAAGGCGAGGACTAGGAGGGCCTGGATCGTCTCCTTGAAGGCGCCCTGGGCGAAGTAGGAGGCGACCACGTAGGCGAGGCCGACGACGAGGGCGCCCGCCGTTCGCGGGATCCACCTGAGGTTCGCGAAGGCGGCGAGCGCGGTCAGCGGGGCGAGGACGGCGACGGCGACGTTGAGGCCGCTGAATCCCTGGACCAACCCGATCCCGAGCCCCTTGTTGAGAGCGACGACGATCGAGTGCGGGCCGAGGGGGTAGCCCTGGTGCAGCAGTTGCCCGCCCTGCCCATGCGCGAGCCGGTCGGCGGCGAGCAGGTGCTGGGACATGTCGGGGTTGAAGCTGGTCCCGAGGATCCCGAAGTGGCCTTCGACCACGAACGGGATCGAGGCCACCAGCAGCGCGATCAGCGCCACCGGCCAACCGATCCGCAGAGCCTCCGCCCCACCCTCCAGTCGTCCCCGGAGATAGGCGATTGAGCCGAGCGTCAAGACCACGACGACGATCGCCGAGGCGACCCCGTCGCCGCCGATCCGCACCGTCCCCCAGCAGACCGCGCAGAGCAGCGCCAGCCCGACCGCAGGGGCCAGCCAGGACCAGCGCCGGGCGCCGCAGAGCCCGATCGCCGCCTGCCCGATCGCCAGCGCCGCCGCGCACACCGCCAGTACCGCTGCATAGGTCCCGATCACAAGGCCCGCGAGCCTAGACTGCGGCGATGGCGTTCGTCCCTCCCGCCCGCCACCTGCTGCGCGCCAAGAGCCTCGCCGACGCCCGTTACGCCGAGCCGCTCGGGGTCGACGACCTGGCGCGCGCGGCAGGCCTTTCGCGCGCCCACTTCAGCCGCGAGTTCCGGCGCGCCTTCGGCGCCTCCCCGCACGCCTACCTGCTGACCCGCCGGCTGGAGCGGGCGGCGGCGCTGCTGCGGGCGACCGACAACTCGGTCGCCGAGATCTGCCTGGCGGTGGGGCTGCAGAGCGTCGGCTCGTTCACGACCAGCTTCAAGCGCGCCTTCGGCAAGACCCCGACGGCCTACCGGGCGAGCTTCCCGCCGGCGGTCAGCCAGGCGATCGTCCCCGCCTGCGTGGTCCGCGCCTACGGCCGCCCGCAACACCGCACGTTTCGAGAAGACAGCGCCACGCCCGCGACCTAGCATCGGCGCCAAGCCGATTTCAACCCGAGGAGGAACCGATGAAGGTCGCAAACACGCAGCTCTGGGTCCACGACCAGGAGGAGGCGCTCGCCTTCTACACCGAGAAGCTCGGCATGGAGGTCCGCAACGACGTCACCCTGCCGGAGATGGGCGACTTCCGCTGGCTGACCGTCGCCCCGGCCGGCCAGGAGGACTACTCGATCGTGCTGATGGCGATCCCGGGCGAGCCGGTGATGACCGAGGAGTCGGCCGCGCAGGTGCGGGCGCTGATGGCCAAGGGCTTCGCCGGGACCGTCTTCCTCACCACCGACGACTGCCAGGCCTCCTACGAGGAGCTGAAGGCACGCGGCGTCGAGTTCACCGAGACGCCGGAAGAGCGTCCCTACGGCATCGACTGCGGCTTCCACGACCCCTCGGGGAACAGCTTCCGGCTGACCCAGGTGAAACTGCCGGCGACCGCCTAGCGGCCGCATTCCCGGGAAGAGTGGGCGTTACTGGGCTCGAACCAGTGACCTCCACCTTGTCGAGGTGGCGCTCTCCCAACTGAGCTAAACGCCCGGGAGGCGTGAATCTAGCAATGAGAAACGGGCGACCCCCACCGGGCTAAAGGTCGTCCGGGCGGCAACCGATGCAACCCGTGCAACTTTTCCGTCCTTCCCGTGTTTATGAGTGCGTCGCCTGAGCAACGGCAGCTAAGACTTCAAAGCTCGAGGACCGACGAGCCAGCGACTTCAGACTCGCTGGTGGCACGTCCTTCGGAAACAAGGGGCCCCTTCATCGGGGCCCTTTTCCGTTCCCCAGCGATCAGACGTGATCGCTGGGCAGATGCCAGCGGCGCGGGGCGATCAGGTCGTCGATCGCGGCCGGGCCCCAGGAGTCGGGCTCGTAGACCTGCGCCCTTGGCGGCTTCTCGAGCACCGGCGCGGAGATCTCCCAGAGGCGCTCGATCGCGTCGGAGCTGGTGAAGAGAGTGCGGTCGCCGACCATGACGTCGTGGATCAGGCGCTCGTAGGCGTCGAGGGCGTGCTCGGCGCCGCCGAAGGTGTCGGCGTAGCTGAAGCGCATGTGCGCCTCGCCGAGCTGGATCGTCGGGCCGGGAACCTTGGCGAGAAAGGAGGCGGAGATGTTGCCGGGATCGCCGAGCTCGAAGGTGAGGTGGTCGTGGCCGAAGGACTCGGCGATTTGGTCGCAGTCGAGCGGGAACATGCGGCGCGGCGGCTGCTTGTAGGCGATCGTCAACAGGTGGCGGCTCTCGGCCAGGCGCTTGCCCGAGCGCAGGTAGAAGGGCACACCCTCCCAGCGCCAGTTGTCGACGAAGGCCTTGACCGCGACGAAGGTCTCGGTGTCGGAATCGGCGGCGACGCCGTCCTCGTCGCGGTAGCCGTCGTACTGGCCGCGGACGACGTCGTCGGGCGAGAGCGGCGACATCGAGTCGAAGACCTTCTCGCGCTCGATCCCCAGCGCCTTCGGCTCGAAGGAGACCGGCGGCTCCATCGCGACGAAGCCGAGCACCTGGAACAGGTGGGTGACGATCATGTCGCGGAAGGCTCCCGTTTCCTCGTAGAAGCTGCCGCGCATCTCGATCGAGAGCGTCTCCGGGATGTCGATCTGGACGTGGTCGATGTGGTTGCGGTTCCAGACCGGCTCGAACATGCCGTTGGCGAAGCGCAGCGCGAGCAGGTTCTGCACCGCCTCGCGGCCGAGGTAGTGGTCGATCCGGTAGATGCAGCGCTCGTCGAAGACCGAGTGCAGGTGCGCGTTGAGCGCGCGGGCGGAGTCGAGGTCGGTGCCGAACGGCTTCTCCGTGATCACCCGGGCGCCCTTCCCGAGGCCGGCGGCGCCGAGGGCTTCGACCGTGCCGGCCGCGGCGGCCGGAGGCAGCGAGAGGTAGTAGAGGACGCCGGCCTCGCCGCCGAGTTCGTCGCGGGCCGCGGCGACCGCCCTCGCGAGCTCGTCGAATCCGTCGCCGACGCCGACGAACCGCAGCGAGTCGGCGAACGGGTCCCAGGTTCCCGGCGACATGTCCTCGCGGCCCGAGGCCTCGATCGCCTGGCGGACGATCTCGCGGAACTCGGCGAGCTCGACCGGGTGCCGGGCGGCACCGACGATGCGGAAGCGCTTCGGCATCAGTCCGACCTGGGCGAGGTGGAACATTCCGGGCAGCAGCTTGCGCTTTGCCAGGTCGCCGGTCGCCCCGAAGAGGACGATCACCTGGTTGTCCGGGATCTCGGCGACGGCCTTGTCGGCAGTGGCGCTTGCGGCGACGACGCTCACGCCCTCAGGCTGACAGATGCGCGCCGCTGGCCTGGGACCCGACGGCGACCTATCCTGGCCGGGAGCAATGGCAGGCGAAGAGACAGTGGACGGGGTCGCGGCCGAGCGCCGACGTCTGGACCGGACCGAGCGCCGCTTCTGGCTCGATATCTGGGCATCGGTTCCCGCCGAGGTCGCGGCCGAGCACGGCATCGAGGCGCGGGCCTTCGGCCCGCTGCAGGCCACCCTCGCCACCGCCCTCCCAGACCGCACGATGATGAACCTGCTGCTCGGCGCGGCTGAGCCCGGCGCCGCCGCCGACGGCCACCTCGAGACGGCGGTGGCCTGGGCGGACACATGCGGGGTCGATGCCTACGTACCCGTGACTCCCGGCCTGCCGGACTCAGAGGCCGCGGAGGAGTGGCTGGCCGCGAACGGCTTCGCCCCTGGCTACAACTGGATGAAGTTCCTTCGCGACGCCCACCCGCCACGCTTCAAGGTGACCGACGACGTCGAGGTCGTCGAGCTCTCCGGTCCCGACCAGGAGCCGTTCGGGATGATCGCCGCCACCGGCTTCGGCCTCCCCGCCTGGGCCGCCGCCTTCTTCGCCGGCCTGCCTGGGCGCGAGGGCTGGCGCTGCTACGTCGCCCGCGTCGATGGGACCGCCCAGGCCTGCGCCGCGATGCTCGTTGACGGCGCCATCGCCGAGTTCGGCATCGCCGCCACCCTCGAGCCCGCCCGCGGCCGCGGCTGCCAACCGGCCCTCCTCCACCGCCGCATCGTCGACGCCGCCGCGGCCGGCTGCGACACCCTCCTGGTCGAGACTGGCGAGCGCGTCCCCGATCGACCTTCCGTCAGCTACCGCAACATCCTCCGCGCCGGCTTCAAGGAGGCATACCTGCGCCCGAACTGGCAGCGGGCACGGTGAACGGGAGCCTGATCGTTGAAGCGCTCGTCTTCGGGTTCTTCTGGCTCTGGGTGCTGGGGCTGTTCCCAGCGGCCGTGATCTGCGTGCTGAAGGAGCGCTGGCTGCTCTTCGTCGCCGGCTGGATCACCTTCGGCATCGGTTGGTACCTGGGAGCGATCCCGCTCGCCGAAGCGCGCTCGGGCTGGGCCCGGCGCTTCTACGGCGAGGAGAAGCTCGCCCGTGCCGCCGACCCGATAGGCCTCCGCCGCCCCGGGCGCACCACCGCTCTCTGGCTCGGCGGGACCGCGGGCCTGATCGTCGCGATCGGCCTCCTCGCCGCCCGCCCGGCGCCGCTCGTCGGCGTCGACGGGAAGGCGCTTCAGTACTCGGTCAGCAACAGCATCTTCGACCACTCCCCCTGCTCGCACGAGGCCGACGGCAGCTGGACCTGCACGGTCCCCGACAACCAGTCCAGCAGCTCGATCCCGTACCGGGTGAGGGTCAGCGGGCTCGGCTGCTGGACCGCCACCAGCACCTTCTCGACCCGGGACGACCCGCCCCGGCGGTTCGAGGGCTGCATCACGGTCTGGGATCAGATCCGGATCTTCGAAGGGCTCCTCTAGGCTGGCCAGATGAGCGAGCCGATCGAGGTAGTCGAGCGATTCCTGGCCGGACTCGCCGACGGCGAAATCGACACCGCCGTTGACCTGCTCGCGAGCGACGTCGTCTACAGCAACGTCTCACTGCCTACCGTGCGCGGCCGCGAGCGCGTGCGCAAGCTCGCCCGACTGACCCTGGGCCGGCCCGGCGCCGGTTTCGAGGTTTATAACCACGCGATCTCCGCCGCCGGCAACTCGGTCCTGACCGAACGCACCGATGTCCTCAAGCTGGGCCGGCTGCGCATCCAGTTCTGGGTCTGCGGCCGCTTCGACGTCGAGAACGGCGAGATCGTCCTCTGGCGCGACCGCTTCGACTGGATGAACTACACCGTGGCGACGCTGCGCGGCCTGGTCGGCATCTTCGTGCCGGCGCTGCGGGCGAAGGCGCCCACCGGAATCGAACCGGTGTAAACGGCTTTGCAGGCTCAATGACAGGGGCAATATTTCGCTTGCTAATGCGGTTTCGTCGCGTCTTGCCACAGTCCGCACCACAGTCCTGCCGGACTTGAGCGCGAGAGGGCACCGTCAATAAGTCAGTTTGAATCGAAGGGCTAAGCGACCTTGACTACGCGTCCTCCGGCGGCTGGGCCAGATTCCCTGCACGAAGCCGATTAGACATAGAGCGGCGCTGGCGGACAAGGAATGCTCCGCCAGATGAAACCGATGGAAGGGGAGCAAGCCGAGCGGTACCGATCCGATTGGGCTCTGCGCTTCGCCGCGGTGGCGTCGGTAGCCGCACTCATCACCGCTGTCGCGACGCTGGTGGCCGTGATGGCGAATCTTGGAGCGGGCCGCCGTTGTATGCGCTCCTGTGGACTTTTCATAGACGCCGATTTCCCTCGTTCAGGCTAGTGGCGAGAATCTGGTTTGCGCGACCGAGTATGGAACGTCCGGTCTTCGCCGAAAGACTTTCCGGCTTCATTCCAGGCAACCAATCGGTAGTGGTAGGTCGTGCCCGGGTGAAGTCGACCGGCTAACCCTTCGGCTTCGGCCTTGGAGCCACTGTTCCAGCCATAGGGGTGTTCGAAGTCATAGGCGTTGCGCCCGTAAGCCTTCGTTAGACCGAACTGAAACTGGATCCTCGTCGCAATTCCGCCGGTCTTGACGGCGCCGAAAAGAAGCTGTGCGCGGGCCTGGCCTTCGTCAAGCGATTCCGACCCCCGCGTGTAGGCCTTTGGGGGTGCCGCCGCGACCAATTCCGATTCGGCGGCAAGAGCAAGCCGCCCAGAGGAGAGCACCAGGCCAACCATCAGGACCAAGAGCGTTCTAAAGCGCATCGGCTGAGTCTATGAACTCCGATTACTCATGGGTCCCGCCGCGTGGAGCGCCGGTGTGCCTAGACCCATCGAGCAGCCGGACTGGGGAAGGCCGGACCTCCGCCCGCTCAATCGCCATCGCGAGGCAGACGACGGCGTCGATCTGGGTTCGGCGGGGAACCACGATCCACAATGCCCCCCTAGGAAAACCACATCACGGCTAACAGCCCCGTATATCCCGAAGATGGCCCAAGCCATCCAGGGCCGTTCAGGGCGCGGAATAAGCAGCTTCCAGCTTCACTCGCTCCCCTCTGTTCGGGCGCGCCCAGGCCGCGCGGACTTCCCTGCGCCTGACCCCGAGTAGACCGTGAGGCAAAGCAGCCCTAACGGCGCCCTCATTACCCAAGTATGTCCTCAGGGCAGGACTTTGAGCCGTGAAGGGTCGTTACGCAGCGACCCGCTCTCCAGCGGGCACGTAATGCTCTAGCTCGGCATCCCGGCCAAGCGCGAAGGGAATCCCCTCAACGGCCAGGTTGCGAACCTCGGGGAAGTCGTCGCCGGCGGCAGACCAGCCCTCTACATCGGGCGACTCGGCCCACCAGCCGTCGGCTTCGTGGTGGTAAATGACTCGTACGGTCTCCATTGGCTCTCCTCGTCAGAGTAGCTTCCGCGCCTCGTCCTCGGCAAGCCCGACCTGGCTGACGAGGATCTTGCGAACGAGGCCAGCCGGGATCGTTGCCTTGTCGTGAAAGGCGAAGGTCAAGGGCGGGTAGCTCGGCGACTCCATCCTGCGGTGAGAGCCTGACCGCCTGACGGTTCGATAGCGCAGAGGCGAGCGTTCGAGAACCGCGAGGAGCTTCTTCGCCTTGAGGGATGGAAACGGGCTCACCGGGACGACCCTAGAAAGACCCTCGGATCACTCGGTGCGAGCCTCCGCTTGGGCTTCGGCTCGGCGGTCCGCGATCAGCTCGGCGGCCAGATCCCGACCCGGCGCAAGGTCGACGATGCTCCCACGGGCGAACTCGATGGCAGCGAGTCGCTTCTCGAACTCCTCATCGCGAATCTCGGGCTGGCCGGACATCAGCTCAATCTAGTGCCGGGGTCCGCGCGGCTTCGGTTGCGATTGCGGTGCGAGCGCCGAGAAATCTGTCCAGCCTCGCTGCCGCCTCAGACTCGGTGCCGGGCATCAGGTGCCCGTACAGGTCGAACGTCACCTTGATCGAGGAATGGCCCATGAAGACGGAGAGGGCCTTCGCGTTGACGCCCGCCGCGATCATGAACGAGGCGTAGGTGTGGCGCGCCTGATGCAGACGCAGGCGCTCGGGGATGCCGGCGTCCTCCCACGCGCGGTCAGCGCGGCGATAGATGGACGCGGCATGAAACGGCGAGCCGTCGTCGGCTGAATACGCGAGGGCGCTGTCCGGCGCCGCAGGTCGGCGAGACCGAAGCTCGGCAAGGACCGCCCGCGCCGCCTCAGGCATCGGCGTAGTCCTCGCCGAGGTGCGGGTCTTCGGTGCGATGGATCCCTCCTTCGGGTCCCATGACTCGCGGACCCGGATCGTCTTGGCGGCGAAGTCGATCGCCGCCCAGCGCAGCGCGCGCAACTCGCCGTAGCGCAGGCCCGCATAGATCGCGGTGGCCCAGATCGCTCGGTCCTCGATTGGCAGGACGCTCAACATCTTGGCCGCCTGCTCAGGGGCCACGATCCGGACCTCCGCCGGGTTGGGCGACGGGAGTTCCAGATCATGAGTCGGGTTCATGGTGAGACCTTCTCGCGTTCGAGCCCGTCGATATATGGCCTGTAGAGGCTTCAACGAATTGCGGATCGTTGACGGTGCCTGGCCTTCAACCAGCCAGCCGTCGACAATCTCCTGAAGGTCTGCGGTGGTAATGGCATTGACCTTCCTCTCGCCGACTAAGGGCAGGATTCGCTCGTTGAGAGAGGTCCGATAACCACGAACGGTTGAGGGCTTGAATGGGCGTCCGGAGCGATTCCGGATCTCCCCCCGTTCCACCCCTTCCAGCATGCCACTGCGACCTCTCGCAACGTCCTCGCGCTGGGCGCCCGCATGGCTCCACGATCCAGCGCCCGCTTCGCCTCGGCTCGCCACGACTTCGCTTCCGATTCACGGGCGAACGCCTTGTAGATCCTCCGGTCGTCGTGAACCGAGTAGACCGACGCCTCGAACCTCCCACTACATCGGCAGCGCCCGCCCCCCTTTGCCGGGCAGTCCTTCGAGTGGCGCTTGCGGATGCCCTCAGCCATCGGGCTCTTCCCTGAACTGCCCGCGCCGCACGTCGCCAGGGCTCCAGTTGATCCCCGCCATCAGCTCGCCGGGCTCGACTTCGAGGCTCGCGCAGAGTTTCGCCAGCGTGTCGATGCGAGCGATTCGCAGCCCGCGCTCAAGCTGGCTGATCTCGGTCCGGTGGACGGAGGCCCGGACGCTCAACTCATCCTGGGACATGTCCGCGCTCTTGCGGGCGCGAACGAGGTTGTCGCCGAACTGCGCCGCGATGTCCATCAGCCCAACTCCAAGGCGGCGAAGTAGAGGGCCGAGCGCGAAGGCGACAAGAAGCGCCCCTCGTGATGCATGAGTCCCGCGCCAACCAATTCGCGGACGGCTCGCCCTGCGGCGTCCTCGGGATCGCCTCGGTCGGGGTCGGCATGAAGGACGAGAATCAGCTCGTCCATCGTCAGCCGGGTCGGGTGTTCGTCGAGGAGGAGCGCCAAGACGGCACGCTCCGTTGTCTTGTCCTCCCCTGCCGGGGAAGAGGGATCGAGCGGCGCACGACCCTTAGGGTTCTCGCTAGCCATGAGGAGCGTTGCCTCCTTGTGGTCAGGCTCCCGGTTGGTGTTTGCGCACCGCCGAGAGCCGCTTATGTGTTTGGCGAAATTACCACAGTCGTCGGATATTTCCGACAGACGGGCTTTATCTGCCGGCGATGATCTCGGCCACGGTCGAGTGATGCACGCCGGCCTCTTCGGCGATCTGGCGAAGTGAGAGGCCCGACTTCTGCGCAGCCGCGAATGCCTTGCGCCTCGTGGCGCGTGACTTCTTGTGCTCGCGCTCGTACTGAGCCTGTGCGGCCCGTACGGCCTGGCGCGCCTTCTGCTCTTCGGTGTCAGCCATTGCCGGGAGCCTAAAAGCTGCTGGCAGACGGCGAGGCCGGCCCGACCCATCAATTCTGCCGTCCGAAGACCGGCTCGGCGTTCTCCGCGGTCCACCGTTCCAACTCGTGAACCGGAACCAGCCGCTTGCGCCCCCTGCGGATCAGGCGAAGTTCCGGCGCGACATTGGCGTCGAAGAAGTCGGGTCCGACTCCAATGGCCGCTGCCGCCTCGGCCGGGGTCAAGGCAATTCGCGGGATCGATGCGGGCAGCTTCTTCGCCACAACTCACCCTGTCTGGTGGGCTCCCGGCCCCGGTCCCCATATCTCGACAATCTCGGCCGGGTGCTTCTGGGCTGGCTCGATCACCACCGCCTCGCCCGTACCCAGGCGCTTGAACTCATCGGGAGCAACCCAGAATTCACGCTCGGCAGTCCGCGTCCCGTCGCCCAGGCCGGCCATCCCCGGCGCACCGCTGACCCGGCGCGTGGTTGACCAGGACTGCTTGGTCCCCGCCACCCGCGCCAGCCGTTCGGCCGAATCGGGGTCGCTCTCGCGGTGGATCACCGCGAACTCGATGTTCGTCAGCACCTGCTCGGTAAGGGTGTCGGTGGCATCGTCGGGTCGGGCGCTTCGCAGATCGGCCAGGCTCTGAGTTCCGAGGACAACGCTGAGCCCGGCCGAGCGCGCACGCCCGAAGAGACGGTGGACCTGCTCGGCCGCGAGCGCGGCGAACTCATCGATCACGACCAGGCCGCGCGTGTTCCGCCCATGCAAGTCGGCGGTGAGCGTCACCAGGTCGATGACCAGCGCCGCCCCCAGGAGCTTTGACGCCGCCGGGTAGCGGTCGGCGTCGATGTGCATATAGACGACGTCGCCGCGCTTGAGCGACTCCGCGAAGTTGAGCGCGGGACCATCGTTGAGGGACGGGTCTAGCCACCGCCCGAGCTCGCTCTCGACCAGGACCGCGAGGCGATCACGCCCACCGCCAAGGTCTGCCTTGCCGCGCGCCGAGAGGGAATCGACATAGGCAGCGACACGCTGGGCAACCTCTCCCCCGGCCCCGCAGGCCAACGAGTCAAGGCGCTCGGGGTCCATGAAGGCGACGATCTCCGAGAGCGTCGGCGGCCAGTGGTTCGCGGCCTGCATCGTCTTCAGCACGTGCCCCAGCAGGCGCTGGGTCGCCAACTCGTAGTGAGGCTCTGACCAGCGGTGTCCCGCAAGCGCCTTGTCGGCAACCTCGGTTGGTCCGCCCCGGCCGAAGGGGTTGTAGACGCTGGGGCCGGTCGGGGACCACTCGATGAAGCGGGCGCCGGCTCGCTCGGCAGCGTCTTTGAGGACGGCGCGCAGGTAGCGGTCCCCCTTGGGATCGAGAACGATGGCGGGCAGACCGGCGAGGATGTAAGCCTGGGCGATGGCGGACTGAGTGACCGTCTTCCCCGCACCCGTGGCTCCGATCACGAAGGCGTGGACGCCGCGCTCGAGGCCGACGGGCACCCGGCAAACGCCGCCTCTCTTGAGAGTCCCGAGCGCCAGCTTCCCATCCTCGATCCGGGATTCGCGAGCGCGCTTGCCCCGCCAGCGCGACCAGGCCCAGCGAAGCGGGCTCACTCGGTCGCGCGCCTCGCGCGCCTGCTCCCCGCCGCGCTCCAGGTCTTCCCAGTGCCAGTAGGCACCCCAGCCGGCAGCTACGGCGGTGGCGCTGAACAAGGCCACTCCAACCTGCCAATCGATGGGCCAGGAGAGACAGGCAACGGGGACACCCCAGAGCGCCCAGGTCCAGCGCAGCTTCGCCGCCCGCAAGCTCGCCATCACCACGCCGCCGAGCGACGCCATCCCGAGGACGAGCGGGATCGCGAGGGCCATTAGGTGATCGCCGATCGCGCCGGGGTCGATCGGTTTGACCTGGCGACCGCGCTTCACCGCGACACCACCTCAAGAATGCGGATGCGCTCCTCGGCATGGGTCTTCTGAACCGCGCGCTCCACGGCTCGCCGCGTCGGACCCGGCTCGCAGTAGTAGCGAACCTCCTCGACCCAGCCGGCCCGCCGCCAGGAGCGGATGAGCCCTTCAAGGCGCCGTGGGGCCTTCGGGGTCAACTCGACCTCGACGGCAATCGGCCTCTCCTCGGTGAGGATCGCCAGGTCGGGTCGGTGAAGGCGTGGACCACCGCTCGGAAGCTCGCCCACCTGGGCGCTGACGATGGGCTGCTCCTCGATCCGCTCGGCCAGCCACAGCGCGCGCTCGCTCAGGACGCACTCGGCGCCGAACTCCTCGCCGAGCTTGAGCGCCGTGGTCGCACAGCGCAGCCAATGATCGACGGAGCCGGGCGAGACGACGGCGGGGGCAAGGCCAAGGCCCGCGTAGCGCAGGCCAGCCCGCGAAGCGCGGAGCAGACTCGGCTCCGCTCGCAGCAGGTCAAGACGCTCCAGCAACCCGCCTTCGATGCAGGCCGCGACCCGGCGGTAAGCCGCCGTGCGCCCGACGCCGAGAGCAGCCATGACGTGCTCCATCGCTACCGCGCCATGCACGCCGACGAACCGGACCAACTCCCGGTCTCGTCCCAGCGCTTGCCGGACTCCGGGTTCTGGACCCTTGGTATGCGTTGGCGCTCTCATCACTGGCAAGACGGGCGCTCGCTTCATTTCGTCCCACTCCATGCCCCCTACACGGATCAACCCACCTCCCCGCCACCACCCGCCCGGTCCACCGCCCCGCCGTTTTCCCCGCACGATTCTCAGCAGCCGACCCCGGTCAACCACCACCACCTTTCTCTCAATGGTGGTTGGGCGGGGTCGGCTGCTGAGAATCGCCGCCAGCCCCCATCCCATGCAGCGGGGCGGTGGACCGTCGATCCACACTTCAGTCCACCCGGACCGTCCGAAATGCAGCCCCGACCCACCCGCGAATCAGCACGGCCGCGCCGGCAGTCAAGGGCGCTTGCGCCCGACCCCAAAGGGGTTGACGGCCGGAGCGGTCGTGCTTCAATCGTGAGGCAGGGGCCCCTAGGCACCGCCTCCAGACAGGTCAATCGGGAGACCCTAGGCAGCGGCGCGGTCAAGGACGTCGTACTTGGCATCCCTGAGATCAAACGCCGGCTTGGTTCCCTCAAGGACGTTAATGATGGCTTGGTTGATGCGGGGGTCCTCAATCGCCCCCGCCGCATATGTGATCGCGTTTCCACCAACCTTGTCGATGGTCGCATGGACTACCTGATCTGCATCGCAAACGACAGCAAGATTCGGGTTATGGGTGATCATGATTATCTGTCGGCGATCCTTCGCGTGCTTGATCGCAGGCACGAGAAGCTGCGTGATGGTCTCGTTATCAAGATTCTCCTCCGGCTGATCGATAACAAGCGGCGCATTGTCGGGGTCAATCAGCAAATAGAAGATCAGCAGAAGAGTGCCTCTCTCGCCCGGTGAAAGCTGATGTAGGGGCTTTCCTCCCCATCGCAGTTCGAAACGGGGGCGCATGTACTCAAGACCGAAGATGAAGTCGAAAAGCGCCTCCGGAGTGGTGGCAGCAACAAGCTGATCGGCAATCTCGACCTCGGGACTGCCCTCTCTACTTACATCGCGAGCAAGAGCCGAGGTCAGCTGCGTGAGAAAAGCAGCGACCCCTGTCGCCGAACTGAAGTCATGCTCCGCGAGCATCTCCTCCAAACGCTCGCGGCCTTCTGGGTCGCCTTGAAAGCTTCCGCGTCGGCCCTTATGGATCATCTGAAGTAGGCCGTCAGCAAACCCGTCAAGGACATTCTCTGCCGAAAACGAGAGAGAAGTCACCTCCTCTGCGATTGGTCGCTCGTCGATCAGACGCTGTACTGGCTTATAGAGTTGCCGATACTCCGCGAGAAGGTCTTGCTTTGCGGCAAAAATCTTAGCCGTGAGATCGTCGCGGATCGCCGCGACTGAAGCCATTTCGTCCGGCACGCCATCCAACGCAGCAATCTTGGCTTCGACACCCTTAATCGAATCAGGTTTGTCGTGAGAACCTTGAAGTTCGTCGCCTCGCCGTTTCCACTGAGAAATCGCGCGTTCGTACTCCTGATAACGGCGTTGCGGCTCGTCGAGGAGTCGCCGCAACCGATCGGCCTCTTCCGAAGCCTCTGTACGAGCACGAGCCTTCGACGATGAGTGATCACGATCAAGATCGTCTCTTAGCGCCTCGATGCGGCGGCCCGTTTCGATTCTTGCCTTATCGAGATCGACAAGGTCTTCTTTGAGCGAGATTACATTCCGTGCGTCGAAGCCCGCCGCCTCAAAATCGACCGCGCTGTCCTCATAAAAGCTTGCGATTGCGGTACGTAGATTTTCGATACGTCCGACGATGCGATCAATGGCTGCAAGGCGCTTCTTTTCTTCTTCCTCGCGCTTCCGAAGATCAGCCAGTTCACCATCTAGCCCTTCAATCTTCGCGACAATTTGGGCGAGATTGTCAGCGGCCTGAGCATCGCTCCCATCTGGCTTGGTTGGCTTCGGAATCTCGGGTGGTTTGGCTAGCTCGTGAGCCTCAAGCTCGGCCTTTTTTTCGGATAGCTGAGCAATGAGCGCTTGGCGCTGCGCCACAGATCCAGTGCGGCGAAGCTCAAAGTAGCTTCGGTTCACCTCGGTAAGACGGGTGCGGAGTTGGCCGATTCGCCCATCGATTGCGGTGGTCTTATGCTCGATGAGGGCTCGCAGGCTCTCCTTCCCGAGCCGGTCTGCTTCTGGCACATGAGAGAAGATCACGGCCTCTAGCTCGTCGTCGAAAAGGGTTCGGACAGACGTATCGGTGATCTCGGTACATACCTCCTCGAGGTAGTGCTGGGGCACATACCTAACGCGCTCGGGAAGACTGCTATCAGTCGAATCGCTCAGAACCTTGCGAATGGGGCTACCCGACCGCCAATTGGTCTCTACGGCAAATCGACCGCCAAGGTTGGCGGACCTGTCCAGGAACCGTCCTGGACTGAGGAAGGAGAAGTAGCCGCTGTTTCTCGTATTTCCAGCCAACGCAATCGTCTCAGCAAGCGCACTCTTGCCACTGCCCTTCTTCCCAATTACCGCAACCAATCCTGGATTTAGAAGCACGGAGCCTGAAAACCAGCGCGCCGTTGGATCGGGATCCCCGATGCACTCGAACTGAACAGCGTCGATGATCTTTGATGCTGCCTCACGGTGACGACCTAGGGCCGGCGGCTCAGACCCGACGAAGACCCGGTCAGGGGCGAGAAGGAGTTGGCTCAGTCCGTTGAAGGTCGGGTCGGCGCGAATCCAAAGCTGGCGATCTTGGGCAAATACGAAGAGGTCCTCTGGTCTGTGCGCGTCAGAACCATGAATGCACGGCTTGAGACTCTTGAACTCCTCCAGAAATTCAGCGGGGCTGGCGTGTTTCTCTCCCAAGCCAAAACTGCGGGTCTTCGGATTGGCGGAAAAGAGCATGTGGGCCTTTTGAATCGGCGCCTTGCGAGTGAGGTGGCCCTGCCCATCCCAATTGATCTTCGACAGGGGATCATCGGCAGCGAGGACCATGAGGTGGCGCTTCCATAAGGGTTTCGCGCGGCTGAGAACATTGGTTACGTCCTCATGGGAGACAACGGCCTGCTCCATCCCAACCCGTAGATCCCCTGCTCCCTGAAACTCAACTTGCTGCTCCTTGAGGCGCTTGCCCAGGACTGCGAGATTCTGTTCCGTCAACTGCAGCTTCTCGTCAAGCGCATCGGGGGCTGACTCCGAAAGGAATTCCAGCCGATGCAGGAACTGGCTCTCGATCACATCAGGCGGGAGATCCTCGGCGAAAAGAACATGGAGATTGACCCTAGGTTCGGGGTCGCCAACCTTGATGACATCGCTAAGGCGCAACTCAACATTCGCGAGCAGCGTTATTTCTCGCGCCGCAGCGGCCTGATCCTCGCCGAGCAGCTCGACTAGAAGACTGTCGTCCTGCTGAATTTCTCGCAGCTCGCGGAAGCCGCGGATCGTGAAGTAGTCGGTAACCCCAATGACGGCGATCTCTCGCTGCACCGCTCGCTCAAATAGAACTTTGGCGTATTGCTTGAAGTCGGCGCCGAAGCCGTTGTTGAGCACCGAGTACGGCGTATGAACGTGTAGATCCCAGCGGCGCCACTCAGATCCGCGAGCGTACATATTCGGGAATTCGGTCGAACCCATGGGGGGAGAGCACCGTAGGGCCCCCTGCGGACGCATTCACGGTGTCCGGGCCAGAGAAGACGATCAAATGATGCAAACGATCGCGATCCTCCTTTCGGTCACTGGCGCCCTCTGCGAGTTGATGGGCCTAGCGATGGTTATCCGCGAGATCGGATCTGATCGCCAGCGAGCACGTGAACTGCTGGCTCGAAACCGAAACCACCGCCCACCCCGCCGGGAATATCCGTCAAAGATTCCGGTTCCAAGCGGCAGAGCCACCCCTGGCATCAGCTCAGTTGCGTTCGGGCGTCAGATGGAGGTTCACGACCTCAGCGCTCAATGCGAAAAGGGATTCGCCATGGTGGGCAATGCGATCACCGGGGTAACGGAACGGACCGACCGCCATCGAGACGAGTTGGAGGCGCAAATGCTGTCTGAGATCGATGAGGGCGACGAAGAATTGCGGCGGACGTTCCGCGAGGTCTTGGAGTCCGACCTCACCGAGCGCTGGTTCGGCGTGATTGCACTCGCCACCGGGATCATTCTTGCGGCCGCCGGTTCAGTCGTTGGCTCTCTGAGTTGAAGCCAACGTCTCATCTGGGGCCTTCCCGTGCGCCAGTTGTGCGCCAGTAACACACGAAAACAACCGGTTTCAACCGGAATCAGCCGGACCAGATCCGCATCAGCAAGCCAAATTTGGCTCTGGGCCTGGCGGATCGGTCTTCTCTCCTCCCCGTAGCGCGGTGCCACAATCGTGCCACAGTCGCGCACGAAAATAGCCGGTTACAGCCGGACTCAACCGGACAAGACACCCGGCTGAGAACGTGCTTCTAACCCGCGTCCAGAGCCAAATGCCTGCTCAGAAGCGAAAGGCGCCCACCGGAATCGAACCGGTGTAAACGGCTTTGCAGGCCGCTGCGTAACCACTCCGCCAGGGCGCCGCGGATCGGTCAAGCCTAGCGGCGCATTTGACGCGACGACGGCTCGGTTGCCGGGCTGCGCCGCCCCGCTCTAAGCGGGGGCGTCGGGCTCGGTCGCGTCGTAGTCCTTGACGGTCCCGTAGTCCTCGACGGTGCCGCCGTCGCGCATGCTGGCGTCGTCGGGATCGTCGCCGTACTGGCGCAGGGCGCGGCGCTGGCGCAGGTAGTCCCACATCTTGTCGAGCTGGACTTTCAGCTCCTCCATGCGGGCGTGGTCTTCGGAGCTGAGGCCCTCGCCCTCGTGGCGGTGGAGCAGCTGCTCCTCCTCCTTGACGAGCTCGTCGATGTGACTGAGCACCTCTTGGTCGTCCATGGGCCGAAGACTACCCGGCCGCGTGGCTATCCTCGCCCGGCCGATGGAGAAAGCGACCGATGCCACCCGCCGCACCCGACTCGCCAGCGAGCGCACCGAGCTGGCCTGGTGGCGGACGGGACTGGCGGCGCTCGCCGTCGCCATCGGGGTGGGACGGGTGGTGCCGGAGCTGAGCGACACCGTCACCCGCTGGCCCTACGTCGCCGTCGGCGTCTGCTTCGGGCTCTACGGCCTCGCCCTCTTCGCCTACGGCAGCCACCGCGGCCGCAGTGTCGAGCGGGCGCTCGACGAGGGCCGCTTCCCGGACCCTCCCCCCTACGCCCACGGCGCCCTGGTCGCCGGCGGCCTCATCCTCGGGCTGCTGACCATCGCCCTGGTCGTCGCCGGGTAGAAGCGACGCGCCGGGCCCAGGGTCAGGAGGCCGAGGCCAGGGACTGGGTCGCCTCCGGCCGAGCCAGCGGCGCCGGGTTGGAGAACCGCATCACCCCGTCGTCGACGGCGCCGCGGCGCAGCATCCGCAGGTCGACCGGGTAGTTCTGGCGCAGTTTCCACGGCTCCTTCGAACCCTGTTTGGGCAGGTGGTCGAGTGCGCGCAGGACGTAACCGGAGTTGAAGTCGAGCAGCCGCTCCTCGGTGATCGAGGGATCGTTGACGGTCGGCGTCGCGATCCGCCGGCCGCTCGCGTCCATGTGGTTGAGCAGGCGGCAGATGTATTCGGAGGTGAGGTCCGCCTTCAGCGTCCAGGAGGCATTGGTGTAGCCGAGCGTGTAGGCGAAGTTGGGGAAGTCGCTCAGCATCATCCCCTTGTAGGTGAGGGCGTGCGGCAGGTCGGGCTCAGTGCCGTCGATCGTGATCTTCATGCCGCCGAGGAAGAGCAGGTTGAGACCGGTCGCCGTGATCACGACGTCGGCCTCCAGCTTGTCTCCGGACTCGAGCTCGATCCCGTCGGCGCTGAAGGTCTTGATCCGGTCGGTGGCGATCTCGGCGCTGCCGTCGCGCAGGACCCGGAAGAGGTCGGCGTCCGGGACCAGGCAGACCCGCTGGTCCCAGGGGTTGTAACGCGGCTTGAAGTGTTTGTCGACGTCGTAGCCCGGAGGCAGCGCTTTGATCGTGCCGCGGCGCAGGATCTTCTTCACCAGCTCCGGCCGCTTGCGGCTGAGGCGGTAGAACGCCCCCTGCAGGAGCACGTTCTTCCAGCGCACGATCGGGTAGACGACGCGCTCTGGCAGCACGGCACGCAGGCGGTTGGCGATCCCGTCCTCGCCCGGCATCGAGATCACGTAGGTCGGCGAGCGCTGCAGCATCGTCACCTTGGCCGCGTCGGCGGCCATCGCCGGGACCAGAGTCATCGCGGTGGCGCCGCTGCCGATCACGACCACGCGCTTGCCGGCGTAGTCGAGGTCCTCGGGCCAGTGCTGCGGGTGCACGACCTCACCGGCGAAGGAGTCGATGCCGGGGAACTCCGGCGTGTAGCCCTCGTCGTAGCGGTAGTAGCCGGTGTTCGCGAAGAGGAAGCCGCAGGTCAGCGTCACCGCCTCGCCCGTGTCGGTGCGCTCGGCCTCGACCGTCCACAGCGCCTCCGCGCTCGACCAGGCGACGCTGACGACGCGGTGGTTGAAGCGGATCCGGCGATCGATCCCTCCCTCGCGGGCGGTGTCGCGGACGTAGTTGAGGATCTTCGGGCCCTCGGCGATCGATTTCTCGTCGGTCCAGGGACGGAAGCGGTAGCCGAGCGTGTGCATGTCGGAGTCCGAGCGGATGCCGGGATAGCGGAAGAGGTCCCAGGTGCCGCCGATCTCCTCGCGTGCCTCGAGGATCGCGTAGCTCTTGCCGGGGCAGCGCTCCTGCAGATGGTGGGCGGCGCCGATGCCGGAGAGGCCGGCGCCGACGATCAGCACATCGACGTGGTCGTTCAGCATCTCGGTGGTTCCTTTCGTCATCGGTCCGTCGGGCGACAGCTTTCTGCAAGCATCCTATCAACACCCTGTCGAGAAATTCAACTTCTTGTCGGGAAAGTCAACGCTGTGTATCGTGGGAGCGACCATGCCTCCTCCCCAACCAACTTCCGAGGCCGCCCCGCGCGGTCGCCGCGGCACCCGCGCCAGCGGCGACGACCGCGAGCGGGCGATCCTCGTCACCGCCGAACGGCTGCTCGAGGAACGGCCGCTGAGCGAGATCTCGGTCGAGGACCTGGCTCGCGGCGCCGGCATCTCCCGCCCCACCTTCTACTTCTACTTCCCTTCTAAGGACGCGGTCCTACTGACCCTGGTCGACCGCATGGTCGAGGCCGGGACCGCCAGCCGCGAGGAGGCGCTGGCGAAGCTGGCGGTGGAACCGCGCGCGGGCTGGCGCATGGCCTTGCAGGCCTCCTTCGACGCCTTTGGCTCGCGCCGCGCGGTGATCCTCGCCGCCGCAGAGCTGAGGACCACCAACGCCGAGGCGCGCGAGCTCTGGGCGCGGGTGATGGAGGGCTGGGTCGCCGACGTGACCGCGGTGATCGAGTCCGAGCGCGCCCGCGGCGTCGCCCCCGCCGGCCAGCCCGCCCGCGACCTCGCGATCGCCCTGCTGCAGATGAACGAGCGGGCGCAGTACGCGACCTTCGCCGGCGAGACCCCGGCCCTGGCCGAGGACGAGATCCTCGACGTCCTCGTCGACATCTGGGTGCGGGCGATCTACGGCTCCGCCCCGGCGGCTTAGCCGCCCGGACGAACGCGCGTCAGAGCGAAGCCGGCTCGAGCACGCGGAACGAGATCCCGGCGCTCTGCAGCCGCGCCAGCAGGGCGTCGCCCATCGCCTCCGCGGTGGTGACCTGGCCGGCCGTCTCCGGCAGCTCGTCGAAGGCGAGGCAGAGGGCCGACTCGGCCAGCATCTTCGAGGTCTCGCCGTAGCCGGGGTCGCCGCCGGAGACCTCGGTGACGACGCGCTTGCCGCCGCCCTCGCCGACGAACTTGACCTTGAACCAGCTCTTGGCGCGCTCGGCCTCGCTCGGCCCCTCGCCCGGGGATTTGATCTTCAGCAGCAGCTTGCGGGTGGGCGGCAGCGGCGCCAGCATGGCGACCGCCCCAACCCCCGCCCCCAGCGCCGCGATCGTCGCCAGGCGCTTGGCGACCATGTGGTGGCCGTAGGTGAAGTTCGGGCCGTAGCGCGGGAGCGCGGCGGCGGAGCGGCGGACGATGGCGCCGTCGATGGTCGGCAGCGGCACCACCCAGCCGCCCAGCTCGGAGTCGCGGCTGATCCCCAGCCCCGCCGAGTGGACCTCGCGGCCGGGCGGGCGCGGCTCGCCGCGGCGGCGCTCCTTGGCGACCCCGATCGTCTGCCGGGCGCGGGCGAAGCCGTTGATCGCCGAGTGGTAGGTGCCGCCGGAGAAGCTGGCGTCGGAGCGGACGTAGCCGTTGACCTGCAGCGGCACGTCCTCCGGCAGCTGCTGGACCGTGAAGTAGGCGCCGAGGTCGTGGGGGATCGAGTCGAAGCCGCAGCAGTGGACCAGGCGGGCGCCGGTGCGCTGCGCCTCGGCGTGGTGCTCGATCCACATCCGGTCGACGAACTCGGGCTCGCCGGTGAGGTCGACGTAGTCGGTGCCGGCGGCGGCGCAGGCGGCCACAAGCGGACCGCCGTAGAGCGCGTAGGGGCCGACGGTGGTGATGACCACGCGGGCCGACTCCGCGACCTTGGCGAGAGCGGCTCCGTCGGCCGCGTCGGCCTCGATCAGGTCCGGCACCGGCGCCGCCGGTGCCGCGGCGGCGAGCCGCGAGCGGACCGCCTCCAGCTTGGCCCGGTTGCGGCCGACCAGCGCCCAGCGCAGGCCCGCGGGCGCATTGGCGGCGAGGTACTCGGCAGTGAGGCCGCCGGTGAATCCGGTCGCGCCAAACAGCGCCAGGTCGTATTGCCGCTCGGTAGCCACGCCGGGCATTCTGGCAGTCCTGGCCGTGCAGCCAACCCTTCCCCCAAATGCGAGCGGATTACGAGCTGAATGTGAGCAAAGCGCAACATCGGAGGGCCGCAGCGGTTATTGCCTCAAATCCCGTCGTGCAAGTCAGGGGCGCGGGAGCAACGACTAGCTGGGGAGACATCAGATGCGACAGCGACAGAAATTCGGACTCGCGCTTGCCCTCGTGGCGATCGCCTGCACCATGCTCGCGGCCACGGCCGCGCAGGCCTCGACGATCACCGTCGGCAGCGTCCTGCCACCGGGATTCAGCTCGAAACCGTTCGAGGAAAAGCAGACCCTCCTGAACACGGCACTGCCGGAGAAAGGCGCGAACCTGGTCTCACCGGTGAACGGGGCGATCGTGCGCTGGCGGATGCAGGGCGCCAAAGGCGGGCCCTTCTTCCTGCGGGTACTCCACCCGACCGGGACCGGCGCCTACACCGCCACCGGCACCGGTACCGCGGTGACGCCGACCGACGCCGGGCTGCAGACCTTCACCGCGAACCTGAAAGTCCACAGCGGCGACCTGATCGGGATCGACCCGACCAACGCCAGCGACGAAATCGGCGTCGCCGAAGTCGCCGGGGCGAGCTTCACGTCGATCTTCCCGTCGCCCTTCGACGGCGCCACCGTGGCTGGCCGGGAACCGAAATCCGGGGTCGAGCTCGAGCTCAGCGCCGAAGTTCAGCCGACTCCCGCGATCACCTCGATCGCCGGCAACTTCGGCTCGATCGCCGGCGGCACCACGGTCAAGATCACCGGGACCGACTTCACCGCCGCCAGCGCCATCAAATTCGGCGACGCGCCGGCCGCCAGCTTCGCGGTCGTCTCCGAAACCGAAATGACCGCGACCGCGCCGGCGGCGACGAAGCCGGGCAACGTCGACGTCACCGTCACCACCGTCGCCGGCACCAGCCCGATCGCCAGCGGGGACCGCTTCGACTACGAAGCCTGCGTCGTCCCCAAGCTCGGCAAGAAGACGCTGAAGCAGGCCAAGCGGGCGCTGCGCAACGCCGACTGCAAGCCGGGCAAGGTGAAGAAGCTCAAAGGCGCCACGCCCAAGGACGGCATCGTCACCAAGCAGAGCCTGAAGCCGGGCAAGATCCGCAACCCCGGCACCAAGGTGAACTTGACCCTGGCCGAGCAGTCCTAGTCAGCCGAGCGAGCGACGTGCGTCAGGTCCTAGGGCCTGGCGCACATCGCGTAGGCGCGGAAGAAGATCGTCGGGTCGAGCTCGTTGCGCAGCACCACGGTCCAGCTGTTCGCGGGAGCGCCGTTGTCGGGGTCGGGGTAGACGTATTCCTCTTCGACTTCGGTCCCTTCGCCGCCGGGACGATCGACGATCAGCGTGTAGGGGGAGACGTATTCAGTCTCTTCTTCGATCGGTGCCGGTTCACCCTGGAGGTCGAAACCGCCTCCGGTCAGGGCCTCGCCCGGCTCGCAGGCGGCGAGAGACTGCCCGACTTCCCCCGCGTCCTTGACTCCGACCCGCTCGCCGTAGCGGACGACGACGTTGGTCGCACCCGGCGCCCCGGTGTCGCCCCGAGGCCCACGCTCGCCGACCGGCCCGCGCTCGCCCGCGGGCAGCTGGCCGGCCTTGAAGTCCGTCGCCGCGAGCGAGCCATCCTTGACTTTGGCTCCGGTCACCGCGTTGCGCTTCAGCTGCTTGCTGCCGACGCTGTTCTTGGCCAGCGTCTGGGCCGCGTAGGCGGTCGCGCCTCCGAGCGCCAGAAACAGCGCCAGCGTGGCGATCACGTTCGCGTAGGTGAGTCTGGGCCGCAGCCGCTTGCGCATCTCGATTCCCCGATTCGGTCGTTTGGTGGGCGAGGCCACCTTTCGACAAATTGGGAACTTCGCTGTAGGGATGCGAGCGCTATTGCCGCACGGCGATCAGACAGGCGCCCGGCGCGCCTCGCGCAGCAGCCACCAGTCGACGACGTAGCCGCCGAAGGGGACGACCGCGCCGACCAGGATCCAGAACGTGGTGCGGCCCGACCAGCCCTGCTGGGGCCGCAGGTTGAGCGCGATCACGACGTAGGCGATGAACAGCAGGCCGTGGATCGGCCCCAGGATCTGCACTCCGAGTTCGCCCTTGTCCTGGTGTTTGAGGAACGAGGCGACGAGGAGCGCGAGGAAGCTCGTCGCCTCGGCGAGAGCGATGTAGCGCATGGCCTTCAAGGCGCCCACCCTATTGAGATGCGGAATCGCGGCGCCACAACCAGCGGCGAGCGCGCCGAGGGCGAAGCCAGCCTCGCCTGTGGCTCGTACGGACTCCGCGCCCCAGGCGGTCTCGGCGTCCCCGGCCGTCCTCCGACCGCGGGCGAACCTATTGTGGCCCGCCCTTGTACGACGCCGCTCAGCACCTGACCGACGACGGAGCCCGTTCCCGATCGCTTCCGGATTGGCCCGAGACCCGACCCCTGCGCTCGTGGCAGGAGGAGGCGACCGAGGCCGTGCGGGCGCACTCGGCCACCAGCTTCCTGGCCTCGGCAACGCCGGCGGCCGGCAAGACCACCTTCGGCCTGCACATCGCCCACCGGATGCTGAGCGCCGGCTTCGTCTCGCGCGTCGTCGTGGTCGGCCCGACCACCCACATCTGCCGCCAGTGGGCCGCCGACGCAGGCCGTTACGGCATCGATCTCGAGCCGAACAGGCCGAACTCGGACGGGCCGGAGTCGGCCGACTTCCACGGCGTCGCCGTCACCTACCAGACGATCGCGGCCGGGCCGGAGACGCACCGGACAGCCGCCGGCCGCCGACCAACCCTGCTGATCGCCGACGAGCCGCACCACATGGGCGACCAGGCCGCCTGGGGCCTGCGAACCCGCGAGGCCTTCGACGGCGCCCGCTTCCGGCTGCTGCTCTCGGGCACCCCGTTCCGCTCCGACAACTCGGCCATCCCCTGGGTCACCTACGACGAGGACAGCCTCAGCCGGGCCGACTACACCTACGGCTATCCACAGGCGCTGCGCGACCGGGTCTGCCGCCCGATCACCTTCCTGCCGTACGACGGCGAGATGGAGTGGGTCTCTGACGGCCGGCTGCGCAGCGCCGACTTCGACCTCGCCCTGCCGGCGGCGGAGTCGGCCCGGCGCCTGCGGACGGCGCTGAGCCCGGACGGCGAGTGGATGGGCGAGGTGCTGCGGGATGGCGATGCCAGGCTGAGCGCGGTGCGGGCCGACGGACACCCGGACGCGGGCGGCCTGGTCATCGCCTCCGATCAGGATCATGCGCGGGCGATCGCGGCCCGGCTCGGATCGATCTCGGGGGAGCAACCCGAGCTGGTGATGAGCGACGAGCCCGGTGCCAGCCGGCGCATCGCCGACTTCGCCGCCTCCGATCGACGCTGGCTGGTCTCGGTCCTGATGGTCTCGGAGGGCGTCGACATCCCCCGCCTGCGGGTCGGCGTCTATGCCACGGCGGCCCGGACCGAGCTCTTCTTCCGCCAGGTGGTCGGTCGCTTCATCCGGACCACCCCGCGGCCGCGCCGCCAGATGAGCTACCTCCTGATGCCGGCTGACTCGCGGCTGAAGGCACTGGCCCACGAGATCGAGCTGGAGCGCCGTCACGCGCTCGACCTCTCGGCGGACGCGGAGGAAGAGGGCGAAGAGATGGACGACCCGGATCCGGAGCGGGGCGAGCCGGGTGGCGGCTTCGCCGTCCTCAGCTCGAGCGCCGCCGAGCTGGACGACGCGATCATGAGCGAGACCGCCCTTCAGCTCTTCCCGACCGACGACCCAAAGCCAGTGGCGAGGAAGGTGGCCACCCTCGCCATTCCAGACGCCGCGCCGGAGCACCGCGAACCCGAGCGGGAGTCGGCCTACGCGACCCGAGAGCGGCTGCGCGGCGAGCGCAGTCGCCTGGTCGCCGACGTCGCCCGTCGCACCGGCAAGTCGCACCGGGAGGTCCAGGCCCGCATCAATCGCGCCACCCGGACCCGCTCGGTCACCAGCGCCACCATCGACCAGCTCGAGCGCGGCAACGCGATGCTGCGCCGCGAGCTGTGGCGCTGAGGCGGCCGCTCCTTCGCTGATGCGGAGCTCAGCAGCGCTCGCGGACAGCATCGAAGATGCTGACACGCAGGGCTCTGTATTCCCGCAAGGTCTTCCTGATATCTGCCGCTGCCTCGTAGTCCCGACGCCTCAGAACCTTGCGTAGTCCCAGGCGTTCACGACGAATCGCCGACGGGTAGCCACGCTTCTCCGCTCGAGCAAGCATGCAGGGGGTGAAGTCCCGATGGTCCAGGGGGACACTCGTCGACGTCACTTCCTCGCAGCGAATAGTCGAGCCTTCGGCTTCCACTTGCTTCGCCGGCACTCGGACGACGATTGCCATCGACTGCGGCGGCTCTCCCGAAAGCCCGAATCCCCAATGCCCGTCGCCGTCAACCGTGGTCGCGCCCATCTCCACGTATTCGCCATCGGTTTCGATCCTGCCGATCTCGAATGGCCTCTTTACCCGGCAGGCTGGATTGGTGCTTGAAATCAGGCCAGTGAAGGGCATCGTCAAGTCCGTGAATCCAGGCTTGGGCGGACCCGGGTATTCGTCGACCAGCAATCCCTTCTTGATCGTTGCCGTGGTCGGAGCAGAAACGAGATCGCCTTCGGCTGCATCGGCTCTTCCGACCGAAGAGAAGACAAGAGCCAAAGCGATGACCGAGGCCACGATCACGGCCAAGAATTCTGTCCCTGAGAACCTCGCATTCGACATCGTCAACCCCTCTGCCTTAGCCCTGGTGAACCGAAACGCCTCCGTGAAGGTCGGCGCAGCATATTCCTGAAAGTGCAGACCATGCGGCTGCTTTCCCCAACAAGCGATGGGCGGCGTGACGAGCACGCTCAGCGGCGCAGCTCGGCTCCCAACTGGGTGGCGAGCCGCACGGAGGCTTCGATCTCGACCTTGCGGATCGAGACGCTCTCCACGTTGAGCCCGAACGGGACCCCCAGCCTGCGACAGAACGCGATTAAGTCCAGGGCCATCGCGACCGCCTGCTCGTAGGAGGCGTCGAGGGTGTCGTCGGCATGGCGCAGCTCGTTCTCGATCCAGCGCGGAACGGTGACGCCGAGCCACTGGAGGAACTCCAGGGTCTTGAGCGAACCGCAGACCGAGAAGCTGAACACGATCGGGACCGGTTCGAGGTTCTGCGCGTCGCACTCGTGGTGGTAGTCGGAGATCAGGTTCTTCGCCGCGTTGACGTCGTAGACGATCTGGGTGATGAAGAAGGAGCAGCCCGCGGCCTGCTTCGCGATCAGACGCAGGTGCTCATCGCCCTGGCGCGCGTGTCGCTCGGCAATCGCGACCCCACCGAGCGGCAGCTCCGGCCGCACCTGGTCGCGCAGTTCGTAGGCTCGGGCGAGCGAGGTGAGGACTGCCTTGTCGCGCGAGGAGGGTCCGACGAACACGGTGAGCGCCCGGGACGGATCCTGCTCCTCCAACCAGGAGCGGAAACGATCCTCTCGGTACTTGCCCACGGCGCGGTAGACGATTGCGGGGACCTCCAGCCGGGCGAGATCACGGGCGAGATAGTCGGCGGGGTCCATCGTCGGCAGGAAAGGAAACGGGCGCTCCTCGGGATTGCGATCGCTTTCATCGTCGATGTCGTAGAGGACGAGGCCGTCGATCGTCAACGGCCGCAGCCGCTCAAGGGTGACCCGGCCGATCTCCGCGGCCTCCTGCGGGCTCGTCGTCAGTCGCGGCGGCGTAACCGCGAAGAGCAGGAACTCGCCCGATCGAGCAGCGATGCCCCGTTGCAGATTCACGCGCGGAACCGTAGCCGAGGGCCGACCGCGAGCTCAAGCTCTTGCCGTGAGCGGACGATGGCAGGCGGCAACCAAAACAACTTCAAGTAGAGGAGAACATCTTGAGAGTGTCGATCGTTTGAGGACCCTGAAGGCCGCCCCGGTCCTGCTGGTCCTGGTGGCGGCCCTCTGGGTGGTGCCGAGCGCCGGCGCGGATTTCACCTCCACCCACGTGAACACCCCGGCGGACCCGACCTTCAGCATCTACGAACCGGAAGCCCCGTCGACGATCACCGTGACCGGGACCGTCGCCGGGGGTGGCTTCGGAGAAGAACTCGCCCTTCGCTGTTACTACGGCGCCTCAACCTCGAGACTGATCGACCCCGGCGTCACCCCCGCCCTCGACGGCACCTTCAGCGCGACCATCGTGCCGGAAACCTCCACCAGCTGCCGCCTCCGCGCGGTCACGGCCGGAACCGAACCGACCGAACTGGCGCCGTTCACCGGGCCCGTGCTGGCGGTCGGCGAAAGCCGGACGATCTTCACCACCGGCGCCATCAACGAAGGCATGCCGTTCGACTTCTACGCCAACGGTCAGCAGCTGACCGCCGCCGACGACTATGTCTCGATCGGCGACTGTGGCCTCGCCGACTCCTATCTGCGCAACGAGGAACTCGAAGAACTCCCGACCTTCTTCTGCAACGACTTCTACGACTCCCGCAATAACAGCGGGCACCCCACGGAGGCGAGCTTCCGGGTCGACGGCACGAACGCGTACTTCAGCGAGAGCGCCTTCCAGATCAACCAGGAAGCCGACGGCTTCCCGCAGCTGACGTACAGCTACTCCCAGAACCCGAGCAATGGTGACCTGACGATCGCCGACGGCGAGTCGGCGGCCATCTGCCCCGACCCGACCTACCCGCCGACCGCCACGAGCTGCGATGAATTTCTGCCCAGCGGCGTGCGCGACGAACGGACGATCGAACAGACTCACGACGGTCATCTGGTCGTGATCGCCGACACCTTCCACAGCACCGACGGCAAAGCCCACGCGATCAAAGCGCTGCCGGAGAACGAACAGAACTTCAACCATCACGGCGAAGAAATCGAATACAAATTCCCCGGTGAGAGCGGCTACGTGCCGCGCGTCGAGGGTGAATCGGTGCCCTTCCCCGATGCCGGTGAAGGCGCCGTCTACATCAGGGTCACCGGCGCGGCCGATGGCGACACCGAAACCGGCAGAGGGGCGATCGTCTTCTTCCAGCCGTCCTCGCCGGCCTATTTCGATGAATTCCGCCCGTCTCGAAACGGCTTTTACTTCGACAACACGGCGACGGTCCCAGCGACCGGAACGACGACGATCAAGTACGCCTACGCCCAGTCCTACGGCCAGGCCGAAGTCGAAGCGCTGGTCGCCGACGCGACCGCGCAACCGACGCCGGACGCGCCGCCGCCCCCCGCGCCCGCCGTCCAGTCGCCCACCCCGCCGGCCGCGACGAGGCCTGGGGCGAAGTTCCAGATCCGCCAGGTCGACCACTTCAGGGCCGCCGGCACCCTGAAGATGCTGATCGGGGTGACCGGTCCGGGGCAGCTGTCGCTGACCGGCAAGCGGGTGAGTGCCGTCTCGCGGCGCGTCACCAAGCCGGGGACGCTGTCCCTCACCGTGGGGCCGACCCTCGAACTGCGCTCGCTACTGGAAGGACGCGGCGTCGTCCACGTCACGGTCAACGTCGAATTCGCACCCGACCACGGCTCGAAGCGGGTCAAGGTCAAGCAGATGCACCTGGTCCTGAACGGCTAGCGTCCCGTGAACCGCCCGTCGCTCACCTTGCCGAGCCGCACGCAACCGAACCTCCAAAAAGACGAAATCCCGCTCGTGAACGGGATCTCGTGCGAAGCGGCTGAAGGGATTCGAACCCTCGACCTTCTGCATGGCAATTAGGCCGGGCTCCTATTGCGCCCGACAGCGAATACGCTCATTTCCAGGGATTTCATAGCGGCGCTGCAGACAGCCGCGATCTGGAATGCGTGCGGATATGCACCGATATGCAGCCATTCGGGCACTCGTGCGCATGAGTGCCCGAAATCCGAGGTGGCGGTTTGATTTTCGGTTCCCACGGCTCAGACCTGGGATCGCCGGAGTGAAAACCGCTCTGAAGGCGACCCTGCCCCACAAAACTCGGCCGTCGTCGTCAGCGCCCTCGTTCCCAGCTCCTCCCGGCTATGGCGCTCGCCTTTCGAGAAAGTCGCGGCGGACGCCTTCTCGTTGCCGGAGGCTTCCGTCCATCGCCTGCTTGAAGGCGAACTCATGATCGCCGCCCCGAGCCCGAGCGAGGAGGTAGATCTCCCAGCCGAGTTCATCGAGTTGGTCGTCAGGCGAGAGGTCAAGCTGTTGTTCGTGGCAGAAATCAACGGCGGCTCGATCTCCGTCGAACTTCAGCGGCTCTAGCGCCTTCACTCGCGGGACGACCTCGCCCCCTGCGCGCACGCCGGCGGCGAAAGCCTCGGGCTCCGTATCGCGGCGCCAGGAGACAGACCGTGACCCTGATGGTTCTGAGCCATTCTCAACTCGCCGCAAAGCTTCGGCGAAGCCGTCAATCACAGCGAGGCGCACGGGACCCCAGTCCCAGGCGTCCGGATCAAGGTCGCGGGATGCCACAGCTACTACGGACGCGAGCGGCTCCAGCGCTGCAACGAGGGCCTCTAGCTGCTGGTTCGGCAGCATCGCGGCATGGGTGACTGCGTCGAGGATGTCCGAGATCGGAACGAGCATTTCCTCGAGCAACGCTTCGTCATCCGCGAGAGGGTCCAGAGGCCCCGTTGCGAAAATTCCACCACCCCGAAGCTGCGCGACGACCTGCTCGGGGAGACTGGCATCGGTGAGGGCGGCTATTTCGTTGCGAATGCGTGGATCGTCGGCGAGGTCCTCCGCAAGCCAGGAGACATGGGCCGCAATCTCCCATTTGGCCTCCCGGTCAATCGTTCCGGTTCTCCAACGCCTCTTCGCCTCTGCCCACCACTGAGCCAAGGGGAATCCGCGGGCCGCCTCTGGCACGCGTGGAAGAAGATCCAGCCGCCCCAGGGACCAAAGCTCGGCAAGACCGATGTCGAAGAGCTCGTCCTCCGTCGGTTCCCGCGCAGGCTCCACCAGTTTCGGCTCGGACGCCTCTGGCCGGGGAGGCGGGCCTGCGGATCGGGCAACCCCGAGTGCGTTGGTCAAAGCCAGGCCGACCGCTTTCGCGAACTCGGGACCGACCTGGACCGGCGCGTCGATCATGAATCGCCCAGATCCCGACGTTGGGCGGTCATCGGGCCGATAGCTGAAGCGCAGGTCGTCGAGGGAGCGCGCAATCTCGGGATCGTGGCTACGGAGAGCTCCGAGGATGTCGATCATGGGTCGATGCTCCGAGCGGGCGAGCGCCGCCTCGAACGTCTCCCCCACGCGGAGCACTATCGGTAGAACGATCGTTCCGACCGTCTTGCCCGGAGACCTGCGAACAGCGCGACCGACCGCCTGGATGATCCGGGCTTGGCCGCGGCGAGTGTCAATGAAGGCGACCGCGTCGATTCCCGGGTAATCGACGCCTTCCGTCAGCAACTTCACGTTGGAGAGCAGACGATGCTCGGCGGGTTCGTCGGCGCAGAACCTCTCTAGGATCCGAGTCCGGACGGCCGGGCGCATCCCGGCGCCGTCGACATGCTCTACCCACACGGGATCTGTGGGTGCGTCATGCGAGTCGAGCAGGTTCGATGCGGTCTGAAACTGGGCACTGAATCGCTTGGAGTGAATGATGGAAGGCTGAAACGCCACTATTCGTTTGCAGTCAAAGCGGCGCATGGCCCGCGCACATGCGATCTGGGTGGCGAGACTAGCGGCGTCGAGGTTCTCATCCCCATCCGCAGTGACAACGCGGTGCTTTGCGATTAGCTGATGCACATCGTCGTCGGAGACCGGGATGACGGCGACCTGGTAAGGACACAGCAGCCCGAGTTCCGTCGCTTTGGCAAAGCTCAGGTGATGGACAACGCGGCCGAAACGGGAGTAATCATCCATCGACGCTAACTTCACATTCCGATCCCGGGCGCGGCCCTTGTCCCGGGTTCCGAAAACGGTTGGCGTTGCAGTGAAGAAGAGTCTCCGATCCGCTCGTATGGCCTCGCCATCCAGGATCGTCTTGTGCGACGACGACTCGAGGCCGGCGCACCTGTGGGCCTCGTCTGCGATCGCGAGGTCGAAGGACCGGTCAGTCAGCTCCATCGCCTTCGCGACTGCAGGTGAGGAGTTATAGGTGCACACGGCGAGGAGGGGCTGGTCTGAGTCGAGGGCCTCGGCAATCGCGGCGGGGTTGGTCGTACGCAGGTTGCCGAGCTCGTCGTCCTTGGCGAGATCCTCAACTTCCGAGTGCTGTTTATCGCTACAGACCGAGAGAAATCGCCGCTTTGTCGCTGCGTGCCGCGCCCAGACGCTGGCCGTCTGTCGGAGGAGCGGCAACGTAGGAACGAGCACCAGCACAGCCTTGGCCTGCAGGCGGTCGGCGGCCCAGGCCGCAATCAGGCTCTTGCCGGTTCCACACGCCATCACGACCTGACCGCGGTCCGCACCAGAGGTGGCCCAGGCTTCGATATCCCTCAGCGCCGCCACCTGATGCGGTCTTGGCTGCGCAGGGCTGACCGTTACCGGACTTAGCTCTTTGATGCCCTGAGGCCAATCCACCTCCGAGTGCCGCAGGGCGTCCCGAAGGCAGGTAGAGACAGGCTTCTCCTGGGCCCGCATCACCTCGAACGCACTGCTCGCGACGCGATCGGTCGACCCGATGAGCAAGCGCTCCGCGATCACGGCTCGATTCGACTCACTCAAGAACTTGTCGACGTCGCTCTTGGTAATCGAATGCTGGGCGCCATAGTTCTTGGCTTGTATGGCGAAGAGGCGTCCGTCATGCGTCTCGGCGACCAAGTCGATCCCTCGGTCTCTACCCCAGCGCTGCGGCCACCCGTCCCAGAGCCAGACCTTCCGAAAGATCGACTTCCACAGCGGCTCGTTCTCGAGATACCACTTACACAGCCGCTCGAACTCTTTGCCGTCCGAGCTGAACGAATCGAGAAGTGAGTCGAGAGTATTGCCCTGCGCTGCATCCACGGACGAGAACGTAGAGCCCCGAGAGGATGGCTAGGTCAGTCACTACGGGACCCGACGACGTGCGCGCTTCGTCCTTAGCGGCGAGCGGCGCGAACGCTCGAAAGGCCGCAACTGCAGACCGAGCAGGAGCGGCCAAGAGATCAGACGGCAAAACAATGCCGGTGGCGACGCTAAGCGACGCAGCCCACCGCACATCGCGGTCGATCAGGAACTCCTCGCCGTTGGGCGATCACGATGCTCCGAGTCTGGGCAGGGGATTCAGGCTGTATCCCGCCAACCCTCGGGGAATAGATCTTGATTGACCGGGTCGTAGATCACTACATCGAGCACATGATGTAACCAGGCCTCGGAGAGCTGCAGCTCGTAGTCGGGTGCTCCTCCAGCGCGTGCTGACAATTCCCCGACCCCGGCGATTGGCGTCAGCTGGATATCTACGGGCAGCCCTGCTTCGTGGACCAGTTCGCAGCGCAGCCACTTCCACAGCAGACGCTCGACGGGCATCTGCGCGCCACGAAACTCAAGGCTCAGCCGCCACTTCCGCGCATCAAGCAGCAGCCGTTCAAAGCCTTCACCGTCATTCAACTTCGGGTACTTGCGGCGTGCGGTCGCGGAGGCGGCGATCAGCGCCATCAGCAGAGAGCCTTCCGCCTGGCCTTCACGCCAAAGCAGCTCAGCGTCTTCCACCCGCTTACGGACGCCCATGATTTGGCACTACTCCGTCCAAGGGAGACCGAAATGGCGCGCCAGCGGATCGCGCTCTCGCCAGGTAGTCAGCAACGTGTCGATTTCATCGCGGCCGTCCGGCGAGCGGTGTGGTCCGTACAACGGGTCGCCTTTCTGGCACCGCGGATCGTAGAGAGGAAGCGCTGAGCAAAACCCCTGCCAAAGGTCAGCAAGATGCTGAGTGAGGTCAGACCAGGAGAGGCGTACATCGACGGGGCGCTCGCTAGCACGGCGCTTGAGAAGGTCGCGCCCCGCCGGGGTCGGGTGACCGCCCCGGCTGCAATGGACCTGATACTCGGCTAGGCGGAAGTTCCTCGCAGTCCGGTTTCGCATGTTGCCAGCGGAGAAACGCTCCCTAGCCTCCTTTGGCGAGCTTCGCATCCATTTCTCGGCCTCGTCGCGGCTCTCGGCTGCGAGCGAGATCAGATAGCCGCACTCGATCAACTGCCGCACTAGGGCTGCCCCCGGGTACCAAAGTTCTGTATCGAACAAGGAGACCGCGCCCTCGGCCAACTCCGCGGCCATCTCCGTCATTGTCGCGAATCCAATTCCTGCAGCGTCGCCATCGAACCCGTAGTGGATGTAGAGGCGAAAGCCGTTCTCAGAAAGCCGTAGCGGTATGGCTCGAGCTAGCTGCTCACGCAGCGCATGAGCCTGGTCATCGGCCAAGCCGTCCTCCAAGAACGCGGCCGCTTCTTCTTTGCTCATGCCCATGCCTGTCAGCGGCCCTAAGCCGTAACCAGGATCACCACGTTGACGACGAGCGTTACTACAGTCGCCGCCAGCAGTACCCAGGTCAGCCGCGCCAAGGTCTTGGTCAGCGCGATAATTTGATCGGTCCGGAGGTCTCCTTCGCGCCAGCGCTCGATCGTTATTTCGCCGAGATCCTTGCCGACGCTCTCGGCCTCTCGGAGAGAACGACTCTGTAGGCGCCTGGCAAGTAGCAATGCGGCGATGACCGACACCGGCCAGTAGCGCGGCAGTCGAACATCGGCGAGCCGTACACCCCGCTGATGGTCTCGGGAATCTCCTAGCCCTGCCATACGCTCAGAGCATGGACGAGCCCTCGGATGCAGCAATGATCGAACGGGCGCACAGTCTCGCCAACGAGGCCGTGCATATGGTCGCGCTCCAACACCGACGACTTCAATCCAACGAACCAGAGGATGAGACCTTCATATTTCGTCGGTGGGCCGATTTTCAGTTCCTAATTGTCAGCCTGCGTCGGCTTCGCCTAGCAGCCCTCCTGGCTGCAAGGTCCGAGGCGAATCGGGCAGCGATCGAGAGCGCGATCAGGGAGTTCGATGAGGCGCTGCCCGGCCTTCGGAAGATGAGAAACGTCGGCGAGCACATTGATGAGTACGCGATCGAAGATGGCCGCGATCGCAGCGTGAGTCGGCTGGCACTACAAGCCGGCAGCTTCGACAACGTGGCGCTGGATTGGCTTGGAGGCCGACTCGATGCCGACGAGGCGCTTGTAGCCGCCGAAGCTCTGCATAGCGCGATCAAGGCGGCGTCCTAGCAGCCCTTCAGTGGCGGCGATCAAACCGCCAGAGCAGCAGCAACATGAAAGTGGACCCCCTCCCTTTGCTGCTGGATCGGTCACAGCGCCTCCAATTCGGGGGCCATTCGCGGAGCGCGACGCGGGGCTCTCTCTCCCTCCACGTCTCGCCCCAGACGTTCGCGTAGCTCCGATCAGACGGAGTGGCAGGCCGCATCACCGCCACCGAGATTCGCTCGGGGACCCGAACTTCGGTCACGAGCCGAGTTCTTGCCGAACATACCCACAAATGCCTTACGGCGAGCCATCCACCGGGGCTTTGAAACGCCCGTCGGATCGCTGACCATGTGGCGAGTTGCCACCCAAGAAACAAATGAAAGAAGCGGCAGTGGCGGCGAGAAGCGGCCGATCCTGGGGCGGGCCAGCTCTGCCATCGGGAGCGGCCCGCCCGCTCGTCACTCAGCCGTGCTTAGTAATGCGCAGCGCTGGCATGGCCACGTTCACGGTCTTGATCGTCATTCGCCTCACCTCCTCCCCCGAGTTGGGCCCCGGCCGGTCCGGGGGGAAGCGCGAATGCTAGAAGCTTCTTAAGTGCCCATTTTCAACTGTGCGCACAGGCTGGATATGACGCCTAAGAATGCCTTATGGTCTGCCCGGCTTTAGTGTTCAGCAAGAGGCCGACTATCGAGGGGGTGCTCAGAAGTGGCGACTAAGACGAGGAGCATCGACGAGCTGGTGGCGTTCGTGATCCAGCACCCGATCCGGATAGACGCCCTCTCGGTCCTCAATGAACGCGTCGCCAGCCCGTCCGAAATCGCCAAGCTCTGCGACGCGGACCTGAACAAGGTGGGCAACCATGTACGCGCGCTTGCCGATGCAGGCTGCATCGAAGAGGTGAAAACGGAGATTAAGCGCGGCGCCGTCGAGCACTTCTACCGGGCGTCGCTTCGCCCGCATATCGGTGATGCAGAATGGGCGCTGCTATCCGAGCCTGCCCGCCTTGAAATCTCGGGCCTGGTCTTCCAGGCCATCATTGCCGAAGGGCTGGGCGCGCTCCGGGCGGGAACCTTCGACGCGCGGGTCGACCGTCACCTCAGTTGGTCGATGCTCACCTTGGACGATGAGGGCTGGTCCGAACTCACCACCGAGCAGGCCGAATCGTTGGAACGGATCGAAGCAATTCAGGCCCGGTCATATGAGCGGATGGTTCATTCCAAAGAGGAAGGGACCGACGTTATCGCGGCGGCAATGAGTTTCGAGCGCGCGGTACCGGGCCGCTCTCCCCGCCCTCCGCTGTAGGGGCGTAAGTGTCCCCCCGGCTACTAGGCAATGCGGCCGGAGGGACGGGAGAGAAGCAATGAAGCAAAAGCACGCAGCACAGCCACGAGTCCAGTCCGAACTTTCCCCGTCACTGTGCTGCGCATTCCAAGCCAAGCAAACGTACCGCAACCGGTGACGCCGAGAGCGTGTATGCACATTCCACTCTGTGCATTCGGTGCGCTAGAAAATAGTCCACACCAGTACAAAGCAGTCGACTGGGAAGGCGACGGGGCAATGGACAAAAGCGATGAGGAGAATGCCAGGGATGGGGAGGACGAATTCTGGGGCGAGCTGGCTATCCGCCTACTTCATTCAACTCAGGTGGAGGTGATAGAGGCCATGCGATGGATTGACGAGCCGGTTTCACCGTCTCAACTCGGAAAGGTTCTCAGGGACAGTGAAATGCCGGCGGAGCGGAAAGCAAGGAATCGCACGGTTGCCTCATTCGCGTACCACGTTAAGCGCCTCGTTGAACTTAGAGTTCTGCACTTTCACTCCATGCGCCCGGCTCGTGGTGTGACTGAGACGTTCTACATATTCGACTGGAACCCCAGGGATGATCGGCAAACCACTCAACGAGATCATTGACCGGCTGACGCTGCTCGACTTCGATTTCCCGAATCGCGAAGACCGAATCAAGGTGATCGGAGAGCTTCAACGTGCGAGCGAGGATGAAGACCGCGTCCCTTGCTGGCTCGGTGCGGAAACGGGCCTCGCCGTCCGCAAGCTCGCACGGCCCTGAATCCTCGTGAATAGCCGCGCGCCTTGCGCCAGATCGGTGCGAGCGGAACCAGTTCCCGGCGAGGGTTAGCGCCAATTTGTGATTGACGGTGCGCCCGCCGCCTCTCGCCAACAGTGCGGGCACCCGAGGCTCCATCGAAAAGGACCCTTGAGGTCAGGCCGGCCGATGCGTATGTATTGCCGCGCCGACGACGAGGAAGCGCCGCAGTAGCGCCCCCGGCGCTCGTCCCGCCCTAGGAAGGATTCCCTTGGACAGGGAGGCAAGCGGGTGTTCACGGAGACGCCGCTTCCTGGCATTAGACTGAAGCTCGATGACCCGCAACCCACGCCATTCACTCATCACGCTGCTTTGCGGTGGCATTGCGTTGGTGGCCCTATGTAGTTTCTTGCCACGGCAGGCAGGGGCTACCGACGGCCAGGGCCATGGCGCCCCCTTTCTCGATCGGAAGAAGCCGACTCTTCCACCCTTCCAATTCTCGCCCGATTCCCACATTCAGCGCGAAGGCGCGTCCCAACTCCTTGCGGCCTCTACGACGATGCTCGGTCGTACGGAGCTAGTTGCATTTCCTTCAAGTCTCGGCCTCTGCATCGAGAATGACCACCCTCGACAGCGGACTCGCGCTGGCGGCTGCGGTGTGCGTCAAGCGACGGGGGAGCACAACATTGGGATAGTGGCGTGGGGATACAGCGACAAGGCGGGAGGCCCCGCTGGTACCACCGAGCTCATCGGCCAAGTCACGCCCTCGGTTACTCAACTCCAGGCGTTCTTCCGCGTCGGAGGCAGCCAACATCGCGCCCCCGTACTCTTCTCGCGAGTCAGAGGGAAGCTAGCCGGACTACTTCACGTCTCGCCGTTCGGCGTCTTCTCAATTGACATCCCGACCTGTATTGAGGGTTCGCAGTTACGCCTTCGGGGGTCTGACGACTCAACTCGCTCATTCGCCATTAGCCCCCGATTTAGCCAACGGGCGGCTTGCGACAGCGGAAACGGCTTCGTATTCCGGGGCGACCTCAGCTTCGGGAACCTTCCCTCTAGCTGACACAACAGGTACGTCACTTACCGATGATGAGGGTAATGGACCTGCGGAACTTCAGAAGCTGAAAGCATGAAATGGATTGCGACTAGGCCCAGAATTATTATTACGGCAGCTACGATCGCCAAGGTCCGCCTGTGACTTTTCAGACCCCGATTCATGCCTCCTCCGGCCCAATGTCGTGAATGTGCTGTTTCTGGTAGCCATCGCCAAAGAGGTGGTTCTGGATTTGCCGGTGCGCATCCTGGGAGGTGTCCTCGGGAGACAAGAACGCCGTCTCGAAGTTGCACCACTCATCCACGTACTGGCCATACCCATAGGGTGCTGGATTCGCCCCTGCCCAGCCTACGGCAAACGAAGTGTTGAGGATCACCGGGTTAGAGCTGACGTTGCAGTGAAGCTGCGTGTCTCCCCGCCACGCGTATCCTCCGGGAGTTCCCTGCTTGCCGTTCCAATACCAGCTCCCGAGCACTTCGGTCTTCCATAGCGAGCAACCATCCCAGAACCAGCTGGAGCAGTACTCGGCCACTGCCCTCGATCGACGTTTGTTGTTGGGACGGTCGACCATTTCGGGCGCACTCACCACTGATATCGAAGCGCCTGCACGGATCTTTGGACCGAACCGGGGTTCCGGGGAGTCTTCTGGACCCTCGTCTGGTCCTACTCCTTCTTCAAATTCGCGGTTTTCTCTTTCCCTTTGTTCCCGTGCAACGCGTTCTTCCGCTTCGATCTCTTCTCTTTCGATCCGCGCTTCTTCTTCTTCGATTTCGAGGCGATCTTTCGGTGGAGGCACAATTTCGGTCGTATAGCCACCTTCCCAGCCGGCGCCTCCGACTACCGGGTAAACGAACGGCCCCCCGCGGTGGGCTACTTTCAAGGTGATGATGTTGCCACCACTGACTTTCAGCGTGGTGGGCACGGCCGTCCCGACTGCATCGTGCGCAAGTTCGGCACTGATCAGCATCGCCTCGGTCCCGTCCGCATAGTCAATCTCAACGTCCTGGGAGTCGACAGTTTTGACTTTCTGTCCAGAGGTCAACAGGAGTTCCCACGAATATTCTTCGGGGGCGGATTGATCGCGGATGCTTTGGTAGGTCATTACCCCGTCAAAGATCGGCCGGGTGACGGAGTCGGTGTTCGCCGCCGTATTGCCGACTACCGCCGCGACTTCTTCTGCGACGATCACCGGCGTGACACCACCGCCCGTTTCGACTGGTTCGGCTTTAATTTTTCCTTCGGGGACCTGAACGGCGAAGCCTTCCGAAGGATCAGTTGAGATGATCGAGAGGTCCGGAGTACCGCTACTTTCCAACCCAGCTTTACCTGGCTCGAGACTCGGATTGTTGCCATCAGCACGCTCTGGTCCGCTCACAAATTCCGAAGTCGGCGCTACGATCGTTGAACTACTCGTTTCGTCGGCAGCTTCGAGGGTTTCTTCGGCTTCGACAGCCGAAACGTGGCCTTCCGGGTCGACGTTGATCGTCCATTTCTTCGCCGTCGAGTTGCCAGCGCCATCAGTGGCGAGAATTTCGGCTGCGTGCGACCCTCCTGAATAGGCACTCATATTTACTGGTTTCGAGAGCGACACTTCACAGCCTCCGTCGGGGCACGATTTGCTCGTCGATGCGACCGATGCGCCATCGATCTTTAACACCAGCGAGCTTGCCCCGTACCCGGTGTCGGTCGCCGAGGCAGCGAAGCCGTAGCTTTCTTGTTCAACCCAGCCTTCCGGCGCTGCGACCAGTGCACCACTTGCTTGAAGGACCGGTTTCGTGGTGTCTGACTGCGCTTCCACCGTAAGGCTTTTGGTGGTGGTGCGGCCGTAGCCGTCAGTGGCTTTCACTACAACGGCATGTTTGCCGAGATAGGCCGGAGATTCCAGCGTCCACAGTCGTGATATGGGACAGGTGGTGGTCGAACAGGAGGACGTCCCTGCATCTACTTTTTTGCCGTCGATCGTGACTTCAGTAGAGATTTCGCTGCTACTCAGGAGCCCCTGGCTCCATTTCTGAATCCGGTTGTTGTTCGTGTCGGCGATCCACAGGTTTCCCTTGGCGTCCGCAGCAATCCCCATCGGGTAGCTCAGGCTGAACTGGCCCGCACCAGTGCCGGCCGACCCGAACTGGGTCAGGTATTCGCCATTCTGGTTCAACTCCTGAACCCGCTCGTTGTTCTGATCCGCGACCCAAACCTTGCCATCACCGCCCACCTCGACTGAGCCGGGGCGGGAGAACTGCCCATTGCCGGAGCCCGTCGAGCCGACCTGGCGGAGCCATTCGAACGTAGAGCTCCACTGCTGGAGGCGATCATTTCCCGTATCCGCGACCCATATGGATCCATCAGGGGCCACTGCAACTGCACGTGGTTCTGCAAGTTGAGCGGGACCGCTGCCCAGCGAGCCAATCTTGGCCAGATACGCGCCTTCCGGGCCCATCTTCTGCACGCGGCTATTACCGGTGTCGGCCACCAGGAGATTTCCGCCAGCCGTCGCGGCGATCCCCGTGGGCTGATTGAACTGGCCATTGGCACTGCCCGAGGCTCCCGCTTGACACACATCGCCTGATGCCGCGGTGCAGAGATTTTTCTGTGCTTCGGTCCCGCCCGCCGTCACCTTCGTTTTGTCGACGTCCTTGCCGAAGGTGGCAACAAACGCCCCTGCTTCATTGAACTCCCCGATCCGATTGTTGGACGTGTCGGTGACCCAGATGTTGCCTTTGAGATCAATGGCAACTCCGCTTGGCGAGGTAAGTTTGCCGCCGCTGGTCCCGACTCCTCCAGCCGTTTTTAGGAATACGCCTTTTTCGTTGAATTGCTCCAGCCGGCTGTTCCCTCGATCCACAACCCAGATATTCCCTTTGGAATCGAGGGCCGCATCCCCGGGATGGTTGAACTGACCGTTGCCGGTACCAGCGGCACCGAATGAGGTGGAGTAGGTCGGGACGTAGCCAGCGATCAGCCACTTCTGAATGCGATTGTTGTTCGTGTCGGCGATCCACAGGTTCCCTTTGCTGTCTGCGGCAATCCCTACCGGGTAGGTCAGGCTGAACTGACCCGCACCAGTGCCGGCCGACCCGAACTGGGTCAGGTATTCGCCATTCTGGTTGAACTGCTGAACCCGAGCATTGCTCTGATCCGCGACCCAAACGTCTCCCTTGCTGTCGATGGTGACCGCGTCTGGGTGGGAGAACTGGCCGTTTCCGGTGCCAGCGCTTCCGAACTGCCGCACCAGCGCGCCCGCTTCGCTCAGCTCCACAATCCGATTGTGTGCCCAGTCTGCGACCCAGATATTGCCACCGGGTCCGACATCGAGACCCGTCGGTTCGATCGCACCTAGCCCTGACGGGTTGACAACTTTTAGGAATTCGCCTTTTTCGTTCAGCTCTTGTACCCGCAAGTTGTAGGTGTCCGCGACCCAGATATTGCCGTGAGGGTCGACCGCAATGCTTTCGGGGCCGCTGAACTGCCCGTTGCCTGCCCCTGCGGCGCCAGCGACTTTGAGGAATTCGCCTTTTTCGTTGAACTCCTCGAGGCGATTGTTGCCGGAGTCGGCGACCCAGATGTTGCCTTTAGCGTCGAAGGCGATGGATTTGGGCCGCGTGAACTGGCCATTGCCGGTGCCGAGCGAGCCAAGCGCTTTCAGGAATTCGCCTTTTTCGTTGAACTCCTCGAGGCGATTGTTGCCCACATCTGCAACCCAGAGATTGCCTTTAGCGTCGAGAGCCACGTCGCCGGGGTGGTTGAACTGAGCGTTGCCGGTACCAGCGGAACCGAAGGAGGTCGAATAGGTGGGTTTGGCGATCGCCCCCCCTTCTTCCCCGGTGGCGCTGGCACTGACGTTGAGGTTGTACCGCGGCCTGGTCGTCCCAAGGGTCGCCTCTTCAGTCATCGACCCCGAGAGAGTGAGGCTCGGCGGCGGCGTCGGATGAAGGGCGAAGCTGACCGTTTTCGCCGAGGAAATGCCGACGGCATCAGTGGCCACCACTTCAGCGGTATGCGTTCCGGCAGAGAATTTGCTCGCGTCTAGTGTCCATTCGTTCGTGATCGGGCAGTTCTGGGTCGAGCACCCTGGATTTTCCGGGGCCCGAACTTCGCTTCCATCGACCTTGACGACCACTTTCGCGGCACCAGACTGCGGTTCTGCTGCAGTACCGTCGGTTGCAGCCCATTTCAACGTGTAATAGGGCCTCGCCGCACCAAGGCTCCCCTGTTCGGTCAACGTGCCCGAAAGTGCTACCTGCGGCGCCGTGTGATCGACCTTGACCTGAACGTGTGAGACCGACGAAACGTGACCGAGTGGATCTTCAGCAACCAGCTTAAGATTGTTGGTGCCTTGAGCCAGTAGCGCGGGTTCGTATTTGAGTTCAGGCTGGCCCTGCCCCGGTACCTGCCATTTACGGGGGCAGGCTGAATCGCCGACTCCCGTGCAAGGAAAGGTCGTCTTCCACGAATGCAGGGTTCCGGTTTCGTTGCTCAGGGTCATCGCGTAGACGCCCAGACCTGCATCGGTAACGGTGGCCGTGATCGGGGCCGCTTCCTGGTTCACCCACTGCGCGGGACCTTCAAGTGGCGTGCCGACTTTCGGCACCGAGGTCGCCGGCTCCGAGATTTCGACCGATGCGGCGCCCACAAAGAGCGAGCCGGTCGCGCCATACGTGACCGGTTCAAACGTCCACAGGCCGGCAGACGCCATCTTGCCTTCGACGTTGGCGGCATTGTTGTATTCGTACAGATGAGCCATGTCTTCGAGATCGCCGCCCGGCAGACTGTTGTGGGCGGTATTGCTGAGCCAGGTTCCGCCCGGAGTTATGATTCCTAACTCCATATAGGGATCTGCGCCCGGCTGATTGTGAGCTTGGAAGAGCAACCGGGACAGAGTTAGATGCGAGATATAGCTTTCAGGCGCGACGCCGTATTTTTCTTTGTCGGTGAAGTAGCGTGGGACGGCGTAGACCCAGGCGGCGTGCACCCCCGCTGGCGTTGGCTGAGACGAGGAAGTCGATGAGCCACCGAAGACGTAGAGCCCGGCATCGTTGTGCTGGACCGGCGCGCTGGGGGGATTGAGCGGGTAACATTCACAATGGTTGTACATGGTGAACGGAGTGGAGATCGTGCTCGGTTTGACCTGTTCCGGAGTCCACTCTTCTTTGAACATGGTTTCGTAGCTGTCGTTGTTGCCGTTGCCGTTGATTCCTGATCTCGACGCATTCTGCTGCCAGGCGTAGGTCTGGATGAGCGGATCGACGAGAATTGGATAAGTGACATCGGGTGAAGGCTGGAGCGTGAAGGTGAACGACGAGCCATCAACGCCGAGTTCAATCGGGACGGAGTTGCCACTGGCGTCGTCGGCATAGGGAGGGGCGATGTCGATCAGTTTTTCTCCGCCGTCCACGACTTCGGCGCCGCCAGCGTCATTCTTCCTGAGACTCGCGGCTTGTGGCAGGTTCATTTCGAAGGTCTCAGGGCCGGCCGCCGCGGCGCTGCGGACTTGGGTGAAGGTCTCAAGGCCGGTGGGAGTGGCAGCGACTGCCAGATCCAGATCCTGAGAGACATTGGGGTAGAAGGCGGTGTTTTCTTCGATCGACGGGGCTCGGTCCGGCTGTGCCCCTTCGAGCGCTATCTGGACCCCGACTTCCGGCAGGCCGATTCCTTCGCCAAGCTGCTGCGGCACGTCGACTTCAGCGATCGGATTGGCGGGGCCGAGCCTCCCTTCTTTGTCTTCCAGAGTCAGGTCGACTGGCTCCAATTTTCCGGATGGCGCTTCGGTGCGAAGGGGCACAGTCGACTCGAGTAGAGCGGCGCCCTGGAGGGAGTTGACCCCTTCGCTTCCGCCGTCTTCGGCCGGAAGCACCGCGACATTGTTCGCGAGATACTTTTCGGCTTCAAGATTGTCTATCGATCCAGCACTCGCTTCTATCTGCTGCCCGAATACGCCTTCGAGAAGTTCGCCCGCTTCTTTGCGGTCGAGCGCTGTGAGTTCAACGCCTTCGGCAGCGCTGGGATCAGTGGGCTGGGTTTCTGGGTTAGGCGATGACTCGCCTTCGACCCCCACACTGCCCGGAGATTCAGAGCCTGAAGTTGGCGGCGCTTTTTCAGCAGATTCATCTGCGAGGGCAGAAGCGGCGGAGACGATCACGACGAGGAGCAGGCCCAGCAGGAGGAGAGCCACTCGTTGTGCGCGGGGCGTGCGTCCTCTGGAAATTGCTTTCCCCTCAGAACTGCATCGCGTCCTGGTCAACTTGCGCGCCATTGGGGCCCCCCGCTTCGATTTGCTGAGACGCCTCCCCAAGCGCTCACTTACCAGGGCGGGACCCTTTCAGCCAGAAGATCGGAGCGCAATACCAAGTTTTCGATATTGAAAGTTGTGTGAGTAAAGACTTTTTGTCTGATCACGGTGTTTATGAGGTATTAGCCATCTATAAGTAGGTGGGTTCCCGAACGCCATCTGCGGTTGTTCGAGGGCCGAGGCAGGTGGGCGGGGACCCGCATGCAGAGCGGGGACCCCCTCACCTCCCTGTGGCCTGCGCCCCGACCCTCGAACAACCACAGATGGAAGCGCTGTCTTGAGGCGTAAGTGGGGTTTCGGCCGAGGCAACCAAGGTGGCCTGCGCCCGTTCCCGGGCCTGGATGCCTCGACCTACTTCCCCGTCCCCTCACCGCGCGGTGACCCCTTTCAGGTCGTACGCGCGAGGAGGCTTTTTCGCCAGCCGGACCTTTTTGGCTTTCGCCAGCCGGGCGAGGCAGTTGGCGACGGCGCCGGAGGATTTCTCGATCCCCTTGCCGATCGCGCTGGCCGTCAGCGGCAGCTCTCCTTCGTGTTTGCACATTGCCGGCCCCGGGGCGTTCCACCGCCGCCGGGGCACTTTGCTTATGTCGGCGCGGCGACCGTAGCTCCGCTGCTGGCGCAAGGCGAGGCGGGGTCGACCGAAATCGGCGCTAATCGCCGCGCATCAGCGTCATTCGAGGCACTAGTGCCTGAAATGGAGGCGATATACGGGGATGGTTTGATTTCCCGAATACCCCACCTGAACGAGGAAAGCCCGCTCCAGAGCGGGCTTTCGCAAAAAGCGGCTGAAGGGATTCGAACCCTCGACCTTCTGCATGGCAAGCAGACGCTCTAGCCAGCTGAGCTACAGCCGCACGGGGCGTGATTCTAGCTTTCCGGGGGCGAATCCTGCGTTCGGCTCTTGGAAGTCGCTCGATGCGCTCGAAGCGGATGCGCGGCGCCAGCCCGCTCGCTAGCCTCACTCTCAGTTCAAGCGACCATGCTCTTCCGTCAGATCATCCACGAGGACCTCGGCTGCGCCTCCTACCTCGTCGCCGACCGTGAAAGCGGCGTCGCCGTCGTCGTCGACCCGCAGTGGGACGTCGAGCCCTACCGCCGCCTGGCCCGCCTGCACGGGGTGCGGATCGGCCACGTGCTGGAGACCCACAACCACGCCGACCACGTCTCCGGGCACGGGCGGCTGGCACGGACGACCGGGGCGACGATCCACATCCACGAGCTGGCCGCGGCCGAGTACCCGCACGAGCCCTTCGCCGACGGCTGGGTGCTGGAGCTGGGCGACCTCACGATCGAGGCCGTCCACACCCCCGGCCACCGGCCCGAGCACACCTCCTTCCTGCTGCGCGACGCGACCCGCGACGGCGCCCCCTGGGCCCTGCTCGGCGGCGACTCGCTGTTCATCGGCGACGTCGCCCGGCCCGACCTGGCGGTGGAGCCGCGGGAAGGGGCGACGGAGATGTTCCGCTCCCTGCACCACCGCCTGCTGACTCTCGACGACGAGGTCGAGGTCTGGCCCGCCCACCTCGGCGGCTCGCTCTGCGGCGGCTCGGCGATCGACCTCAAGACCTCCTCGACGATCGGCTTCGAGCGCCGCCACAACCGCGCCCTGGCGATCGCCGACGAGGCCGAGTTCGTCGAGGACGCGGTCGGCTCGCTGGGCGACAAGCCGCCGAACATCGAGCGCATCGTCGACCTCAACCGCGGGGCCCTGGTCGAGGACTTCGGCACCCCCTCCCCCCTCACCCCGCACGAGGTCGAGGAGGCGGTCGCCGCCGGCGCCTGCGTGATCGACGGCCGCACCAACGAGGAGTTCGACGAGGCCCACATCGCCGGCGCCCTCAGCACCTCCTCATACGACACCGGCTTCGCGACCAAGGTCTCGCGGGTCGCACCCGCGGGGGCGGAGATCATCGTCGTCGCCGCCTCCGACGGCGACGAGCGCGATGCGGCCGAGCTGCTGGCCGCGGTCGGGCTGCCCGTGCGCGGCTTCCTCGCCGGCGGCATGACCGCCTGGCGCACGGAGGAGCGGCCGGTGCGCAAGATCGAGCTGATCGACCCGGACGAGCTGGCGGCGCGGGTCGAGGGTCCGGAGCCGCCACTGGTGCTCGACGTCCGCAACAACGCCGAGTACGCGGGCGAGCACATCCCCGGCTCCCTGCACATCCCCTACGGCGACCTCGCCGGCCGCTTCGACGAGCTGCCCAGCGACCGCCCGATCGCGGCGATCTGCCGCGGCGGCAAACGCAGCGGCCTCGCTGCCTCGATCCTGCAGCGCGAGGGCTTCGGCGACGTCGTCCACGTCGGCCAGGGCGTCGGCGCCTGGCGCCAGGGTGGCCATCCGGTCGAGAGCGGCGACCCCAAGTCCGCCCCCGCCGCCTAGCCTCAGCTCAGAACCGCGCCAGCGCCGCCTCAATCGGCGTTTCGCCGGAGACCAGTTCGAAGGTCTTGCCGACCGTGCTCCCCGCGAGCAGAGCGGCAGCGAGCGTCGCCGCCACGTCGGCACGCGGGATCTCGCCCCGGTCCAGGCCGCTGCCGAGGGTGACCAGGCCGCTCGGCGGCTCGTCGGTCAGCCCACCCGGGCGCACGATCGTGTAATCGAGGCCGCTCGCCTCGAGCTCTCGATCGGCTTTCGCCTTCGCCCGCAGGTACTCGCCGAAAGTCTCGCCGCCCTGCGCCGGCGGATCGCCGGCGCCCATCGAGCTGACGATCAGGTAGCGCCGCACCTGCTCCGCTCGCGCCGCCTCGATCAGCTTCACGGCGCCCCCGTAATCGAGGCTCCACTTGCGCTCGACACCGCTGCCGGGCCCGGCGCCGGCGGCGAAGACGATCGCGTCGGCGCCGCGGACCTGGCCCGCCACGTCGTCCTCAGCCTCGAGGTCGCAGATGACCGGCTCGACGCCCGCCGCGACCAGGTCGTCGGCCTGCTCGGGCTTGCGGATCAGCCCCCTGACCCGGTCACCACGGTCGGACAGCAGCTTGCCCAGCAAGATCCCGATCTTCCCGTGTCCGCCGGCGATGACCACGTCCATGGCGCTGCCTCCGATCGCTTGGTCTGACTAGGTCTGATCCAGTTCAGCCATCAGACCTGGAAGGTCCAGCGGGCGCACGTACATCTCCACCTTCTGGCCGGGCTGGGGCTGCGGCCAGTCCTCCTTCGGGCGGTCCCAGTAGAGCTCGACGCCGTTGCCGTCGGGGTCATCGAGGTAGAGCGCCTCGCTGACGCCGTGGTCGGAGGCGCCGCTGATCGGGACCCCGGCGTCGAGCAGGCGCTTCAGGGCGTCGGCCAGAGCGCGGCGAGTCGGGTAGCGGATCGCCGTGTGGTAGAGCCCGGTCGTGCCCGGAGGCGGCGGCGTACCGCCTTTCGACTCCCAGGAGTTGAGTCCGAGATGGTGGTGGTAACCGCCGGCCGACACGAAGGCGGCGTCGGCGCCGTAACGCTGCATCAGCTCGAAGCCGAGCACACCGCAGTAGAACTCGAGCGCGCGGTCGACGTCGGCCACCCTGAGGTGGACGTGGCCGATGTCGACCCCGGGATCGATCGGGTTCGGCTCCGTCGTCGCCATCGCCTCAGTCAAGCAGAGTTCACCGGCCCGCAAGGTCCGGCGCCTAGGGTCGGGGGATCGATCGCTGGACGACACCCGTGCGTTTGCTCACCGGCCTGGCCTTCGTCATCGCCGGAATCCCCAAGTTCGCCGCCAACGCCTGGGAGACCCGCGCCTCGACAGCTTCGGGCTGCCCTGGCCCGGCGCCCTCGTGATCGCGATCGGCGCGATCGAGATCGCCGGCGGGGTCCTGCTGCTGCGCGACCGACTGACCCGGCCGACGGCCCTGGTCCTCGCCGCCGTGATGGCCGGGGCGATCGCGTTCTCGGGGATCGGCCACGGCGACGTCGTCCCCAGCCTGACCGTGGCGCCGCTGCTGCTGGCGGCGACGCTGTTCCTGCTCAGCCGGCGTCCAGCGCCTGGTTGACGAGGCGGTCGGCGGCGGCGTTCTGCTCGCGGCGGACGTGGCGGATCGACCAGCTGCCGAACGGCGCCAGCGCCGCCTTCACCTGGCCGTGCAGCTCCTTCATCGTCGCGTCCTTGACCTTGTAGCGGCCTTCGACCTGACGCACGATCAGCTCGGAGTCGCCGACCAGCTCGAGCTCGTCGGCCCCGTGGGCGGCGGCGAGCTCGATGCCGAGCAGCAGCGCCCGGTACTCGGCGACGTTGTTGGTGGCACGGCCGATCCGCTCGCCGCGCTCCTCCAGCACCTCGCCGCCGGCGTCGCGGACGACGGCGCCGATCGCCGCCGGACCGGGGTTGCCGCGGGCGCCGCCGTCGACGTTGACGGTCAGCTTCGCCATTTCGCGTTCCACTGCCGCGCCGGGGCGTCGAGCTGGTCGATCTCGGTCCCGTGGGCGAGCTCGGCGATCGGCCGCTCGCGCTCGCCGCTCGCCACCGCCCACTGGTACCAGGTGAGCTCCCAGGCGACGGTGATCCGGGCCGCGTCGGCCGTGCCGGCGGCGGCGCCGATCGAGACCCGTGGCTCCCCCAGCGTGCGGGTCAGCCCGGCGACGGTCCGGGCCGCATCGCTGGCGTTGAAACGGGATACCGCTAGTTCGAAGCTGTCCGCGGCAGCGGCGATCACGCCTGCTCGAGCTGGGACTTCAGCCGCATCACGGCCTTGGTGTGCAGCTGGGAGACGCGCGACTCGGTGACGCCAAGAACCTCGCCGATCTCCCGCAGGGTCAGGTTCTCGTAGTAGTAGAGGGCGACGACCAGCTGCTCGCGCTCGGGCAGCGAGCCGATCGCCTCGGTCAGGCGGTCCTTGACCTCGCTGGTCGCGAGCGCCTCCTGTGGGTCGGCGGCGCCGTCGTCGGCGATCGTGTCCAGCAGCGAGACCTGGTCGCCGGAGGAGTCGGAGACGGTCCAGAGCTCGTCGAGCGCGTAGACGGAGGAGTTGGCGATCTCCAGCAGCGAGCTCTGCAGTTCCTCCTCGGTCATGTTCAGCTTCGAGGCCAGCTCGGCCTCGGTCGGGGCCCGCTGCAGTTCGTGCTCGAGTTTGGCCTGGGCGGCCTCGATCTCACGCGCTCGCGAGCGGACCGAGCGCGGAACCCAGTCCAGCGAGCGCAGTTCGTCGATGATCGCGCCGCGGATCCGGGTCATCGCGAAGGTCTCGAACTTGATCCCGCGCTCGGGCTCAAAGCGCTCGATCGCGCCGATCAGGCCGACCAGGCCGTAGGAGATCAGGTCGGCGTCTTCGACGTGCGAGGGCAGCCCGGCGCCGAGCCGGCCGGCGACGAACTTGACCATCGGCGAGTAGGCGACGACGAGACGCTCGCGCGCGGTCGCGTCGCCGTCGTCCTTGTAACGGCGCCAAAGATCGCGCAGCTCCACCTCTTTTACGCCGGTTTCCATGCTTCTAAGCGATTCTACGTTCAGGAGGGGTCATTGGGTCAGGCACGGGGGTGGCTGGCGGCATAGGTGTCGCGCAGGCGTGCCGCGTCGACTCGGGTGTAGACCTGGGTGGTCGAGATCGATGCGTGGCCAAGCAACTCCTGGATGGTACGCAGATCGGCGCCGCCCTCGAGCAGATGCGTCGCAAAAGAATGTCTAAGTGAGTGCGGAGACACACCCGAGACCGTCTCCGCCTCCTTCATCCAAAGACGAAGCCGGCGGGTGACGTCGGAGTTGGAGAGGCGGCGGCCGCTCTTGGAGACGAACAGCGCCCGCTCGCGCGGATCGGTCGCCAGCGCGCGGCGGCCGCGTTCGATGTAACGCTCCAGCGCCCGCTGCGCCGGCTCCCCCACCGGCAGGATCCGCTCCTTCGAGCCCTTGCCGATCACCCGCACCTGCTCGCTCTCGAAATCCATCGCCCCCCGGTCGAGGTTGACGATCTCCTCGCAGCGCAGCCCGCATGAGTAGGCCAGCTCCAGCATCGCCCGGTCGCGCAGCTCCAGCGGCGTGTGGGCGGGAATCCGCTCCAGCAGCGAGCGCATCTGCTCGGTGGTGAGCACTTTCGGCAGCTTTTCCGAGCGCTTGGGGCTGGAGACCAGCTCGGCCGGGTTCTGCGCGGCACGCTCGGTACGCACGAGGAAGTTGTAGAGCCCGCGGATCGCCGCCAGCTTGCGCGCCACCGTCGCCGGAGCGGCATCGGCCGAAGAGAGACCCGCCCCGAAGCGCCGCACGTCGCGATAACGCACGTCGCCAGGGCCAAGCCCTTGAGGTTCAGCCCACCTGACGAAACCCGCCAGGTCGACCGCGTAAGCCCGCCGCGTCCGCTCCGCGGCACTGCGAGCCCGCAGATCGCGGTCGTAGTCAGCGAGCGCCGTTTCCCAATTCACAAAGTCAAATTCGTCCCGCCGCCTCCACGTCCTGCGCCGGAGAGCTAACCGATGAAGATGGGCGTCCCGACTTCGACGCGGTCGTAGAGTTCTTCGACGTCCGGAATCGCCATGCGGATACAACCGTGGGAGGCGGCGCTGCCGAGCGATTCGGTCTCTTCGGTGCCGTGGATCCCGGCCCCTTCGTAGATCGCCATCCAGCGCGCCTTGATCGGGTTTGCCGGTCCGGGCGGGACGGTGGTCCCGGCCAGCGAGCCGGCCCAGGCGGAGTCGGGGACGTGCCAGGTGGGGTTTTCTTCCTTTTCCTCGATTTCGTACTGGCCTTCCGGGGTTTCCAGGCCTTCCATCCCGACCGCGACGGTGTAGGTCTTGGCCAGCTTCAGGTGTTCCCAGAGGCGCAGGGTGAAGGTGCTGCGATCGAGCGTCAGGTAGGACGGGTACTCGGCCGCGACTTCCTGCTTCGTCACTTCCGGCTTGGTCGAGTGGACGACGGCGACTATCGAGTGCGGTGCCTTGGCGCTGAGGACGGCCTCGTTGAGGTCTCTGGTCAGGCGGTTGTCGCGCAGCTTGCGGCCGTCCTCGCCGGCGACGACCTCAAGTGAGTCGCCGCTCGCTTCGACGTCGGCGTTGCGCGGTTCGCGGTTCACTTCGGCGGCGACGTGGCGGACGAAGCGGTTGATCGCGCGCTTGGAGTAGGTCACCTGCGGCTTGATGCTCTCGCTGACTTCGCCGCCGGTCACGTAGCGGACCAGGCGCCCGGGGAAGCCGCCGTCCTGGCTGTCGGCGACGGCTTCCGCGACCGCTTCCTCGACGTCGGCGCGGACCTTCAGCTTGGCCCCCGGCAGCTTCCAGCTTTCGCCGCCGAGCTTGACCTGCAGGGAGTGGCGCAGCGGCGCCAGCAGGCGATGGCGGACGAGGGCGGCGGCTTCCTCTTCGTTGAGGCCGCCGACGTCGACGCCGGCGATGTGGACGCCGTCGGCGATCTGGTCCTTCTGCGAGCTGTCGTAGGCGTAGGCGCCGGCGGCGCCCAGGGCGACGACCAGGACCGCGACCGCCACCGCTATCTGAGTCTTGCGTCCCATCGTCTCCCCCGTACAGCTCTCGACTTTGTCGTTCACCCGGTTGCGAAAAGTTTAGGCATTCGGATCATTCGGCCTGGCAGGCCGACTTCCCTGCAATTTCGCACCTGCACCGGTCTTATCGGCAGCGAGCGGGATATCTTTCGTCGGTGCGCACGAAGGACGAGGTCCGCAAGGAGGTCTGGGAGGCGATGGAACGCGAGGGCGTGTCCCGCTTCCCGGGGGCCGAGGGACGGATCCCCAACTACGCCGGCGCCAAGCTGGCGGCCGAGAAGCTGGCCAACCACCGGCTCTGGAAGCGAGCTCGGGTGATCAAGGCCAATCCCGACTCGCCGCAGACCCACGCGCGCCGGATCGCGCTCGAAGACGGCAAGACGGTGATCATGGCGGTGCCGCGGCTGCGCGACCCGCACCCGTTCCGCGTCCTCGACCCGAAGAAACTCTCGAAGGCGGCGGTGAAGGAGGCGGCGACGATCAAGGGCGCGCTCAAGCACGGGCGCGTCGTCGCCCTCGACGACCTGCCGGACATCGACTTCGTGCTCTGCGGCTCGGTCGCGGTGAACCTCAGCGGCGCCAGGATCGGCAAAGGCGGCGGCTACCACGACCTCGAGTACGGGATCCTCGTCGACGCCGGCAAGATCGACAGCCACACCACCGTCGCCACCACCGTGCACCCGATGCAGATCCTGCGCCAGCACCTGATGACGACCGCCCATGACCTCCCGGTTGACCTGATCGCGACGCCACGGGCGGTGATCGAAGTGGAGCGCCAGTACGAGCGCCCGCGCGGAATCCTCTGGGATCACCTGCAGCCGCCGCAGATCCGCGAGATCCCGGTGCTGGAACGGATGGGCTACGCCTAGTTCGCAATCGCGCCGTCGGCTAGGCTCGGGCCGATGCCGACCTACATTCGCTTCAGCGAGGACCACTCCGTAGTCGTGCTGGAGAGCTTCGAGGAGATCGAGCAGCGGATCCGCGCGGCCGAAGCGACCCAAATCCCGCTCTTCGCGGTGACCCGCGCGGACGGGCCGAAGCTGCTCGTCAACGCCAGCACGATCAGGACCGTCTCGGAGGGGAAGAAGAAGGATGGCGACCGAAAGGGCTGACTCGCCGCCGGAGCTGAAGTGGGACCCGCGCATCGTCGCCGGCTCCGACTACGGCAACCCCGATCCCGACCCCGAGTGGCGGCGGGTCGAGTGGCGGCGGCATCTGCACCGGGTGGAGCTGCCCGGCGCCAGCGTCAACTACGTCGAGATCGGCGAGGGCGAGCCGATCGTCTTCGTCCACGGCCTCTCCGGCAGCTGGCAGAACTGGCTCGAGAACCTGCCTCACTTCGGCCGGGGGCGGCGGGCGATCGCGCTCGACCTGCCCGGCTTCGGCGCCAGCCCGATGCCCACCTGGGAGATCGACATCCCCGCCTACGGCCGGCTGCTCCACGACTTCTGCGAGAAGCTAGGGGTCGAAGGGGCGACCGTGGTCGGCAACTCGATGGGCGGCTTCATCGCGGTCGAGGCGGTGACGGCCGCGCCTGGGCACTTCGAGCGCCTGGTCCTCGTCTCCGCCGCCGGCATCATCAACACCTGGAATCCGGAAGAGCGGGCGGTGGCGACGGCGCTCGCCTGGAAGGTCTTCGGTCCCCACTACGCGCGCCGCAGCCGCTTCATCGTCTCCCGCCGACGCGCCCGCGAGTTCGTCTTCAGGCCCTTCGTCCGCTACCCGGCGCGGCTGCGCGAGGACCTGCTGCTGGAGCAGATCGAGAACGGGCTGAAACGGGCCGACGGCTTCGGCCCCTCCCTGCACGCGGTGATCCGGCACGACATCCGCGAGCGCCTGGGCGAGATCGAGATGCCGACGATGCTGGTCTGGGGCCAGTCGGACCGGGTGGTCCCGATGTCGGCGGCGCTCAGCTACCACCGTCGCATCCCCCACTCGCGCCTGGAGATCTTCGAGCGCACCGGTCACGTGCCGCAGCTGGAGCGACCGGCCCGCTTCAACGCGGTCCTGGACGACTTCCTCGCGGAGTAGCCGCCGTCAGCTGGTGGTGACCGCGCCGTGCGAGGCGGAGCTGACCGTGTGCGCGTACTTGGTCATGACGCCACGCGGGAAGACCGGCTCGGGGGCCTCGTATTCGGCGATGCGGGAGGCGATCACCTCGTCGCTGAGGTCGACGTCCATGCGACGGGCGTCGATGTCGAGGGTGATCTGATCGCCCTCGCGCAGGGCCGCGATCGGGCCGCCGCGGACGGCCTCCGGCGAGACGTGGCCGAACATCAGGCCGCGGGTGGCGCCGGAGAAGCGCCCGTCGGTGAGCAGGGCGACGCTCTCCCCCAGGCCCTCGCCGACGATCGCCGCCGTCACCTGCAGCATCTCGCGCATCCCGGGGCCGCCGATCGGACCCTCGTTGCGGATCACGATGATGTCGCCGGCGTTGATCTTCTGCTCCTTGACGGCGCGGAAACAGTCCTCTTCGGTCTCGAAGACACGGGCGGGCCCGCTCTGGCGCCGGCGCTCGGTGCCGGCGACCTTGATCACGGCGCCCTCGGGGGCGATGTTGCCGTACATGATCGCCAGCCCGCCTTCGGCCTTGACCGGGTCGTCGACCGGCCGCACCACCTCCTGCCCGGGCTTCTCGCTGGCCGCCGCCGCGACCTCGCCGATCGTCTCGCCGGTGATCGTGATCGCGTCCTCGTGCAGCACGCCTTTTTCGGCCAGGCGCTTGATGATCACCGGCACGCCGCCGGCCGCGTAGAGGTCGGTGGCGATGAAACGACCGCCCGGCTTGAGGTCGGCGAAGAGCGGAGTCTCGCGGGCGATGCGGTCGAAATCGTCGATGCCGATCTCGATCCCGAGCTCGTGGGCGAGCGCGATCAGGTGCAGAACCCCGTTGGTCGAGCCGCCGGAGGCGCAGACGCAGGCGATCGCGTTCTCAAGCGAGTCGCGGGTGATGATCTTGCTCGGCCGCAGGTCGTCGACCAGCACCTTGATCACCAGCTCACCGATCTTCTCGGCGACGCTCGGCTTGTCGTCGTCTTCGGCTGGGACCATCGCCGAGCCACCGGGGCTGATCCCCAGCGCCTCGAAGGCGCAGGCCATCGTGTTCGCCGTGAACTGACCGCCGCAGGCGCCGGCGCCGGGGCTGGCGATGCCCTCCAGCTCGTGCAGTTCCTCGTCGCTCATGTCGCCGGCGTTGTGGGCGCCGATCGCCTCGAAGATGTCGAGGATCGTGACGTCGCGCCCGTGCCAGTGGCCAGGGGCGATCGAGCCGCCGTAGAGCAGGACCGAGGGGACGTCGAGCCGCGCCAGCGCCATCGCGCAGCCGGGGATCGTCTTGTCGCAGGCGCAGAGGGCGACGATCGCGTCGAACTGGTAGCCGCGGGCCATCAGCTCGATCGAGTCGGCGATCACCTCGCGGCTGACCAGCGAGGCCTTCATCCCCTGGGTCCCCATGGTCACCCCGTCGGAGACGGCGACGGTGTTGAACTCCATCGGCGTGCCGCCGGCGGCGAGGACGCCCTTCTTGACGTGCTCGGCCAGGGCGCGGAGGCCGAAGTTGCAGGGCATCGCCTCGGTCCAGGTGTTGGCGATCCCGATCGTCGGCCGGCTCAGGGCGTCGTCGTCGAAGCCGATCCCCTTCATGTAGGCGCGCGAGTGGGCGCGGTCGGGCCCGTCGAAGACGGTGGCGGAGCGGGGACGCGGGAGGGCGGTCTTAGCGCCGTTGGTGCTCATGCCGGAAATCTACTGGGCGTGCTCGCCCGCGAGCTTGAGCACTTGGCGTAGCCAGGGCCACCGCAACTACTCAATGTGCGATCGAGTCAGGCCGAGGGCGTCGACCGGGCCGGGCCCGCCGCCGAGCTCGCGCAAGCCGTTGCCGACCGCCTCGGAGGCGATCACCCGGGCCCGGCGCGCCGCCTCCAGCGGCTCCAGCCCGCGAGCGAGAAACGCCGCCAACGCCGAGGAGTGCGTGCAGCCGGAGCCGTGGGCGGCACCGTCGGGGTGGCGCTCGCCGGGGATCTCGACCAGCCGCTCGCCGTCGAAGAAGAGGTCGACCATGTCTTTGCTGTGGCCGCCGGTGACGACGACCGCCTTCGGTCCCAGTTCCACCCCCGGCGCCGCCTCCGTCTTCAACCCCAACTCAAAGACGGCGCGCGCCAGCTCCTCCTGACTCGCCCCCCCTCCCAGCCCGGTCAGCTTCCGAGCCTCGGGGATATTGGGCGTCACGACCGTGCTGTACGCAAACAGCACGTCCACGAGCGCCGCCTTCGTCTCCTCGTCGATCAGGGCCGCTCCGCTCTCGGCCACCATCACGGGATCGATCACCACGGGCGCGCCCACGACCCCGAGATAGGTGAGCCCGACCGCAATCGCATCGATCGCGGCGGCCGAACCGACCATGCCGATCTTGACTGCGTCAGCCCCCATGTCCTCGGCAATCGCCAGGATCTGACCGAAGACCATCTGCGGCGAGACCAACTCGACCCGCTCGACCCCACGAGTGTTCTGCGCCGTGATCGCCGTGATCGCCGTCGTCCCGTGCACCCCGCAGCGCGCGAACGCCTTCAGGTCGGCCTGGATCCCCGCCCCGCCACCGGAATCGGAGCCGGCGATCGAGAGCGCCGTGGGGATGCGGCCGCGGGTCATCGCCTCAGCCTAGATATCGGAGCGGGTTGGGGACGGGAGCAGCGTGCGCGAGTAGATGCCCACCGTCGAGCAGCTGACGTAGCCGAGCAGCTCGAGACGAGCGAGCGCGGAGGCGGCGTCGGGGCCGGAGAGGCCAAGGGCGGCGGCGACGCCGTCGCAGCTGCCCTCCCCCATCTCGACCGCGGCAAGGGCGGCGGCAAGCCCTTGGTCGAGTGCCGGGCCCGAGCGATCAAGCCGGGTCGCGCCGGCACCGAGCATCGCGTCGAGCACGTCCTGGGCGTCGCGGACCAGACAGGCGCCGCCGGCGAGCAGGTTGTTGGGACCGGCAGAGGCGCGGGAGGTGACGGGTCCGGGGACGGCGCCGAGGTCGCGGCCGAGGTCCGCCGCCAAGTCAGCGGTGATCAGGGACCCCGAGCGGGCGGCGGCCTCGACGACGACGGTCATCCCGGTCAGCGCCGCCATGATCCGGTTGCGGGCGGGAAAGGTCCAGCGCCAGGGCACCGCACCGGGCGGGAACTCCGAAATAACCAGTCCCTGTTCGCAGATCTGGCGCCAAAGCGAGCGGTGGGCGGCGGGGTAGGCGGTGTCCGGGCCGCAGCCGAGCACGGCGATCGTGCGACCGGCGTCGATGGCGCCGCGGTGGGCGCAGGCGTCGACGCCGAAGGCGAGGCCGCTGACCACGACCAACCCCGCCGCCGCCAGCTCCCGCCCCAGTTCGCGAGCGATCTCACGCCCGTAGGAGGTCGCGCGGCGGGCGCCGACGATGGTCACGGCTCCGAATGGCTCGAGACCGTCGAGTAGGCCCGGGTCGCCGCGCCCGACCAGCGCCCAGGGGGCGTCGGAGGCGTCGCGCAGGCCGACCGGGTAGAGATCGCCGTGGCGGCAGCAGGCCCAGCACTGCGCCGCCAGCAGCTCCGTTGCCAGCTGCCGCTCCGAAAGCGCCGCGACCCTCCCCAGCAGTTGCGTGGCGACTTTCGGTGCAGCCGCGGCGAGGAGATCCTCGTTGTCGAGGCGCAGCAGTTCCGGCGAGCGCGAGCCGACCGCGCCGGTGGCGATCTTCTCGATGTAGGGGCCGAGCGCCGCCAGCAGCCAAGAGCGGCGCAGGCAGTCGGGGCAGGCGCGGGGCTCGCTAGCCACGGTCGCGCCTCCGCAGCTGCAGCGCCTGCGCCATCTGGTCGGCGTCGATCGTCTCGGTGGCGGCGAGGTCGGCGATCGTCCGCGCCAGCCGCAGCGCCCGATCGTGGGCGCGGCCGCTGAGCCGCTGCCGCGAGTACAGCTCCGCCAGCAGAGCCGCGGCCTCGGCGCTGAGCGCACACTCCCGCGCCTCGCCCGGGGTCATCTCGGCGTTGCAGCGTCCGGGGCCCAGGCGCCGCTCCTGGCGCTCGCGGGCCTCGACCACGCGCTCCCGCACGTCCGCCGAGGGCTCGCCGGGACCGCCGCCGATCTCCGCCGCACTCGGCTGGCGTACAGCGGCGAGGATGTCGATGCGGTCGGCGAGGGCGCCGCTGAGACGGCCCTGGTAGCGCTGCACCGCGATCGGCGGGCAGCTGCAGTCCGGGTCGATTTCGCCGCGGCCGCAGGGGCAGGGGTTGGCGGCGGCGATCAGCATGAAGCGGCAGGGCAGGCTGCGGCGGCCGCCGGCGCGGGCGATCGAGACCTCGCCGCCCTCCAGCGGCCCCCGCAGCGCCTCCAGGGCGTCGCGGCGGAACTCGCAGAGCTCATCGAGGAAGAGGACGCCGCGGTGGGCGAGCGTCGCCTCGCCCGGGCGAGGGGGAGTGCCGCCGCCGATCAGGCCCGCCGGGCTGATCGTGTGGTGCGGAGCGCGAAACGGGCGCCCGCCCGGCAGCGAGCCGCCCAGCCGCCCGCAGGCGCTGGCGATCCGCGCCACCTCCAGCGCCTCGACCGCGGCCAGCGGCGGCAGGATCGAGGGCAGGCGGCTCGCCGCCAGGGACTTGCCCGCACCCGGCGGCCCGATCATCAGCAGGCTGTGGCCGCCGGCGGCCGCGACCTCGAGCGCGTGCCGCAGGTGCGGCTGGCCGCGCAGGTCGGCGAGATCCGGAGCGCCGGGCGCGGCGTCCCCCTCCAGCGGCAGCGCTCGTGGGCGGCTCGGCTCCCACTCACCGGCGACCAGCTCCGGCAGCCGCCCGAGGCTGTCCAGCGCAATCACGTCGATGCCCGTCGCCAGCGCCGCCTCGGGCCCGTTGTCGGCCGGGACGACGATCGCCTCCGCCCCTCCCTCCCGCGCCGCCTCGGCGATCGCCAGCGCCCCGTTCACCGCCCGGGTCGAGCCGTCCAGCGCCAGCTCGCCGGCGAAGGCCAGCCGCGGCAGCGCCTCCCACTCGAGCTGTCCGGAGGCGCTCAGCAGCGCCGTGGCGATCGCCAGGTCCATGCCCGGCCCGGCCTTGCGCAGGCTGGCCGGAGCGAGATTGACGACGATCCGCTGCAGCGGGAACTCAAAGCCGCAGTTGACCAGCGCCGCGCGCACCCGCTCGCGCGCCTCCCTGACCGCGGCGTCGGGAAGGCCGACGATCGCGAAGCCGGGCAGGCCGCGGTGGACATCGACCTCGACCCGGACCGGGCGGGCGGAGATGCCGTCGAGGGTGAAGGTTCGGGCCGTGGCGAGCACGGCAACGACGCTACGGCGCGGCGACGCGCGCGTTACTCGCAGATCGCAAGAACTTCGGGCCCGAGGTGGGGAGACTCTGTAGCCGCCACGGCTTAGGGAGCCGATGACCGCCCGCCGCCGCGCAACCGGAGAGAGGGCCGAGGCCCTGGTCTGCGACCGCCTCACCGCCGCCGGCTGGGAGATCCTCGAGCGCAACGCCCGCACCCGCTACGGCGAGCTCGACATCGTCGCCCGCGACGGTCCCGCCCTCGTCTTCGTCGAGGTCAAGGCCGGCCGCGAGGGCAGCGCCTTCGGGCCCGAGCGCCCGATTCTTGCCGTCGACGCCCGCAAGCAGCGCCGCGTCCGCAGGCTCGCCGTCGCCTGGATGGCCGAGCGGCGCGGTGTCCGCCCCTACGCCCAGATCCGCTTCGACGCCGTCGGCGTCACCCTCGACCGTACCGGCCGAGTGACCGACGTCGAGCACATCCGCGCTGCCTTCTAGCCGGTGAGGCCCATCTGCGTATACGCCACGCTCTGGAAGGAGCGGCGGTGGAGCGGCGAGATCCCGTTCTGTTCGATCGCCGCGCGGTGCTCGGGGGTCGAGTAGCCGACGTGCTCGTCGAACCCCCAGTGCGGATGCTCGGCGGCGGCGCGGTGCATGTAGCGGTCGCGGGTGACCTTGGCGATCACCGAGGCGGCGGCGATCGCGGCGCTGGTGGCGTCGCCCTGGACCACCGCCCGGTGTGGGACCGCGCAGCGCGGCAGCGAGAACCCGTCCGAGAGGCAGGCCGCCTCCGCCGGCGGCCCCAGCCGTTCGAGCGCGACCGAGAGCGCTTCGATGTTGGTCACGTGCAGGCCGCGGCGGTCGATCCCGGCGGCCGAGCGGATCACGACGCTGACCCGGGTCGCGGCCCGCAGCACGCTCGGGAACATCTCCAGCCGCCGCTCCTCGGTCATCTGCTTGGAGTCGTGCAGGCCGCCGAGCGCGCGCCGGTCGGCGGTCGAGAGCGAGTCGTAGTCGATCAGGACCGCGGCGGCGACCAGCGGCCCGGCCAGGCAGCCGCGCCCGGCCTCGTCGGTGCCGGCGACAAAACGACTCTGGAGCCCGCGGTCGAACGCGAACAGGCGGCGGCTGCGGGCCAGCCGGCGGCGGCCGGTGCGCGACTTAGAGGGTGCCGATGCGGTCGGGTGGCCAGTAGGTGGCAAAGGCCTCACCGATGATCCAGCTCTTGGGGACCGGGCCCCAGAATCGGCTGTCGTCGCTGGCTCCACGATTGTCGCCCATCATGAAGTAGTGGTCGGGCGGGATCTTGATCGTCTTCGGCAGGTTGCAGGCGGGGGCGCTCCCGCAGGGGATGATGTAGGGCTCGTCGGTCTTCTCGACCCCGTTGACGACCGGGTGGCCGTTCTTGATCGAGAGCGTGTCGCCGGGCACGGCGACGATCCGCTTGATGAAGTTCTGATCCGACTCGCCCGCGGTCGGTTGCGGGCACGACTCGCCGACTTCGGAAGGCTGGCGCCCTTTGATCGTGACCCCACATTCGGTGCCGTTGTCGGCGCCGGCGGGCGGGTGGAAGACGATGATGTCGCCGATCGAAGGATCGTTGAGGTGGTAGATGAAGCGGTTGACCAGGACCCGCTGGCCGACGTCGAGCGTGGGCTCCATCGATTCCGAGGGGATCTGGTACGGCTTGACCAGCCAGGCCTGGATCGCCAGCGCCAGCCCAAGGGCCAGCGCCACGATGACGACCAACTCGACCAGCCCGCCGCCTTTGCCCTTCGGCTTCGGGATCGCCAGTTTCAGGCTGCCGGATCCTCGTCGGAGTCGCCGGCGTCGGCCGGCTTCTCGTCCTCGGCATCCTCTGACGCTGCTGGGCTGTCCTCGGTCTCCCCGGCCGCGGGCGCCTCTGCGTCCGTGTCCGCCGCTGCCTCAGTCTCCGCCGCCGCCTCCGACTCGCTCGCCGGCTCGGTGGTCTCAGTCGCAGTCTCTGCCGCCGGCTCATCGGCCTTGGGCTCGTCGGCCTCGGGCGCCGCGCCCTCCTCGACCTCCGGCGCCGCCTCGGCCTGCGCCACCTCGGTCTCGGTCGGCACGACCTCGTCCTGGGCGACGCCCTCCGCATCGGTCGCGACGGGAGCGGCGGCCGACGGTGCCGCGACGACGTCGTCGTCGATGCCCCAGCGGCGCTCGGCGACGCGGGCGGCCTTGCCGATCCGGCCGCGCAGGTAGTAGAGCTTGGCCCGGCGCACGTCACCGCGGGCCGCGACCTCGAGTTTCTCGATCTTCGGCGAGTGCAGCGGGAACGTCCGCTCGACGCCGACGCCGAAGGACTGCTTGCGCACCGTGAAGGTCTCGCGCACACCGGAGCCCTGGCGCCGCAGGACGACACCCTCGAAGACCTGGGTTCGTTTGCGCGTGCCCTCGATCACCTGGAAGTGAACGCGGACACGATCGCCGGGGCCGAAGGAGGGCAGGCCCTGCCTCAGCTGGTCACGCTCGATTTTGTCGATTACGGAGCTCATTGGCGAGAAAAAGCCGCCGGACCCGAGTGCGGGAACCGCGCGGCTGGCGGAATGGTAGCTACTCGGCGTCCGACTCGAACTTCTCGGCACGCAGACGGCTCTGCGACAGGCGCCATTGGCGCACTTTCTCGTGGTCTCCGGAGAGCAGGATCTCCGGCACGTCCCAGCCCCGGTAGCTGGCGGGGCGGGTGAAGTGCGGGTACTCGGGCATCCCCTCGAGGACCTCGCTGAACGACTCCTCGGCGGCCGAGTCGGCGTGGCCGAGGGCGCCGGGAAGCTTGCGCATGAGGACGTCGGCGACGACCATCGCCGGCAGCTCGCCGCCGGCGAGGACGTAACGGCCGATCGAGAGCTCGTCGTCGGCGAGGTGTTGATGGACGCGGTCGTCGAAGCCCTCGTAGCGGCCGCAGAGCAGGGCGACGTGCGGCTCGGCGATCAGCTCGTCGGCGATCGCGTCGTCGAGCAGCGGCCCGGTCGGCGAGAGCAGCACCGTCCGCGGCCTCTCCCCCTCCCCGTACGCCGCCGTCAGCGCCGCGTCGACGACGTCGACCCGCAGCACCATCCCGGCACCGCCGCCGTAGGGCGAGTCGTCGACCTGGCCGGCTTTCAGCGGCGTCGTCGCCCGGTAGTCGATCAGCCGCAGCTCGTTGCCTTCGCGAACCGCGTTCTCCACCGACCGCTGCGTCCGGAACCAATCGAACGCCTCCGGAAACAGCGTGAATATGTCGAGCTTCATCGGCTCAGTCGAGGATGTCGACGATGACGCGGCGGTCGATCCGCACGGCGGCGGCCTTGGCGATCGTGCGGATCGCGTTCGCGACCCGCCCGCCTTTGCCGATCACCCGGCCGAGGTCCCCGTCGGCGACGGTCACCTCGTAGACGAGGTCGCCGTCCTCTTCCAGCTCCTCGACGACCACGGCCTCGGGGTCCTCGACCAGAGCCTTGACGAGAAACTCGATCAGCTCGGTCATCGCGGCTCCCGGCCTAGCTGCCGGAGGCGGCGATGCCCTTGGTGCGCAGCAGCCCGGCGACCGTCTCCGAGGGCTGGGCGCCGTGCTCGAGCCAGTGGCGCGCGCGCTCCTCGTCGAACTCGATCAGCGAGGGATTGGTCTGCGGGTTGTACTGGCCGATCGTCTCGATCGTCCGACCGTCACGCGGGGAGCGTTTGTCGGCGACGACGATGCGCCAGATCGGGTTCTTCTTGGACCCGACTCGTCTCAATCTGATTCTGACTGCCATAGGACGCGGCAGGTTACATGTTTTGCCCGGCCCGCCCGGACGCGAAGCGGAGGACGGGCCGGTTCATGGAGTTAGCGTCTACGGATCTTCGGGCGCGGCGCGGCGCCGGTCATCTGGGCCAGCTGCTGCTGGTCGGGCATCTTCCCCGAGGCCATCGAGCGCATCATCTTGCGCATCTGGTCGAACTGCTTGACCAGCGCGTTGACGTTCTGGACCCGCGTTCCAGAGCCGTTGGCGATCCGTTTGCGGCGGGAGCCGTTGATCATCCCGGGGTTGGCGCGCTCGGCCGGGGTCATCGAGAGGATGATCGCCTCGACCCGGTCCAGCTCGCCCTCGTCGATGTCGGCGTTCTTCAGCTGCTTCATCGCCCCCATCCCCGGCAGCATCCCGATGATGCCGCTGAGCGGGCCCATTTTCCGCACCTGGCGCATCTGCTGGAGGAAGTCCTCGAGCGTGAACTGGTCCTTCTTCATTTTGTCCTGAAGGGCCAGGGCCTGCTTCTCGTCGACCTGCTGCTCGGCTTTCTCGATCAGGCTGAGGACGTCGCCCATGCCGAGGATCCGCTGGGCCATGCGGTCGGGGTGGAACTTGTCGAAGTTCTCCAGCTTCTCGCCGGTCGAGGCGAAGAGGATCGGCTTGCCGGTGACGGCGTTGACCGAGAGCGCGGCGCCGCCGCGGGCGTCGCCGTCGAGCTTGGTCATGACGACGCCGTCGAACTCGGCGGCCTCGGCGAAGGACTCGGCGACGCCGACCGCGTCCTGGCCGGTCATCGCGTCGACCACGAGGAGGACGTCGTGCGGCTGCGTCTTCTTGCGGATCTTCGCCAGCTCGGCCATCAGGTTCTGGTCGATATGGAGGCGGCCGGCGGTGTCGACGATGAGGACGTCGCGGCGCTCGGTGCGGGCCTGCTGCAGCGCCCACTCAGCGATGTCGACCGGGTCCTTTTCGGTTCCCTGCTGGTAGACGTGAGCCCCGGCGCGCTCGCCGACCGTGACCAGCTGGTCGACGGCGGCGGGCCGGTAGACGTCGCAGGCGGCGATCGCGACGTCCTTGCCGTCCTTCTTCAGGAACATCGCCAGCTTGGCGCAGGCGGTGGTCTTGCCGGAACCCTGCAGGCCCGCCATCAGGATCACGGTCGGGCCGCTGTTGGCCATCGCCAGCTCGCGCCCGGTCCCGCCCATCAGCGTCGCCAGCTCCTCGTTGACGATCTTGACCACGTGCTGGCCGGGATCGAGGCTCTTCATCACCTCGTCGCCGAGGCAGCGCTCCTTGACCGTCTTGGTGAAGGTTTTGACGACTTTGAAGTTGACGTCCGCCTCGAGCAGCGCGAGGCGGATGTCGCGCATCGCCGCGTCGATGTCGGACTCGCTCAGCTTGCCGCGCGAGCGGACGTCGGAAAGGGTCGACTGCAGGCGGTCTGAGAGCTGGTCGAACAAGGGTGCTCAGCTTAGAGGGCGCCTGAAGGGGAGGCGCTGAACGTGGCAAGGCAGGGGGTCCGGTGGTCCCTCGGGCGAATTGGGTCGCTTCACGCCCTATGGGCGTGAAGCGACCCAATTCCCGGGGAGGGGTACCGCCTCCCTCACACCAACCGCCCCGCAGGACCCGCCTACTCGGCCAGCAGCGCCGCGGCGTACTCGGCCGGGTCGAACGGGCGCAGGTCCTCGAGGGTCTCGCCGACACCGATCAGTTTCACCGGGATCTCCAGGTCGGAGGCGATCGCCAGGGCGATGCCGCCCTTGGCGGTGCCGTCGAGCTTGGTCAGGACGACGCCGTCGACCGCGACCGCCTCGGAGAAGACCTTGGCCTGGCGCAGGCCGTTCTGGCCGGTGGTGGCGTCGATCGAGATCAGGGTCTCGTGCGGGGCGCCGGGCATCTGCTTGTCGATCACCCGCCGCACCTTGGCCAGCTCCTCCATCAGGTTGTCCTGGGTATGGAGGCGGCCGGCGGTGTCGACGATGACGACGTCGGCGCCGCGGGCGCGAGCGGCGGCGATCGCGTCGAAGGCGACCGAGCCGGGGTCCGAGCCTTCCTCGCCGCGGACCAGTTCGGCGCCGGCCCGCTGCGCCCACTCGGCCAGCTGCTCGGCGGCGGCGGCGCGGTAGGTGTCGCCGGCGGCGAGGATCACCGAGAGGCCCATCTCCTTGCTCAGGTGCCAGGCGATCTTGCCGATCGTCGTCGTCTTGCCGGTGCCGTTGACGCCGATCATCATCAGCACCGCCGGCTCGGCGCTGAGGTCGATCGGGGCGCGGCCGGTGGCGGCGACCTCGGCGAGAATCTCGATCAGGCGGTCGCGGATCGCGACGCCGTCGGCCGGGACCGTCCCCGCCTCGACCTCGTGCTCGAGCTTCTCGACCACGGCGGCGGTGGTCGGGGCACCGGCGTCGGCGAGGATCAGCGCCTCCTCCAGCAGCTCCCAGGTCTCGTCGTCGATGCGGTCGAAGAGGCTGGCGGAGATCTCCTCAGTCAGCGCCTGGCGGCTTTTCGAGAGGCTCTCGCGCAGGCGCTTGAAGACGCCGCGACGCCCGGGTTCGGGCTCAGCCGCCGCCGAGTCGTTCGCGCTCACGCGCGAACCGAGGTCGATCATCTCCTGCCAGCTCGTCGCCATCGGCAGGGGAGGCTACTTGCGCGGCGGCGGCGCGGAGCTCCTCGACCGCCGCGCCGAGATGATCGGTGAGCCGCTCGGCCTCCGGGACCGCGTCCGGATCGGCGAGCAGGCCGAAGCCGACGCCGCCGTCGTAGCTGAGGATGGCGATCGCCAGCGCGTGGTTCTTGGCGAGGAAGCCGATCGGGTAGACGTCGCTCAGCTTGCGGCCGAGCACGTAGAACGGCATCTGCGGCCCGGGGAAGTTGGTCACCAGCAGGTTGAAGAGGCGGGTCGAGAAGTTGATCGCCGCGGTCGGCGCCAGCAGGACCGGCGGCGCGAAGTCCCGGAACCAGTCGTTGAGGCCCCAGATCGCCTCGGCCCCGAGTGGCTGCTTGGAGACCTTGAGCGCGTCCATCGCGGCCGAGACCGCACGCAGGCGCTCGACCGGGTCGGCGATCCCGATCGGCAGCGGGCCCCGCATCGCGGTCAGTTTGTTGCCGAGCTCGCCGTGCTCGTTTTCGGTCCTGATCGAGACCGGCACCAGCGCCTTCAGCTCGAGCCCGTCGACCGCCACGTCCTGCTCGGCCAGCCAGCGCCGCAGGGCGCCGGCGACCACGGCCAGGGTGACGTCGTTGACGGTGCCGCCCAGCGCGTTCTTGACGTGCTTGAACTCGGCCAGGTCATAGCTCGACCAGCACATGCTGCGGCGCGGGCCGATCTCGGTGTTGAAAGGGACCTTCGGCGCCGGCCGGGCCAGGTTCCAGCTCACCTCCCAGAGACCGGCGAGACCGTCGGCGGCGCGGCGACGGGCGCGGGCGGGCTCGCGCAGGGCTCGCTGGACCCAGCGGCCGAGACGGCGCACGGTGGCGCCGATCCCGGAGCCCGCGTGCCCGACCAGGGCGATCCGCGAGGGCGAACGCGCCGGCGCCCACGGTGCTTCCTCGCGGGCCGGCTCGGTTTTCGGCTCGACGTCGAAGAGCAGCATGCCGATGTCGACCGCGGAGATGCCGTCGGCCATCGCGTGGTGGGTCTTGTAGACGATCCCGAAGCGGTCTTCCTCGAAGCCCTCGACCAGGATCAGTTCCCAGAGCGGCTTGGCGCGATCGAGCGGCGGCGCCAGCAGCTCACCGACCAGGGCCTGGAACTGGGCCTCGGTGCCCGGGGCCGGCAATGCGATGCGGCGCAGGTGCTGGTGAATGTCGAAGTCCGGATAGTCGACCCAGAACGGCGTGCCGAGGCCCAGCGGCGGGTAGAGCAGGCGCTGGCGCAGGCGCGGCAGGTGGTGGACTCGGCTGCGGATGTGGACGAGGAAGTCCTCCTCGCTCGGGGCGCTGCCCTCGCACATCAGCAGGGCGCCGATCGCCATGTGCCCGTTTGCTTTCTCGTTGGCCAGAAACGACGTGTCGAACGACGTCAACCGGTCCATGTGGCGTTGTGCCATCTGTGCTCCTCCCTATCCCAGAGGGAGCGTAGTGCCTACACGGCGGTTCCCAGGTCCGATCCGTGTTGAGAGTTGGCTAAGTCAGGCGACGGCGGAGAGGGTGCCGCCCTCGCCCTCGTCGCCCTCGCCGTCGTCCTCGCCCGCGGCGATGTCCCGCGGCAGGCGGCGGGAGACGACTTTGGTGATGCCGTCGCCGCCCATCGTCACCCCGTAGAGGACGTCGGCGGCGTCCATCGTCCGTTTCTGGTGGGTGACGATGACGAACTGGGCGCGGTCGGCGAAGCGCCGGATCAGCTGCAGGAAGCGGTCGATGTTGGCGTCGTCGAGGGCGGCCTCGACCTCGTCGAGGATGTAGAAGGGGCAGGGGCGGGCGAGGAAGACCGCGAAGACGAAGGCGAGCGCGACCAGGGACTTCTCGCCGCCGGAGAGCAGCGAGAGCTTGCGGGTCGACTTGCCGGCCGGGGTGACCTCGATCTCGACCCCGAGCTCCTCGCGCGCCTCGTCCTCCTCCGGCTCCGGCTCGGCGTCGGCGTCGTCGGTCGGTGCCTCCTGCTCGCCGCTGGGCCGCTCCTCGTCGCGGATCGGCCGCAGGGCGACGCGACGGAGGACGCCGCGGCCGCCCGGGAAGAGGTGCTCGACCATCTCCTCGAAGTTCTTGGCGGTGGCGTCGAAAGTCTCCTCGAAGGCGCGCTCGATCTCGGCGTCGATCTCGCGGATCAGGGTCTCCAGCTCCCGCATCGCCCGCTCGGTGTCCTCGCGCTGGGACTGCAGGGCCTCGACGTGCTCGCGGGCCTCGTCGTACTCGCGCTCGGCCAGCGGGTTGACCGGGCCGATCTGGGCGCGGCGGCGCTCGAGGCGCTCGAGGCGGCGGTCGATCTCCGCCCGCTCCTCCTCGTCCATCGCCTGCTCGGCCGCCGGCACCTCCTCCCCCAGCTTGGCGGCGATCGCCGCCAGCTCGCGCTCGGCCTCGGCCCGGCGGTCGCCGAGGTGGGCGGCCTCGACCTCGGCCTTGGTCAGCTCGTCGGCGACGGCCTTCATCTCGGTCTGCAGCTCGAACTCCTGCTGCGAACAGGCGCGCAGCTCGTCGGCGATCTCGTCGCCGTCGTCCTTGCCGCCGACCACCTTGCCCTCGGTGCGCTCGACCCGGGCGCGGATCGCGGCTCCGACCGCCTCGATCGCGGCCAGGGCGGCGCGGGCGTCGTCGAGCAGCGCCTCGCCGTCGGCGACCCGCTTGCGCATCGCCTCGCGGTGGCGCTCGCCGAGCAGACCCTCGGCCCGGCGGGCGTGGCGGGAGGCCCGCTCGGCGCCGCTGTGGACGCTGCCCAGGGCGGCCTCGCGGGCCGACTCGGCGGCGTCGTCGGAACGGGCGACGGCGAGGCCGGCGACGGCGGAGTCGAGACCGGCGCCGATCTCCCCCAGCTCCTCCTCGAGCTTGCGGGCGCGCTCGCCGGGGCTGGTGCCGGGGCCGACATCGAGGGTCAGCGGGCCGAGTTCGGAGCGCAGCGCCTCCAACCTCGCCTCCAGCTCGGTGACGCGGCTGGAGAAGCCGGCGGCGCGGACGGCGACCCGCTCCTGCTCACCGCGCAGCTTGGTCACCAGGCCCCAGGCCTGGGTGCGCTCGCGGTCGCGGGCGGCGAAGCGCTCCTCGGCCTCGCGGCGGCGCTTGCCGACCGCGGCCAGGCGCTCCTCGAGCTTGGCCCTGGTCGCCCGCGCCTTGGTCGCCGCCCGCTCGGCCGCGGCGGCGCGATCGGCGCCGAAGCGCAGCTCCTCGGAGACGATCTGGCCGCGCAGGCCGAGCTCCTCGCGTTCGATCCGGGCGCCGATCTCCGCCGCCTGCGCCTGCCGCTTCAGCGGCCGCAGCCGGGCCCTGGCCTCGCGCTCGACGTCGAGCGCGCGGTCGAGGTTGTCGCGGGCGGCGCGCAGCTTCAGCTCGGCCCGGCGGCGGCGCTTGCGGTGCTTGCCGAGGCCGGCGGCCTCCTCGACCAGGAGCCGGCGCTCGCGCGGCTTCGAGTGGACGATCGTCTCCACCCGGCCCTGCGAGATCACCGAGTGCATCTCGCGGCCGAGGTTGGTGTCGGAGAGGACGTCGGTGACGTCGGCGAGCCGGCAGCGGGCGCCGTTGAGGCGATAGACGCCGTCGCCGGAGCGGTCGAGCCGGCGCTGCACGGCGATCTCGGAGAACTCGGTGGCGGCGCGGCCGTCGGAGTTGTCGATCACGACCTCGACCTCGGCGGCGCGGCGCTGGCTGACGCCCTTGCCGCCGGCGGAGATCACGTCCTGCATCGAGGCGCCGCGGATCGCGCCCGGGCTCTGCTCGCCCAGCGCCCAGAGCACGGCGTCGGTGATGTTGCTCTTGCCGGAGCCGTTGGGGCCGACGATCACGCTGACGCCGGGCGAGAACTCGAGGCTCACCCGCTCGGGGAACGACTTGAACCCCTTCATCGAGATCGATTTCAGATACATGAATCCCTCACTTTCGCAGCGTCAAGGCTCGCGATCGGGTCGGACGCGACGCGAGGCTCCATTAACCCCCCAATTTGAGGAGAGCCTGCTCCGCCGCGACCTGCTCGGCCGCCTTCTTGCTGCGCCCTGTGCCGACGCCGATCGACTCCGAATCGACCACCGCCTCGACCTCGAACGTGCGCCGGTGCGGTGGCCCGGTGGCGTCGATCACCTCGTAGCTCACCCGCTCCCCGCGGCGGGCCAGCAGCTCCTGCAGGGCGGACTTGAAGTCGATCCGGTTCTCGGAGGCGTGCTCGATCCGCGCTTCGAAGGCGGCCACGACCGCGGCCGCGGTGCGCTCGAAGCCGAAGGCCAGGTAGCAGGCGCCGATCAGGGCCTCGGTCGCCTCCGGCACCGGGCGCTCGCCGTCGAGCAGGATCTCGGCCGGGATCGCCCCTGTCATCTCCTCGGGCTCGTTCCCGACCAGCATCTCGGGCACCCCGAGACGGCGGCCGACCTCGGCGCAGGAGACGCCGCTGACCGCCTGGTTGTGGATCTTCGTCAGGCCCCCCGCGACGGTCCCGTCGAAGCGCTCGAAGACCTCGGTGGCGACGGAGAGACCGAGCACGCTGTCGCCGAGGAAGGCGAGCCGCTCGAAGGAGTCGATCCGGCGCTCGGTCCAGGAGGAGTGGGTCAGAGCCTGCTCGCGCAGCTCGGCGGGAAGCTCGTCGATCAGGGCCGCGAGCTCCGCGACCGCCGGCTCCTCCGGGTTCGTCGCCAACTGCTCAGGCCGGCGCGTGCTCGACCACGAAGCCGACCGCGTCGCCGACCGTCTCGATCCGCGACGCCTGCTCCTCGGAGACGGCGACCCCATAGCGGTCCTCCAGCTCCATCACCAGCTCGTAGAGGTCGAGCGAGTCGGCGTCGAGGTCCTCCTTGAAGCGGGTCCCCTCGTCGATCTTCGCGATGTCGACCTCGAGCTCCTCGGCGAGGTGCTCGCGGACGAGGGTGAGGACTTCGTCGCGCTTCATCCCACCCTTCCTATCACGCGCCCTCGCCGGCCGCGAGCGCGCCGCGCCCGGCGCCGCCTTCGCGCAGCAGCGCCGCGGTGCGACCGACCGCGTCGACCTCGGCGCAGCGGGCCGCGAGGCGAACCGCGTTGGCGATCCCGTCGGCGCCGGAGCTGCCGTGGCCAACGACGGCGATCCCGCGCAGGCCGAGCAGGATCGCGCCGCCGGTGGTATCGGGGTGCAGCTCCCTGCGCAGGCCGCCGAGCGAGGGCTTGAGCAGCAGCCCGCCGACCATCGAGACCGGGTTGGAGCGGACGGCGTCGCCGACCGCGGCGGCGACCGTCTTCGCCGTCCCCTCCATCAACTTCAGGGCGACGTTGCCGGTGAAGCCGTCGGTGACGACTACGTCGACCGCGCCCGCCGGCAGGTCGCGGCCCTCGACGTTGCCGGCGAACTCGATCCCAGCCGCGCCGGAGAGGATGCGGTTGGCCTCGACCACCTCCTCGCGCCCCTTGCCGGCCTCCTCGCCGACCGTGAGCAGGCCGACGGTCGGCCTCTCGACCTCGAGCACGGCGGCACTGAAGGCGGCGCCGAGGAAGGCGAACTGGACCAGGTGCTGGGCGCGGACCTCGACGTTGGCGCCGACGTCGAGGAAGAGCACCGGTTTGCCGGGAATCGGGACGCGGACCGCGAGCGCCGGCCGCTGCACGCCCTTGAGCCGGCGCAGGCCGAAGGTCGCCGCCGCCATCGTCGCCCCGGTCGAGCCGCAGCTGACCATCGCGTCGGCGGCGTCGTCGGCGACCTCGCGGGCGGCCAGCACGACCGATGCCTCCTCCTTGGCGCGGACCGCCGGCACCGGATCCTCGTCGTTGCCGATCCACTCGCGGGTCGGGGTCACCTCGACGCCGTCGACGCCGTCGAGCCCGAGCTCGGCCGGCGGCCCGAAGACACGGACGCCGATCCCGTCGGCGGCGGCCAGGCGGGCGCCCTCGGCCAGGACCTCGAAACCCTGCTCAGCGCCGTACCCGTCGAGGGCAACGGTGACGCCGCCTCCGGGCGCCACGGCTACTCGGAGTCGGAAGCGGTCGCCGGGGCCTCGGCGACTTTGTGCGAAATGACCTCACGCCCGGCGTAGGTGCCGCAGGTGGGGCAGACACGATGGGGCAGCCGCGGGCTGTGGCAGCGCGGGCAGCTGTTCAAGCGCGCCTTGCCGGCCTTGTGGTTGGCGCGCCGCTTGTCGCGTCGGGCGCTGGAGGTTCTCTTCTTCGGGACG
>Ga0207686_10000059_pt1 | contig 100547 bp, 85 predicted proteins | sample KBSM24metaG_FD_184396 | JGI IMG/M metagenome (GOLD analysis project Ga0207686, IMG submission 184396) | Miscanthus rhizosphere microbial communities from Kellogg Biological Station, Michigan, USA - KBS M2-4 metaG (SPAdes) (version 2) | ecosystem: Host-associated > Plants > Roots > Rhizosphere... | reverse complement strand
GTGGCCGCGTCGGCAGCGGTGGATGGTGGCTCTCTCTCTTGCCTTGGCCGCTCTGACTCTTGCCATGGCCATCGGCGGGCGTCGCTTGAGCTCCATCGAGCACCAGTGGCCGTTAGTCCGGGAACGGTTGGTCGCTCAAGATTCCTTGCGGCTCCAAACCGAACTTCGCCAGGTGCTGCATCGGGGGGATGCAGCGGCCGCGAAGGCGCTTGAGGCTGCCAAGGGCGATCGCGCTGCGGCATTCCGTTCACTGGACCAATTGACCAAGTCTCCAGGCCCGGAGCTTGGCGTCGCCATCCTCGAGCCGACCGGAACACCCTGGGCCTGGGCCGGGCGACACCGGCTGCTGCCCGACGCCGAGGGCGATTCGATCGCGGTTCGAGCCGATGGATATTACGTCGTGCTGGAGACGCGCCGCCACTCGCCCGAAGGCCGGGTGGCGGTGGCGACCACCCTGCTCTGGGCCCACCCGACTGCGCCCCGGCCGGAAGGAAGCCTGAGCGCCCAATACGCCGCTCGTACTCGGGTCAGTCTCGAAGTCTTCCCGCCGGGTGCCGCACCGCACCAGAGCGACCTGTTCGATTTCGTAGAACCGACAAAGCCTGACACCGCCCCACCCCGGCTCCTCTTCAGCGTCCTTCCGGTCCCGCCCGATCAGGGCGAAGCCAAGGAGCGGGAACTCGCGGTGGCGAGTCAAGGGGTCGCTGCCGCGACTTTGCTGGTACTCCTCATCGGAGTTCTGGGGGGGGCGGGCCCGGCCACCCTGCTTGCTTCGCTCGCCGGACTCCTCTGGCTCGGACTCCGGTCTCCCGCAGGATCCGCGCTTGGCTTCGATGACTTGTTCTCCCCCGCCACGTTCTTCCGTGCTTCCTTCGGCCCGTTTACCTCCTCGGCCGGGTCTCTGGGACTCTCGAGTCTCCTCCTGCTGCTCGGGGCGTTCTGGCTCTGGCGTCGCCACGCGCCACGCCGGCCCTGGCATTGGTTAGTCGGACTGCTCCTGCTCGGTGCGGCTCCGTCTTTTCTCACCGAGCTGGGGCGTGGCATCACGCCGCCACTGAACGGTGTGTCGGCCCAGTTGTGGGCTACCTGGCAAGTTGTCCTGGCCTTGGCCGCGAGCGCCGTCATCGTTCTCGCCGCCGCGTGCTTGCGCCCCGGCTCTGAGAAGGGAGCCAGCGACCGGGGCCTCCTACTGGGTGCAGGGATCGCGCTCATCGCCGCGCTGACCGGCCTCAGGGTCTGGAGTCCTCCCCTCGGCTATCCCACATGGTACACGCTGCTCTGGTTACCGGCGCTGTTTCTGGTCGCCCGATCGACGCCACGCTGGGGAAGTGTCGTTGCCATCGCGTTCGTCGCGGGCAGTGCCGCCTCGCTGGTAACCTGGGCGGCGGTCCTTAACGGCCGCATCGCGGTGGCGCAGCGGGACCTTGGGAGACTCGGGGAAGTAGAGGATCCGCTGGCCGAACCGTTGCTCGAACGATTGGCGGAACAGCTTACCGCGCAGGGAGGAGTCCGAACCTCCGCGGAGATGTACGCCCTCTGGCGCACGTCTTATCTCGGAGAGCAGGACTATCCCGTGCGGCTCACCTTATGGAGTGCTCGAGGTGAGCGGGTGGCCGATCTGTCGCTCGATTCGCTCGATCTGCCAACCCCATTGTTGTCGGCGCTGGTGCAGGGCATGGACAGCAGTATCAGCCGGACCATCACCCGGGCGGCGCGGGTCCCCGGACTGCATTACATCCTGATTCAGCGATTGAGCGACGGCGATGTCTTCACCGCGGTGATCGGACCACGGACCCGACTGATCACGCCGACCCGGCTATCGCGGCTGCTGCGTCCCCCGGCTGAGGGCGCGCCCTTGTATGACCTCGCTCTCACCCCTCCCGGTGTCAGCACGGCTGGTGAGCCGGCCCAGGTCGGTTGGCGGCGGGTAGGCTGGGAGGTTCGCAACGAGCGGCCACTGACCCTCTTCGGGGCGGTACGACACGCCCATGCATCGGTCTCCCTGCACGCGCCACTTTCGCTGGCGGTGCGGGGGGCGCTGCTCGTTCTGCTCGATGCGACGGTGGTGATCGTCATCTGGCTCCTCACCACGGTCCGACTCGAGGGTCCGAGACGGCGCTGGTCGTTCAAACGGGTCGTTCGCTCGTTCCAGGTTCGCCTCGCCGCAACGCTGGCGGTGTTCTTCGTGGTCCCCGCGGCGGGATTCGCCGCGTGGAATTTCTCACGCTTCGATGCCGAGGCCGCGCGAAGCCGCGACCTGTTGATCTCTCAGGTACTCCGCGACGCGGTATTCACCGCGGGCGGCCTGCTGCGTGGTCCGGGAGAGATTCTGACCTTTGGAATGCAGGAACTCTCCGACCGGCTCGATGCCGATCTCGCGCTCTACAGCGGCGGCACCTTACTCGCCACCAGCGCGCCCATCCTCCACGACCTCGGCCTCGTCGAACCGCTGGTGGATCCCAGGGTCTTCGTCCGGCTGGGACTGGGTGACGAGATCGCGCAGATCAGAAACGGGACGACCTACATGTCGCCGGTGCGGGTGGGGTATCGCGTAGTCCAGAGCGGCCCTCCGGGCGGGATCGGTATCCTGGCAACGCCTCAGGTTGCGGACGACTGGTTTCTCGCGGAGACCCAGCGCGATCTCGCCTTTATTTTGTTGCTCGCAACACTGGTAGGAATCGCAGCGGCGGTAGCCGCGGCACAGGTCGTCGCACGAGCGCTCGCTCGCCCGGTTGAGGAACTCAGAACATCCGCGCTGTCCCTGGGACGGGGAGAGACACCGCCACCGCCGGAGACGCCTCCGGTCGAATTCGAAGAGTTGTTTGGCGCCTTTGCACGGATGTCGTCTGACATTCGGTCGAGTCAGGCGGCACTCGAGAGCGCCCGTCGCCGAACAGCGGCGGTGCTGGCGGACGTTGCAACAGGTGTGCTGGCTCTCGATGCCCGAGGTGGGGTGATCATCGCGAATCCTCGCGCGCGAGAGATGCTGGGACTCCCGCTGGCCGAAGGTGAAGGAATGGCCCTGGCACTGGGTGCAGGGTGGGCGCCGCTCGCGACAGCGATGGAGTCGTTCACTCAAGGCGGGCCCTCCGCCGGTGAATTGGAGATCGAAGGACGGCGGCTACGGTATCAACTGGAAAGACTGGGGACGGATGTCGGCGGTACCGTGCTCTCCCTCGACGACATTACCGATGTGACTCAGGCAGAACGGGTGCTCGCCTGGGGCGAGATGGCCCGGCAGGTCGCCCATGAAATCAAGAATCCGCTCACCCCGCTCCGGCTGGGGATCCAGCACCTGCGGCGAGTCTATCGCGAACGTCGCACAGAATTCGACGAGACGCTGGAAACCACCTCCAGCCGGATCCTGGCGGAGATTGACCGGCTCGACACGATCGCGCGGGGCTTCAGCAGATTCGGGTTGCCGCTGGAAGACGCGGCTCCGCTGGAGAGCGTGGATCTCCTCGCCACCGCGCGTGAGGTGGCCGATCTCTACCGGCTCACTGGCGAAGGGGTCTCGGTGTCGGTCAAGGGGAATGGACCACTCATGCGTCCGGCTCGGCGTGACGAATTGAAGGAAGTGCTGGGGAATCTGGTGGAGAATGCGCGGAACGCTGGTGCCAGCTCCATCGAACTGTCGGTGGCCAAGCCGGGATTCGCCGTGACAGACAATGGCCGTGGAATACCCGCCGAGCTGTTACCGAGAATCTTCGAGCCCAGGTTCTCCACCACGACCAGCGGATCGGGGCTGGGGCTCGCGATCGTGAAGCGCCTGGTCGAAAGCTGGGGTGCCGAGGTCGCGGTTCAGAGCGTGCCGCGCCAAGGCACCACGGTCGCGATCGCCTGGCCCGATGGAGTCGCTCAGGGCCCGGCGAGCGCTGGCGGTCCCCGGTAACGCGGACCGCGCCCGGTCGGAGGTCCCGCAACAAGCTGCAGCGCCGCCTGCAGTCTGGTCAGAATGTCGGCAAACTCCGGCGCCCGGCTCAAATCGGTTTTTTCCTCGGGATCATTCAGGAAATCGTACAGCTCCATCGAGCCATCACCGTTGCGGATCAGGCGGTGGCGGTCGAGCACGATGGAAGCCATCGCTCCTTTCGCTACCGGGGTGTTCTTCGGCAGCCGGCTGTTGTAACTCAACTCCATGACCAGTGTGTCGCCACCGGTTGGCCCGGGAGGTGGCGAATCTCCCCAGAAGCGCTCCAGCGAGTGGCCCGGGATGGGATGCTTGGTGATGCCGGCGAGCGATAGCATGGTGGCCGACAAATCGTGCAGGGAAACGGCCGTGTTCACCCGGCGGCCGCGGGGAACCTTGGGGGGGTAGGAGACCAGAAGAGGGACTTCGAGTGCCGGGCGGAAGAGATCGTCGCCGTGGCCGGTGCCGCCTTTCTCCCCGAACAGATCTCCGTGATCGGACGTGATCACGACGACAGTCCGGTCCAGTTCACCCCGTTTTTCCAGCGCGCCGAGGAGCTCCTCCAACTCCCGATCGAGGTAGGCGATGGTGGCGTCGTACGCGTCGCGTCGCACATCGAGCAGCTCCCGGGAGGCCTTCTTCCCGGCATAGCTCGCCTCCAGCATCTGCTCGATCTTTGCTCTCGTCTCTACCCCCTGACGGCTGAACAGCGTGTCGAAGGGTGGCACCGGCACCAGCGGCATGTGCGCGTCGTAGTAATTGAGGAAGACGAAGAAGGGACGCTTCGAACGGTGCTCCAGCCAGCCGAGGAATTCCCGGTTGATCTTCGAGCCGACTTTCCGTCCCGGCAGATCCCAGGACTTGAACAGACGACGAAACCAGCTCTGTTCGAGGTAGTAGCCGCCGAGGGAGGTGCTGCGGATCAGTTCCCCCGGGCTCACCATGAAATCGGCGTAGTGCAGGAAGCCGCGTCCCAGACCCTTCTCTCGTCCGCAGTAGAGCTTGTTACCGACAAACCCCGCCGTCGCGTACCCGTGCGCCGCGAATGCCTCGGCTACGACGGGATGAGTCTTGTCCAGCGGTGAAAGCCAGTCCGCGCTGTGCTGGTGGGGGATCCGTCCGGTGAAGATCGAGGCATGTGACGGCAGGGTCCACGGCGCGTTGGTCAGCGCGTGATTGAAGACGACACTGCGCTGGGCGAAGCGTTCGAGGAATGGAGTGGTAGGCCGATCGTAGCCATACACGCTCAGATCGAGCGAGCGAACCGTGTCCAGAATGATGAGCAGAACGTTGGGCGCCCCAGAAGCGGCTTCGGGCAGTGCACCGAGCCCGCGCCGTTCTTGCCAGGCCATCAAGGCATGGCGGCCAAGGCCAATGGCGACCACCAGCGCCACCACCCAGGGCAGGGTGCGTCGCACCATTCCCACGAAGGACGGCACCCGTGGGGCAATCCAGCGGGAGAGTTGCATCGCGACGCCCGCGGCGAGGAGTGCCCAGGCCCGGCGATCGACTGAAGGGAAGCGATAGAGGATCGAGATGACGGCGAGGAAGCCGTAGGTCCAGAGTGCGACGCGCCAGCCGATGCGGCCCCGCAGCAGCCCGGCGAGAATCACCACAACGACGCCACCGGCGAGCAGCAGAATCGCGTCCGCCACTGGCGTCATCCAAGGGAAGTCCGGACTCATGAAGGTGAACTTCTTGGAGCCCAGCAGCTGCAAACGAACGATGCCGACCTCGATGAGGCCGAATACGAGGCCGGACCAGAGTCCGACCATCAGCACATCAAGCGGAGGGAATCTGAGTTTGTCGTCGTTCACGGGGTGCTCCCGCTGAGCGAAGGTGCACGGCTCACGTCGTTCCGCAAGGATCTCACCGCGCAGCGCAGGTCGACCACATCATGCTGCAGATGTGTAGCATGGTTGCGCAGTCTCTCCCCGCGATGCATGCTATCCGCCGGTTTGCGCCGGCCTTGGCCGGGCCTAGCGCAACTCCGGAGGCGGCCCGACTTCTGCAAACTAGCCTCGTGCCTGTAATGCTGGTCCATCCGCCGCGTTCACAGGATCCTCCAAATGAGCACCGAACCTATTCCGCAGGATCTGGTCGCCGTTCACGATCTGTTGCGGGAAACGCTTGCCAACTCTAGAGATAGCGGCAGCGGCCTGGGCTACGGGATCGCCATTTTCCCGCGGACCGGACGATTTGGCGCGCCGGTTTTCGGCATCGCGACAAGTGGCGGGGAATCCACAGTCCTGACTTACCGGATGCTACAGTCGTTGGTGGAGGTCCCGGTCTACGTCTCGGGTCGAATCCCCGCGACAGTGCGAGAGGGTCTGACCTATGGTCCGCCGCGCGTGATTCCCGCGGCGCTTCTCGATCAACCGGTGCTGCGAGTAGGTCTCACGCTGTGTATCGGCTCCAGTCGAGACGATCTCGAGCGCACCCAGCCGCTCGAATCCAGCATTTTCGCCGGGGATCTCAACGCACCGATTATTCTGCTCACCGAGATCAGGCCGGAAGGCTGGCCGCATTAGGGATTACTTCCACTCGGAAACCACGGTCTTCATTCGCTGCTGTACTGCCTTCAGACGCTGGTTGTCGGTCCGATCGGGCGCTCCACTGAGGAGATCCAGGATCCGCTCCGCTTCTGTCCCCCAGCCCATGGCGATGAGGGCTCCATTCTTCGACCACTGCAACACCTTGGCAGCCGCCGCGGCCTCGCGTTTACGCTCCTTGAGTGATGAGCCGAGCTTGCGGATGTCGGCGATGGCGCCGATGGCTTCAACCACGTCCTTGACGTCTTCGTACCTCACCGGAAGCAGCTTGGTGATCCACTTCCCGGCCACGAAGGCCACTCGCCATCCGGTCCGTTTCAGGACTTCGTGATCCTTCCCCTCCGCCAACTCCTCAGCCCCTTCGATTAAGGAAACGAGGGTCGGTGCCACCTCGATTCCGTACAACTCTCCGAGTTCCTTCTCCGTGGGTCTCTTGGAGCCCCTGGGCTGCAACTCGGGCTTCAGATCCTTGAGAATCGCTGCGCAGGCACCGATCGCCGCGTGCTGGGTCTGCAGGTGTAGCGTCACTTCTTTGTTCGGGGTTTGGGGCGCCATGTCCTGAATGGCCTCTTGGCGCTTCTTCAGCTTTTTGAGAGTCTCCGTGATGTCCTTCATACCCGCCTCGTCTATTCCGTGCCTGCCAAGTATTGGGGATCGGCCGCCTGGAACAAGGTACCAGCGCGAGGCACACGCGGCGACGCAGTCCACAGTCCTCAACCCTCCGCGGCTGAAGCCCGACTCGGCTGCGTGTCGCGAAAGCGACATCGCTCCGCTGATTCTCCCGCATTAATTCGGCGTCAGCCGCGCCGATTAGATACCCGAGGATCTCGCTCGCCGCGCTAGAATCCGCGGTCACTCACCTCCTGGCCGCATGCTCGCTCGAGTCCGCTCCGCCGCCGTACTCGGCATTGATGCCTACCTGGTCGAGGTAGAGGCCGACCTCACCAACGGCCTCCCCTCCTTTTCGACCGTTGGGCTACCACAGGGCGCAGTGAAGGAGGGCAGGGAACGAGTCTGCGCCGCGATGGTGAACGCCGGCTTCAACTACCCGCTCAAACGGATCACGATCAATCTGGCCCCGGCGGACGTCCGAAAGGACGGCTCCGCCTTCGATCTGCCAATCGCGATCGCTCTGCTCATGGCGAGCAGTCAGCTCGCGGCGGAAGGGGTAGATCATCTCCTGTTGCTGGGTGAGCTGGGTCTCGAGGGAGATCTCCGCCCCGTTCGCGGATCGCTTTCCATGACGCTCGCCGCTCGCGCAGCCGGACTCGACGGTGTGGTGCTTCCCGCTGAGAACGTGGACGAGGCTTCAGTGGTGGAAGGAATCGCGGTGCACGGCGCGCGAACGCTGCTCGATGTGTGTGCTCACTTGACCGGAGATTCCACGATCCAGCCCGCCACTTGCAACGTGGCCGAGCTGATGGGCCGACGGGATCACGATCTGGTGGACTTTGCAGACGTGAGAGGGCAGGCAGCGGCGAAGCGAGCGCTCGAAGTCGCGGCGGCGGGGTCGCACAACATCCTGTTGATTGGTCCGCCCGGCTCGGGGAAGACGATGCTGGCGCGACGTCTTCCGACCATTCTGCCTGCGATGACTCTGGACGAGGCGCTGGAGACAACCCGCATCCACAGTGTCGCGGGGTTACTCACCGGTGGCCGCTCGCTCTGCACCACCCGTCCCTTCCGTGCCCCACACCACACCATCAGCGATGCCGGGCTGATCGGCGGCGGGTCGAATCCGCGGCCTGGAGAAGTGAGCCTGGCCCACGGCGGCGTGCTCTTCCTGGATGAGCTGCCGGAGTTCCGGAAGAACGTGCTCGAGGTGCTGCGCCAGCCGCTGGAAGACGGGATCGTCACCCTGAGCCGCGCCGCGACCAGTCTCACCTATCCCGCCAGGCTCATGCTCGCGGCGGCGATGAACCCCTGTCCCTGCGGCTACTCGGGCGATCCCACCCATAGCTGCCGCTGTGATCCTATCGCGGTCGAGCGCTACCTGGGGCGAGTCTCCGGGCCTTTGCTGGACCGGATCGACATTCATCTCGCGGTGCCCGCAGTGCCGTGCGCGGAGCTGGCGGGCGAACGATCGGAAGAGCCGAGTGCCGCGGTCCGCGCGAGAGTGGAAGAAGCGCGGGGGAGGCAGCAAGCCAGGTTCCGCGACCAGCCTGGCCTCTTCGCCAATGCCCACATGGCCTCGCGCGACATCCGGCGTTACTGTCGCCTGACAGAGCCGGTCGAGAACCTGCTCCGCACCGCCATCACCCGACTGGGACTCTCGGCCCGGGCCTATCACCGGGTGCTCAAGCTGGCGCGGACGATTGCGGATCTGGCTGGCGCCGGGGAGATCGGCGTTCCTCAGATCAGCGAAGCGATTCAGTATCGGAGCCTCGATCGGACTCACCGGAAGGCCCCGGCTCTGGTAGCCCGGCGTTAGGATCGACGACGAGAGAACCCCTCTCTCGTAGAGGGCGCCTAAATGCCGCCCACAATGCGTCGCTTAGAGCGCGGTAGCCCGAATCAGTCGGATGGATGTCTGCGTTCTCGCGGCAGACAAAGAGCATGGCGCATTGGTCCGACTGGATGATCGGATCCGTCTCGACCAGGATCGCACCGTACGCCGCCCCCGCGACCCGTATCCGCTCAAAGATGGCCGCGAGTCCATCGTTAAAGCTCTCCGGAAATCTCGGAAACCTGTATTCGACCAAAATGAGGAGTCGGGCTTGGGGAGCCAGTTCCCGGAGCCGGCTCAGGATGATGTCGTAGTTATCGGTGACCGACTGGATCGCTTTGGGGATGCGTTCGGTTACGCATGACTCGTCGCCCTGGCAGTCGAGAAGGTAGGGCCGATACAGCTCATTCACACCGATTGCCAGGATGATCGGATTCACCTGCCCCGGGTGGGCCTTCAGGAATGCGACGGCCGCCTCCAGTTGTGGGCCGGTGTAGTAGGTGTGGAGTGGGAGGCCGAACAAGTCGGTATAGAAACAGCCCCCGACCACGAAGGTCTCGGTGGTTTCCCCGGGGCATGCCAGGTTGACTTCGATTGCGCGAGGCCGTCCCACACGGGCGTTCAGGCGCTCCACAAACAGGGTGCCGAAGCCGGTATTGAACTGCGCGGGATTGAACACATCCTTGTCTGGCTGGAAGCCGAATGACAACGAGTTGCCGAGGAGCATCGTGTACTTCTTCGCTGGCTGCTCACGCACGGAGGCTGTCGGGTGTGGAGTGAACGCATCCGAGCCTGAGCACGCGACGGCTGCGAGAACCAATAATGGGAAAGCACGGCGACCGTACGACATGGAGCCTCCTGATCCAAGGAGCTTACGAGACTCTGGTATCGGCGGTCATGATTACGCAGAGCGAGTCAACCTGTGATCAGACAACGGTCAACTGGGGAGGTTCAGGATTGAAGGTCTGGGGAGACTTCCGTGCTGCAGAGAGAGGGGCCAGCCGAGGTTCATCAACGGGTCCGATCGACCAAGGAGGTAAAGGCCGGATCGGGAGCGACCTCCAATTCACTGCGGAGCCGCTCCTCGTACTCCCGGGCATACCGAATGGCTGCCGGCCGGTCTCCGGATTCAATCAGTGCTTCCAGTAAGCCAAGGGCGGCCTGGGGATCGAGTGGGTTGGCATCTATCCCGCGTCGCCACCAGTCGATCGCCGACTCCCATTCACCCGCCGCGGCGGAGCGGCGTGCCAGTGACGAGATCGCGCTTTGGAACCGGCGAGCCAAGCGGTCACGCTGTGCCTCGGCCCAGCGGTCGAATTCAGGGGCGCCCTTGAGGAAGAAACCATCGAGGAAGGGACCGAGGTAGAGCGACACTGCCTTCGCGGGTTGGTCGCCGTCGAGCGCGGCTTCGAAGGCGTCGAGGTCGCTCCAGACCACGGCGGGGTTCAGTCGAAGCGTTTTCTGGCCCAGGAAGAGTCCATCCTCCCCGAACTGCCTTCGCTGGGCATAGAGCAACTGGTTGAGTACGTGCCGGGCCCGCTCGTCGTCGCTCTCGGGCCAGAGGTAGGCCATGAGTTTGTCCCGGCTCATGCCTGCAGCGCGGACCCCGGCCAGGAGAGCCAGCACGGCAAGCCGCCGCCGCTGGGTTGCCGCCCCAGTCAGCGCTTCGTCTCCGCGATACAGCGTGAGCCCGCCGAGGGTTCTGAGTCGCAGCATTTCGTTATCTAAGGTACACGCCGGTTCCCTCCACGCGACCTCTCTCCACCAGACTCCTGCACCATTTGACTCGCGGTTGATTCCGGTCTGACGGGTGCTGCCTAACCTGGACCTCGAGAGGATGCGCAAAGGGAGCGTCGTGCGCTCCCCCACCGAGTATCAGTTTGAGGCACGGAGGTTCCTGCCATGCGACACCTGCTCATCGGCTTGGTTGCGACGGTCTTCGGTTGCGGCAGCGAGAGTACCCGGGAGACCCCGGAGCCGACCCACGTTCCAAGACTGCTGTCAGTCACGGTCGAACCTGGTCTCAGCGCGACGGGTGAATTGATCAAGCCCCACCTGGAAGTGTCGGTCCACGATGCGAACGGCCGGCTCGTCTCCGAAGCGACCAATGCGATAGCGGTGGCGCTGGACCATGGCCCTCAGGCCGCGGCCCTGAGCGGTACGCTCAGGGTAGAAGCCGTCAACGGGGTTGCGACGTTCTCGGATCTGGGGCTGAACACTCCGGGCAGCTACACGCTCAAGGCGACAGCAGCGGGTTTGACGAGCGCGACCACGGCGACGTTCGAAGTTGCCAGTCGGGGCATAGCAGCAGCGATGGCCGGACTGACACCGGGTCTGCGCGGCATGGTCGGGGAAGTCGTCTCTCCCAGCCCGTCAGTGAAAGTGACGGACCGCTTCGGTGATCCGGTGGCGGGCGTGAGCGTTCAGTTCAGAGTGACTGCCGGAGGAGGCAGCGTAAGCGGACCCAATCAGACGACCGACAACACCGGCACCGCAACCATCGACGCATGGCGACTAGGAACCGTGTCGGGACCAATCAACAACGATCTGGTAGCTGAATCACCAAGCTTGACAGGCCGGATTGTCTTTGCTGCGACAGCCCTATCGGGCCCGGCGGCCTTGCTGGAGCTATTCGAGGGCGACGGATTTCAAGCCCGACCTGGGCAACCCGTGCCCGTGCCTCCAGCTGTCCGAGTCACCGACACCTACGGCAACGGGATCAGTGGGGTTGGGGTCACATTCCGAATCACGTCCGGTGGTGGGCAGATCGTGGGGCCAACGCAGGTGACAGATGTTGATGGAGTTGCGAGACTGGCTTCTTGGACTCTGGGCCCCCCGGGGCCCTATACACTCACCGCCACCGCACCGGCTCTCGCAGGATCTCCGATCACCTTCCACGCCACGAGCGCGACCAACGCCTTCACGGTTCTGGTCCGGTCCAACCACTTCCACTCCGCCCAGAACGGAACTGGAAATGACCAGCCGCTTCTAGGTGCAGCGTATGACACGCTGCCGGTTGGCGGGAGCATGACGTGGATCTGGGAGGGGTCGGTCCACAATGTAACTGCACTTCCCAACGCTCCTCCCCTTCCATTTCAGACCAGCGGTAGCCACGCGCAGCCTTACGCCTTTGGCCCGATCACGTTCAACAGGGCCGGCGTGTTTGAATATCGCTGCACGGTTCACACGTTCTATAACTACTACTTGGGGTGGGTAGGAATGCGGGGGCGCATTGTGGTCAGATAAGGTCACAAGGGAGATGCCGAGTCGATCAGTGTCGCGGAGGTCTACCATGTCCCACGAGTCTCGCCTGTTCCTATTCCTGCTCGGGGCCGCCGCTTGTGGCGATGCCACCCCCACGGCACCCCGGGAAGGTCCAACCGAGCCGGGAGCGATCAGAGTGGAAATCGTGACCCTGGGCTCAGCGCTCGACCCAGACGGCTATACCGTAGTCCTGGACTCATCCGGCCCGAGAAGTTTGGGAATTCACGACTCTCTCACTCTCAACGACCTAAGCGAGGGGCCGCATTCAGTTCGTCTTGGCGACCTGGCCTCCAGCTGCGAGCTCATGGGAACGAATCCTTACATGGTGGCCGTACATCCAAGTCAGGTATCGCCGGTGCCGTTCCAAGTGATCTGCCAGCCGCCAGGGGACCTGGTCATCACGATTGCGACCTCCGGCGCCCCTGCAGATTCAGACGGTTACAGCCTCACGCTAAGGGGGCGGCGCGAGACCGCGGTTGTCGCACTCCCCTCGAGCGGCACGGTAACAGTGCCAGCGCTGAGGCCCGGCGTCTGGTCGGTGGCAGTGACAGGAGTGGCGTCCAACTGTCAGGCGAGCACAAGCTCCCGTGTCCAGATCGATTCAGGGGCGACTACCTCCTTGGGCATCAATGTCCAATGCGCCGCGCCTCCCCCATCCGGTGGGGTGGGCCAGATCAGGGTCGTGGTGTCCACCACGGCGGTTGTCGTGCCTGCGCCATCCTCTTACCTCGTGTCGCTCGATGGCAATCTGGTGGACACCATCCCGTCCAATGGAAGTGTGACGCTTACCGACGTCCCGGTCGGAATTCACCGGGTACAGCTGCGTGTCCCTTCGTACTGCTTTGGCGGTTTTCTTGGCACGCCGCCGCTTGACCAGGCCGTAGTTGTACCGGCCGGTGGCTCAGCCGCTGTAAGGTTTAGTGTCCTGTGCCTTAATTAGGAGGCAGCCCCGCCCGCTTGCGGGGTCCCCCGCCGAGCCGCACCTTCCCGGGACCCGATACATCCCGGAAGGTGCGGCCGGCCCATGCCCGACCCGCTCGACCGAGTCAGCAGTGCGCTCGCCCGCCGATATGCCATCGAAAAGGAGCTGGGGAGCGGGGGTATGGGCACCGTGTACCTGGCGGTTGACCGCAAGCACGGCCGTAAGGTCGCGCTCAAGGTCCTGACCCCCGATCTGGCCATGGCGCTGGGACCGGAGCGCTTCCTGAGGGAGATCGAGATCGTCTCCCGTCTGAGCCACCCACACATTCTTCCGCTCCACGACTCCGGCCATGCCGCCGGGGTGCCGTACTATGTCACCCCGTTCGTGACCGGCGGCTCGCTCGACGCACGGCTCAAGCGAGAGGGCCGCCTGCCGCCTGCAGAGGCGGTCCGGCTGACCCGCGAGGTCGCCGACGCGCTGTCATACGCCCACGCTCAAGGCGTGGTCCACCGCGATGTAAAGCCGGCCAACATCCTTCTGGCTGATGACCACGCGCTGCTGGCTGACTTCGGCGTGGCCATCGCGACTGACGCGATCGAGACTGAACGGATCACCGACAGTGGGATGGCGCTCGGGACGCGATCGCATTCGAGCCCGGAGCAGGCGGCGGGGAGCCGCGCAGTTGATGCCAGGAGTGATGTGTACAGCCTGGGCTGTGTGCTGTTCGAGCTATTGGTCGGTCCCCGCGGCTCAGGCTCGCCCGACGGGGAGCAGCTGCTCGCAGAACGATTCACCACCACGCTGCCACCCGTCAGCTCCATCGTTCCCGGAACGCCGGTGTGGCTTGACGCTGTGATTACACGGGCCACGGCGACTGCCCCCGCCGAGCGGTATCAGAACGCCACCCAATTCCGTGAAGCACTGGAAAAGGGCGCCGAGACCGTTGAAACGATGCGTCCGCGCGCCTTGGTGATGAAACGTCGTCTCGTGCCCGCGGTCGTCGTTATGTCCTTGGCGCTCGCCGGCGCGGCCCTCGCCGCGCACTATCGTCGCGCGGACCCGAATGCGAAACGAGTGTATGTGAGCGTCATCGAGAACCGGACCGGCGACTCCACCCTCGACCCGCTGGGTGACGTGGCCGCCGACTACATCGCGCGGGGCCTCGCCGCGACCCGACTCCTCGAGGAAGTGTACGATGGACGAGCCGAGGCACTGATCGCCGGCGTGAACCCCCGCGGCGGCGTCGGGGCAGCACTCGCGCGGGCCCGTCGGCTTGGCGCCGGGACCATGCTTCAGGGCCGCTATTACCTCGAAGGCGACAGTCTCCATCTCGAAACCCAACTGATCGGGACCCGCGATGGCCATTTGATCCTGGCGTTTGAGCCGGCGGTCGGCCTTCGGACTCGGCAAGGGGCCGTCGTGGAGTTGCTCCGGCAACGGGTAATGGGGGGGATGGGGGCGATCTACGGTCCGAGATTCGAACCATGGGAAGCCCAGGCCGTCCCGCCTAGTTATGAAGCGTATCGTGAATTTCTTACAGGTCTTGATGCAGCCTGGGGATTTCAGTTCGACATCGCCCTAGCCCACTACCGGCGTGCCTCTGATCTCGACCCGACCTACCCGTCACCCCGTGCCGCAGCCGCGGTGGCCTTCGCCCTTGGCTCGGAGTGCCATTCGGTGGACTCCATCAGTGAATCGCTCCGGCAGCAGGTCGCGACGCTCCCGCCGATTGAACACGGGATGCTGGAGTGGGCGGTCGCCAGTTGCAGGTTCGACGAGTACGGCAAGGTAGCGGCGGGTATGGCGGTCCTGGGTTCTGCCCCACGTTCCGTCTTGTTCGCAATTCTCACCAACGCAGGCCTGCAGACTCTCGGCAGGCCGCGAGAAGCGCTGGCGGTAATTCAGCGGCTCGATCCCGCCTCGCTTTCGGAGAATCCGCAGCGGTTCTACTGGACGTTCCTGGCGATGAACTATCACGCCTTGCATGACTACCAGCAGGAGCTCGAGGCGGCGAGCCGGGGGATCCAGGCCTTTCCGCATGACCCGCCGACTTTGGACGGTAGGATCCCAGCTCTGGCCGGGCTCGGCAGGATGGACGAGATCCGAACGCATATCCCTGAATGGTTCCCCAAAGGAAGGCTGACCTCTGAAGCGGACGCGGGGACCTCCTTCGCCAGCTGTACTGCACTCGAAGCCGGAGCACACGGCGACCGTATGCTGCGGCAGGAACTTCTCGAGATGGCGGCCGACTGGTTCGACGCCCACCCCGCGGTCGATCCCCTCGATGACCTACACGTGCCCTGCCTATGGCACGACCTCGGGGCGGCGTTTGACGCAGGTCGTGTGGCGCAGGCCCAGGCCACGTTCGAGCGTCGGGCCCGCGACGATTCGGCAAACGTGACTGCTCGTGCTGGACTCGGCGCCTTGGCCGCGCGGCGGGGCGATCGCGCCGAGGCAGAACGAATGGAGGTTTGGCTCTCAGCCCGTCCCGGTCCGTTCGCACTCTCCGGGCGTGCGCGCATCGCCTTGCTGCTGGGTGACCGCGACCGCGCCGTGGAATTACTCCGCGAGGCAAGGTCCCAGGGGATGGATCTCGCGATGTTCGTTCACCTTGACCCGGACCTCCAGTCGCTCCGCGAGTACCCTCCCTACACCGCGTTATTCCAATCCTCGGAATGAGCCAGCCGCGCCGCTGGACCGACCGGATCCAGGGCGCTTTCCTGGCGGCGTTCCTACCCGCGACTCTCGCTGCGCAGGGGATCACTACCGCCGCGCTCGACGGCCGGCTCCGCGATGGCGATGGTCAGCCCGTGCAGGGAGGGGTGGTAGTGGTAGTGCAGGAGGCTAACGGGCAACGCTGGCAGGCAACGTCCGATGCGGGCGGGCGCTACCTGGTCGAACACCTGCCGCCGGGAGGCCCCTACACGGTTGAGGCGCGAGCAATCGGATACGGGCCTACCCGCCGCACCGGGATTGCGCTCACCCTCAACCGGCGCCTGAGCCTCGACTTCGTCCTGACGCCCGCCGCTGTACAGCTGGAAGAGATCACAACCCTTGCGCAATCCCCACGGGACGCCGGTCGAACCGGTCCGGCCACGACTATTTCCGACTCGCTCCTCGCTCGCCGGCCGCTGCTCAATCGCGACGTGCTCGGCGCCGTGGTCGAGTCTCCACAGGCGGTAGACGGGGTAATGGGAATCTCGATTGCCGGCCAGAGTCCTCGGCACAACAGCTTTCAGATTGACGGCGGCATCAACAATAGTCCCTACGGGCAGTTCGCCTCCACACCGGGCGGATTGATCAACCTGATATCTCTACCTGGCGGCGGCGGATTGAGGAGCGTTCCGCTCGATGCGGTGCAGGAGATACAGGTCCTCGTGGCACCCTACGACGTGCGATTCGGCAGCTTCTCAGGAGGGCTCATCAACGCGGTCACCCGTTCGGGAGCCGACCGCTTCCAGGGCTCCGCCTTCGTCAACTTGCAGGACGACTGGCTGGCGGGAGAGGACCCGATGGGCCAGCCGATTGCTGACTTCAGGACGTGGCAGTTCGGCGCTACCGCTTCAGGGCCGTTAATCCGTGGACGACTACACTATTTCCTGGCCGCCGACCTCCAGGAGAGCGGCGTGCCCTATGGCGGCCCGCTCATTGGCACCGACACCGCGGGAGGAGCCGACTCTGCCGGCGTCGGGATTCGACGCGAGAGTGCGGAGCGTTTCCAGCAGATTCTGCACGATACCTACGGAGTGGACGCCGGGAGCTACGGGGCCGTCAACGGCAGGAACCCCGCCCAGAGCCTCTTCGGCAAGCTGTCGTTGCAGCTCGGCACCAATCACCGGCTCGAGATTTCCCAGAACTTCGTTCACGGTGCGGAGCAGAGCGTGTTGCTCGACCGAATTCCCTACGGCGAGTACGACCTCACCTCAGGCGACAGCAGGATCACGAGCAAGACCTTCGGTACCCGCGCTACCTGGACCGGCGTACTCGGTTCCAAGACTTTTACCGAAGTCACTGCGGCCTACCTGCGGATCCGGGATGTCTGCCAACCCACGGGGGACTTTTCCATGGTGGTGGTGAACGCCGACGCCGGCCTTCTCGGCGCCGGGTGGAAGCCCATCTGCCCTGGGACTCCGCTGGCCCAGGATGCCTTGCAGCTGACCGCAAATGGAACCATCGCTCTGGGGACTCATCGCCTCACGGCGGGTACTCACGACGAGCTGCTCAAGTTACAGGACTCCCTGGTTTTCCTCGGCAACGGCCAGTGGGCCTTTCGCAGCCTCAACGCGCTTGAGCAAGGGGTGCCGGTCGAGTATGTGCGGCTCCTTAGCGGACCGCTCCGGCCGGAGGGGCGGGTGGCCGATTTCAGGGTCCAGCAACTGGGTGCCTATCTCCAGGACGACTGGAGTCCATCGGATCGCGTCACCTTCACCCTCGGAGCCCGGCTTGACGTACCGTACTTTCCCGACAAGCCGGCCTACAATCCGGACCTGTACGCCGACCTGGGTCTCGATAGCCGGATATTCCCATCCGGCAATCTTCAGATCTCTCCACGGTTCGGATTCAACTTCCGTCCGGGCTCAGGCCGGCAGACGGTCTTGCGAGGCGGCATCGGAATGTTTTCCGGCCAGCCTGCATACTACGACGCGGGCGACGTCTACCGCTCAACCGGGCTCGAGCAGTTCACGCTCTTCTGCCAAGGGGCCGACGTGCCTCCGTTCACGCTCGATGTTACGGCTCAGCCCACCGCCTGCCGCACTGGGGGGCCCGCGCCAACTCCGCGCGTGGCCTTGTTTGCTCCCGGGTACGAATTTCCCCAGGAGCTCAGGGCTTCGCTCGGACTCGACGCCATTCTCCCGGGCCGCATCGGCGCAACGTTCGACCTGCTCTACAGCAGGGGCGTGCACGTCGGCTATTTCAATGACCTGAACTTGCTGCCTCCCACCAACGCGGTCACGGGCGAAGGGGGCCGCCTCCTCTACGGCACCATTGACCCCGCGACCGGGTTCTCGACGCCTGCCCGGGTGAGCCCGCGTTTCACTTCGGTGGTGCAGCAGCGCGACGGCGGAGAGACGCGCTATGTGAGCCTCGCCACCGAACTGCGGAAACGGTTCGGACCAAACCTGGAACTGGATGCAGCCTACACCTGGTCTTCCACCCGGGACGTGATGGACCAGGTCGGTCTCGGCGTCTCACTGTCCGGGTTGGGCGTTGCCGCCGACCACCTCAACGACACGCCCCTGGACGGCACGCTCGATGATCGGCGACTTCGACCTTCTGTCTTCGACGTGCCTCACAAGCTCCGCGTCGCGCTGTCAGCCACCCTCCCGGGACAGATCCAGCTCACGACGATTTATCAGGGACAATCGGGTACGCCATTCACCTATCAGACCAATGGAGATCAGACCAGTGGAGACATCAACGCCGACGGATTCGACGATGACCCGGTGTACGTGCCGAGGATGACGGCCCCCGATCATGACATCAACCTCGTCACGCTTGATCCGTCGGGCGCGTACGTGCCGGCGCCACCGGACGAGTATGCCAGACTGGACCAGTTCATCCAGTCCGAGCCCTGCCTGCGAAACAACGTGGGGAAGCTGCTGCCACGGAACAGTTGCCGGAATTCGTGGCGCAGCGAGCTGGATCTGCGTCTCTCGCGATCCTTCGCCACGGGGGCGGGCCGCTCGATGGAGCTAATTGCGGACCTCTTCAACCTCCCCAACTTTCTCGACAGCGACTGGGGCGTCGTGCGACAGACGACGGATTTCGGCCTGGAGGCGGTCGGGATGCTGAAACTTGTGGGGTTCGACTCGGTGAAGGATCGAGGCATCTATCGCTTGGCGCTTCCCAATCGCAACCACCCGGACACCGAGTTCTCTCCGTGGCGGATCCAGATCGCCGCACGGTATTCGTTCTAGGATCCGAAGTGACCTGGTCTTGTGTGGCCTTCCCTACCGGATTCCCTCGGACCCTGTTCCCGGTTAAATAGGAGCCGGGTCCCGGTGGACTCGCCTTCCCACTCACCCGCTGACGGAGTGCTCAACTGACGTGACCCCGCCGTGATGCAGAGCCTGATCGCCGAAGCCTTCGGCTTCTTCCTCCTCGCGTTCCCCGCGCTCTTCTCGATCATCAACCCGCTGGGCGGAGCCTTCATTTTCCTGGCCGCCACCAGCCACCTTGCGCCGCGGGTCCGGAACAAGATGGCGCGGAAGATTGCCTTCTACAGCTTCGTCACCCTCGTCGTTTCCATGCTCATCGGAGCGTATGTGCTCAAGGTGTTCGGGATTTCGATGCCAGTACTTCGGGTGGCGGGCGGGATCGTGATCGCGCTTTCGGCTTGGAAGATGTTGACCGCGGATGACGAGGGCGAAAAGCAGAAGGCGGCGCTTGAGGACGCGAGCGGGCGCGAGGCCGAGCACATGGCCTTCTATCCGCTTACGATGCCGGTGACGACCGGGCCGGGGACCATTTCGGTCGCGATCGCCCTCGGCACCGGGAGCGCGCGACGCCCGGTCCTGTTCGCCCTCGAGGCGTTCGCCACTGCGGCTCTCATCTGCCTTCTGGTCTACTGGTTTTACGCGGGGTCGAGCCGGTTGGCGAAGGCCGTAGGGCCCACGGGGACATCAATCATCGCGCGTCTCTCCGCCTTCCTCCTGTTCTGCATCGGGATCCAGGTGCTGTGGACCGGCTTTGCAGAGCTCCTCACCACACTACCGCACGTTCCCTGACCAGGAGCTAGTGCTTCCCCGGCTCCCACGTTACGCCGGGTCCCCAAGAAAAACGCCTCCCCTTTCGGGGAGGCGTTCTAAACACGGGACTGGGAAGGAGTGTTGACCGCGTTCGTCCCGTGGGAGGTTTGTTACCAGCCCCTTACGGACTGGCCGGAGTGGTAGCCGGTGTCGGCGGCTCCAGCTTCTTCAAGGTTTCCTCGTCCAGCTTGCCAGTCACCTTCAGCTTGTTCTGGGTCTGATACTTCTTGACTGCGCCGGAAAGCTCGTCGTTCCACTTCCCGTCCACCTTGCCCTTGTAGAGCCCGGCCTTGGTCAGGCTCTGCTGGGCCATCGTGATTTCCTGCTTGCTGGGTTCATGCTTCTTGTTGCTGGACGTCGTCGCCGCGGCGTGAGTCGTCGGGGCGGCGGGAGTCGCCGCGGCCGTCGACTGCGCGTTGAGCGTTCCTGCCGCGAGCACGAATACACCAGCCAGAGCCAACTGCTTGAACATACGCTTCCTCCATTGGGATGAGCCCGGCCGACGCCGGGACTGTCCTACTGGTCCTGCTTTCGACACTGGTGTCTTGGGCAAGCGCGGTGCCACGGGGAATTCACTCAAAGAGGCGTGAATCAGCGGCGGAAGCGGGGAATTTGGGTGTTAGATGAAGCTGAAGCGACAGGGTGACCGGGCGGAGTTGGCGAACGGGACAGGATGTCCGTCCGCCGCACGCGAAGAAAATTCTTGTGATCAGGATCGCGGTACTGACATTCCCCAGCGCTGCAACATCCGCGACAGCGTACGGCGGGAAATCTGCAGTACCCGCGCGGCGCGTTCACGATTGCCATCCGATGCGGCGAGCACCGCCAGGACGTGGCGCTTCTCGACTGCCGCGAGAGGAATCATCTCGGTGGCCGGAGCATTCTCGCTCGGCGCGACATTTGGTGTGAAGTGGGGTACCAGTGAGGCCCGCACCTCCTCCGAGAGATGTTCCGGTCCGATCACATCCTGCGCCGCGAGCACCAGGGCGCGCTCCAGCACATTAAGGAGCTCGCGGACGTTGCCGGGCCAGTCGTACATCAGCAGCGCGCGTTGAGCTTCGGGATCGACCGCCACCGGGCCTCGCTCGTGGCGAGCCGCCAGCCGGCGGAGCAGGTCATCGATCAGGAGAGGAATGTCCTGACGCCGCTCCCGCAGCGGGGCCAGTGTGATAGTGACCACATTGAGCCGGTAATACAGGTCCTCCCGGAAGCGCCCCTCGCGGACCAGCGCGGGGAGATCCCGATGGGTCGCGGCAATCACGCGAACATCGACCCGGATCGGTGTCTCCGAGCCCACCGGCACGATTTCCTGTTCCTGCAGCACCCGAAGCAGTCGCGATTGCAGGGCGGGGGAGATGTCTCCAATCTCATCGAGGAAGAGCGTCCCGTGGTCCGCTTCCCGGAAGAGGCCGGGTCGAGCGGTCTGCGCGCCGGTGAAAGCGCCCCGGACGTGTCCGAACAGTTCACTCTCCAGCAGCCCTTCGGCGAGCGCCGAGCAATTGACCGCGACGAACTTGGCGCGGCTCCGCTCCGAGTAGCGGTGGACCGTCCTTGCCACCAGCTCCTTGCCGGTTCCAGTTTCTCCTGAAACCAGTACGCTGGCCTGGCTGGGTGCCACCCGTGCCACCGTCTTCATCACCCCGATGATGGCGGGACTGTGGCCCACGAGCTCGGGTTCCTGTTCCCGCCGTCCATCCGAACCGTTGGACGGCTCGTCGCTCCGGGAGACCTGGATCCGTTTCCGCTCGAGCGCGCGCGAGAGGACCAGCCGCAGCTCACCGATGTCGTAGGGCTTGCTGATGAAATCGTGGGCACCGGCGCGGATGGCTTCGCCAGCGGTGCCCGCGTCGCCGAAGGCGGTGAGCACGATGACGATCGCGTTCGGATCCCGCTCGCGCACCACGCGCAGGAGATCGAGCCCGCTCGAGCCGGGCATGCGAAGGTCGGTCAGGACTGCATCGAAGGGACCTTCGCGTCCCAGCTTCGCGAGTCCTTCGGAAGCGGAAAGGGCTCGGACGATCTGGTAGTCTTCCCGCTCCAAAACCTCGGAAAGGAGACGACAAGCCGCCTCGTCGTCATCCACCAGCAGAAGTCTCGGAGAAAGTGCCACGCTTATAGCCACGTTACGCCGTCCGTTCTAAGGCGGAGGGAAGTGAAAGCCGCCACGCCGTCCCCCGCTCGGTTGGAATATGCTCGAGATCCCCGCCAAGGCTCCTGGCCAAACGCTGACTCACCGCCAGCCCCAGCCCGGTGCCTGCCAGTCCCTTTGTGGTCACGAACGGGTTGAAGAGGTGGCGTTTCGCCTCCGCCGCCAGGCCAGGCCCCGTATCGCGAATCTCGAGCCATGCCTCCGAGCTGGAGCCGCCGGTCCGAACTTCTATCCTCCCACCCTGCGGCATCGCTTCGATGGCGTTCTTGACCAGGTTCAGCAGGATCTGCTCCACCAGCGCTCCGTCGGACATCGCCATCGATTTTCCCAGGGCGGCTCCAGCCGGCACCAGCTCGCCTCGGACTCCCTGTTCGGCCATCGTCGGCTCGAAGAACCGGAGTACCCGTTCCGCGACACCGCCCAGGTCCGTGGGGCGAAGGACCGGCGTAGGCCAGGCTCGACGCTCCAGGCGGCTCTTCACGATTCCGGTCAGCCGGTCCATCTGTCCCAGCAGCAAATGCACCCGTTCCAGCGCGAGCGGAGAACCCGCCGCCCGAAGGTCATCGCGCAGGAGCTGCAGGTGCCCGCTTAACGTGTTCAGCGGCGTGCCGATCTCGTGGGCGAAGGCCGCAGCCGTTTCTTCCAACAAAGCGAGCCGGTCCAAGCCTCGCGCCTTCTCTTCCAATGAGAGCAGAGCGCCGCGTGCTTCGCTTTCCCGCTGCCTCGCCGATAGCGCTTCGCGAAGGTCGTTGTAACGTCGCGCGAGCCCGCGGAATTCATTGGGACCGATCTCCATGGCCGGAGGAGCCGATTCGACTCCGGCGTGTGCCTGATCCAGCGTGTACCCCAATGCGCTGAGCGGTTTGCCCACCCATTGCGCGGTGAGCCAGGCGACACCCCCCGCGAGCAAGAGTGCGGCGATCACCGCGAAGGTGTAGCTGCGTTTCCTTTCCAGCCGGGCCCAAGCCTGCAAGGTCCGGGTCGAGACTTCGACACTCAGAACGCCATACGGCCGGATGCCACCCAGCGGCTTCGCGACTCTCCACGCGGGAGCGCTATCCCGTACCTGCCAGGTCCGCAGTGCATTGGACTGGATGGCCTGATACTCCTCGCTGGTCGGGATCGGATCGCTGAGTGTTCCGCTCGCGGCGACGAGCGTGAGCCGATCTCCCTCCCGCCGCCACACCGCGGCGGACGTGGTGGTGATGTGCTGGCTGGGCCACCCGGCGAGACCCTGGGCGATTGCGGTGGAGTCACCGGTTGGAGCGAGACGGGAGATGTACTTGGCCCAGGTCTCGGCGAGTGCCACCGATTCGCTGCGGAGGTCATCCAGCCGAGACCGTTCGGACCAGGAGAGCGCGATCTCGGTCGAGCCCAAGACCAGCAGGATGGCCATGGCGGCCGTGAGAACAGCCAAACGATGGATAAGGCCCATGCGAGAGATCCATTTCTGCCTTCTGCCTCGGCGTATGAAATCGCCCAAAGGCAGAGAGCATGCCACTTTGCCCCCGGCAAACGCTCGGAGACGAGGCCCTTGGCCGAGACATCCTGTCCTAAGCTGACAGAATGTCAGGTCAGGGTCGCGCGGCGCGCTCCAGTCGATCCCGGATCGCGGCCCACCGGGGATCGCTCGAAGGCCGCTCAACCAGAATCAAATCACACCCTTCATCATCCAGCCGGTGCAGTACCGAATAGAGGATGCGGCCGGCCGCCAGTGGACTTGACGGGAGGATAATGAGAGGGTCGCCCCCGTTCACCTCCTTGCTCCAGGTCATGACTCCCACCCGCTTCCCCTGCGCCTTCGCCTGCCGGATCTCCGCTTCGACTGCGTCTCGCTCGGCAGTCTCGAACAACCGGAGCGGAGTTTTCGGGGCGTAGTGCCGGTCCAGCATTCCGGGAGAGGGCAGGGGAAGATCTGGACGGGCTGTGGAGAAGGTCTCTAGTGGGCCCACGACCTCCGCCAACTGTTCGGAAGAGATGACTCCGGGGCGGAGCAGAGTCGCGTTGGCTCCGCTCACATCCACCACCGTGGACTCGATTCCGATATCGGTAGGACCGGCATCGAGGATCAACGGGACGCGGTCTCCCAGGCTTCGTGCGACATGCTGTGCCGTGGTCGGTGAGACCTCTCCCGAGCGGTTGGCACTCGGTGCGGCAATAGGCAGCTCCACGGCGGAGAGCAGCGCAAAGGTCACTGGATGATTGGGCACCCGGATCCCGACTGTTGGAAGCCCCGCGGTAACCAAATCAGGAACGTTGGCTGCCTTGGGAAGAACCAGGGTGAGCGGTCCCGGCCAGAACTTCCGCGCGAGACGCTCGGCGGACTCCGACCAGCGTGGCGAGAGTGCCCGCGCCGCCTCCACGCTGGCGACGTGCATGATGAGAGGATTGTGAGAGGGTCGGCCCTTCGCTTCGAAGATCCGACGGACCGCCGATTCCTCGAGCGCATTGGCGCCGAGCCCGTAGACCGTTTCGGTGGGGAAGGCCACGAGGGCGCCGCGGCGTAAGAGGTCGGCCGCCTGGGAAATGACCAGCGGATCCGGCGCCTTCGGATCAACCCCGACGATGTTGCCGCCGCTATTCATCATGACCGGGCGGGCGCCGCTGGCGCTTGGTCTCTCCCCGACGCCGTTTGCCGTGGAGGCGCTGCTCCTTCGAGGCCTTGGTCGGACGGGTCCGCTTGCGTGGCTTGACTTCTCGCAGTGCGGCCGCGAGGACGCTGCGAAACCGCTCGATCACTTCGGCGCGATTCTGCGCCTGGCTTCGGCTGCCGCTGGAGACGAGGCGCAGAAGGCGGCCGTCGTCAACCAGACGAGAGGCGAGCCGGGTCGCGACTCTGGCGCGAGACTCCTCGTCGAGACTGGGACTCGCTGCCAGATCCCACCAAAGCTCGATTCTGGTCGAGGAGGTATTTACGTGTTGTCCCCCCGGGCCTCCGGAGCGCGAGGCGCTGAAGGACAGCTCGCCGAGCGGGATGCTCACCCGATCATTGATTTCCAACTGTTGTGGTTGGGTCATGTAGCCGTCAGCCGTTAGCCGTCAGCCATCAGCGAAAGCCGTAACCTATACGCCTTAAGCTTAAGGCCTACGGTTCAAGGCTTATAGCTGACGGCTGACGGCTGATGGCTTATGGCTTATGGCGTCTCGCCCGTCAACCCTAGTACGTTACCGCCATGGTAGATCTCTCGTCGCTGACCGCTCATTTCCAGCGCCTGGGCCGAGTGCTGCTGGGATACTCGGGGGGTGTCGACTCGGCGCTACTCGCCGTGGTTGGTGCGCGCGCGGTGGGGCCGGACCGCTTCCTCGCCGTGATCGGCCGGAGCCCGTCCTATCCCGCTGTGCAGTACGCGGCTGCGATTCGGGTCGCTCGAGAGTTCGAAGTGCCGCTCCTCGAGGTAGCGACCGACGAGATGGAGGACGCCGCCTACGTCGCCAACCCGACCAATCGCTGCTACTTCTGCAAACAGGAGCTGTGGGGTCGGCTCCGGGTGATCGCGACCACCCGTGGCTTCGACACGATCATCGATGGGACCAACGCCGACGATCTCGGAGAGCATCGTCCGGGCATGGGCGCCGCGCACGAGCATGAGATCCGCTCCCCCCTGGCGGAGCTTGGCTGGTCGAAGCCGATGATTCGTGAAGCCGCGCGAGAGTTGGCCATTCCGGTGTGGGATGCTCCCGCCGCACCCTGCCTCTCCAGCCGCGTGATGTACGGATTGCCGGTGACCGTCGAGCGGTTACGTCAGGTCGAAGCCGGTGAGGCGCTGCTACGGGAGATCGGCGTATCGGGGGACCTGCGGGTCCGCCATCATGGCGATCACGTCCGGATCGAGGTGCATCCGGAGCAAATCCCCCTGGTTGAGCGGAGCTGGTCTCGAGTCCTCTCGGGCTTCCAGGCGCTGGGGATCGCCGATGTGCGGTTGGATCCGAGGGGCTACCGCCGTGGCGGGTTGCTGACCGAACTGCCGGTGTTGAGCGGATGAGGCTGTTTGTGGCGCTCCCAGTTCCTCGTGCGGCGCAGCAGGCGATCGGAGATCTGATCAAGGACTTCGCGGTGCCCGACTCACCGGTGCGCTGGGTGCGACAAGAGGGGTTGCACCTCACTCTCAAGTTTTTCGGCGAGGTCGAGGAGACAAAAGTCTCCGAGATCTCAACCGCACTGGGTCGCACCACGGCCGGCATGTCGCCCCTCGCCGTGACGGCAAGCGAGTTGAATGGTTTCCCCGCGCTGGAACGGGCCCGGGTAGTCTGGATCGGACTGGACGCTCCGCCCGCTCTCGAACTGCTGGCCCATCGAGTAGAGCAGGAATGTGAGGCGCTGGGATTCCCCGGCGAGGCCAGAGTTTTTCATCCCCACGTTACCCTTGGCCGGGTCAAAGACGGAGCCCGTCTCGACCGCTTTTCCCTCAGGCGACTCTCTACGATCCGCCCTTCAATCCCCTTTGTGCTCGACGCGATGGTTCTGTTTGTCAGCCGGCTTGGACCGGGAGGCGCGGTTCACACTCCGCTGGCGAACTTTCCCCTGTCCCACTAGGCCACCGTGCGATTCCTGTTTCGCATTCTTGGAATTCTGATTCTGGCGGCGCTGGTCAGCGCAGCCTGGCTCTTCCGCGCAGACCTCATGAGAATTGCTCAGTCGAAGACGAAGGCCGAGGAGTCCGAAGGGATGGGTGTAGCCCGTCCCAGCGCCAAGGCGCTGGCGAAGGCCCATGACCGGGTTGATTCGCTGCACGGCTGGAAGGCGGACTCGGTCATCCTGAGCCCGGCGGAGCTTGCCTCTCTCGTGACGGCGGGGCTGCCTGCCGAGGCCCGCTCGCATGTGGACAGCCTCGGCGTCACCCTCGGCGAGAATCGGCTCGAGCTGCACGGCCGGCTCGACACCAAGGTCATCCCGAAGGACCAACTGGGCCCCTTCGCCAGCATTCTGAATCCGTGGGAGCCGGTCGCCGCGGCCGGGCCCGTCTCCGTGCCCAAGCCGGGATTTGCCGACTGGACCGTCGAACAAGTCACCATCAGGGGAATTACCCTTCCTAAGTCGATTTCGCAGAACATCGCCCAGCGGATATTCGCCACGCGCGATAGCCGAATTCGAATACCTTTACCGGCGGGCATCGGCGGTCTCAGGATCCAGCCTGACAAGGCCATCCTCTACCCGGCGCAGAAGCAATGACCCAGCGCATTCTGGTGATTGACGACGAACCCGGTATCCGCGAGGCACTGAAACAGGTCCTGGAGTATGAGGGCCATACGGTCCGCAGCGCGGGTTCAGGCGGGGAGGCGATAACCGTCTACCCGGAATTCCGTCCCCACCTGGTGTTCCTCGACGTGAAAATGGCGGGACTCGACGGGCTGGAGACCCTCACCCGGCTGCGGGAGCTGGATCCTGGTGCTACGGTAGTGATGATCTCGGGCCACGGGACTATCTCGACCGCGGTGCAGGCGACCCAACGTGGTGCGTTCGATTTCCTGGAGAAACCGCTCGATACCGACCGTTTGCTGGTGACGGTGCGCAACGCGCTCGATCAGTCCGCCCTGGTGGGAGAGAATCGCCGCCTGCGCGGAGCGGAGGACGCCCGCCATGCGATGGTCGGAGATAGTCCATCCCTCAAGGAAGTGCGCGCCCTGATCGATCGAGTCGGCCCGACCCCCGCGCGGGTTCTCATCACCGGGGAGAACGGAACCGGCAAGGAGCTGGTCGCCCGGGCGATTCATGAATCCTCTCCGCGGAAGCGAAAGGCATTCGTCGAGCTGAACTGCGCCGCGATTCCCTCGGAGTTGATCGAAAGCGAGCTCTTCGGCCATATGAAGGGCTCGTTCACCGGCGCCGTTACTGACAGGGAAGGGAAGTTCGAGTTGGCGGATGAAGGCACCCTCTTCCTGGACGAGATCGGAGACATGGCACCATCGGCCCAGGCCAAGGTGCTGCGGGCGCTGCAGGAAGGGATCGTCACCCGGATCGGCGGATCCAAATCGATCGACGTGGATGTTCGGGTGATTGCCGCGACCAACAAGGATCTGGCCGAGGAAATTGCCGAGGGCCGCTTCCGCGACGACCTGTTTTATCGGCTCAACGTGGTGCCCATTCACGTCCCAGCGCTGGCGGACCGCCGGGAAGACATTCCCGCCCTGGTGCAGCATTTCGCCCAGCAGCTCGCGGCGAACGGAGGCGTGCCAGGCCGCCGCTTCGAGGAGACCGCGGTCCAGCGGCTCCAGACACGGCAATGGCCGGGGAACGTGCGCGAGCTGCGCAATGCCGTGGAGCGTCTGCTGATCCTGGCACCGGGCAAGACGGTCACCGCGGCCGATGTAAGCCGCCTGCTGGGCGACCTCACGGTCAGCGAGGTGGTCGAAGCGGCGGGTGCGCCTCCGGACGGTACCTTCGAGGCCTTCAAGCACGAGGCGGAGCGGTCGTTCCTCGCCGGCAAACTTCGCGAGCATGACTGGAACGTGTCCGAGACCGCGCGTTCTCTTAAAATGCCGCGCTCCAATCTCTACAAGAAGATCGAGCGCTACGGGCTGAGCCGGGAGACTCCATGAGCGACCAGCCCCGGGACTGGGACAAGGAGCTGGCGGCAATCGACAAGGCCATGGCGAAAGCTCCGGCGCCTGTGGCCGGAGCGCCCGCCGCGACGAAGGGACCCGCGTTACCCGCGGCGGTGCCCAAGCGCGCCGCGGTCGCGACCTGGCTTCGGGTCTTACTGGGGTTGACCCTGGCCGGGGCGATGACCCAGTGGCCGTATGCCCATCAGTGTGGAGTCGAGCTCTATTTCTATCTGGCTGCGGCACTCACCGTGATCGTGGCCGGAGTCTGGAGCGGAATCTCGTCATGGTACCGCAGGCTCGGATGGGCTCATACGCTCTCTCTGTTGGTCGTGCTGTGGGGCATCTTCCTTGCGAGTCGAGAGGTCCTGCCCCGTGTCGGCTACGCCAAGCACATCGCCTACTGGGTCTGTTCCTGACCTTCCCGCATGCCAACCAGATTTAAAAACTTCATTGGCGGGAAATGGGTGCCGCCGCTATCCGGAACGTATTTCGAGAACCGGAACCCGGCGGACAATTCCGATCTTATCGGCCGGTTTCCCGATTCGGGTCCGGAAGACGTCGCCGTGGCAGTGCGTTCAGCCCGTCGCGGATTCGAGGCGTGGAGGGCCGTACCGGCTCCTGCGAGGGGCGATCTGCTCCGCGGGCTGGGCGACCTGCTCGCCCGGAAGAAGGAAGAGCTTGCCGCCGGCATGACGCGTGAAATGGGCAAGGTGCTGTCGGAAACTCGGGGCGATGTACAGGAAGGGATCGACACAGCTTACTACGCCGCCGGTGAGGGACGTCGCCTCTTCGGACGCACGGTCCCCTCCGAGCTGCGCAGCAAATGGGCCATGAGCTATCGCCGGCCAATTGGTATCGCGGGCCTGGTCACGCCATTCAATTTTCCAATGGCGATTCCCACCTGGAAAATGTTTCCCGCGTTGCTGTGTGGAAACAGCGTGGTGCTGAAGCCTTCGGAAGACGTCCCTCACAGTGCACACCGATTAGTCGAGCTGGCCCTCGAGGCGGGGTTCCCGCCCGAAGTGATCCAATTGGTGCACGGACGTGGCGAACTCGCGGGTCGCGCGCTGGTAGAGCATCCCGACGTTCCGCTCATCTCCTTCACCGGTTCCACTGCGACCGGCTCGACCATCGCCGAGGCCGGCGGGCGGATGCACAAGCGAGTCTCGCTCGAAATGGGCGGCAAGAACGCGATGATCGTGATGGACGACGCCGACCTCGATCTGGCACTCGAGGGCGTGCTCTGGGGTGCATTCGGCACGACCGGACAACGCTGCACCGCAACGAGCCGTCTTATCCTGCACCGGAAGATTCACGACCGGTTCGTTGCGAATCTTGTCTCGGCGGCTGGAGCGCTGAAACTGGGGGATGGCCGCAAGCGGGGGACGGAAGTCGGCCCCCTGATCCACCAGGCTGCGCGGGACAAGGTCGAGCGCTACGTCGCACTCGGCCTCGAAGAAGGGGCCGAGCTTGTCCAGGGCGGCTCGCGGCCCCGGGGTGCGAGGCTAAATGGTGGTTGGTTCTACCAGCCGACCGTGTTCACCCGGGTGAAGGCAGGCAGCCGGCTGGAGCAGGAAGAAATTTTCGGGCCGGTGCTGGCTGTGATTCGGGTCGGCTCTCTGGACGAAGCGATCCAGACCAACAACGGGGTGCGGTACGGGCTTTCCAGCTCGATCTATACCCGCAATGTGAACTCCGCCTTCCGGGCACTCCAGGAACTGGACAATGGAATCACCTATGTGAACGCACCCACCATCGGAGCAGAGGCGCACCTGCCGTTCGGAGGCGTCAAGCAGACCGGCAATGGCCATCGCGAGGGAGGCTGGGAGGTGTTTGAGTTCTACTCCGAAACCAAAGTTGGCTATGCGGATTTTTCCGGCACATTGCAACGCGCGCAGATCGACAACTATGAGATCTGAAAGTGGGGTCTGCCCCGCTTGCGCCTCCGATAGCGTGGGGCTAAGGTTCTCAAGTCATCCCTCCCTCTGCCCGCCCCGAGGTCGAGTCTGATGCGCCCAATGCGAGTCGGCACCGGCAAGCGAGGCCACTCATTTGATGAAGGTTCGCTGGATCAGTATCTCCGGGAGATCAGCAAGTACCCGCTGATCCCGCAGGAGGAAGAGGTCACGCTCGCCCAGCGAATCCGCACCGGGGAGGAGGAGGCGCTCGACAAGCTGGTCCGCAGCAATCTCCGCTTCGTGGTCTCAGTCGCCAAGAAATACCAGAATCAGGGCGTTTCCCTCGCCGACCTCATCAACGAGGGCAACCTCGGCCTGATCCGCGCGGCTCACAAGTTCGACGAGACCAAGGGCATCAAGTTCATTTCCTATGCGGTCTGGTGGATCCGGCAGGCGATTCTGCAGGCCCTGGCCGAGCAGAGCCGAATCGTCCGGGTTCCCCTCAACCGGGCCGGCACGCTGCATCGAATCGGCAAGCGGTCGTCTGCCCTCTTGCAGGAGCTGGGCCGCGAGCCCACCCCTTCCGAGATCGCCGAGGGAATGGACATCTCGATGGAAGAGGTGCAGAAAACCCTCTCCATCTCCCAAAATCACCTCTCCCTCGATGCACCGCTCACTCCGGGCGAAGACAACAAGCTGCTCGATTATCTCCCGGACACTCAGAATCCCGGCCCCGATGCCGACACCTTCGAGCATGCCTTGAGTGAATCGATCGAGGAAGTGTTGGGGACGCTGAAGGAGCGGGAGGCCAAGATCCTGCGGCTCTACTTCGGACTCGACGGCCCTGAGCCGATGACGCTCGAAGAGATTGGCAGCCTGCTGGGCATCACCCGCGAACGGGTCCGGCAGATCAAGGAAAAGGCTCTTACGCGGCTGCGGCACGTCAGTCGGGCGAGAGCGCTGGAGAGCTTCCTTGCTTAATTGCTGATTGCAGATTGCAGATTGCTGATTGAAGTGAGCGGATGAAGAGAAACAATCAGCAATCGACAATCAGCAATCAGCAATCACCTAACGCCTCCCGAAGCACCCCCTCCACCTGATCCCACTCTATCAAGAACGCGTCGTGCCCGTAGGGTGACTTGATCTCCCGATAACGGGCGTCGACTCCGGCGGCGGCGTAGCCTGCGACCCACTGCTCCACTTCGGCGGGGTAGTAGAGGATATCGGTATCGATGCCGACGCCAATCAGCCGGTTGACCCGAAGCCGAGTCTCCTCTGCGGCGAATCCTGTGTCTCCGACGTCATGAAGATCCATGCTCCGCATCAGGCTGACATAGCTGGCAGCGTCGAATCGCGCGACCAGCTTCTCTCCCTGGCGCCGCAGGTAATACTCCGCATCGAACTGTCCTGCCCGGCGAGTCTGCCGGCGCCCGAACCGGGTTTCGAACTCGATCGCGCTCCGGTAGGTGATCATCGCGATTGCCCGCGCGGCGGCGAGACCCGCCACCGGCCCTTCGCCCGGCGCGTAACGCCCTCCCTGCCAGCGGGGATCGGCTTCGATCGCCAGCCGCTGCGCGGCATTCCACCCAATAGCCTGGGCCGAAGTCCTCGCAGGCGCGGCGAAAACCACGACACTATCGGTCGGCACCGTGGCAAGCCTGGCCCACTGGAGCGCCACCATGCCGCCCAGCGAACCACCGGTGACCAGGGCGAGCCGGGTGATTCCCAACTCCTCCAGCAACTGGCCGTGGGCTCTGGCGAGGTCCCCCGTGGTGAGATCCGGAAAATGTTCCGCGCCCGGATCTCCCGGAGCTGGACCGCTCGAGCCGTAGCAGCCACCCAGCAGATTGGCGGCGAGGATCGGGCGTCGGGCGGGATCCAGCGGGTTGCCCCTCTCAAGAAGCGGCTCCCACCACTGATGTACTTCATGGCTGCCGGTCAACGCGTGGAACACGAGTACCCAACCTCGCTCGGCCCCCAACTCAGGATCGCCGTAGGTTCGGTAGCGCATCCTGGCCCGGCGAAGAATTCCGCCACGTTCGGTTTGAAAATCTCCCAGCTGAAGATCGCGGACTGGCGCGACGGGGACAGAGGAAAGCGTCATGCTTCTTCCGCCTTCCTCGACACGCCAGCCGCGGGACATCGTCCGGGCATCACCGCGTGCTCCCGGCCGTTTCGGCGACGGTCACTTCCGAGAGCTGTCCGGTCTTCACGTCGTAAACGAATCCCCGGATCTCGGTATCGGGCGCAATGAGGGGACTCCTGCGCAGAAACTCGACGTCATCCCGGACGCTCTTGTGGAGGTCGGGGAAGGGCAGGAAGTCGATGCCGCTCGCGTCCGAACCGAGGTCCTTCTCAACCTTCTTGTACAGATCGTCATTGGCGAAGGTGAGCATGCCGCACTCCGTGTGATGCACCACCGTGATCGCGTTCGTACCCAAGAGCCGCTGCGAGATCACCAGGGAGCGGATCGCATCCTGCGCTCTCCCGCCGGCGTTCCGAATCACATGCGCATCGCCTTCGGAGAGGCCGAACGCCGTGGCCGGGTCGAGCCGGGCATCCATGCAGGTCACGATCGCGAGGTGCCGGGACGGTGGCAGGGGCAGCAGCACCGGGGCTCGCTCACCCGAGTAGCGCCGATTTTTCTTGAGGACTTCATCGATCTCCGACATGGTAACCTCCCTGGAGCTCTCGCTCCTTGTCAGGATGCCCGCCGTACGTCCCGGGCGAGTGTCGCGTTCAAAACGAAAATGGAGTGCACGATTCTGGTGGCCTGGGCACCAAACACCGCGGGTACGGTGACGCTTACCTGGCGCACCTCGGGATCAGCTTCGATGACTGGGATACTCTCGGCCCGCAGGGCGCGGTGAAGGGATTCAGTCAGACGCAGCGAGTCTTCCAACGGAGTACTGCTCAGCGCCGTCAGCCGGACCATCACCCCGTCCGTGGGTGCGGTGGCCACCGCACGAACCGCCTCACGCGGCGCAAGGGCGGAGATCCTCGTGAGTGCCCCCTCGCCATCGATGGCATGGAACTCGAGCGTTAACCCGCGCTGTTCCGCCAGTCGCGCTGCTTCCGGATGAATCACCCGGGACCCGGCGGTTGCCAGGTTACTCAGGAAGGAATGCGGCGCTTCACCGATGGCTTGCCCATCGGGGACCAGCTTGGGATCTGCGGTGCGAAGACCGTGTGCGTCCTTCACGAATTCCGCATGATCCGCCTCGAGCGCCGCGGCGAGAGCCACCGCCGTTACATCAGTTGCTCCACGACCCAATGTGACCACGCGCCCTCGATTCCATCCCTGGAAGCCGGTCACCACCGGTACCGCGCCCCGATCCAGCAACCGGGTGAAGCGTCGGGTCGCCACGGCGCCGATGTGAGCGTGCCCAGCCCGGCCGACGGTTCGTAAGCCTGCCTCCCGCGCATCGAGCGACACACCCTGAACGCCGAGTTGCTGTAGCGCCAGCGCGAGCAGGGAGGCGGCGACCACCTCTCCCGCTGCTACCGCGCGATCCGCTTCCGAGACCGGCCCCCTGGTCCCGCCCGCGGCGGAGCGCACCTCGTCCACCAGCCCGAGCAGATGGTCGGTGACTCCCCGGCGCGCGCTGGCTACGGCCACGACCGGGCCGGCCGCTGCACGGAGCTGAACCCGTCGAGCCGCCGCTGCGATACGCTCGGGAGAGGCCAGCGCGTCTCCCCCGAGTTTCACGATCACCGGCTTGCGACTCATCCGGCGACTCCCGCGGCCTGCCGCGCCGGCGGAGTATCGGTGGCTGCCTCCCCGCCCAGCGCCTGATCGAGGTCGGCGATGAGGTCGCGAACGTCCTCCAGCCCGACCGAGAGCCGGATCAGTTCCGGGGTCGTGCCAGTCGCAATCTGCTGCTCCGGAGTGAGCTGCTCGTGAGTGGTGGACGCCGGATGGATGATGAGCGACTTGGCGTCTCCCACGTTGGCCAGGAGCGAGAACAACTTCACCTTGTCGATCACGGCCTTGGCTGCGGCGTGCCCACCCTTCACTCCGAAGGTCAGGACTCCGCCGAACCCGCCGCTCAAGTAGCGACGCGCGTTCCGATGCTCCGGATGACTCTCGAGGCCGGGGTAGGATACCCATTCCACCCTCGAGTCCTTGGCGAGCCAGCGGGCGACCGCCAGGGCGTTTTCCGAGTGGCGCTGGATCCTGAGCGGCAGTGTCTCGAGTCCCTGCAGGAAAAGGAACGCGTTGAAGGGCGACAGCGCGGGCCCGAGGTCGCGCAGCAGCTGGACCCGAAGCTTGAGGATGAAGGCCAGCGGACCGAACGCCTCGGTGTAGACCAGTCCGTGATACGACGGGTCGGGCGTCGAGAACTCGGGAAAGCGCTTGCGAGCGGTCGGGCTGGCCCAGTCGAAGCTGCCGGCATCCACCACCGCACCGCCGATTGCGGTGCCATGTCCTCCGATCCACTTGGTTGCCGAGTGGATGATGATGTCGGCCCCGTACTTGATCGGCCGGCTCAGGGTCGCCGCGCCGAAGGTGTTGTCCACCACGAGCGGGATGCCCGCCGAATGGGCGATTTCGGCCAGCGCGGCGAAGTCGGGGACGTCGAGCCGTGGATTGCCGATCGTCTCGACGAAGAGCAACCTGGTGCCCTCGTCAATGGCCTGACGTACCGCATCCAGGTTGTGGATGTCCACGAACTTCGTGGTGATGCCCCACTTGGGCAGCGTGTAGGCAAAGAGATTGTAAGTGCCCCCGTAGAGCGTCTGGGAGGACACCAGGTTGTCTCCCGCGCGGGCGAGGTTGAGGACGGTGAGCGTCTCCGCCGCCTGTCCGCTCGCAAGGCCGAGTGCTGCGACACCGCCCTCGAGCTCCGCCAACCGCTTCTCGAACACATCGGTCGTCGGGTTCATGATGCGGGTGTAGATGTTCCCGAATTCCTTGAGACCAAAGAGCGCCGCCGCGTGCGTGGTGTTGTTGAACACGTAGCTGGTGGTCGAATAGATCGGCACGGCTCGGGAGTTGGTGGCGGGATCGGGTACCTGTCCCGCGTGAATCGCTAGGGTGTCGGGATGCAATGGCATTATCGGCTCTCCGTAGTGTTGGCGACTGACTTCCTGCAAACGAAAAGGCCCGGTTCACTCGGTGAACCGGGCCTCGCAATGGTCGAATGTTGCTGCTATGGGTACGCGACTACCCCGATCCGACGCATGCCGAGAACACGGCCCACCCTGAGGGGTGGACACATGCACATGATTCGACAACACATCGGGGAACGGGCGCTCATTTGCCGGTTACGACTCCTTCAAAATGAAAATCCCTGCCGATCTGAGCGCAGGGAATGATGACCCGGCGCTTTAGCTCTTTGGTTCGGGGACCATCCCCCGGCGGGAGCAAGTGGCCATAAATCCGTCCGCCGTGAAATCAACCTATGATTCTTCGGGAATCCTGTCAAGCAAGCACTTTGGGATGATTTGCGTAGGAGGCCGGACTACATTTCATCCCGAAACCGAAATCACCTCACATCCAATCCCACGATGGCTGCCAATCCTTCCTTTGATGTTTCGACCGGCGCTGACCTTCAGGAGGTCGACAACGCGGTCAACCAGGCCGTGAAAGAAGTCGGCCAGCGCTACGACTTCAAAGACAGCCACTGCACCATCGAGCTCGACCGTACCAAAGCAGAAATCCGCCTGGCGGCCGACAATGAGTTCCGGATGGACGCGCTGCTCGACATCCTGCGGACCAAACTGGTCAAACGAGGAGTTCCGGTCCGGAACCTCCGGATCGGAGATCCGATCCCGGGAGCGGGTACCTCAGTGCGGCGGACCATCGGCATCGCGCAGGGAATTCCCCAGGACACCGCCAAGAAGATTGTGAAAGCGATCAAGGACCACGGATTCAAAAAGGTCCAGGCCAGCATTCAGGGTGAGGAAATAAGGGTCACCGCGCCGTCGAAGGACGAGTTGCAACAGGTGATTGCCTTCCTGCGAGGTGGGGATTTCGAGCTCGAGCTCAAGTTTGGCAACTACCGCGGCTGAGGACGTGCGCGCCGGGTTCCCCCGCAGACTCCTCCTGGTCGCGTGGGGTCTCGCCACGCTGACCTGCAATCCTGCTCCTCCGCCGGAGACCCCGTTTCCGGCCCAGGCGCCGGCGCGCTCGAGCCAGCCGGAGATCCGGATCGGCCTCTTCGTCGGCTCTCCGCTGGTTGAGTTGGGCTCGGACTCCGACATCAGCGTCATGGAGGGAGATGGCATGGCGAGCCTCTCCCATTCCTCCACCTGGAGCGTGAGGGTGTCAGGTGGCGGCCTCGAGCTGCGAGACGGATCCGGATCAACCAGCACCCATGACGGTCCGCTGACTTTCGTGCCGGCCTCCGGATCTCTGATGAGTGTCGCGGGTCGGTACTATCGTGGCAGCGCCAGCGTGGTTCGCGACCGGACCGGACTGACCGTCGTCAATCTGGTCTCTTTGGAGGACTACCTCGCGGGGGTTGTTTCGGCCGAGATGGGAAAGCGCGAGCCGGCCGACCGCGAGGCCCTGGCGGCGCAGGCCGTGATCTCGCGGACCTACGCGCTCAAGAATGTCGGGAAGCGTCGCTCGGAAGGATTCGACCTGTATCCCACGGTGGTCGATCAGGTCTACGGCGGGGTCTGGGCCGAGACCCAGCTCGGTTGGGAGGCGGTGCGAGAGACGGCAGGCCAGACCCTCACCTTCAACGGCAGCCCTATCGACGCCTTCTTCTATTCGACGTGTGGTGGCCAGACTGCCGCTGGCACCGAGGTGTTCGTGGGAGCCAACCGGCCCTACCTCCAGTCGGTGCGGGACGAGGACGAGAACGGACAGGCATACTGCAGATTCTCTCCACGCTTTCGCTGGCGCGAAGAGTGGACCGGCGATCAGCTCAAGACCATCTTGCGGGGAGTTCGTTCAACCCCGTTTCGGGAAGTACGGTCGGTCCAGGTGGTCGCTCGAACGGCCTCGGACCGGGTGGCTCGGCTCGCCATCGGCGTGGATGAAGACCAAATCCGGTTCGATGGGCCCGCGGTACGACAAATCCTCCACCCGGTGAACGAGCCCTTGCTTCGGAGCGGGGCCTTTACACTCACCGAGAGCCGGGAGGGACGAGTCGTCACCGGCCTCGTCGCCGACGGTCGCGGATCGGGTCATGGGGTAGGATTCTGTCAATGGGGTGCGGTCGGCCGTGCCCGTGCTGGCCAGGACTTCCGTCAGATTCTGGCGGCGTATTTCCCCGGCACTTCGCTCGAGCGAATGTACTGAGCTTCCTCCAACTCCCGGAGATCAAGGATGGCTGATCCCGTCAGAGTCGCCGTCGTCGGCGCCGGAGCGATTACCCAGGTTGCGCACTTGCCCGTGCTGCGGAAGCTCAAGGGCATCGAAGTGGTGGCCATCTGTGACACCGACATGCCGAAGGCCAGGGCCCTGGCCGATCGCTTCAAGGTGCCGGATGCCTTCAGCGACATCGAGGAGTTGCTGGAGTATGAAAAGCTCGATGCGATCGCGATCTGCACGCCGAATCACCTGCATGAACCCCACGTGATGGCGGCTCTTTCGGCGAACTTGCATGTCTTCGTCGAGCGCCCCCTCGCCCTGAACGCCCCCGAAGTGCAGCAGGTCCTCCGTGCAGCCGAAAAGAAGAAGCGGGTCCTGATGGTGGCGCTCAACCACCGGTACCGCTCCGACGTGCAGATCGTCCGCAGCTTCGTCCAGAGCGGAGAGCTGGGAAAAGTCCAGAGCGTTCGCGGCAGCTGGCACGTCTTCCGCCCCAGCCGGTCCCAGTTGGGATGGCGTACTCGGCGCGACGAGGCCGGAGGGGGCGCCATGCTCGACCTGGGTTACGCGATTCTCGACTTGGGCCTGTGGCTGGCGGACGGGCCCAAGCCGGTGCGGGTGAGTGCCTCGCTGGATCTCTCCGGCGATGGGAGTGTCGAGCCCTCCGGTAGCGCGTTCGTAGTCTGCGAGAACGATTTCTCGGTCTTCCTCGACGTCACATGGCGCCACATCGGTGAGGGGGAGCGCTTTGGAGTCGGTGTGCGGGGCAGCCGAGGGACGGCCGGCATCAACCCGCTCCATGTGTGGAAGGAATTGCACGGCGTGCCGACCGATGTCGCACCGACCGGTTCGATTGGGCGCGAAAACCCCTTCACCGCATCCTACCGAGCGGAATGGGCGCACTTCATGGCTTGCATTCACGGCCAGGGCACCCCTCCTGACAACAAGGAGCAGATCACCCTGCATCGCGTGATCGATGCGATTTATCAGTCGGCTAAGGAGGGAAGGGACGTGGAGTTGTGAGAGACGCCATTCGATCTCGGGCGCTCTGGTTTCTTGTCCTTTGCTGCCTATGCATGCCCTCTCCGCTAATCGCCGTCCAGCCTCCCGCCTTCCCGCCCTCCAGCCCTCTCGGCTCCGAACTGTCCATCTCCGTCCTCACCATGGGCCCCGGCAGCGAAGTCTGGGAACGCTTCGGCCACAACGCCATCGTGGTGGAGGACCACCAACAAGGCACCAGCATCGCTTACAACTACGGGATGTTCAGCTTCCGGCAGGAGAATTTCCTGCTCCGCTTCGTCCAGGGTCGGATGAATTATTGGATGGCCGGGTTCGACACCGATCTGGACGTGGCGCGGTACCGGGCGGCGCAGCGATCGGTCTGGCGGCAGGAGCTGAATCTTACTCCGGCGCAGCGAGTCGCCCTGCGGGATTTCCTGGTCTGGAATTCCCGGGACGAGAACAAGTTCTACCGCTACGACTACTATCGCGACAACTGCTCGACCCGGGTCCGGGATGCGCTCGATCGGGCGGTCGGTGGGGCGATCAAGGCTCAGACCTCAAGCCTGCCTGCCGGCACCACCTTTCGGTTCCACACCCAGCGCCTCACCACCAACGACATCCCGATCTACACCGCGATTCAGATCGCCACCGGCCGCGGAGCGGACGAACCCCTGTCGGCGTGGGAGGAGATGTTCCTTCCGTTCAAGCTGAGAGAACATCTTCGGGCCGTACGAGTTCCCGACGACTCAGGTCACATGGTGCCGCTGGTAAAGGCTGAGGAGACAGTTTACGAAAGCAATGCGTATCGCGTGCTCGACGCCCCGCCGCGCTGGGTTCCGAACTATCTGATCGTGGGACTGGTTCTGGGTGTCGGGCTCGCCGTTCTGGGCAGGCTCAGCGCCCGCTCAGGGTGGGCCCGGGTCGGCTTCGGCGCCCTCGGCCTGACCTGGACCTGGGTCACCGGAATAGTGGGATCGCTCCTGGCCGGGATGTGGGCCTTCACCGACCATGTGATCGCGAGACGCAACGAAAACGTGCTGCAGTTCAGCGTGTTGGCGCTCGCGGTCGCGATCCTGCTCATCCCGGTGCTGCGAGGGAAGAGCTGGCCCGCGCGTTCGGCACGCGCGCTCGCCACGGGGATGGCCCTGTTGTCAATCGCGGGTCTGCTGGGGAAGGTCCTGCCGAGCTGGATTCAGGGTAATGGTCAACTGCTGGCGCTCGCGGTTCCTATCAACCTGGGCCTCGCGATAGGGCTTCAACGATTCACCCGGGAATAGGCCCGGTCCACGCGCTCCTCTCCCATAGCTTGTGGTCTACGAACAGGCGGAAGAGCTGTGAGTCCAGCATTCCGCCCTTTACCTCGTCCTGCATGATGTCCAGCGCACGGTCGGCGGGCACGGCGCGCTTGTAGGGACGGTCCTGCGCGGTCAGCGCGTCGTAGATATCCGCGATCGTCATCATCCTGGTCTGCAGCGGGATGGCATCCCCCCCAATGCGCCGTGGATAACCCCGTCCGTTGAGCTTCTCGTGGTGGGCGTGGGCGATGTCGGGAATCTGGCTCAGCCCCCTGGTCCACGGGATGCGCCGCAGGAAGTCGAAGGTGTGGGTGACGTGACTCTCGATCTCCAGCCGCTCCTCTTCGTCCAGACTCCCTTTTCGAATGCTCAGCATCCTGACCTCGGGATCGCTCAGGAACGGGACCGGATTTCCGTCCATGTCTTCGAAAGTCCGGGTCGAGAACTCGTTCAACTGCTCGAAATTTCCCTCGGCCAGGAGCGACGGCTCATTGGACTCGAGCACCACCCGGAGAAAACGTTCGGTGAGAGCGATCTCCGCTTCGTGGCGACTCTCCAGGTCCAGAAGAAATGTTTCGTAGCCTTTGGTGCCATTGGCCAGGAGATAATCGGCCCGCTCCTTCTCAAACCGCCATTGCGCGCTGCGTCTGATGAACGCGTGGCGCTGGCGGATGAGGGTCAAGTTCTCATTGTAGAGCTTCTTGGCTTTGACCAGCACCTGCTCCCGCACGCCGACCTTGCCGAAGTCGTGGAGCAGGCCGGCGTAGCGGATTTCCCGGATCTGCTCCGGGGTGAAGTTCACGAGGCGATAGGGGCCGTCGTCCACCCGGTCCACCAGGGTCGCCAGGGCAACAGTCCTGGTCGCTACCCGTTCGGAATGTCCCGAGGTCGTCGGGTCGCGCTGCTCGATCGCGGTGACCGCAGCCTTCACGAACCCTTCGAACAACCGCTCGATTGCTTCGTAGAGCTGGCTGTTCTCGATGGACACCGCCGCCTGGCCCGCCAGCGCCCGGACGATTTTCACCGTATGTGGGCTGTAGGAAATGATCTGCCGGTCTGCTGCCTCTGGAGAGGCCAACCGCGCCGCCAAGTCCCGTTTTCGATTGATAAGCTGGAGGACGCCGATGACGTCACCGTGGTGATTCACCATCGGGATGACCAGCATGGACTTGGTTCGATAGCCGTAGCGCTGGTCGAACGAGCGGTTGAAAGCGTACTCCACGTCCGGCGGCAGCATGTAGACGTCGTCGATCACGAGTGGCTCGCCCTCGGACGCGGCGTATCCCGCGAGCGATGCCTGATCGATCGGCATGGTGAACTCGACGAAGGGGATGTCCGGCCGGCTGTCGTTCTGGCTGAGCTTGAACCGCAGCCGTTTCTCACCCCGGTCGTCCGTCTCCACCACGTAGAGACTCCCCGCGTCCGACTGGGTGATGCGGCGGGCCTGGTTCAGGATCAGGTCCAGCAGCTTGTTGTAGTCTTTCTCCGTCGTGAGCTGGATCCCGATATCGGTGAGCTCGGTGATCTCGCTGGTCCGGGCCGCCGTCTCCGCCTTGGCCCGAAGCGTGTCCTGGCGAGCCGCGGCCACGAGCAGCGCGCTTCGAAGCCCGACCAGCAGTTGCCGCCCTCCGATCGGTCCCCGGACGAAGCCCGCGAGTGCTTCGGCCGGCAAGTCGTGAGGCACGTCCTCTTCGCCGTTTGCTCCGAGGGCCAGGACCGCGACTCCCGCATCGCGCAGGGCCAGCAGGGCGTGGGGCGTGAAATGAGAGCGCGCCACGGCATCGAGCAGGAGAACAGTCGGACGGTGATCGGCAGCCACCTCCGACGCCGAATTCACCTGGCGCACCTCGACTCCTTCCTGAGCCAGCGGAAGGCCTATGGGTTCAGGTGTCCAGGATGGGAGGTGAAGCAGCAGAAACTTCATTTCTTGGCCGCCGCGCTGTCCGACTGGGCCACGATCGAATCGTGATCCAGTGGCTTGACGCCGCTGATGACCTTGAGCGGACGGCGGCTCAACTGGTCCATGAGGTACTCCATCTTGATGCTTACCACCCGGATGTTCTCGGCAGTCTGCCGGATCCGCTCCCGATTATCGACCGCGACCAGTGTCGCGGCGTGGGCCAGAGTATCCAGGTTATTCATCAGTTGCCGGGCCTCGACAAGAGTCGCCGTGAGCGAGTCGTGCAGGCTGCCGAGCCGTCCGCGGGTCTCACCCATGAGGCTGTCGGCCGTGGCGAGGACCGGGCTCAACTGATTCAGCACGCCCCGGGCATCGGCGAGCGTCTGGCGCACCTCAGGCGCCGTGCGCTGCATCTCGGTTTCCATGCTGCCCGCGGTGTGATCGAGTGTGCCGAGGAGTTTCCGGGTGTCGCGCAGGATGTCGGAGACCTGAGTCTTCAGCGAATCGGCGACTTCCTTGAGCGTTTGCACCGCGGTCTGCGGAACCTTGGCGCGGATCGTATCGCCCGGTTCCAACCGGCCGAAGCGGGCGTTGGGTGGCACGATGAGGGAAATCTCCACGCCACCGGCGAGGATCGCGCTCTGGATCAGCTCGGCGCGGGTGGCCCGGGGGAGGACGATCGGGGTGCCGTCCTGATAGCGTTCACGAAGCCGAAGTGCCACCACGAATTCCGGTGGACCCATCACGCTGTCCACCTTGGGGGAGATCCTGGCCACCTCACCGATCTGGAGTCCCTGCAACAGGACCCGGGTGTCCTGCTTAAGGTCGAGCACGGAAGGGCTCAGCATGTACACGGTGATCCGCCGCTCGTTCCAGCCCCGGGTAATGACAAAAGCAGTCGCGAGCACGAGTCCCGCGGCCAGGACCAGAAGCCCGACCAGGGCGTCGCTCCCCCGTTGGCTCAGCTTCATGCTTTCACTACCTCAGCCTGTCCCTTGCGGACTCGGACCAACCGATCCACCCGGCTGCGCAGCAGAGTGGGAAGTTCCTGGCCGGTGACGAACAGGGTCCGCCGGCTGCCTTCTGCGGTCTCACCGCCGCGCGCTACCTCCAGCAGCTCCGCGGCTACGCGGTCGGGAAGGCCGTCAAATGGCTGCTCCAGGATCACCAACTCGGGATCGAATGCGAGGGCCCGAGCCATGGCGGTCCGCCGCCGCTCTTCCTGATCGGCCTGGGCCGGGCGCACGTCGGCTACACGCACGATCCGCAGCTGGGCGAGGATCACGTCCACTCGTCCCTCGATTTCGCGTTCTCGAAAGTCGCTGCCGAAACGCAGCGGCAGCAGGATGTTGTCGCGTAGTGAGAGATTCTGCAGCAAGCAGTCTCCGGCGGGAAGGTATCCCACGCGCCTGCGGAAGGCGAGTTGCCCTCGGCGATCCAGTGTCCTGACTTCGGTCCCCAGCAGGGTCGTACGCCCCGATGGAGGCAGCTCCAGCCCCATGGCCAGCGCGCCGAGGGCGTCCACGCCGCTGGATTCGTCGCCCAGCACCACCACGGTCTCGTGGGCTTTGACGTCGAGCGCGAACAGGGCCGGCGGGCCCCGCTCCCCGCTGGGCTGTCGGGAGAAGGTGTCGCGGCTCAAGCGAAGCAGCGGGACTCCCTCGAACGAGAGCATCGTCGTCGCGGTCACTGCAGCACCGCCACGAAGATCGCGGAGAGAACGAAGATGAGCACGATGGAACCCACCGTGCCGCGGATGACCGCTTGGGGGATCTCAGTGGGGCCGCGGCGGACCGAGAGTCCCTGGAAGCTGGGAAGCAGCCCGATAATGGCTCCGAAGGTCAGTCCCTTGAGAATCGTGAGGATGACGTCCTGCGTAGTGAGACTCTCGAGCACGATCGAGAGGTACCGGGAGCCGCTCATGCCGGCGGTGCTGGCCCCGACGAATCCTCCGTAGAGCGCAACCACATCGAACAGCACGATGAGCACCGAGACCGAGATCATGCAGCCCAGGAACCGGGGCAGGACCAGGTAGTGGAACGGGTCGATGCCGAGCCCTTCCAGCGCTCGCACCTCGCCCATGACGGTGTTGGTCGCGAGTTCCGCGGTGATGGCGGTGCCGCTCCGTCCCACTACCGCCAGGGCGGTCAGAATCGGCCCCAGCTCGCGCACGATCACCACGACCATGAGTTTGCCGATCAGGTCGGTGGCGCCCACCCGTCCCAGCTGGCCGATCGAGCTGGAGATGACGAGAAAGCTGAGGATGCCGCTCAGCAGCACGACGAGCGGCACCGCCTCGAGCGCGGTGAAGCGGAGCTGGTTGAGCATGATGCGAACGGCCACCCGGCGTCCCGCGCGAGGCAGGGACGAGGCCGCGGTGACCGCCTCAAACGCAAAACGCGCTAGCGCGCCCACTCGGGCGAGCCAGCGCGTGGTTCCCCTGCCGAGAGCGGCGAGAAACCCTATCACGGGATCAGGCCGGGTTGACCTTCTTCAGCCCTTCCTTCGCCTCCGTGTACTCGGGGAAGACCTGCAGGGCCTTGTTGTAGTACTCGGTCGCTTTGGCTTTGTCGCCGCGGTCCTGATAGAGCAGAGCGCGGCTGTAGTAGGTGAGTGCCTCGGTCGGCACGTTGCGCGCCTTGCTCGCCTTGCTCACGTCGGAGGGAAGCGGCGGCAGCTTGGTCTCCGCCATCAGCTTCTCGGACACCGACTGGATGATCTTGAACAGTTCCTCGCGCTTCTGGAGCTTCGGATCGTTGGTCACCACCTTCACGATTTCACTGGTCTCCACGTTGACGATGCGCGCATCAACCCGGAACTTGCCATAGAAGTCGATGAAGTTGCCCATGACCATGTATTTCGCGCCGACCAGCTTCCCGATCTTGGCGGCGGTGGCGGCGTCGACCCGGCCCTCCTTGCCCAGGTTCTGCTCGTCGAGGAACCTCTGCGTTTCGCTGCGGTCCACGACACGCGCGGCGGGGTTCTGTGCCAGCTCGCTGATGAGCATTCCCGCGATGCCCTTTTCCAGGGCATCGAAGTTCTCCTTGTCCTGGCCGTAGGACCCGCCGTTCTCGAACGGCAGGACCGCGATGCCGGGCCGCGTATCCTGCGCGACGCTCACCGCGGGCAGCGCCCAGAGGACCAGGGCCAGCGTGAATGCCATCCGCCTCCACATAAGTACGCTCCTCGTCAGAGAGACAGGGTCATACCTTCGCGCGCCGCGTCGATCACCAGGCTGGGCGCGGACTTCTTGCCATCCTGGCGAGCCTGCTCCAGCAGCCGGTCGATCGCAGCGTCGTCGTTCTCCGGTTCATGGTGAAAGAGCACCAGTCGACGGCTCCCGCATTCCCTGGCCAGGTCCAGCGCCTGACTCGGTGTCGAGTGCCCCCAGCCGGCCCGCGATTCGATGATCTCGTCGGAATACATCCCGTCGTGGATCAGCGTATCAACCCCATCCAGAAACTTGACCAGCCGGGCGTGCCAGTCGGGGGGCACATCGTACGTCCCGCCCGATCCCAGCTCGTTGTCCGTCACGTACGCGACGCTCGCTCCGCCGGCCATTGGCTTGAGCCGAAACCCCAGAGTGGTTCCCGGATGCCGCAACCGGAACGCTTCGACCTTGAACCCGTCGATCTCGAAGGCCCCGCTTCCCACTTCGGTCACCGTCAGCTCTGCGGCCAGCGCCTTGAGAGGAACCGGAAAAACCACCGGATCCATCTGCCGGTCGAGAATCTTCTCGAGCGGCACGCCCGCTTGCGGTGCTCCGAAGATCCGCACCTCGCTGCCCTTCGTGTTCAGAGGCTGGAAAAACGGCAGCCCCTGGATGTGATCCCAATGGGTGTGCGAGAGCAGGATGTCCACGCTCATCGCCCCATTCATCCGCTTCATCAAATCGTGTCCCAGCGGACGAATCCCGCTGCCGGCGTCGAGCACCACCAGTTGTCCCTGCTGTCCCGATACAGCGACGCACGAGGTATTGCCCCCGTAGCGCGCGGTATGCGCACCGGGCGTCGGGATCGAACCTCTCGTGCCCCAGAAAGCGACGGAATATGTCACGCAGAAACAGTCGGCAACGGATACGCGACCCGCAAGGACTCTGCCAGTCGGCGGAGAGCCGTCACGGCAGAGTCGTGACTCTGATCACGCCCGCCCGGCAGCCTGTTCGAGCCCGGCTCGGTCGCTGAGAGTTATCTCGCGCCGGGTGACCGTAATCAGCCCGCGCTCGACGAAGTCCCGCATGGTGCGCGAAACGGTCTCACGGCTGGATCCGATCATCTGGGCGATGACATGGTGGGTGATTTTCTTGGTAATGCGACCCTCGGGTTCTTCGTCGGCCAAACGAAGCAGGACGTCTGCTACGCGTCCGTTTACGTCGAGCAGCACCAGGCTTCCGATTTTTTCGTCGGCGCGGCGCAATCGCCGGGACAGCTCGCGCAGGAGGCCGATGGCGATTTCAGGCGAGCGGCGCAGTCTGGCCTGGAAGTCCTCGCGCCGGAGCATGAGAACCGTCGCATCCGTCATCGCGATGACGTGCGCCGAGCGCGGTTGATCGTCAATCAGCGCCATTTCGCCGAAGAAGCTGCCTTCGCCGAGCACGGAAAGAATGACCTCGCGGCCGTCCTCACCGATCAGCACAACTTTCACCTGACCGGTGGCGACCAGGTACAGCGCATCCCCCGGGTCATCCTCGAACAGGATGACGCTGCCTTTTGGGTAGCTTCGCTCCCGCACCAACTCGGCGAAGGCCACGAGCTCAGTTTCGGGCAGACCGGCAAACAGGGGTACCTTCCTTAGAACCTCGAGTGGGGCGGCCGGCACGTCACCTCGCCAAAAGGGGTGGAAGTCTTGATGAATACGATATTTGCGCCTTCTCCCCCTGTCAAACAAGAATCCGGACTTTGCCCGAAGCCCGATGGTAGCGTTATGGGACCATCGGTAAGACCCTCGGCGGTGATTGAAAGCCTGGTTGCGACAGAGTGGCCTAACCCACTATAATTCAAGGCTTTCCCAAGTCTTGTGAACGTCCCAAGGAGCGGCAAACGTGAAGGCCAATATTCACCCGATGTACCGCAAGGTTACGGTTCAGTGCGCTTGCGGCAACTCGTTCGACACCCGTTCAACGTCGGCGAACGTGCACCTGGAAATCTGCGCCAAGTGCCACCCTTACTTCACCGGTAAGCAGCGGCTGGTCGACACGGCAGGGCGGGTAGACCGTTTCCGCCGCAAGTACCAGGGCGACAAAGCCACCGCGGAAACTCCGCAGGCTTAGCTCATGGAGGCCCGACTCCGCCAGGCACTCGCCCGGGCGGAGGAGGTCGCCAAGACGCTGGCCGACCCCTCAACCGCAAGCGAACCGGCTCGGCTAAAGGCACTCGGTCGCGAGCACGTTACGCTGGAGCCGATCGTTCGGCTGGCGGAAAAGCTCGAGCGGTCGGAGAGTGAACTGGGACAGGCTCGGGAGATGGCCCTGGAGGCCGATCCCGAGCTTGTTGCGCTTGCGAAGGCCGAGTTGACCCGGCTCACGCCCCAGGTCGAAGCGATGCGCGCCGAGTTGCACGAGCTGTTGTTGCCCCGTGACCCGCTCGACGGTCGCGACGCCATCGTGGAAATCCGGGCCGGCACCGGCGGTGAAGAAGCCGCGCTGTTCGCGGCGGAGCTGTTTCGGATGATCCGGCGCTTCGCCGAGCGGAAGCGACTGTCGGTCGAGCCGATTTCTCTCAGTGAAGGATCTGCCGGGGGGCTCAAGGAAGCGATCTTCGCGGTCCGTGGCCCGGATTCCTACGGCCTGCTGCGGCGCGAGGCGGGAGTGCATCGGGTCCAGCGGGTTCCTGCCACCGAAGCGCAGGGTCGCATCCACACTTCGGCAGCAACGGTTGCGGTTCTGCCAGAGGCCGAGGACGTGGACGTGGTGATCCAGCCCAACGATCTCAAGATCGATGTCTTTCGTTCGAGCGGCCCCGGAGGGCAGAGCGTCAACACCACCGACAGCGCGGTGCGCATCACCCATTTGCCGACCGGGCTTGTCGTGTCCCAACAGGATCAGAAGTCGCAGTTGCAGAACAAGCTCAAGGCCATGGAAGTACTCCGGGCCCGGCTACTGGACCGGATGATCGCGGAGCAGGAAGCGGCACGATCCCGTGATCGCCGCGCGATGGTGGGAACCGGAGACCGCTCTGCCAAGATCCGGACCTACAACTTTCCCCAGAGCCGGGTGACCGATCACCGCATCAACCTCTCGGTATACGACCTTCCGGGGGTCATGGACGGAGACCTCGACGAGCTGGTGAACGCGCTGCGCATGGCGAGCAGGCAGGAGATGCTGAGTGCCTGAGACCATGCAACCGCTCCGCGCTCTCCTCGAGGAAGCGGCGATCCGGCTGAAGGCGGTCGGCATTGCCGAGCCGCGGCGCGAGGCACGGCGGCTCTGGGCCGACCTGCAGGGCCGTTCTCGCGCCGAGGTGTTGCCGCTCCGGGACGATCCAGTGGATCACCCGTTGCGTGCCCGCTACGAGGCCGCCGTCCTTCGCCTCGCCGCAGGGGAGCCGATCCAGTATGTCACGGGGATAGCAGGCTTCCGCCGTCTGACCGTCTGTTCCGACCGGCGGGCATTGATTCCTCGGCCGGAAACCGAAGGGCTGGTCGAGTTGGTTCTCGCCCGGGTATCCCGGGGCCGAATTGCCGACATCGGAACCGGCTCGGGCTGCATTGCGTTGAGTCTGGCCGATGAGGGCGAGTTCGATCAGGTAGTCGGGGTGGACTGCTCCCCCGAGGCGCTGGCTCTCGCTGGTGAGAATCGAGACCGACTGGGCCTCCCGGTCGAGTTCGTGGAAGGTGATCTCTGCGAACCCTTGCGCGGGGAACGGTGGGACGCGCTGGTCTCCAATCCACCCTATCTTACTTCGGGCGAGTACCAGGGACTGGATCGCTCGGTGCGAGACTGGGAGCCGGAAGCCGCACTCTCGGATGGTGCGGATGGTCTCGCCACGACTCGCCGGCTGGTGCTTCAGGCGCGGGATGTCGTGCGCGCTGGCGGATTGCTGGGATTGGAAGTGGACTGCTCGCGGGCGCCCGCAGTCGCCGGTCTCGCGACCGAGGCCGGCTGGGTGGACGTCAGGGTGTACGAAGACCTCTTTGGCCGCGCCCGTTACGTCCTGGCGCGGAGGAGCGAAACGGCGTGATCTGGGAAAAGGCAGAAGAGCTCGGGCGCCTCATCGGGCAGACCCCTGAATGCAAGGCGTTGCGGCGGGCTGAAACCAGTCTCCGCGATGACAAGGAAACTGTTGCCAAGCTCGATACGATTCAGAGCCTGGCCAAGCAGGTGGATGATCTCGTCGCCCAGGGACAGATGCCCGACCAGGCCACCGCGGAAGCTTACGAAAAGGCGGTCCGGGAACTCGAGGTGAGCACCACGGGCCAGGCCTATGCCGTGGCGCGCGCCAACTTCGAGAAGCTGATGATCAAGGTGAATCAGCTGATCGGCCAGGGAATCGAGAAGGGTGCCACGAGCAACATCATCACCCTCGGATGAGTCACGGCTTTTTCCTGGCGGTTGAGGGACCAGAAGGGGCCGGAAAATCCACCCTGGTTTCGGGTCTGGCGGCCCGACTGCGCCAGGAGGGGACGGAACCGCTGGTGGTGCGGGAACCAGGGGGAACCGAGACCGCCGAGGCGATTCGCCGGATACTGCTGGAACCGGAGAGCAAGCTGGCCCCGATTTCGGAGCTGTATCTCTTCCTTTCCGCGCGAGGCGATCTCGTGGCCAGGAGGATTCGTCCCGCGATCGAGGCCGGAAACGTCGTGATGGCGGATCGATTCGAGTTGTCCACCTTCGCCTATCAAGTCGGCGGCCGTGGCCTCGATGAATCGCTGGTACGGAGTGCAAACCAAGCCGCCACTGGCGGGCTGCACCCCGATCTCACCCTGATCCTCGACGTTCCACCGAGCACCGGGCTCTCCCGCATTCAAAAGGCCGGTGCCACGTTCGACCGGATCGAGCGCGAGGACGACGGATTTCACCAGCGGGTGGCCGAAACCTTTCGCCGGGCGAGCGGTAAGGGGTTTGTGCACCTCGACGGTGCACAGTCACCGGAACAGGTCTTGCACCGAGCCTGGGATGAAGTGGTACAGGCTCGGGCGGCGGCCAAGCCCCAGTCGAGTTAATTTACCGTTCATCATCCGGAGGCGGCGCAGCGTGCGTCGTACCGGGCAAGTGTGGAGGTGACTATGCGGCAGCGTTGGGTCCTGATTCTCCTGGTGGCGGTGACGTCGTTCTTCACCGGCGGTTGGCTGCTGCAGCGCGGCACCGCCAGTGACGGCAACGTGTACCAGCATGCCCGCTTGTTTGACGACGTTTTGTCCCACGTCAGTGCCTATTACGTCGATTCGATCGGACAGGGAGAGCTGTACGACAAGGCCACCAATGGCCTGCTCGAGGAGCTGCACGATCCCTACTCCGTTCTCCTGCAGGGCGACGACTACAAAGCGCTTACTGAGACTACCACGGGTAACTACGGCGGTCTGGGTATCCAGATCGATGTGCGCGACGGGTGGATCACCGTCGTGGCGCCGCTTCCCGAGACTCCCGCCGAGCGAGCCGGGATCGAAACCGGGGACCAGATCATCATGGTCAACGGCAAGTCCACTGAGGGCTGGAACAACGATCAGGCGGTCAAGGCCCTCCGCGGCCAGCCGGGCAGCGACGTCGAGCTGAAAGTCCGCCGGGCCGGAATGGCCACGCCGATGGTTTACAACCTGAGCCGGGCCCAGATCCACGTCCGCTCGGTCCCGCCGGGAACGATGTTTCCGGGCGGTGTCGGCTACATCTCACTGAATCCGGTGGCGGAGACCTCCACCAACGAGCTGCGTTCCGAAATCACTGCGCTGCTCGGCAAGGGCATGAAGTCGCTGATTCTCGACCTGCGGGGCAATCCGGGAGGCCTGCTCGATCAGGGCGTTCGGGTGGCCGATCTCTTCCTCGATCCGTCCCAGGAGATCGTATCAACCCGGGGCCGGGCCAAGGGCTCGACCAAGCACTATGCCGACGAGCTGAAACAGGAGTGGCCCAACCTGCCGATCGTGACGCTGGTCAATGAAGGAACCGCGAGTGCCGCCGAGATCATTTCCGGCGCTCTGCAGGACCATGATCGCGCTGTGGTAGTGGGTGTGCCGACCTTTGGTAAGGGTCTGGTCCAGACTCTTTATCCCTTCTCCGACAACACCGCACTCAAGCTCACGACCGGGCGCTGGTATACCCCGAGTGGCCGCACCATCCAGCGCATCGCGAAGAACGAAGAGGATCAGTTCCAGCAGGCCCAGAACGAGGCCGACGGCACACCGGACAGCACCGCAGCCGATACCACTGAGCGGCCGAGCTTCCACACCGACGGCGGCAGGACGGTGCGTGGTGGAGGCGGCATCGTTCCCGATATCGTGATCCGCCAGGATACGCTCACGGCCCCGGAGAAGGCGTTCGCCACGGCGCTCGGTCCCAAGTTCCCGGAATACCGGGACGCGCTGACCTCCTACGCCCTGGCGCTCAAGAACCAGAAGACCATCACCAGCGAAGACTTCAAGGTCACGCCGGCGATGCGGTCCGAAGTGCTGACCAGGCTTCGTGCCCGCGGCGCCAAGATCACCGACGACACCTTCAACGGGGCGTCGGATCTGATTGACCAGCAGCTGGGATACGAAGTGTCCCGGTACGTCTTTGGGCGCTCGGCCGAGTTCCGCCGTCGGGCTCAGGACGATAAGCAGATGCAAGATGCCCTTGATCTGCTTCGGAAGGCTCAGACTCCAAAGGATCTCATGGGTCTGGCGATGTCGCAGGCCGGCTCGGCCGGGAGGAACTGACCGATCGGAGAGGCTACGCAAATCGCCGCAGCCCTCGGGACCGGGATCGCGGTCGGTATCCTCTCCGCCCTGGTCGGAATCGGCGGTGGTGTCGTGATGGTCCCCTTCATGTATCTGGTCTACCGGTCGGCACCGGTGACCGTCTCCGCCCAGACCGTGGTGGCGCATGCCACGAGTCTGGGCGTTGCGTTCGTGACATCGACGTTCGGCACCTGGCACTATTCAAGGGCGAAGGCGGTCGCGTGGAGGGCGGCGACCGCCTACGCGGTTCCCGGAATCCTTTCCGCCTTCCTTGTTGCGCGCCTCCTGACCAGGGTCCACGAGGTACATTGGGTCCGTGCGGCGTTCGGGGTGTTCCTTCTGGTGTCGGCGGCGGACATGGCGAGGCGCGCCATGATTCCGCATCCGGTTCACCATGAGCATCCGCCGCACTCTTCGGCCTGGCTGGGACTCGCCGGTTTCTTCGGCGGCGGGGTCAGCAGTCTTCTCGGTATCGGAGGGGGCCTCATCGCCGTTCCGGTGCTGCTGTACGTTGGACGCATGCCGGTACAGGCGGTGGCTCCAACGGCACTGGCTGGTGTCTGTCTCACCACGCTCGCGGGGAGCATCGGCTACATGACCGGTGGAGCGGGTCCTCCAGTGTCACCCTGGATGGTGGGATTCGTTGACGCGCGCATGGCCGTCCCCCTGGCGATCGGGGCGGTGACCAGTGTTCCGCTGGGGGTGCGACTCAACCGCACCCTGAGTCCTCAGAAACTCTTTTGGTTTTTTGCCACGACATTCTGCGTCATGGGCGTCCTGTTGATTAAGGAGGGGTTGGGTGGCTAGGCCGAGAATTGCAATCATTGGCGCGGGACGAATGGGGCAGGGCCTTGGCTTGGCGTTGCAGCGGCGAGGCTACTCCGCCGCACTCTTTGCGCGAAGCGAGCGTCCGGTGGCGGCTTCGCTGCTGCTGCAGACCGGAGATATCTCCGCCGTAACCAACGGCGCCGAGGTGGTGATCATCGCGACGCCGGACGACGCCGTGACCGCCGTGGCGCGTCAATTGACTGAGGCGGGAGCGGTCACGCGGGAGCAGTCGGTGCTCCACATATCGGGCCTGCTGGATCATCTTGCCCTGGCGCCGCTCAGAGAGACCAAAGCCGGGTTGGGTTCCATGCATCCGCTGCAGACCCTGGCCGATCCGGCCACCGCGGTTGAGCGCCTGCAGGGTGTCTATGCCATGATCGAGGGCGACGAACCGGCGCTGCAGCAGGCCGAACGGCTCGCGCGCAGCCTGAAGATGATCCCGATCCGGATCGAGGCATCGGCCAAGCCCCGCTACCATGCGGCGGCGAGCCTGGTCGCCAATTACACCACGGTGCTGGGGTCAATCGCGGAGCGGGTGGCGCGAGAGGCTGGGGTCTCACCCGAGGTGGCGAGAAAGATCTATCTGCCACTGCTCAAGGGCGCGGTGGACAACCTCGCGGAATTCAGTCCCGTGGCGGCGCTCACCGGACCGATTCGGCGGGGCGATCTGGCGACGGTTCGCGCGCATCTCGAGGCCTTCCAAGGCGAAGACCGTCGAGTCTATGCCGAGCTGGGGCGCGCCGCGCTGGCCCTGGCGCGAGAGGGAGGGCTGGAAGAGTCCCAGGCGTCGAAGATGGAGGCGCTGTTGAACGGCGCCGCCGCTACTGCTCGATAACCCGGACCCCGGATGGCACGTTGAAGGTGAAGGAATTCGGGGGTGGACGCCGGTTGATCATCACTCCGCTCAGCACCAGGGTCCGGTTGGTACCGGTCTTCTCCTGGATCTCCAGCCTCCTCGGCAGGTTGTCGGATCGGTCGATCCACAGAGTCGCTGTCCGGAACGGTAGTGTCGGGTCGAGCGGAGTGAGCTCGACCACATCGGCGCTCCGCCCCCCTACGGCATCCTCACGTACATACCGGGTCTGATAGCGCTCCACCGGCTTGGTGAGAAGCCAGGCCAGGACATTGGGACCGTACGTCCCGTCCTTGGGAATCGGCGTGCGGACGACCTGCCCCGGCGTCGTGCTCGGGGTATAGATCCAGATGTATTCACCGTCCATCACAATCGCCTCGCCGTTGGGATCGGTGAAGCGCATCGCGAACGAGGCGGTACCGGCCTGCAGCAGTCTCCCCTTGCTCTCGAAGGTGCCGATCATCGAATCGGCGATGACCTGACGGAAGTCCGCCTGAAACGAGCTGAGCTGCTGATAAGCCCTCGCGGCACGTTCGATGACGGTGTCGGAGTTTGTTTGCGCATGGGCGGGTGGGGCGGACAGGGCGGACAAGGCGGTCAGGGTGATCCAAAGCAGGTTTGACCGTCCCGTCCGGCTCGCTAGTCCCGTCCGCCCGAGTCGTCTTACCGTCATACTTTCACTCCGCCAACGACCGCCACCCGCCGCCCGATCGCCTCGGCGATGATCCGTGTCTCTTTCATCAGGCGGGCGAACTGCTCCGGATACAGACTCTGGGCGCCGTCGGAGAGGGCCCGGTCGGGATGGGGATGCACCTCAACCAGCAGTCCATCGGCCCCGGCGGCCACAGCGGCGCGAGCCATCGGAATCACCATCTCCCGGTGGCCGGTCCCATGGCTGGGATCCGCAATGATTGGCAGGTGGGAGAGACCGTGCACCACCGGAATGGCCGACAGGTCGAAGATGTTGCGCGTGGCGGGATCGAAACCGCGCACGCCGCGCTCGCAGAGAATCACGTTGGGATTGCCTTCGGCCAGGATGTATTCGGCCGAGAGCAGGAGCTCCTGAATGGTGGCGGAAAGGCCTCGCTTGAGCAGAATCGGCTTCTGCAACCTGCCGGCCCGCTTCAGGAGGGAATAATTCTGCATGTTCCGCGCGCCGATCTGAATGATGTCGGCGACCTCGGCGACCTGCTCGGCGCCTTCGGGATCCATCGCCTCGGTGACGACGAGCAGTCCGGTCTCCGCTTTCGCCAGCCGCAACAGATGCAGTCCCTCGACTCCCAATCCCTGAAATGAATAGGGCGAACTGCGTGGCTTGAACGCCCCAGCCCGTAATACCGTGGCACCGGCCTCCCGTACCGCCTCGGCGGCGGCAAGGATCTGCGGTTCACTTTCCACCGAGCAGGGCCCGGCCATGACCACGACATCTTCACCGCCGATCGTGAGTCCTCCCGGCAGCGACACGATGGTGGACTCGGCCTTCCACTCGCGGGACACCTGCTTGTATGGCTTGGAGACGTGAATGACTTCCTGAACGCCGGAGAGCGCCTCGATGCGGGAGCCATCCACCCGTCCATCGTTGCCAACCAGGCCTACGGTGGTCCGCTGCCGCCCCGGCATCGGACGGGCCTGATAGCCCATCTCAACGATCACGTCGCAGACCCGGCGCACCTCCTCGTCGCTGGCGCCGTGCCGCATGACGATGAGCATCTACACCGCCTGCCGTTCCGCCAGCCGCACGCCGACGATAGTCGAAACCCCGGGCTCCTGCATCGTCACGCCGTAGACTGCCTCGGCCGACTGCATGGTGCGCGGGTTGTGAGTAATCACCAGGAATTGGGTGGACTGCTTGAATTCATCGAGCAGTCTCGTGAACCGCCCCACATTGGCGTCGTCGAGCGGCGCATCCACTTCGTCCATCAAGCAGAAGGGGCTCGGTTTGGTGAGATAGATGCTGAAGAGCAGGGAGACCGCTACCAGGGTCCGCTCACCGGTTGAAAGCAGGTGAATGCGCTGGGTGCGCTTCCCGCGGGGAGCCGCGTGGATGTCGATTTCGCTCTCGAGTGGATCGTCCGGATTGGCCAGCCGGAGATCGCACTCGCCGCCGCCGAACAGGGTCTGGAAGACGTGGAGGAAGCTGGTTCGAATGGCGGTAAAGGTCTCGAGGAACATGGCCCGCGCGGTACCGTCGATTTCCCTGATGGCCTGTTGCAGCGATTGCCGCGCCGCGACGAGGTCGTCCCGCTGGGCAACGAGGAAATCGAGCCGCTTGCTTTCTTCGGCGTGTTCCTCGACCGCCAGGGCGTTGACTGGTCCGATGGTCTCCAGGCTGGAGACGATTCGCGTCGCTTCGTTCTCCAGGGTGTCGATGTCGAGATCGAGCATCGGGGCTTCGGCCAAAAGGGTATCGATCGGCTTCCGCCATTCGGCCTCCACCCGCTCGACGATGCCGCGCCGCCGGGCGGTGGCTTCGGTCATCTCCAGATCGATCCGGTGCGCTTCCTCGGTAAGATCATCCAGACGGGTGCGCATCGCGTGCAGCTCATTCTCGGCTTCTTCCAGCGCCTGTTCGGCTTCCGATGCGGCTTGATCCGCGTCGGCGGCGGCCGCCTCGAGCTCCAGCACGGCAACCTTCCGCTCGGCCCGTGCTTCCAGCCACTGAGCCTGCTGTTGGGCCAGGCCGGTGGTGTCGTCGGTCAACCGAGTCAGCTCAACGGCGAGTGCCGCGGAAGCCAGCTCGGCCTCCTCACCGGTGCGGAGGGCGCGCTCGAGGTATCCTTGAGCCGCCTCGAGCCGGGCCACAACCTGCGCCTCCTGGACCTGGCAGTGGACTCGTGCGTCGCGCGCCCCCTCCTGCTGCCCTTCCAGATCGGCGAGGCGGGACCGGGCCTGGCCCAGGCTTTCCTCGATGCGCACCCGGGCCAGCTCGCCTTCGGTCAGCGCAATATCGATCTCGACCAGACGCCGCTCGGAGCGCTCGATCCGTTCCTTGAGCGAGGTGAATTGTGCCTCCGCGTCACCCAGGTCGCGGCCGGTTGACGAAGCCATCCGAACCGCATCCTCTCGCGTGGCGACCGCTACCCGCTCCGCGTCGCGCGCGTGATCGGAGGCCTGAGATGCGTTGTCGAGAGCCGCTTCGACCTCGGCCAGACGGCGCACTGTCTCGGCCAATTCCATTTCGGCCTTGTTCAGCGCTGCCTGGGCCGCCCTGACCTCGTGGGTCAGGCTCTCCAGCTCGGCGCGCCGACGGAGCGGACCGGAAGGAGCCGGTGCCCCGGGAAGCAGAATGGCTCCGTTGGGCCGGCGAAGAACCCGCCCGCCACCGGCCAGTACCTGAGAGCCGGCGAGCAGGGCGCGCACCCACGCCGTGGCGTGCCCTTCGGCCACCAGCCGCCCGGCGAGCGGATCGTCCCCTTCGGTGCTGGTCGGGCCCGAATCAATGGGGAGCAGCGCGATCATGCCGGGCTGCTCGCTCGCGTGCCAATCCTGAATCGCCTCCAATGCCGCGCTGTCGCTTACCAGAACCGCGTGCACCCATTCTCCGAGCAGGCGTTCGGCGATCTCCGCATCCTCGCGCCCGGCGCGCAGGAAGTCGCTCAACGGTCCCAGCACTGCGCCGCCGAAGCGCGACTTCGCCGCCAGGAGTGCGGCGGCACCGGGGGCGAGTCCCACCCGATCGCGCTCCAACTCCTCCAGCGCCTGGCGCCGGGTGGTGAGCTGAGCCTGCGACTCCTCGGCGGCGCGGCGATCCGCCCGGCCCAGCGCTTCGCGACGACGGGTTTCGGCGAGCAGGTGGCGGCCGCGCTCAGCTTCGGCCGAGGTGCGCTTGGCTTCGGCGGTGAGCTTTTCGGCATTCGATACGGCTTCGGCACGGCGGCGTTCGGCGACCTCGAGCTCGGCCTGCAGGTCCTGGCGCCGCCCCGAGACGACTGAGGCCTGTTCCCGCAGAGAGGAGAGGTCGGTCTCCAAGGATCCTCGCTCCCCCTCCAGAGATTTCAGGATTTGGGCGCGACGCTGAAGATCCTCCTCCAGCTGGCGAACGGCTTGACGCTGATCCCCGAGCTGCAGCCGGACTTCTTGCTCGGTCTGGGCTCGACCCGCCAGATCGGTCGCGATGCGCTCCCGCTCGAGTTGCGCGGTCTTCCGTTCGGCATCTGCGGCGTCGCGGTCCCGCTGAGCCTGCTGGCGGCGGGTCTCCATCTGACCCCGTTCGTCGGTGGCGCGCAGCCGGCGGGCCGCGGCGTTGGCGAGACGTTCGGCGGCGAGAGCCAGGTCTCCATCCAGGCGGCCAAGTTCCAGCCGAACGTCTCCCAGCCGGCGAGCGATCTCGGTCCGCTGCACTTCGGCTGATGCACGAGTGCGGGCGCATTCTTCACGAACCTGATCGGCGTCGCCAACGAGATCACGAGCTTCGGGCAACTCCCGGGTCAACGCACCGTGACGCTCCTCGCTGCTCGCAATCTGGCCGGCCAGGCGCTCGAGCTGGCGGCGAGCCAGGGTGAGCTGCACCGAGAACTTCTCCTCGGACAACTTCGCGTACCGCTCGGCCTTTCCCCGCTGTCGGGCGAGGCTCCGGATCTGGCTCTGGACTTCGGCGATCAGGTCCTCGACCCGCTGCAGGTCGCCGCCGGTCTCCTCGAGACGCCGCTCGGTTGTCTGCCTGCGGTCGCGGTAAAGGCCGATTCCTGCGGCCTCTTCGAACAGCGAGCGGCGCTCCTCGGCCCGATCGGAGAGCAGCAGCTCGATCATCTTCGCCTCGATGACGACACCTGCGTCGCTGCCCAGGCCAGTTCCCCGGAGCAGGTCCTGGATGTCGCGCAGCCGGACCAGGGCACCGTTCAGCAGATAGTCGCTCTGACCAGAGCGGGAGAGGCGCCGAGTTATCTGGACCTCGCGATACGCGATCGGCAGATCTCCCTCACTGTTGTCGAGGAAGAGTGATACCTCCGTCACGTTGACCGGGCGGCGACCCGCCGCGCCCTGGAAAATCACGTCCTCCATCTTCCCGCCGCGCAGCAACCGGGCCGATTGCTCGCCCAGCACCCAGCGAACGGCGTCGGATACATTCGACTTGCCGCAGCCGTTGGGACCGACGATCGCTGTCACCCCCTCGCCGAAACTGAGCGTGACAGTATCGGCGAAGGATTTGAAGCCGGAGAGCTCGAGCTTGGTGAGCTTCATGGGCTGGCGTCCTGTCTAACGATCGGGTTGATAGATGAAGAAGGGACGACCCAAACGGCGGCCTGCTGATTCGGCGACTTCCCGCGTCGGATAGGGACCGAGGACCACGCGAAAGCCCTCTTCTCCGGCGCCCGGAGCGATGACCCGGGCCGGGAGACCCGCACTGCTCAACTGGGAGGCGAGCTCACCCGCCCATGCCTTGTTCTGCGAGCTGCTCACCTGGAGGAAGACCTCGCTGCTCGGCACGCTGTCTTCCGCCACCACGGTTGATTCAGGAATCTCCGGAGTCGGGCTCGCGGTACCGGTCTCGGGAGACCAGGGAAGCGTGATCCAGTAGTCCTTGGCGCCGCCCTTGACCCGCCCGGTGACCGTCATCTTCGACTGGGTGAGATCAACCGCCACGACGTCTCCCCCCGACTTGAGCAGCAGGAGCTGCTGATTGGTGACAGTGGGAAGATCGCTGCTCCATTCGGTCTCGAATCCCGCTACGAACTTGTTGCTCGACAGATCCACCAGCCAGAGCGAATCCGCAGAGGGTGGATTGATCAGAAGCCAACGCCCGAAGGGACCCATCCGCAGCGCGCGGGCCGGTCCGGGAAGGGTAATCTCCCCGACTTGCTCGTTGGTGAACCGATTGAATACCAGAACGGATCCTTCCCGCCTCGCCACGTACAGGCGGTGCCCCGAGGGCGAGAAGGCAACGGCTCGAGCGTGTTCCGAGATCGGAATGCTCTCCAGCTTGTTCTGCTCTCGCGGATCGACCAACACGACCGCCGTGTCGGCCGCAACCGCCACCATGTCTCCCCACAGGGTTGCCGCCGCGTCGCCCGAGGGGATCGCAACCTCGGTGGGAGGCTGGTCGCTGCTCAGCACGTTCAGCTGGTTACCAGTGCCGCGGGTGATGGCGAGCAGTTGGGCATCCTTGGTGCCGAACAGGTCGCGGGGCCGGCTGGGCAGCCGGCTCTGAAAGCGGACGGGGTTACGGCGGACCAACTGGGTAACCGCGTTGCTGTCATCGACGGTATAGAGGGTCCCATCCGGGCCGATGGCGGCGTCACGGACTCCGTCGATCACTTGCTGCCGCACCCTGCCGGTCTGCAGGTCGAGGGTGACGACCTCGGCTTTGGCTCCCAGCAGGTAGATCAGTCCCTGGTCCAGGTCCGCACCGACGACCCGGCGAACTCCGGGCAGCGCCCCCTCGGATTTCCACTTGGCCGGATCCAACGCGGGCGGCCGGTACAGCTGTGCCTGACCCCCCGCCGAGGGAACCCGAAGCAGTGTTGAGGGTGGTGAAGCACTGGCAGCGGAAAGACCGTGAGCCAAAGAAGGCGGGGGAGTCTGGCACGCGAGCGCACCGACGACGAGCCCCGCAGCGGCGAGGTAGGGACGGCCGTTCACCAATGAAAGATAGGTAGGACGACCGAGCGGTGGGAGTGCGGAAGCAGGGCGGGCCGACGGTACGACAGCTCGACAGTAGGACTAACTAAGCTTGGCCGCTCCCTACCGCCGCTCCATCGTACCGCCGTCCCGCCCCGCTCAGAAGGCCGGACCCAGGCTGAGGGTCCAATACCCCTTGAATGCCGACCGCTCCTGCGGAATCGAATAGTCGAGCCGCAGGATCATGATTCCGAACACGTTCATCCGGGCTCCGGCGCCGAAGGTCTGACTCGGCGTCCGGACGTTCAAGGGATCATCGCCCGAATCACGGTGCCACTTCACCGTGCTTGCGTCGTCCCACGCCACGCCCACGTCATAGAACAGGGCGCCCTCGATGGGCGGGAAACCGGCCGGCAGGAAGGCCAGGCCGCCGTACAACAGGGGGAAACGGAGTTCGGCATTACCGACCGCGATCCGGGTACCCAGCAGCCGTTCGAGCGGCACGCAGGTGAAGTTGGCAGCGCGGCATTCGTGGCTGTAATACGAGCCTGAAGTGTTACCTCTGACCAGGTCCGTGCTCCCCAGGAAAAGCAGGAATCGGTCGTTATCCGGGCCGTACCGGCCATAGCCCAGCACTCGGGTGGCCAGCGTGAACGGACCCAGCAGGTGATCGTAGCGGCGATAGTCCGCGAGCAGAGATGTGTACTGCCAGCCCCCGACCGCCTGAGAGACGCTCAGTCGCAACCGCTTGCCATAGAAGGGAGCGACGTAGCCCGGTAGGGAGTTGTCGAAGACGTACGCCACCGACGGCTCCAGGAAGGTGGAGGTCCCCGCGCTGCGCTCCCGGGTGACGGGATCCTGGGTGAGGATGCCGCTGATGGGATCGAATTGCTCAAACACTGTCTGGATGTGCGTATCGACGTTTACGACGGCCATGTTGCCTTCCAACCGCCGGAACCGGTCAATCGGGTAATACGAGCCGAACTGCGCCGAGCGATAGACAATGCGCTGGATGTTGGTCACCAGCACGTTGTCGTTCGAGCCGTCCTGGGCCGGGACCACGATACTGGGTTCGATGAAGTAGTACGGCTCCTGACTCAGGCCGACGCCCCAGTTGAGCCGGTTGGTCAGGTTGAAGTACGAGGCCCCGACCTGGGCTTCGGTGATCCGGCCGTTGATGAAGAGCGAGAACAGGAGGTTGTGGTTGCCCAGCATGTCGCTGAGCTGGATGGCGCTACCTCCATAAAACCCGCGGCCGAAGTTGTCCCGGGTGTAGCCGATCGTCGGCCGGGCCACGTAGTCAGGCTGGAACTTGACCTTGTACTTCTGGTCGGAGAACTCGGCCGTATCCGGCAGGTTGAGCGCCACCGAATCCATCAGCGCGCTGATCGAGATTGGCTCGGTGTGTGACGAGTCGCGGCCGGCCGGCTCGGAATCGGCCTCCCGAAAGCCCTGAGGCGTACGGTAGAGCGAACCGGTGTCCTCGACAGGGGGCCGGTTGCCCAGCTTGGTCGAGTCGGTGACGGTGTCGTTGATCTCGCCTACCGGCTTGGTGACCGAATCCACCCTCTGGGCGATGAGCGGCTGAGGCGGCTCGGCAGTGGGCGGCGTGGGCGTTTCAGCAGGCGGCTTCCAGGGGTCGCGCTTGAAAGAGCGGATGTTGTCCACCGCGTAAACGTCGAAGTCGCCCTTGTTGTAGATCACTGAGGCGAACCGATCCGCCTTCTGGGCCCAGCTGATGACCGGCGAAAACGTGGTGATGCCCTGCGCGCCGGTGAACAAATGGGTCAGCTGGTAGAGCTGCCGGTCGGTGAGATCGAACAGATAGATGTTGCTGACCCCGTCGCGGTCGGAGACGAACGCAATCGACTGACCATCGGGCGCCCACTGGGGGCTCCGATTGGTTCCCCACTCCATGTAGGGGAGGACCTCGATCGAGTCGGTATCCAGATGGTACAGCGCGATCTTCAGGTTCCCGATCTTGAGGGTATTGAAGTCGGTGTCCGGGCCCCGGTCGGTCGCGAACGCAATGGTCTTCCCGTCGGGAGACCAGACCGGATGGAAATCGGCGTTCTTGTCGTTGGTCAGTCGCTGGAGGTTCTCTCCGTCGGCGTCCACGATGAACAGGTCGGAAATGCCTCCGTCGAGGCCGGTGAACACCAGCTTGGTGCCGTCCGGACTCCAGCTCGGAGTCAGGGCACCACTGAGCTTCAGCTTTATCCGCCGGATTTCCTTGTTCCGCTTGGGATCGATGATGACGATATCGTCCCGCTCCCCCTTCTTGGCTGCGATCGCAAGCTGGGTCCCGTCGGCGGACCAGGAGGCCGTCGAATTGATGAACCGGAAGGTCTCGTAGTTGGTGCTGTAGGTGGACTTGAGCAGCTTCTTCTCGACCTTGCCGGTGTGCGCGTCGGCGAGGTAGAGGTCAACAAAGAAGAAGTCGCCCTCGCTGAAGTACGCGACCTTGGTCCCGTCAGGGGAGAGGGCAGGGGCCAAGTGGTAGGTGCCCTTGGACTTTTTCTGGCTCAGGATCTCTTCCGCCACGGCGCGCGGAGCGTCGCGAGTCGCTACCTCGGGCAGGTAGCGCTTCTGCACCGCGTCGTGCCAGAGGTCGGTGAGCTTCGCGTAGTCAACGCCGATGGTGCGCTTGAGCGATCCTTCGAGACCGCCACCGCCCGCCAGAGTTCCCTGGAGGATGGCACCGATCGCCTCGTCTCCCCACCGCGCTCCGATGAAGGCGATGAGGGCCTGTCCGAAGCGATAGGGGAAGATTCGAGGGTCGTTTTCCAGCTGGTCGATGGTGGGCATCTTCCCGTTGCGCACCGCGTCCCGCAACCACATGGCGGTGTTGGCATCGACCGCACCGGCCGGATCGCCCTTGTCATTGGTCTCTACCGACAGGTACTCGGCCATGCCTTCGACGAACCAGAGGGGCGGATTGATCGCGATGACCTGCTGCAGGCCCGCGCCGGCCCGACCCCGACTCCAGATGTCGTACTGGAACTGGTGAACCATTTCGTGCTGCAGCACGTGCTCCAGGTCATCGTAGGAGCCCGTGAAGGGGAGAATCATCCGCTGCTTCAGGAAATCGGTGACGCCACCGGTGCCTTCGCTGGGCGACTCGCCCCCCAGCGCGTTGGTCTGCTGGAAGTCGGAGTGCGAAGCGTAGAGGATGATCGGCTTCCGTTCCTTGTATTCGTGCTTGAGCAGGCGAGACAGACGGCCGTACGACCGCTCGGCCATCCGGGCGGCATCCAGCGCCGCCTCCCTGGCATCCGGGTAGTAATGAACGTCGAAGTGCTCGGTCCGGAGGATCCGAAAATCAAACGAACGGTACTGGACCTTGTTCTGCCCGAAGTACTGCGCAGGGAGCAAGGCCGGTGTCGCTGCCAGCAGGGCCAGCCCGAACGCCAGGCGTCGAATCATGAGCATACCCAACCTTGTCAGTGACCGATGCTCAATTCCGGAGCATCGGTCCAGAGCCGCTCGAGCTGATAGAACGCTCGTGACTCTGGGTGAAACAGGTGGACCACAAAGTCCACATAGTCCAACAGCACCCACCGTCCTACGGTCAGTCCTTCAACGTGGTGGGCCCGTTGTCCCTGGTGATGCAACTTGTCCATCACCGAGTTGGCCAGGCCTCGCACGTGCGCATCTGACGTACCGGACGCTACCACAAAGTAGTCCGTCGCATCGTTGAGACCGCGCAAATCCAGCACCAGCAAGTCCCGTCCCTTCAAGTCAGCGATCGCCTCGATGGCGGTTCGCAGCGCTTCGGGCGGCCGCGCCCCGGTGGGACTCTTCATGCGGCCGCGCCCGTGGGATGCTCGCGCACCCCATCTTCCACCTGATAGAACACCGCCCATGCCCCGAATCCAACATGGGCACCCAGGACCCCGGTGGCCAGCGTCACGAAACAATCGCGGGGCTGGTACGCGGCAACAATGGCTCGCCGCATTCGCTCGGCGGGCTCCGGGGCCTCCGCATGTACGATCCCGAAGCGCACCGCTTTGGGCCGTGGAGTAAGGCGTCGTTCCAGCAGACTCAGGACGCGGGGTACCACATTGTCCCGCCCCCGCACCCGGTCCACGGGAATGATGGACCCGAGATCATCCAGGCCGAGGATCGGCTTCACGTCCAGCAGCCCGGCGAGCCAGGCTTTTCCGCGAGTCACCCGACCGGAGCGCAACAGATTGTCGAACCGGTCCACCGTCACCAGCGCGCCCGACTGGCGCCGTACCCGCCGCAGCTCTTCCGCAATGTCTCTGGCCGACCACCCCGACTCCGCGAGTTCCGCACCTCGGAGGGCCAGGAGTCCGAGCCCGAGCGAGGCCGATGCACTATCAACGAATTCTACCCCATCTATGTTGGCGGCACGTGCCGCCATCATCCCAGCCTGAAACGTGCCCGACAACCGGGAGGCAAGCAGCACTGCTACGACTTCGTCGGCCTCAGACCGAGCGTCCCGTAGGACCCGCACGAACTCGGCCGGTGTCGGCTGCGAGGTGGTCGGGTGCGCTCGCGAGCGGCGCATCGTGGCGTAAAACGCTTCAGGCTTCAGCTCCACCCGATCGCGGTACGTCGTATCACCGAACATCACCTGCAGCGGCACCAGCGCGATATGATGCCGGTCCAGCACGGCATCGGGCAAATCGGAGGAGCTGTCGGCCACGATCGCTACTGGTCGCCGCTCTGGATGCGCGAGCTTCCGATGCTGCACGCGCATGTCTTCTGCCTTGGTCGCGGAGACCTTTCCCCAGCGGGCTGCACAGGTAAAGACGGCATCCGGTGTGTCAGTGTGCACATGCAGCTTGAGGATGTCTCCCGCCACCACGACCTGCACGCTGCCGCCGAACTCGCGCAGGACGGAGCGTACCTCGTTGGCGGACGGAAGCTGTTCGCCCTGGATCATCGCCTCGGTGCAAAACTGGAAGTCCCGCTCGGCGGCGACATCGATCTCCGCTGCTGGAATGGATGAGAATTCGCCGGTGGTGGCCGTTGCCGGAAGGATGGGATCGCCCTCGATCAGCCGAACAACTCCTTCGATCATCCGCACGAAGCCTTTGCCGCCGGCATCTACCACACCGGCTTCCTTGAGCACCGCCATCAACTCGGGGGTGCGGGCGAGCGCGATTTCGCCTTCGGCGAGGAGCCGGTTCATGAACATGCTGATGTCGGGAGAGTCGGCGGCCGCGCGCTCGGCGGCGAGGGCGGCCTCCCGGGCGACGGTGAGAATGGTGCCTTCCCGGGGGTCGTCGAGAGACGAGTAGAGCCGGTCGGCGCCCAGTCGGATGCCGCGGGCGATGTCCTTCGCGGTGCCTTTCTCTCTTCCTTCCAGCGCCTCGGCGAAGCCGAGAAGAAAGTGCGCGAGCATCATCCCTGAATTCCCGCGGGCGCCGAGGACGGCACCGCGAGCTGCGGTTCGAGCGGTACTATCGAGGGGTGCGTCGCCCAGGGCCCGCAGGGCATCGGAGACTGAGCGGAGGGTCAGGCTGAAATTGGTGCCGGTGTCACCGTCGGGGACCGGAAAGACGTTGATCCGGTTGATCTCATCCCGTCCGGCGGTGACCCAGTCGGAGGCTGCCAGCAGCGAGCGTGACAGCCTCGGACCATCAACGTATGCGATCCCGACGCTCATCGGGCTGGATTCACTCAGCCTCGACGGAGACGTGAACCTCGGCGTGCACGTCGGCGTGGAGCCTGACGGGGGCGACGTGAGCGCCGACCGTCTTGATCGGCTGGGTCAGCTCGATCTTTCGGCGGTCTACGGTAAGACCCTGGGTCGCGAGCGCGTCGGCGATGTCCTGGGCGGTGATCGATCCGAAGAGCCGCCCTTCCTCGCCGGCTTTGCGGGTCAGTACCACCTTGGCCCCAGCCAGGCGGCTGGCGAACGCCTCGGCCTCGCCACGCTCGGCTACACGGCGCGCGTCACGGGCCTTCGATTCGGCCGCGATGCGCTTGCGGTTGCCCTCGCTCGCCTCATAGGCCAAGCCCTGGGGAAGCAGGAAATTTCGAGCGTAACCGGCCTTTACCTTCACCAGCTCGCCGGCCCGGCCGAGAGACTTTACATCCTCACGCAGAATCACTTCCATGACACTACCCTCCTGAGGCGGCGGGAGTGAACCGCCGGCGAAAATCGATCCAGGTGTCGGACAGCCCGAAGAGGAACAAGCCACTCAGGGCGACCGGGAAAATGAAGACAGCACCAAGGCACAACGCGACGAGCACGCCGCTTCCCGATGAACCGATCGCCGACCAGGCTACCGCGGCGCCTCGAGTGACATACAAACAGCCTACAATCAGCGCCAGATTGGCTCCGAAGACCCGTGGCGCGTTCGGCAGCGGGAGTACCAACAGCGCCAGGCACAGCACCACACCCCAGACCACATCGTCGCTGAAGCGAAACTCGGCGAAGGGTCCCGCCCGGTGGCCATACGGCTTGGCCGCAATCCGGTGGTACCAGCTCCACGCGAGTGCCATCCCGGGGATAGCGCTGGCGATAAGGAGCCCGGGAAACAGCATTGCCGAGGCGCCGATGCCATCCGCCATCGCATTGATGTACACCTGCACGCCGGCAGCGCGCTCGGGAGAAAACAGTCCCGAATCCAACAACTCACGGCAGCGCTCCCAACCGTCGTGGGCAACGGCGAGAGTCACATCCTTCCACTGCGTCCCCAGGATCCAGGCCCAAGCCGTCGCTCCGGCCGTGGCGAGACCACAGGCACCCAGTGCACCCGTGATCATCTGCCGGTCACGAGTCAGCATGAGCAGGGCGAAGGCACCCGCCGCCATCAGTCCCCAGCCGATCAGCATCGTGCTGGCGATACCCGAGGCCCCGGCAGCGAAGAACGCGATGGCGCTGACCGTGACCGCGAGCCAGATCCATTCCCGGCGCGAATCGGGTCGCGACGCCGCCAACAACGCGGCGAGGGGCCCGAGCACGAGAATGGGCGGGAACAACACCAGATAGCCAAAGAGCACTGCCGCCCCAGCCCACGAAGTGCGGGGCCGCCCAACGGTACCAGCCACAGTAGCTGTCAGCCTACGTAGCCCTTGATGTAGGGCAGCAGGGCCAGCTCCCGCGCGCGCTTGATCGCTGTGCTGAGCTGTCGTTGATGCCGGGCACAGGTTCCAGAAAGGCGGCTGGGCAGAATCTTGCCCCGCTCAGTCAGAAACCGGGTCAAGGTCCGCTCGTCCTTGTAGTCCACCACCCGCACGCCGGCTTCGCAGATGGCGCAGGTCTTCTGGGGGCGTCTCATTCATCGTCCTCCTCATCTGCCTTCGCAGCCCCAACCGGCACCGGCTGCTCACCCTCGCTCACCACCACCAGGAAGCGAAGGACACCTTCCTCCAGCTTGACCGCACGCTCGAACTCCGGCAGGGCATCGCCGGTGGTGTCGAACTTGGCTACGACGTAGTACCCCGTGTCGTGCTTCTTGATGGGGTAGGCCAAGGTGCGCTTCCCCCAGTGGTTCACCTGGGGAGCCTCGGCACCTGGCTTCTGGATGAGGGCGTGGAATCGAGCGAGTCGCTCGTTGATGGCGGCTTCTTCGAGAGCACTATCGAAGATATAGACCGCCTCGTACTGACGGGTCATGACACCTTCCTTTGGTCGATGAGCCCCGGCCCTGGTGTGGGGTCCGGGGAGGATGATTTGCGAACGGCGGAATTGTAGTCAGGGTATGGGTTTAGGGGAAGGGCTGGCCCGCCAAAGCGTAAGAAGTGAGAAGTAAGAAGTGAGAAGGAAAAGCGTAAGGCTTGAGAACGGCGGCCATTAGCGGACCGACCCTCCGTGACCGGTGGCCAGGGAGGGTCGGGCAAGGCTTTTCCTTCTCACTTCTCACTTCTCACGCTGTTTACCGTCTCCTGCCGAAGAGTCGCAGGATAAACAGGAACAGATTGATGAAGTCGAGGTACAGCGCCAGCGCCCCGACGATCGCGTAGGACCCGACCTGAGGACCCTCGACCTGGAGTGCCATCGCCTTGAGCCGCTGCGCGTCCCACATCGTGAGCCCGGTGAAGACGACCACACCGCACACCGACAGGACGAACTGGAACATGTCGTTCTGCCAGAAGATGCCGACGATCGAAGCGATGACGACCCCGATCAACCCCATGAAGGCGAACTGCCCCACGCCAGCGAGGCTGCGACTGGTCATCGTCCCATAGAGGGCCAGCGCTCCGAACATCGCGGCGGCGGTAAGGAACGCCGTCGCGATCGATGATCCGGTGTAGACCACAAAGATCGCTGAGAGCAGCACGCCCATCAGGCCGGCATAGATGACGAACAGCACCCCTGCCTTGGTCGGCTCGATCTCCGATATGCGGGCGGAGAGGTACCAGACCATGCCCAGGGTGCCGAGTAACAGGCCCCAACGCAGAACTGGGTTGCCGAAGACCGCCTGCAGAATGACCGGAGAACTCGCCACGTAGAACGCGACGACTGCCGTGACGGCGAGACCGACGAACATCCACCCGTACACTTTGCGGAGGAACGCGGTGATTCGCTCGGCCTCCAACGACGCCTGAGCGAGCGAGGGCTGGCCGGTTCCCTGGTATGGGTTCGACATGAAGTCAGAACTCCGAGAAAGGGTGTGTTTGCTGCCGAAACTTAAGCGGCTCGGATTCCGATTACCAATCCCGATCGCCGGTTGGACCGCTCTGGGCACGGCGCCCTTCGTGGCTCGCAAGTTGTTCCCGCTCAATAGTTTCCAGGAGGCGGCGGGCCCGCTCCGAGTCCAGTTCTGGAGCCGATTCGCCCTCGCCCTCTCCCTGGCCGCCACCGGCCATCGCTCCGACCGCTGACTCCCGGGCTCCCTCGTAGCCCTCCTCACGCATCTGTCCCCGGCCCGCCATCCCACGGCCGGTTCCCCGAGACCCCGGGCCGTCGGTATCGCCGCGGCGCCGAAGAGCCAGCTCGAGATTCCACTTGGCCTCCTGGTCTCCAGGGTCGATCCGCAGGGCTTCCTCATATGCCGCAATCGAGCGGCGCAGATGATCGCCCTGGCCCTCGGCGTCCTCGTCGGCGCGCAGGAATGCATTGCCGAGGTTGAACCAGGTCCACTCCTTGAGGCGGTCGGATCCACCCTGCGCGGACTGCCAGGACTTGGTGGCATCGAGGTAATGCCGCATGCGGTACTGGGCATTGCCCGAGTTGTAGCGCACGGCTGGATTGCCGTCCTGTGCCGCGGCGCGGGAGAAGGCCTGATACGCCTCGTCGAACTTGCCTGCCTCGTAGAGCTCTCGGCCGGCGATCAGATCCTGGCGGCCCTTGCCACAGGTCGTCGTGCCCGCGAGCAACACAATTCCAGCCGCCCTGGCGAGGAGGACGGGAATCTCCCGGTCCGCCTTTCCCGGCAGGCCCAGCAGCAGATCGAGACTCAGCAGCAGGACCGCGATCGCGAGGGGCCATTGATAGCGCTCGGTCGGTTCGGTGGCCTGTTGCTCACCCAGCATGCGGGACTGGAGCGATGCGAGAGCGGTGGAGACCCGCTGCAGTGCCTGTGAGTCGTCCCACCGCGCATAGCCACCGTCGCTTGCCATGGCGATCGCTTTGAGATCGTCCTCGTTGAGGTGGGTGACGACCTGCCGGCCGATGTGGTCCAGGAACCAGGGACCTACCTCCGATCCTGAATCAGATGGCATGCGGGCCCCGTCGGCGGTGCCTACCCCAACCGCAAAGACTGGAACCCGCGCTACCCGCAGGGAATCGAGGATCGCGGGAACGAGCGGCTCGGAGTTTTCACCGTCCGACAAGAGAACCATGGCGCGTGAGCCTGACGGGGTGCCTTCACGACTGAGTGTATGCAGGGCGACCTTGATCGGCGCCGAGAGATCGGTGGCGGGGTCGCCGATCTGATCGGGGGACGCGGCGCTGAGGAAGAGCTGGAAGGTTCCGAAATCGGTCGTGGGCGGAAGCTGAAGGAATCCGGCCCCACCGAAGACCACGAGACCGATCCGGTCGCCGGGGGACACCGCCGCGAGCTGCCAGGCGAGTTGCTTGGCACGCTCGAGGCGGGTCTCTCCCACATCTTCCGCTTTCATCGAGCGGGAGAGGTCGAGGGCGACGATGATGTCGCGGCCGGTTCGCGCGAGCGGCGCCGGGTGTCGTCCCCACTGGGGTCGCGCGAGCGCGAACGCCAGTGCCAGTACACCGAAGCCTCGAAGCCAGGGGCGCAGCCGTTCTCCAGGAATCGTGGGGACCGAGGAAGTACGGGCCACGAGTTCCGGAGCGGCGAAGTCGGCGAGGGCCTGGCGCCGGGCGCGAGATCCGCGACGCTCCAGGACGAAGACCAGCGGCGCGGCCAAGGCAACAAGCAAGAGCACCGGGTGCGCGAAAATCATGGCAGCCGCCGGAGCCAGGTGTTTTCCAGCGCCGCGCCAGAGCAGGTGAGGACCAGCCCGAGAAAGAGCATCCAGGGGAACAACTCGTGGTACCGTCTGGTCTCATTCACCTCGACCTCGATCCGTTCCAGCGGATCTATCTCGGCCATGATCCGGTTGAGGCCTTCGGGATCGCTGGCGCGGTAGTACTGGCCCCCGGTTCGCGCCGCGAGAGACTTGAGTGCCGCTTCGTCCCGGCCTTCGAGTCGGGGAGAAAGCGTGCGCACACTCCACACGCCGTTCAGCCAGGTCTGCGAGGTGTCGCTCGAGCTGAGGCCGATCGCGTGCACTCGAATTCCCAGAGCCCGCGCCGCTTCGGCGGCCATCGGTGGACTTGGCTCGCCGGTGTTGTTGGCTCCGTCGGTAATGAGCACGATGGTGCAGGCGCCGGCCGGCAGATTCTTGAGCTGGTTGAGACTCAGGGCGAGAGCGGTCCCGATCGCGGTGCCATCGGGCAGCAAGCCGATCTGCACCTGTTCAATCAACCGGTCGAGCACGGCGACGTCGGTTGTGAGCGGGGCCTGCAGGTAGGCGCGACCGGCGAAGATCACGAGGCCGACGAGATCTCCCTGGCGGCGACGCACAAACTCGCGAACCGTTTCGCGCGCCACGGCGAGCCGGTTGCCGGGCTTAAAGTCGGTCGCCTTCATGCTGCTCGAGATATCGAGCGCCACGATGATGTTCCGCGACTTGAGACGAGTGGGTTCGGCCTTGCCCGCTACCTGGGGACGAGCCAGCGCCACGATCGAGAGGACGAGGCCGCTCGCCAGCAACCCGGCTGGTAGCCGGCGCCACTGCACCCGGGCCGATTGCGATTGCGGAGGAAGAAACCGCAAGGCAGGGAAGGCGAGGCGGCGGACCGGAAGGCTTCGGCCCGCGCGCCAGGACCGCCAAAGCCAGAGGCATGGCGCCAACAGGGCCAGGAGGAGCAGCGGGTCAGCGAACCGCATCCGCCACCTCGAACCGGGCCGATTGATTCCATTCGGTGAGGAGCCGGCGAGCGGCAGCGAGATGATCCAGTGCGGCGTCGCGGTCGGGCCGGACGGCAGCGAAGCGGACCAGATCACCCGCCGTGAGGAGCTGCATCATCCGTGCGGCGCCTTCTGATGCGGCCGCTGTCCGAGGGAGAACTTCGCTCAACTCCGGCGTGGTGAGACTGGCCGAGCCAACCATGCCGGCGTCTACCAGTGCCGCGCGCAGAAGATCCCGTACGTTGGAATACAGCTCAGGCACCCCATCTCCACGGCCTCGCGCCTGTGCCTCCAGCCGATCCAGTTCCGCCAGGGCCTTGTTGAACGGCGCCCGGGCCTGGATCACGGTGACAGTCGTTCCAGAGGCTGTCCGCTCCCGACGCATCGTCCGCGCGATCACCAGCACCCCAGCCAGAACCAGCAGCAGAAGAACGATCAGCGGCGCCCAGCGTGGCGGTCCGATGTCAGCCAGCGGGCGAATGTCCTTGAGCTGGGGGCTTCCTGCCGGCGCCAGGCCCGAAACCGTGATCGAGACCGGCTGGTGCACCAAGGTATCGATGGGCTGGTCGCTCCGGGGGCGGTACAGAAGTGCCAAGGTCGGTACCGGCTGGTTGCCGAGCCGGTAGAACGCGAAGCGAGCCGTGCCGTGAAAGGTGCCGTCGCGATCGGCTCGCAGAGAGTCTCCTCCCAGGTACTGTACGCCGTCGGGTGGGGGAATCAGCGGACGGGGAACCCGGTCAACCAGCTCTTGTCCGGAATCGAGGCGGGCGGTGACGTCAGCTATCACAGGATCGCCGAGGAGGACTTTGCCCGGCCGAATGCTCACGGTCAGCGATTGGGCATGAGCCCCCCCGGCGATACTCCCGGCAAGAATCCCCGCGATCAGCGCCACCCGCAGCATGTTCAGGCCGTGCGACGGTCCCGGCGGCCGAAGAAGGCGGCCAGCGGTTCCGAATAGGGCTGATCGGTGGAAAGCCGCAGCAGGTCGATCCGATTGGCATGGCAGCGGCGCGCAAGTGTCGTCTCGAACTCGACCCACCGATCGTGGAGCTGACGGCGCGTTGCCTCGAGGGAGAGGTCCACGGTTCTCCAGTCCCCGGTCTCGGGGTCCCACAACGTTGCGAGACCGATAGAAGGCATTGCCCGTTCCCGCGGATCACTGAGCTGGATCGCCACGACGTCGTGCCGCGGAGCGAGTCGTTCCATAGCGCCCCATTGGTCGGGATCCATGAAATCCGAAATCACGACGACCGCGGCGCGGCGACGGAGCAGAGGTTCGAGATAGTCCAGCGCGAGTGGCAGGTTGGTTCCGCGGCCGACCGGCTCGACGCCGAGGACCCGGTCTACGATCGTCAGGGCATGGCGCCGGCCGCTCCGGGGTGGTGCGAACCACTCAATGCGATCGGTATAGAGCACGGTCCCGACTCGGTCACGATGCCGCGTCCCAGCCAACGCCAGCACCGCCGCGAGCTCGGCGGCGAGATCCCGCTTGGTGCGCAGGGCGGAGCCGAAGTGGCCCGACGCACTCACATCGATCACCAGGAGCACGGTGAGCTGCCGCTCCTCACGAAACCGTTTCACATAGGGGACGCCGAGTCGCGCCGTGACGTTCCAGTCGATGGTGCGAATGTCGTCCCCCGCCATGTACTCTCGCACTTCGGCGAACTCGACCCCGCGTCCGCGGAACACGCTCGCGTAGTCGCCGGCGGCGAGGCTCCGGACCAGACCGCGAGTCGTGATCTCCAGCTGGCGTACGACGCGAACGAGTTCCGCAGGGATCACCGGACCGGCACCGCTTCGAGAATCCGATCCAGGATCTGATCGGTTGACACGCCTTCGGCTTCGGCCCGGTAGGTAGGGATGAGCCGGTGCCTGAGAGTGTCGTGAGTCATCTGCTTCACATCCTCGGGCAGCACATAGGCTCGGCCTGCGAGAAAGGCGTGGGCCTTGGCAGCCTTGAGCAGATGAATCCCCGCCCGGGGCGAAGCGCCGAACTGCACCAGCGTCTCCAGGTCTTTGAGCCCGATCGAGGCCGGTGCCCGGGTGGCGGCCATGAGGTCGAGCACGTACTCCTTGATTCGCTCGTCCACGTGCATGGCTCTTACTGCTACGCGGGCGGCGAGCACGCGCGCTGGATCGAGTACCGCGTTCGCAGTTGGCTCTGGGCCATCGGTCATCCGATCGAGAATACCGCGCTCCTCGGTCCGACTGGGATATCCTACCAACAGCTTGAAGAGGAACCGGTCCACCTGCGCCTCGGGCAGGGGATAAGTGCCCTCGTGCTCCAACGGGTTCTGAGTCGCGAGGACCACGAAGAGCTCGGGGAGGGGGTAGGACTCTCCACCGATGGTCACCTGCCGTTCCTGCATCGCTTCGAGCAAGGCACTCTGCACCTTGGCGGGCGCCCGATTTACCTCATCGGCGAGGAGGACGTTGGTGAACACCGGGCCCCTCTGGACCGTGAAGTCACCCGATTTCTGATTGTAGACCAGGGTGCCGATGAGGTCGGCCGGCAAGAGGTCCGGGGTGAACTGGACCCGGCGGGATTCGCTGCGGATCGTGGCCGCGAGGGAGCGGGCCGCCAGGGTCTTGGCCAGCCCCGGAAGACCTTCGAGGAGGAGATGGCCATCGGCCAGGATCCCGATCATGAGGCGCTCGAGCAGCACCTGCTGTCCAACGATGACCCGGCCGATCTCGTCCAATGCGACGCGGAAGGGTTGGCTCAGCGCCTCGATTTCCGGTCCGCGTTCCAACGCGGAGCCGGTGCGGAAACGTTCCAGGGTACTCGACTCCGGATTCATCATCGCTCCAAGGCCGCGAGAGTGTGAAGTGGGAATATACGCGGTATGTTTTGCCCCGAACCCATGAGTCACGACCCGGCCTCCACCGACCAGCCTCACGGCTTCCCGCCGACTCGCGATTCGGTCCTCGTCGAGCTCAGGAGCGAGGATCGTGAGAAACGGGAGCGGGCGTGGGAATCGCTGGCCGCAGCCTACTGGCGCCCGGTGTATTGCCATGTCCGGTTGCGGTGGAATGCCTCACGGGAAGATGCGCAGGACCTGACCCAGGACTTCTTTCTGCGCGCCCTGGGCGGAAACTTTTTCGAGGGATACGATCCGGGGCGAGCCCGTTTCCGCACCTTCCTTCGAACCTGTCTGGATCGGTTCCTCAGCAATGAACAGCGAGACGCCGGCCGGGAGAAGCGAGGTGGCGGCATCGTCTTCCTGCCGATTGATGTCGGAGAGATCGAAGCGGAGCTCCTCACCAACGGCAACCCGGACCCCGATCCAGACCAGACCTTTCACCGCGAGTGGATTCGCGGTCTGTTCATTCTTGCGGTGGACGCGTTGCGCGCGGAGTGCGTCGCGGCGGGCAAGGAAGTGCAGTTCTCGATATTCGAGCGGGCCGACCTGCTGCCGGTCGAAGGCGTCGATCGGCCGAGTTACCGCGACCTCGCCGAAGAATTCAAGATCCCCATGACCCAGGTGACCAACTACCTCGCCTTTGCCCGGAGAGAGTTCCGACGGCTGGCACTGGAGCGCCTGGCCTCGTTGTGCGGCAGTGAAGAGGAGTACCAGTCGGAGGCCCGTGAGCTCTTCGGGGTCGCATCGCCATGACCCGGCTCTCTGACGCGGCGCTGGAACACCTGCGCGACGTGGCCGAGTGGCCGGAGCTGACCGGCAACCGCTATGAAATTGTTGGCGCGCTGGGACAGGGTGGCATGGGGACGGTGTTTCTGGCTCGCGATCGCGAGCTGGAGCGAGAGGTGGCGCTCAAAGTCCTGCGCGCGGCGGCCTCCAGTCCGGATACGGCCCTCAGGCTCCGGCGTGAATCCCGTATTCTCGCTCGGCTCGAGCATCCTGGAATCGTGCCCGTTCATGATGTCGGCCGGCTGCCCGATGGGCGGGTCTACTATGTGATGAAACTGGTCCGCGGCGTCCGGCTCGATCAGTACGCCCGTGCCGCGGTGCTCACCGATCTGCTCCGGCTGTTTCTCCGAATCTGCGAGACGATAGGCTTCGCCCATGCGCAGGGCGTGGTCCATCGGGATTTGAAGCCGGGGAACATCATGGTGGGGGCTTTTGGGGAAGTGCTGGTGATGGATTGGGGGATAGCGAAGGTGGGGGAAGAGGCGGGAAGGCGGGAAGGCGGGAAGGCGGACGGAAATGTGGACGCAAAAGCGGCGGACGAGGCGGACGAGGATGACGCGACCAAGACGGCTCCCGGCACTATCCTAGGCACCCCTGGGTTCATGTCTCCCGAACAGGAGAGGGGAGACGTCGAACAGATCGATGCGCGGAGCGATGTGTACAGCCTCGGCGCCGTGCTCCGGCTTCTCGTCACTGGATCCGAGGGACAGCTCGCTGGACTGCCGGCGCCGCTTCGGCCTCTGCGAGCGATCTGGCGGAAGGCGATGGCCCCGATCCCCGGCGATCGGTACGCCTCCGCTCAGGCCCTGGCCGAAGACGTCGCCCGGTACCTCGACGCACAACCCGTCGACGCCTATAAGGAGCCGCTGCTGGAGAAGGGGCGCCGTATCATCGCCAAGTATCAGACGCCGATCCTGCTGGTGCTGGCCTATTTGGCCATGCGGATCTTGTTCCTGGTGACGAGGGGAATGTGAGAGGGCGGGCGGAATGGCGGAATGGCGGAATGGCGGACAGGGCGGACAGGGCGTTACGTCTAAAGGGTTCGGTTCAGACGGGTAATAGAAGAGTGCGGCTGGTAGAGCTTGGCCAACCACAAGGAGAATCCCGATGAACAAGCCGGTGCTGGGTCTGGTCCTGGGAGGCGTTTTGGGTGCACTCGACGGGCTGACGGCCCTGGTTTCGGCGCCCGAGGTGGCTCCTCAGATCGTGGGGATCGTGATCGGGTCCATGGGGAAGGGACTGGTGGCGGGACTGCTGATCGGATGGATCTCCCGGAAACTGAACTCGCTTCCCCTGGCCCTGCTGATCGGCTTCGCCATTGCCGCGCTGCTGGCACTGCCGTTCGCTTTGGGGACCGATCCCACCACCGGCAAGCGCTACTTCTGGGAAATCATGATTCCCGGCTCCATCGTGGGACTCATCGTGGGATACGCCACCCAGAAATTTGGCCGGCCGGCCGCGCAGAGAGCCTGATCGTCACCGCCTCCCACCTGTCGAGAGGACCAACTCATGCCGCGTCCCATTCACTTCGAGATTCCCGCCGACAATCCCGAGCGGGCCATCGGTTTCTACAAAGGCGTGTTCGGATGGACCTTCCAGAAATGGGATGGGCCGATGCCCTACTGGATGGTGCTGACCGGGGAGAACGCTCCGGGAATTGATGGAGGCATCCATCCGCGGGCGCACCCAGGGCAGGGCCCGGTGAACACCGTGGACGTGCCCTCGTGCGACGACTTCGCCAAGCGAGTAGAAAAGGCGGGTGGAACGGTCGTGGTGCCCAAGATGGCGATCCCGGGGATTGGTTGGCTGGCTTACTGTACCGATCCGGAGGGGAACACCTTCGGGATCCTGCAGGCGGACGACAAGGCGGCCTGAGCGGCGTCGCTCAGCTGGAGAAACGGAACAGCATCACGTCGCCGTCCTGGACGACGTACTCACGGCCTTCGGCGCGGGCGAGACCCTGCTCCCGGGCGGGCTTCCACCCTCCGACGCGGACGAAAACGTCGTAGGCGACCGTTTCGGCGCGGATGAACCCCTTCTCGAAATCAGAGTGGATCACGCCCGCCGCCTGGGGCGCCTTGTCGCCGCGGTGAATGGTCCAGGCCCGGACTTCCTTCTCTCCCGCGGTGAAATAGCTCTGCAGGCCAAGCAGGTGATAAGCGGCCTTGGCGAGACGATCCAGGCCCGACTCGGTCACGCCGAGTGAGGAAAGGAATTCGGCGCGATCGCTTGGGGGAAGCTCGCTGAGCTCCGCTTCGACTTTGCCGGAAAAGACCACCAGATCGGCCTCTTCGCCGTCTTTCTTGATGGCCGCCTGGAGGGCCTCCACGTGGCGATTGCCGGTGGCGATCTCATGCTCGAGCACGTTGGCGGCGTAGAGCACCGGCTTCGCGGTGAGGAGATTGAACGCCCGATAAGTCGGGCCCTCCTCCTCGGTAGGTACCACGGCGCGAGCGGGGCGGCCCTCGGCAAGGACGGCCTGCACCGATTGCAGGAGACGGGCTTCCAGTTTCGCCTGCGCATCGCCGGATTTGGCGGCGCGGGTGGTCTTGTCGAGACGCTTCTCGACGCCGGCCAGGTCGGCAAGCCCAAGTTCGATGCCGATGATCTCCCGGTCGCGGACCGGGTCGACACTGCCGGTCACGTGCTGCACGTCAGGGTCATCGAAGCAGCGAATCACGTGGACGATCGCGTCCACCTCCCGAATGTTGGCGAGGAACTGGTTCCCCAGCCCTTCTCCCTGGCTCGCTCCCTTCACCAGTCCGGCGATATCCAGGAACTCGACCGCCGCGGGGATCGACTTCTGCGGCTTCACGATGTCGGCGAGGGTATCCAGGCGCGGATCGGGGACGGTGACGACCCCGGTGTTCGGTTCAATGGTTGCGAACGGATAGTTCGCCACCAAGGCACCCGCACTGGTCAGGGCGTTGAAGAGGGTGGATTTGCCAACGTTCGGCAGGCCGACGATTCCGAGGCGAAGCATGATTGCGAATTCAGAATTGAAGATGTCGCTGTTTGGAGAACTGAAAATTGAGAATTGAACAGCCGTTTAGCAGACGCCCGACGCTTACAGTACCGGCTTATTAATCACGAAGACACAAAGCGCACAAAGAGCACGAAGGACATCACCCTTCTGATTTTTCTTTGTGTTTCTTCGTGCCTTTGTGTTCTTCGCGTTGAACACTGGGAGTTCCAAATGTCGGCCAGACGCCCAAACGACAAAACGCTGACTACAAACAACTTTTTGTGACGGCTGACGGCTGACGGCTGACGGCTGACGGCTGACGGCTGACGGCTGACCGCTTAAGGCTTAGGGCTATTAAATCGATTCATCGCCGCCTCAATTCCCTCCAGCACCCAACACTCCACTGCCTCGCACATCGGATCGAGCAGTTCGTTCAGGGCGGAGCGCTCTCCCTTACTGAACTGGTCGAGCACGTAGTCCGCCAGTCCTTCCTGGCCCTCAGGAACCGGCCCGACCCCAATTCGGAGCCGAGGGTATTCGGGGGAGCGGAGGGTTCCCTCGATGCTCTTGAGGCCGTTGTGGCCGCCGGCGGAACCGCTTGGGCGCAGGCGGAAGCGGCCGATCGGGAGGGCCACGTCGTCCACCACAATCAGCAGTTCCTTGGACGGATCGAAGCCGGATAGCGAACGGAGCGAGGCCAGGGCGGCCCCGCTCCGGTTCATGTAGGTCTGCGGCTTGATCAGCCTGACGTCGGTTCCTTCGACGGTCCCCTGCGTCTCGCGTGCGGCCGGAACCCGGCGAAAGGCGGAGAAGCGCCAACGCGCCGCCAACCGGTCCGCCAGAAGAAACCCGGCGTTGTGCCGGGTATTCTCGTACTCGGGGCCCGGGTTCCCCAGGCCCATGATGACCCGCAGGGTTTACTCCTTCTCCTTCTTTTCGCCCTTGGCGCCGGCCTCTTCGCCTTCCTCGTCTTCGGCCTTCGCCTTCCGGATCAGCTCGGGCTCGGCCGGTGTCTCGGCTACGGCTTCGGGCGTGGCCACGATCTCGGCGCGCGGTGCGACCACCGAGCAGATCGGCAGATCGGCGAGGCTCAGGATGTCGGCCTTGGACACCGTAATGTCGCGCACGAAAATCGAGTGACCGATCGCGACGTTGGTCACATCCACTTCGACGTGCTCGGGGATGTCGGCCGGGAAGACCCGGATCTCGATCTTGTGCATGACCTGGTCCATGACGCCGCCATGGTTCCGCACGCCATCGGCGGTGCCGGTCAGGTGGATCGGCACTTCGACCGTGATCTTCTCGTCGGCCTTCACCTCGTAAAGATCGAGGTGGAGGATGTCGGTGGCTCGGAGCGGATGACGCTGGATCTCGCGGATCAGCGCCTTGACCGGCGCGCGGCCGTCAATCGTCACATCCAGGATCGTCGTGGCGACGCTGGTAGTGGACAGGAGGCGGCTCAACGCCGCGCTGTCGATCGTGAGCGTCTCCGCGGCGCGGTCGTGGCCGTAGATGACCGCCGGAACCCGGCCGCCCTTCCGATGGGTGCGAGCCGCGCCCTTGCCGGCATCCTTCCGCGTGTCCGCCTGTAGTGTCGCCTGCTGTGCCATGGTCCGATCCTTCGTTACTGGTCAGTCGAAGAGCGAGCTCACCGACTGGTCGCTGTGAGTGTAGCCGATCGCCTTGGCCAATAGCGGGGCGATCGAAAGAACCTTGAGCTTCGAAAACCGCCGCTCCGGCGGCAGGTTGATCGTGTTGGTAACGGCGATTTCCGTCACCGGGCTGTCTTTCAGCCGCTCCAGCGCCGGTCCCGACAGCAGCGCATGCGTCGCGCAGCAGTAGATGTCCTGGGCGCCCAACCGCTTGAGCGCATGGATGGCCTCGGACATCGTGCCACCGGTATCAATCATGTCGTCGGGGATGAGACAGTCCTTCCCCTCGACATCTCCAACCACATTCACGACTTCCGCCACATTGGCGGACGGTCGCCGCTTGTCGATGATCGCGAGTGACGCGTTGAGCCGCTTGGCGAAACCGCGCGCCATCTTGGCTCCCCCCACATCCGACGCCACCACTGCCAGATCCCGCAGGGACTTCTGCCGGTAATGGTTCACGAACACCGGTGCCGCGTACAGGTGGTCCACCGGCAGGTCGAAGAACCCCTGCATTTGATGCTGGTGGAAATCCATCGCCAGCACCCGGTCCGCCCCTGCCACCGACACCATGTTCGCCATCAGCTTGGCGCTGATCGCGACCCGCGGCTGGTCCTTCCGGTCCTGCCGGGCATACCCGAAGTAGGGTACGACCGCGGTAATCCGCGCGGCACTGGCCCGTCGCGCCGCGTCCATGAGGAGCAGCAGCTCGAGCAGGTTCTCAGCCGGCGGGTTGGTCGGCTGAATGATGTAAACGTCCCGACCGCGAACGTTCTCGTCGATCTTCACGAACAGCTCACCGTCAGCGAATCGCTTGATGGTGACCTGGCAGAGCGGCTGTCCCAGCTGTGCCGCAACCTCCTCGGCGAGGGGGCGGTTGGCCGACCCGCTAAGGAGGAGCATTTGGCTCCGCGACATCGAAAGATCGTTCATGGCGGCAGCCGCCCAAAATAGCCGGGGAGTGGGGGTTAGGTCAATTGGGCGGGAAGGCGTGATGGTGGTTAGGGCGGTAGGGGCGAGCGGGGCGAACAGGTCGGACGAGACGGACCTCCAATTTGCAAATTTTCAATTTTCAATTTGCAAATATTTGACAGACTCCACTTTAGGTGGTAAAAGGGCTCACCGGACGTGATGGACCCCTTCACCCTGGCTGGCCGGGAGCCCTTGCCTGGCGGCCTCACCCGGAAGGAGCATCGCCATGTCACAGCTGGTCGCGTTGTCCTTGAGTATCGCCCTGCTGGGCGGAGTTGCCACTTTCCTGCTGCGGGCCATTGGGCTTGCGGTATGGGCGGCGTTCATCGCCTGGGCCTGCTTCTTCCACTCCGGTGGTGACGGGAAGGCGCTCAAGACAACGATCATCGGCAATGTGTTCGGCTGCTGCATTGCCTATCTTGCCCTGTGGCTTGTGGTCGCGTCTCCTCTGGGCGGTAGCGAGCCGGGGATCGCCGTGATTGTGGCCATCACCGTCTTCGTGCTGTGCGTGGCGGCTCACATCCCGGCGCTGTCCTCGATTCCGGCGAGCGTGTACGGTTATGCCTCGACCGTCGCCTTCTTTCTGCTCACGGCACAGGCCAAGGCGATCGCCATGCTGACCGACATCGACTATCACACCAACCCGCTGTTGCTGATCGTGCTTTCGATGGTTGCGGGGGCGTTGTTCGGATTTGCCTCGGCCAAGCTCGCCGGGGCTCTCACCAAGAAGGCCTGAGCACGTACGAAGAGCGGGATGCCGATGTCGACATCCCGCTCTCGTGAGGTGGTTCCCAGGTGAACACCTCAAATAATTTCTGCGTTTATCCGCGTTCTTCTGCGGCTGAATCAGTCTCACTCTGCAGTTCGGCTCACGACTTTCCTACCAGTTCCGCCCGCGTGGCTGCAAGCTCTTTGAGCTGCGCGGCATCGAGCTTGGGGTATTCCAGATCGAGCGTGGACAGCCCGTCAATCACGGCGGCGGCTACCATGACCCTGGTGAACCACTTGTTGTCCGCCGGAATGACGTACCAGGGCGCTTCCTTCGTCGAGGTTTCCCGGATCAGGTCCTCGTAGGCTTTCATGTAATCGTTCCAGTAGCCCCGCTCCTTCACATCGCTGGGAGAGACTTTCCAGTTCTTCTCCGGAATGTCGAAGCGCTCGAGAAAACGTCGCTTCTGCTCCTTCTTCGACAGGTTGAGATAGAACTTCCGGATCAGGACCCCATTCCGGCTCAGGTAGCGCTCGATGCTCCGGATGTCCTGGAAGCGTTCCTTCCAGATGTCTTTCGTGACCAGTTCGGGTGGGACCTTCGATTTCTTGAGCAGCTCGGAATGGACCCGGACCACCAGAGTCTCCTCGTAATAGCTCCGGTTGAAGATGCCGATCCGGCCCCGCTCGGGCAGGCACTTGAGGCAGCGCCACATGAAGTCGTGGTCCATGTCTTCGCTGGTCGGCGCCTTGAAGGAGAAGACCTGGCAACCCTGAGGGTTGATCCCGGACATCACGTGCTTGATGGCGCCGTCCTTCCCCGCGGCGTCCATGGCCTGGAAGATCAGCAGGACGGACCACCGGTCCTGGGCATAGAGCATTCCCTGCAGCTCGGCGAGGGCCGCGACACCGGTGGCCAGGACTTCCTTGGCTTGCGGCTTGTCTTCCGACCCCAGCCCGAGGGTTTCCCCCGGATCAAAGTCGTCGAGGCTGAACTTCTTCCCGTCGGAGACACGGAATTTCTTGGCGAACCTCCGGGCCTCCCGAATCACATCCTTCATCTTCTCTGGTATCTTGGCCACAGGATGCCTTTCCCTCGAGTCCGGCGGTAGCTCCGGGTCCGAAACTTTTACTTGGACGAGGTCGAATCGGTTGCTGCAGTTGAATCCGGGACCTGCCAGCCCCCGCCCAATGCGCGATAGAGCGCGATGTAGGTCCGGGCATGATCGAGCCGAGCCCCGACGGCCTGGGTTTCGGCCGTGAACAGCCGGCGATCGACATCCAGCACCTCGAGGTAGTTCGACCGGCCGGCTTCATAACGGGCCCGTGTCAGGGTAGAACCCTCGTCCAGTGCCGTGACCTGGCTGTCCCGCTGCACGGCGATGTCCTTGAAATAGCGGATCCCCACCAGAGCGTCGGACACCTCACCGAAGGCGCTTTGCGCCGTGCCGAGGTAGAAGTTCGCCGACTGGACCCAGCGGGCTTGAGCGGCCTGCACGTTGCCCTTGATGCGTCCCCCGGTGAAAATCGGCTGGATGATGCTTCCGCCCACCGACCAGACGGTCTGTGGTTCAGAGAGCAATTTGTCCAGTTGGGGGCTCACCCAGCCGAATAACCCAGTGAGGGAGATGCGGGGGAAGTAGTCGGCCTTCGCGACGCCGATCTCGGCGTTCGCGGAGCGCATCAACTCCTCGGCCTCGCGCACGTCTGGCCGCCGCTCCAGCAGGCTGGAGGGAATGCCGGGAGGTACCTCGGGAGGTAGCGACTGTTCGGAGAGCGTTGTGCCCCGTGGAATCGGACCGGGTCCTCGTCCCAGCAGCAGACTCACCACGGTCTCCTGCAGCGCGATCAACCGCTCGGTTTCCAGCTCTACCGCGACGGCATCGTGCAACTCCGCCTCCGCCTGGGCCACTTCCATCCGGTTGGAGACTCCTCCCAGCTCCCGGCGTCTGAAGAGCTCGACCGTTTCTCGTCTGGAGTCGACCGTCTTGCGGGCGATATCCAACTGCTCGTCCAGGCCTCGCAGGGTGAAGTACGCATCGGCGATACCGGTGACCACGCTGATGATGGTGCCGCGCTGGGCGAATTCGGTGGCGAAGAACTGGGCCTCGGCCGATTCCTTCTGGCGCCGGACGCGTCCGAAGAGATCGAGCTCCCAGGAGAGCACGCCATCGAGGAAGAACCGGTTAGTGACCCGGTTCTGATTCAGCGCGTTGGCGTCGGGGCGGGTGATCTGAGAGCGATCGCCGCCGCCTTCAGCCGAGACCTGGGGCCAGAGTGCCGACCCGGCGACCTTGGTAATCGCGCGCGCTTCCTGTACCCGGGCAATCGCGATGCCGAGGTTGTAGTTGTGCTGGATTCCCTCATTGATCAGCGCCTGCAGCGTGTCGTCTCCGAAGACCTGCCACCAGGGGACGTCAGCGATGATGGCCGCGGCCGAGTCGAGCTTGGCGAGTGAGTCGGGCGAGTAGACCGTGGTATCGGTGAACCGGTAGGTCTCCGGCACCGCGACTTCGGGACGCTCGTACCCCGGCCCCACTTTGCAGGAGAGCGCGGCCACAACCGCCAGGACGATTCCTGCGGAGCGCCTGGTCACTAGTGCCCGCCGCCGTGTCCGCCGTGTTCACCCGCTCCACCGAGCTCGCCTTGTGCTGCTGCCGCCTCCGCGCGGGCGCGGGCCTTCTTTTCACCCCCCGTCAATTTCTCCACGATGACAAACAGGGCGGGGATCAGGAGGACCCCGAGAATGGTGGCGACCAGCATGCCACTGAAGACCGTGGTGCCCATCACCTTGCGGGAGACGGCGCCGGCACCAGCGGCCGTCATCAGTGGTACCACGCCCAGGATGAAAGCGAAGGCGGTCATGAGGATCGGCCGGAACCGGAGCTTGGCGGCATCGAGGGCGGAGTCCAGCAGCGGCCGGCCCTTGTGCAGCTCGGCACGGGCGAATTCGACGATGAGGATCGCGTTCTTGGCGGCCAGGCCGATCAGCGTCACCAGCCCGATCTGGGCGAACACGTTGTTCTCAAAGACCGGGCTGATCTGGCGCGCGATGAACAGGCCGAGAAACGCCCCGAAGGCCGCGAACGGAGTGCCCAGCAGCACGCTGAAGGGCAGGGACCAGCTCTCGTACTGCGCGGCGAGGATCAGGAACACCAGGAAGAGCGCCAGCGCGAAGATGACACCGGCTTTCCCCTCCGCCAGCTTCTCCTGAAAGCTGAGCGCGTTCCACGAGTAGCCCATGTCGGCGGGCAGCACCTCCTTGGCCACGGCCTCGAGTGCGCTCAGCGCCTGGGAGGAGCTGTAGCCCGGCGCCGGAGTGCCGGTCACTTCGGCGGCGCGGAAGAGGTTGAACCGGTTGGTGAATTCGGGCCCACTGGTTTGCCGCATGTCAACCAGGGTCGACAAGGGAACCATGTCGCCTTTCGGAGTCCGGACATAGAAGAACCGGATGTCATCCGCCTTGGTCCGGTATGCTCCCTCGGCCTGCACGTAGACCTTGTAAACCCGGCCGAACCGGTTGAAGTCGTTCACGTAGGTGCCACCGAGGAAACTGCCCAGCGTAGTATTCACATCCTGCAGCTGGAGTCCCAGCTTGAGCACCCGGTCGCGATCCACGTCGGCGAACAGCTGCGGCACGCTCGCGCCGTAAGGGCTGAACGCCCGCGCGATCTCAGGCCGCTGGTTGGCCGCCTGGATGAACCGCTGGGTCTGTTGGGCGAGGTATTCCGGCGAGTTTCCGCCCAGATCCTGCAGCATCATGGAGAAGCCGGAGCCGTTGCCGAGCCCCGGGATGGCCGGCGGGCCGAAGGCGATCGTGATCGCCTCCGGGACTTCCGTGGCGAACGCCTGGTTGAGTCGCGCAATGATGCCCCCCGCCTTCTCCCCCGCACCGTGGCGTTCGTGCCACGGCTTCAGCTGCACGAAGACGAACGCCATGTTGCTGGAGTTCGCGTTGGTGAGGAGTGAGAAGCCGGAGATCGTCGAGTAGCTCTCAACCCCCGGCGTTTCGGCGAGGATCCCTTCGATCTTCTTCGCCACCAGGTCGGAGCGCTGGAGCGAGGCTGCGTCGGGCAGCTGGGCGTTCACCATGAGGTAGCCCTGGTCTTCCTCGGGCACGAAGGCCGAGGGGATCCGCGTGGCGATGAGTCCGGCGAGGACCGCGATGCCGCCCACCAGCACCGCGGTGCGAACCAGCTTCCGGGCGAGGAAGCCCGCCGCCCCGACATAACCGCCGGTGATGCGGTCGAACACCCGGTTGAACGCCGCGAAGAACTTGCCCAGCGGTCCTCCCACCTGCTGCTTCGGTTTGAGCAGCATCGCCGAAAGGGCGGGACTCAGGGTGAGGGCGTTGAAGGCCGAGAAGAGCACCGAGATGGCGATGGTGATGGCGAACTGCTGGTAGAGCAGACCAGTGATGCCGGGGACGAAAGCAACCGGCACGAACACCGCCGTAAGAATCAGCGCGATTGCAACGACGGGACCCGACACTTCCTGCATGGCCTTGAGGGTGGCCTCCTTGGGTTCCAAGCCGTGCTCGATGTTGTGGATCACCGCTTCGACGACCACGATCGCATCGTCCACCACGATACCGATGGCCAGGACCAGGCCGAGCATCGAGAGGGTGTTGACCGAGAAGCCGAGCAAGGGAAACACCGCAAACGTGGCGATCAGGGAAACCGGTACGGTAAGGAGCGGGATCAGCGTGGCGCGCCAGTTCTGCAGGAACAGGAACACGACCAGGATCACCAGCACCACCGCTTCGAGCAGCGTGTGGGTGATCTCGGTGATCCCCTCCGTGATCGGGAGCGTGGTATCGAGCGAGATGCGATAGTCCACGTCCTCGGGAAACCGGTCCTTGAGCTGCTTGAGCGTGACACCCACCTGCTGGGCGACGGCGAGCGCGTTGGAGCCCGGGATCTGATAGAGCCCGATCAGCGCTGCCGGCTTGCCGTTGAGTCGCCCAAGGCTGCTGTAGATCTGGGCCCCGAGCTCGATTCGCCCCACATCCTTGAGGCGCACCTGGGAGCCGTCCGGGTTGGTGCGGACCACGATCTCGCCGAACTGCTCGGACGTAGCCAGCCGGTCGGCGGCGCGGACGGTGTAGGTGAACTGCTGGCCGGGTGGGGCGGGAGGGCCTCCGATCTGGCCAGCCGGAGTCAGCACGTTCTGTTGCTTCACTGCGTTGACGATGTCGCTCACCGTGATGCCCAGGGTTGCCAGCCGGTCAGGCCGAACCCAGATCCGCATGGCGTACTCGCCGCCTGACATCAGCCGCACCTGGCCCACCCCCGGCACCCGGGCCAAGGCATCGATGATGTTGATGGCGGAGTAGTTGTTCAGGAAGTCGCCGTCGTAGCTGCCGTTCGGCGAGGTAAGCGAGATCAGGAGCAGCGGAAAGGTCAGCGACTTCCGGACCGTGACCCCGATCCGCTTGACATCCTCGGGCAGGAGCGGCTCGGCCTGGGAGAACCGGTTCTGCACCAGCACGTTCGCGATATCCAGGTCGCTGCCGACCTCGAAGGTCGCCCGGAGCTGCATGGTGCCGTCGTTGGCGTTGATGCTCCGGAGGTAGATCGAGCGCTCGACGCCGTTCAACTGTTGCTCGATCGGCGTCGCCGTCGTCTGCTCTACGTTCACTGCGCTGGCGCCGGTATAGGTCGCCAGCAGCATGATCTCGGGGGGCGTGATCTCGGGATACTGGGCGATGGGGAGGCCTTTGAGGGCCACTACCCCCACCAGGATCATGATGATGGAGATGACCATCGCCACGATCGGGCGATTGACGAAGAACTTCGCCACGGCTTACGGCTTCTCCGCGGGCTTGGGGGCGATGCCCTCCGCCGCTTTCTGTGTGGCTGCCGTGTCGGTGACGGTGGCTTTCACGTTCACGGTCATGCTGTCGCGAAGCCGTTGCAGGCCTTCCACCACCACCTTGTCCCCAGGCTTGACGCCCTGATCGATTACCCAGAGCGAGCCTACCCGATCACTCGGCGTAACGGCGGTCATCTTGACTCTGTTGTCCGCCCCGACCACAGCGACCGAGTACTGCCCTTGCAGTTCCCGCACCGCGCGCTGCGGCACCAATACCGCTCCTTTCTTCACGTCGGTCTTGACCTTCACCCGGGCGAACTGCCCTGGCCGCACGATGCCGCTGTGATTCGCGAAACTCGCCTCCACCTGCAGAGTGCCGGTGGCGGGGTCTACCGCGCGATTGGTGACGCGCAGCTTGCCCTTCTCGGAATATTCCGATCCATCGGCCAGAAACATCCTGATGTCCTGCGGCTGTCCCTTGAGTCTGCCATTGGACTCCAGGTTCTCCCGGTAGAGGCGCAGGTACTCTCGCTCCGGGATGGAGAAGCGCACCCAAACGGGGTCGGCCTCCGAAACGGTGGTCAACAGGCTCCGAGCTCCGGGACCCACGAGGTCGCCAATCTGCGCCTCGGTGAAGCCCGCAATGCCACCTAGCGGGGAACGGATACTGGCATATCCCAGGTCGATGCTGGCTGTCTGTTCGGCGGCGCGCGCCGACTCGAGCTGTGCCTCGGCGGTTTGCTTGGCGGCAAAGGCGTCGTCGTATTCCTGCCGGCTCACCGCTTTCATCTCCGCCAATGGACGGAGGCGACCTTCCTCGAGGCTGGCATTGTCGAACTGCGCCTTCGCGGCAGCCACCTGGCCCTGGGCGCGTGCCAGGGTGGCCTGAAACGGCTTGGGGTCGATCTGGTACATCAGTTGCCCCTTCCTGACCAGACCGCCTTCCGAAAATGTCATGGCGTCGAGGTACCCGGAGACACGAGCCCTGATCTCCACGGTCTGGGAACCGCGGGTTTCTCCCACTGCCTCGATATAGATCGGAACATCCTGCTGAACCGCCTCCGCCAGAGTGACTTCTGGCGGCGGTCCGGCGGCAGGTGCCTTCTTCTTGCAGGCTGGAATGACCAGGGCCAGGAAGAGGATAGTCATCCTGGGCAACGAGTGCATCACGTAACCCTCAACAGGTGGCGGTGCTCTTTGGACACTCGGAACTGACAACTTATCTCCCACAGCACACCGCGTAAGAGGCGGCCGGGCGAAAATGGTTCAGCTATTTCGTACTGTCGTCATCCGGCACTGTCGTGCGAGACCTTTTTCTTCACCGGGCAAGCCGGAAGTGAATCAGGAGTGGTGCCCGGAATCGGAATGAAGCCCTTGTTGGTTCCTTCGAGCGGGATGTTGTCCAGCCGAGGAGCGGCAACCTCGTTGTGATCCATGCTGTTCCTCCGGCGGACCGGCTGCCGCTCGGGCCCTCGCGTGGTGTCCGTCGTGTCGGTGGTGTCCGCGCACGTCGAGTCTCGGACCGATGGAGCGATCACGCTGTCCTGCTGCTGGCCCCGGACGCTGGCCGGTATTGCTCCGAGTACGAGACAGAGAAGCATTGCCGCGAGCGCACTGCGCAATCTGATTCCCTCAACCATTCAATCCTTCTCAGCTCCCATCATAGAAGTAGAACTGGAACCCCGCCTGAAGCCGGGTCGCATGATCCGACGCTCCATCATTCTGTTCATTATCGCCATACAGGACCTCGAGACCCAGGCTGAAGACCGAGGTCGGCGAGTAGACCGCGTTGACGGAGAGATACTTGGTCTGGTGGAACGCGGTGGGACCTTGCCCAGCAGAGTTATCCACCTGAAGGATGCTCGCCACTACCTGCGAACTCCACTTGTCATTCCAGAAGTGCTGAAATCCCACATACCCACCAAAGGCCGGCAAGGCCGTGATATCGCCCGCGCCATCCTGGGCGGCATCGAGGCCAAACCCTACCAAGTCGTTAATGTACCGGCCGATGCCCTGCCCGTACATCCCGTCGAGCTGGAATACGTCTCTCGTGTTTTTCCCGAGGCCAATCACCGCGCTACCCTGAAGACCGAATCCGAAGGTGCGAGCCTGGGTATTGCCGTCATCGTATCCGATGTCCCGCAACACCACACCGAGCTGGGCGTGGCCCCAGTCGGCTTCGTAGCGCGGGTGAAACGCGAGATCGGGGAGGGGGCTGACCGGAACGGCACCACCCGGCAGGGTCACGTCGGAGCTGGGCTGCGCCAGCGCGATCTGAAAGGTCCATTTGTCGTTGATCGCCCTGGTGTACTGGATCTCCGGCACGGTGATATAGGAGGCGGAATTCGGTCCCTCGAAGTCCACCGTGTTGGGGAACGCGTCGATGTCCATGAACGGACTGTACGTCTGGCCGACCAGAAGGTTTGCAGCCTGGACGTAGGCGTGCCGCAGATGCAGCGCGGTAGAGGTACCCGGACCGTAGAGATCGAACTCCAGATAGGCCCGCATCCGCCCCATGGCCGACGGGCGCCGGAGCTCAAAGCTCATTCGGGTCTGCCGCACATGCAGGTTGAAGTTCTTGGTATCGGGTCCACCACCGATGGGGATCGTTGAGGGCACGAACAGGTCGGCGGCCCCAGCGGGATCCAGGTCCCGGATCATGTCCAGGCGAGCGTAACCGCCCAACCTGAACTCGGCGCCACCGGTGCCGGGAAGGGTCACGAATCCCTTGGCATCCGGGTTGAGCGGGACGTTGTCCAACCGGGGAGCCGCGACTTCCTTCTTGTCCATGCTCTCTCGTGGTTTCGTTGTTGCCTTCTTGGTCGTGTCTTGCTGCGCCGACTTGATCGAGTCTTGCTTCACGTTCTCGGGTTGCTGGGCCCCGGCCGCGCGGCCAAGCATGACAGTCAGGGCCAAGGCGATTAGCAGGCGTTTCACGGTCGGTCTCCTTGCAAACTCATCTGCGGTGACGGGAGTTCACTGGGCTACCGCAGAGCCTGCAAGCTCCGCGGCCTTTCGTTCAGTGGCAGCACGCATCGAACGGATGAAGAAGGGGAAAATCGGCACGGTGACGAGGACCAGGATCATCGCGCCTCGTGTAGTTTCGGAGTCGGCGCCGTAGATCGCCCAGAGACAATAGGTCGCGGCGGCCAGACCGATCACGATGGCGGCCCGCATCGTCTTCGCCGGCACCTTCTGCTGATAGCAGACCTGCCAGAGCGCCACGGCGGAATAGAGGTAGGGCAGCACGACCAGGATCACCGCCAGGTTCACGATTGCATCGAACTGGTTCGACAGGTTGGGCTGCAGCGTGAGCAGCACCACCGCGGTCATGAGGACGCTCACCAGAATCAGGCCCCGCACCGGCACGCCGCGCCGATCCACGTGGCCGAAGATTTTGGGGAACATCCCGTCCTGCGCCGCAGCCTGGCTCGACTCGGCCACCACCAGCATCCAGCCACCCAGGGCACCGGCCGTCTTGGCGACCGCACAGATGGCCACCGCGAGCAGAGCGACCCCGCCGAAGATGCGCGCTCCCGCCTCGGCGAATGGTGCGTGCGACTGCTGGAGCTCCGCGTTGGGGATGAGCCCCATGATGACCGTGGAGCATGAGACGTAGACCACGGCCGAGAGGGCGAGCCCGGCGAGCGTCGCGATGGGGACATTCCGCCGGGGGTTCTCTATGTTGGTCGCCGAGACGGCGGCACTCTCGATTCCCATGAATGCCCAGAGCGCGATTGAGGCGGCGCGGGACGCGGCGTGAAAATCGGATTTGCCCGTCACGTTCCAGGCCTCTTTGAACAACGAGGGTTCGAACCAGAACCACCCGACGGTCGCGATCCCGAGGATCGGGATCAGGGCCAGCGATAAGGTCCAGGTTTCGAACCGCCCCACGAACTTGGGGCCGATCATGTTCACCACCGTGAGCAGCCAGATCACCCCGATGGTACCCACCGTGCTGCCCGGGCGGTGGCCCATCCATGGAATGAACGCCGCGAGATAGCCGGTCGTGGAGACCGCGATTGCCACGTTGCCCATCCAGTTCGCCAGCCAGTACACGGCGTTGGTCTGGAAGCCGATGTAGGGACCGAGCGCATCCTTGGCGTAGACGTACGGACCGCCCAGCACCGGCTTGAGCTCGCCCAGTTTGGCGAACACGAGCCCGAGCGCGCCCGCTCCCAGCGTCGCAATGACCCATCCGTAGATGGACACACTGCCCACCGTGGCCATCGTGACCGGCAGCAGGAAAATCCCGGTGCCGATGATATTGCCGGCCACCAGCATCGTCGCTCCGAGGAGCGACATCTTGTGGCCCTCTGCCGTGCCACTCACTTCTTGCGAGCGCCTTTCAGGCACTGAAGCCAGAGCGTGCCGTCCCGGTTCTCGGCCCCGTGGGTATCGTGCCCGAAGCCGGGGAATGTGGCGTCCCACGACTGCAAGGCACGGAGGTAGTTCAGGTACGGCCCATCATTGGCGCCGGTGTACTCCCCGGCCATCAGCATGGGAATCCCCGGGGGATAAGGTGCCACCGCGGTCGCCACGACGCGGTTCGCGGCCTTCTCGAGCGGGACATGCTCGATCTGGCCCCGCACCAGCAGGTCGTAGGCGTCGGACGGTATCATCTCCACATCGGGTAGAGTAGAGAACGCCTTGGCCAGCCACTCGGTCTGCTTCGACTTCTTCAAGTGGGCGAACATCTGGTCTGACACGTCACGCAGTCCGAGGGTGGAGTAGGTATCGGGATAGTCGTTAGCGAGTGCCGGCAGCACCTCGGAGATCGGGGCATTCCGGTCGTAGTCCCGTTTGAACTCGAGCAGGATGTTGAGGAGCGTTCCCCACTTGCCCTTGGTGATACCGATCGAGAAAAGGAAGAGCACCGTGAAGTCGGTGGTCTTCTCGACTTCGACGCCGCGAGAAGACAGGTATTTGGTCACCAGGGTGGCAGGTATGCCCTTCGAGTCGAGACCTCCCTTGTTGCTCACACCCGGCGTCACGACCGACACCTTGATCGGGTCCAGCATGCAGTAGCCGTCTTCCAGGTCCTCGAACCCGTGCCAGTTGTCGCCGGGGTGGAGCACCCAGCATTCCGGGTCGGTGGCGAGCTGCGACGGCGCGGCTTCGTGGAAGGGGATCTTCTTCCCCGTCTTCTGGTCCTTCACTTGATCGGCGTTCCAGGTGTTGAAGAACCACTCGCCGTCCTTGGCGAACTGCCGGTTGACCCGGCCCATGGTCTGCCGGAACGCGACCGCTTCTTCGATGGATTCCGTAGTGAGTGCGACTCCACCGGGACCGTCCATCATCGCCGCACAGATGTCATTCGAGGCGATGATCGTATACAGCGGCGACGTCGAGGCGTGCATCATGAACGCCTCGTTGAAGCGGTCGTGTGGAATGGCGCCGCGGCCATCACGCATGTGGAGCAGGGAAGCCTGTGACAGCGCGGCCAGGAGTTTGTGGGTCGAGTGGCCGGCGAAGAGCGTCGGTCCTTTGGGGTCGTGGTCGGCCGGGTCGCCCGACATCGCGTGCCGGTCCCGGTAGATCGGATTGAAGCGGGCGTAGGCGTACCACGCCTCGTCGAAATGGATCCGGTCCACGGTGGGATCGAGCAGCTCGACCACCCGCTTCGCGTTGTAGCAGAGGCCGTCGTACGTCGAGTTGGTGATGACCGCGTGCACCGGCCGGAGATCGGTCTGCTTCGTCACCAGCGGGTTCTTCTTGATCTGGGCGGCCAGTGCCGCCTTGGTGAGCTTGTCCGGATGAATCGGGCCGATCAGTCCGTAGCGATTCCGGAGCGGCACGAGGTAGTTGGGCACCGCGCCCGTCATGACCAGTCCGTGCTCGATGGACTTGTGACAGTTCCGGTCGCACAGGGCGATCTGCCCGCGCCCTACCGCGGCGTGGAAGATCACCCGGTTCGACGTCGACGTCCCGTTGGTGACGGAATAGGTGCGGTGGGCACCGAAAACCCGCGCGGCGTAGCGTTCGTGCGCTCCGATCGGCCCGGTGTGATCGAGCAGCGATCCCAGCTGGCCCACGCTGATTGAAAGGTCGGTGCGGAGCAGGTTCTCCCCGTAGAACTCATAGAAGATTCGTCCTACCGGCGACTTGAGAAACGCGGTGCCGCCGGTGTGACCCGGGGTGTGCCAGGAGTATTCGTACTCCCGGGTAAAGTTGATGAGCCCGCGCGCCAGCGGCGGGATGACCGCCTGGCCGTAGCGCCGGATTGCCGCTTCGACCCGCCCGCCGATGAACGCCGCAGTGTCCTGCAACATCCAGATGAACTCGTCCACCATCTCCATCACATCGATGGGAATGGATGCGGCCGCGTCCCGCTCCGCCGTCAGAAAAATCGGGATCTTGGCATTGCGGGACCGGACCAGGCGAAGCAGCTCGGTGGCGCCGGAGTGATCCTTGTCGCCATCCAGATCCCAATCGAGCAGGATGGCGTGAATCGTCGAGTCCGAGGAGATGACGGCATGGCCGTCCTCCGCAGATGTTGCCTCGACGACGCCGATATTCCGTGCGCCCATCTCCTCGATCAGGGCCTGGGCCGCTCGCCCGGCCGCCGAAGCCTCGCCGATCTCATCATCCACCATGAGGGCGCGGATCTGCACCCTCCTCGATGTGCGTTCTAACATCGTGATCCCTTTCTCCCGCTGCTATTCAGGCAGCGTAATCCACTGGTAAAATGTCTTTGCCTTGTCATCCGGAGTCCCGAAATCCTTGGTGTACTCGCTGACCAGGTCCCCGGAGCGATAGAGATTGCTGAGGCCGCGATCCACCGCGAGGCGGAAGTCCTCGTCGCCCCGCTGGAGGGCGAGCCTCAGCGACTCGTAGGTGAAGTAGCGATCCAGTATGACCCACCAGCGCGCCAGGTCACCGGTCGAATTGCGTTTCGTCGCGTCGAGCAGGACGGCCCGATCGGTGAAGAAGACATCGGCGTGCCGGTCGTGCACCGCCTTGATCCCCTCGTCGAAGCTCTGAACCGGTACTACGATGGCGGTGAGGTTGAACTCTTTGAGTTTGCTGTTGAGCCACGACTCCGAGGTGGTCCCCGAAACCACGGCGAACTTCTGGGCCTGCAGCAGCGCGCCGGCCGACGCGCGCCATGTGGGGCTCGATTGCGGACGTCCGTTCAGGATCTCCCGCAGCCGGGCGGGAGCGTCGGTGCGCAACACTGCGCCGATGCCACCCGGTAAGATCGGGATCGAGAAATCCACATCCTGTCGCCTGCTCAATGTTTCAGTGTCTGCTCCGCACAGGAGATCCACCTTGCCCTCTTTCACCGCGTTGAAACGATCGGCGAGCGTGAGCTCCACCCATTCCACCTTGACTCCGGCTACGTTCGGCTGGGCCGATACCGCATCCGCGAGTTTCTGGCAAACCGCGACCGAGAACCCCGCGGGATTGCCGGACTCGTCCTTGTAGGAATACGGCCGGGCGTCGCTGAGGTAGCCGAGCCTGATCTTGCCCGCGGTTTTGATCCGCTCCAGCGTAGTGGTCCCGGTCTGGGTCGTCGGCTTCATGCGTGGGGTCGGTACCTGCTGGGCGCCGGCGGAGGATGACGCGAGAATGAAGGTTCCCAGGGCGCAGGCCACGAACCGGGTCCGATGCCCGCGCGGGGTCACCCATCCTGATGAGTGCATAACCCTTCTCCTTTCGACGGTGTCGGTCTCGGGTTTCACGCGGCTCTTGCGGACTTGGCGCCCGCCGTGGTCGCAGATGTGAAGCGGGGCGCGATGAATCCCCAGATGACGTAGGCAACGCCCATGACCAGCATCCCTCCCATGACCGCATCCTTGCCGGATGCCCAGAGGGCGTAGACGCTGTAGAGCATCGCAACCAGCGCGATCGCCGCGTTGCGGCGGAAGACTCCCGGGCTGACATTCGCCGATCTCATCATCACGATCAGGGCCGACAGGCTCACCACGTAGGGCACCACGTTGGTGACCACCGCCAGATTCACCAGGGCGCTGAACTGCTCGCTCAGGCTGGGCGAGATCGTGGTCAGTGCCAGCACGGACTGCACGACGCCCAGCACGATCATGCCGGTGATCGGGGCTCCCAGCTTGTTCACCTTCGAGAAGAAGGCGGGGAACATCCGCTCGTCGGCCGCGGATTTCCCGGTCGTGGCGATGGTGAATTGCCATCCCAGGAGAGAGCCGAGGCACGCGATCACTGCCAGTCCCATGACGATGGAGCCGATGGTCGGGTTGAACATGTGGGCATAGGCCAGACCGAACGGGCCGGTTGATTTCGCCAGCTCCTCATTGGGCACGATCCCCTGAATCACTGTGGTGGAGAGGATGTAGATCACCGCGGCGCCGAGAGTACCGAACAGGCAGGCCAGCGGAACATCCCGCTTGGGGTTCTCCACGGCCGCCGAGTTCTGGGCGGCGGACTCCATCCCCAGAAACGCCCACAGCGTCAGGGAGATACTCGAACCAACCCCTTCGCCGAGGCTGAGCCCATGGGGGTTCCAGGCAGCCTGGAACACATCGCTCTTGAACCAGATCCAGCCGGCGAAGGAGAGGAACCCGACCGGCAGGATGACACCCCAGACCGTTATCGATCCGATCTTTCCGGTGATGGACGGGCCGCCGAAATTGGCGACGGTGGTGAGCCAGAGCAGGATGATGACCCCGATACACGTGGCGATCGGTGTCGAGGACAGCCAGGGCACGAAGGTCGCCAGGTACCCCACCGCCGATATCGCGATCGCGACGTTACCGATCGCGAGCGACAGGAAGTAGAGGAAGAACACCTGGAAATAACCGTCCTTGCCGTAGGCATCTTCGGCGTAGGCCGCCATGCCGCCGGGCCGCTGGTTGAAGAGGCCGGCCTGGGCGAATCCGTAGGCGATGGCCATCGAGCCCACGGCCGTGACGCCCCAGGAGAGCAGAGAGATCGCGCCCACTTGGGCCATGTTGGCCGGTAGCATGATGATGCCGGAGCCCATCATGTTCACCGCGACGATGAACGTCAGCTGGACCACATTCATCTTCTTAGCTTCTTGCACGGTCTCCCCCCTTCTTCGGTGGCCGTCTCGAGTCTGACTCGCGGACCACGTAGGTGAAGAACTTGATGCGACCCTCGACCCGCTCCTGAAACACGCCCTGGACTTCGTAGTTGAAGCCTGGAAAGCGGTTGAACGACTCCCCGATGCCGGGTGGATAGATCAGGGCGAGAGTCGAGGTGATGCGGCCCTCGATCTGGTCCAGCGGTATGTAATCCACCTGACCACTACTTCATGCAGTACACGTAGTACTCGCCCTCGTGCTCCTCAGCCCCTTCGACTTCCTTGGAGAAGCCGGGGAACTGCTCGCCGTATGCCTGGAGCGTACGGACGAAGGTGAGCCAGGGACCGTCGCCCGGGCCGATGTTTTCACCCGGCATGACGATGGGGATGCCGGGAGGGTAGGGGATGACGCCTACCGCGACGACCCGGTTCGACATTTCGCTGAGCCGGACCTTCTCGACGTCTCCCGCCATGAGCTGCTGAAAGGCCTTCCGTGGAGTCATCACCGGGGTCGGGAGCGACTCATAGGCCTGTGCTTGCCAGTAGCCGGTGCGGCTTTGCCGCATGTGGGCCCACATCTCGTCTCCTAGATCGCGCATGCCCTTGCCGGCGTAGCGCGACGGCGCTTTCGCCACCAGGCCAGGCAATACCTCGGCGAGTGGCGCATTGCGGTCGTAGTCGGCCTTGAAGTCCAGCAACGTGTTGATCAGAGTGCCCCATTTGCCCTTCGTGACACCCACCGAGAACAGGAAGAGCACCATGTGATCGGTAGTGCGAGAGGGGACGATGCCGTGGCGGCCGAGGTAGGCGGTGACCAAGTCGGCCGGAATGCCCCACTTCTCGAGCTTGCCGTCCCGGCCCATGCCGGGGCAGACGATGCCGAACTTGATGGGATCGAGCAGGCAATAGCCGTCGGGCAATCCCTCGAACCCGTGCCAGTCCTCGCCAGGATGCAGAACCCAGGAATCCGGATCGGTGGCCAACTGCTCGGCCGAGGCCCTGTAGAACGGCACCCGCTTGCCGGTCTTCCGGTCCTTGATCGTGTCGGCATTCCAGGGCGCGAAGAACCACTGCTTCTTAGCCTTGAACTCCTGATAGAACCGGGCGACGAGGAGACGGCACGCCACCGCTTCTTCAATCACGCCCTGGGTCAGGGACAGCCCGCCAGGTCCATCCATCATCGCCGCGGCGATCTCGTTTGAGGCGATGAGGGAGTAGAGCGGCGAGGTGCTGGCCTGGGCGCAGTAGGCCTCATTGAACCGGCCATGATCGATCGAGCCCCGTCCGTCCCGGATGTGGATGAACGAGGTGAGCGACAAGGCGGCCAGCAGCTTGTGGGTCGAATGGGTGGCGAAGACCGTCGGGTCGTCCTCGGCATGAGTGGATGGGTCGCCCCGCATCGCGTGCCGGTCCCGGTACATCGGGTTGAAGCGGGCGTAGCCGTACCATGCCTCGTCGAAATGGACCCGATCTGAACTTTGCCCCAGGAGGTCCTGCACCTTGGTTGCGTCGTAACACATCCCATCGTAGGTGCAATTGGTCACGACCGCGTAAACCGGCTTTTCATGCGGGGCCAGCTTCACCAGGGGATTGGACGCGATCGCCTTTGCGATGGACTTGGGGGAGAGCTGTTGCGGCGGGATCGGGCCGATGATGCCGTAACGGTTTCGGGTCGGCCTGAGAAAGACGGGGATCCCGCCCGTGATGGCGAGTCCCTGCTCGATGGACTTGTGGCAGTTGCGATCGCAGAGCGCGATTTCGAGATCGCCGACGCAGGCGGACATGATCGTCCGGTTGGACCCCGACGTGCCGGCCTGCACCGAGTAGGTCCGGTGGGCGCCGAAGACTCGTGCCGCGTACTTCTCGCTCTCGCCGATTGGGCCGCTGTGGGTGAGGAGGGCGCCGAGTCCCCCACGCTCGATCCCCATGTCGGTTCGGAAGAGATTCTCCCCGTAGAAGTCGAAGAACAGGCGGCCGACCGCGGATTTGGTAAAGGCGACCCCACCCTGGTGGCCGGGCGCCGCCCAGGAGTATTCCCGCTCCCGGTTGTAGGCGGCGAGCGCCGCGGTGAAGGGGGGCAGCAACACGTCGCGGTAGCGTTCCATCGCGGTGATCACCCGGCCCGCGATGAAGCCCGAAGTATCCTCGAGCAGCCAGACAAACTCGTCCGACAGGGTCGCAACTTCCGGCGTGAGGCTGCCGGCTATCCCTCGACGATCCGCCAGCAGGAAGATCGGGATCTTGGCGTTGCTGGCACGGATCAGCCGGAGCAGCTCGGTCGCCTTGGCGTGCGACCTGGCGTCGTTCTTTCCGGCGGTCCAGTTGATCAGGATACAATGCAGCCCCGCATCGGAGCCTGCCGTGGCGCTGCCGTCTTCCAGCGAAAGGGCTTCAACGACATCGACGCCGCGCGACACCAGCTCCTCGGCAAGCGCCCGGACGGCTCGACCCCCGGCGGTCTCTGGCTGGGCGAGCTCGTCGTCAACAATAAGCACCCGCCAGCGTAGCTGAGCGCGCTGTGGTGTAATCATCGGGATCTCTCTAGTGATGATCTGACAGCAACAATTCGAAAGACGAATCCGGTTTCACGATCCCCGAGCGCATCTGATCTCGAGGCAACCTGGTCCGCACCGCAGGAGGACAAATGGAGGTTCCTCTCGGGGAATCGCGGGATATGTGAAGATGAGAGCATGTAGCACGCTCCCGGTCGGCAGCGCAGGCAATCTCTCTAGACTGTTTGAAGGTGCAGGGATCGGGATGGGCTCGCAATGACTTTGGACCTGCCCAAAAGGATTACGCGGACTTGAGGGACCTGGGCCGAATTGGCCCGCCGCTTCGACTCGCAACGTAGGGCTTCGGATGAAAGCCACCGAGCTTGCCGATGTGCCGGCGACTGGCTGAGGACGGACAACGTGACCGATGGCCAATCGGTTCGCGGATTTGGATTCGGCGGACAGAATCGGATAGCTCCTGTCGGAGAATCCGGTATTGTGGTCGCGACTCTTTCGAGACCCGACCGTGCCCACTTTCCGTTACGCTGGCATCACAAACGCCCTAGCCGACGAGGTCCGGCTGACTCGCCGCTCGCCGCAGTACGGGCACCCGGCCCACCAGGAACTGGCCAAGGGCACCGGCCCCTGTCGCCTTTGCCTCAGAACCTTCGTCGTGGGAGAAGAGGAGCGGATCCTCTTTACCTACCAACCGTTTTCCGAACCCGGTAGTCTGCCGGCGCCTGGACCGGTGTTCATCCACGCCGAAACCTGCCAACGCTACGACGCGCCGAGTCTCCCCGACGATTTTCGGAAACTGCCCATGGTGATAGAGGGGTATCTGGTGGAGGGGAAGCTCGCGATTCAGACCCGGGTGAACGGGTCGCCTCCCGAACAGGTGATCGATGAGGCGTTCGCGATACCTGGTGTCCGGTACGTGCACATAAGGAATGGCGAGGCCGGCTGCTTCATGGCGCGGGTGGATAAGGAAACGGGCGACGACTGAGGGTCGCCGCGCGGCCCTGTGTAATGGTTGTTTTCGGTCCGATCCGCGGTTTTCGGGTTAACGGGCGAACGCTTTGATCCGCGAACTTCCCCCCTTGGGGTGGGGACGGGATCGCGTTTTTTGGGATGTCCAGTGCGAGCGATTGGCACCATCCCCCGGGGAGCAACTCCGCGCGTCGCCGATGACGCGTACTGAAGTATTTCGGTTAACCTCTCAATCGGCTCTTCTTCGATATTCCCCCGTTGGGATGGGGGGCGCGTCCGCGTTTTCCTGCGCCTTGAGTCCTGACGCCGGCTGGATCTCCGTCGGCTTCCGCAGCAGATAGGGCATCTTCCCCTTGTTCGATATTCCCTGCTTGGGATAGGGGCGTGCTCGCGGTTTCATGCCGTTGATCACGAGTCTGCCGAGTCGGTCACGACGGAGAACGTCTTCCGTCCCCGCGCACTGGCTGCGAGGCCCGCGGCGAAGCCGAGGAAGGCCGCTCCTCCCAGGGTGATGATTGATCCGCCGAGCCCCGGCTTGGCGGACATGAGCGCGACGATCCCCAGGCCGATGCCGGTCCGCAGCCAGGCCGACAGCAGCAACACGGGGTCCTGGAGCCGTTGCTGCAGGGCGGGGGACAGCGCACCTTCGCCCGAGAGTTCCTTCGCCATCGAGCCAAGCCGGCGCCCGGTGATGACCGCTCCCAGAACAGCCATCGTCACCAGGCCGATCAACCCGAGGATGATCCAGGGCTGGGGTCCCCACCGTGTCACGGTCAGGTAAATACCGGTGACGATGAGGGTGAGGCCGGAGGGACCTCCCACCCGGCGAAGGCCCTGGAGTAGCCCCGCCCAGTCCCGGAACTGGCCGCCCGTTCGGGCTCGGCGGAGATTGGAGAGGCCTGCCCACTCCAGGGCGAGGGCGGCGAAG